>Ga0194120_10000526_pt1 | contig 72071 bp, 75 predicted proteins | sample TA2MahCa65mmetaG_FD_148642 | JGI IMG/M metagenome (GOLD analysis project Ga0194120, IMG submission 148642) | Freshwater microbial communities from Lake Tanganyika, Tanzania - TA2015019 Mahale Deep Cast 65m | ecosystem: Environmental > Aquatic > Freshwater > Lake | place: Tanzania: Lake...
GCGGCTGATGTTCGCCGCAGGCTTGGCTTACCTGTGGGTCATTTACTTGGGCGCCATCGCGCACGCAGACGATTGGGTGCCGGTCATTCATCGGAGTCATCGCTGTGATCTGAGCCTGTTCCAATTAGGTCTGCGGCTGTTGGAGTATCTGCTCAACCATGATCAACCTATCCCAAGTTCATTCGCGCTTGAACCAGAAACTGTCCGGTAGTGAATCCAAAAAAAGAAAAGCCACTTGCCTTCAGAGCAAATGGCTTCACATTACGATGTTACGGGGAACAATAGGCTTTTTCGGAAATGGCAATTTTACGGCGCAGGCGACGGCAATGCCGTCGCCCTCAGCCCGCGCCCTCCGGCGGCAGGCCGACGAGGATTTCTCCGTTCTCCACTTTAACCGGGTAGGCGGGAATATCAACGATAGCCGGAAACGACAGCACTCCGCCGGTGCGCACATCGAAGCGCGCGCCGTGGCGCGGACACTCGATCTCGTGCCCGTTCACCAATTCGCCCTCGGCCACCGGGCCGTCGTCGTGCGAGCACACATCGGCAATGGCGTACAGCGTTCCGGCAATGTTGAACACAGCAATCGCCGCGCCGTCAATCTCCACAATGCGCCGCTCGCCCTTGCTCAAATCGGCGGGGCCAATGGCAACATATTCGGCAGTGGCGGGGTCAATCTTTTTATACGTGATCATTTTTCGTCTCTCCGCAGCAACCACGGATTTCGCTGATTACTTCTTCGGAAATAACAATTTTGCGGCGCGGGCGACGGCATTGCCGCCGCCTACTCGTTATTTCCGATAGAGTCTATTGCAAATCATCTCCGTGTCATCCGTGAAATCTGTGGTTCCTTTGCTCAATTATCAGCGTCCGTGATTCCGTAGGCCCCGGCCTTCAACACTTTGAGCGACAACAGCGCACACTTGAGCCGCGTAGGGCCCAATTCGATGCCGAGCAGTTCGAGAATCTGCTCCTTGCCGATCTGCTTGATCTCGTCGAGCGACTTGCCGAGTATCTCTTCGGTGAGCATGGAGGCCGAGGCCTGCGAGATGGCGCAGCCCTTGCCGGAAAAGGCCGCTTCCTTCACCCGATCGTTTTCGTCGAGCCGGATGTCGATGCGGATTCGATCTCCGCACAACGGGTTGTCGTCTTCGTAGGAAATATCCGCCGGTTCCAGTTTTCCGTAATTGCGCGGGTGCTTGTAGTGATCGAGAATGACCTCTCGATACATGTCGTCCATAAATTTTCCTCTGCCTCAAGCAAACAGTTTCTTCACTTCATACAGCCCGTCAACGAGCCGATCCACTTCTGCCTGTGTGTTGTAAAGATAAAAACTGGCCCGCGCGGTGGCGGGCAATCCAAAGCGCTCGTGCAGAGGCATGGCGCAGTGATGACCGGCGCGCACGGCGATGCCGCGCGTGTCGAGGATTTGGGCGATGTCGTGCGGATGCACTCCGTCGAGGGTGAAGGCCGCCACCCCGCCCTTCCGTTCGGCGCGCGGGCCATACACCTTCACGCCCGGAACTTCTTCGAGCCGATCTAATGCATAAGCAATGATCTCGCGCTCGTGCCCGCTCACCGCGCCCATCCCCGCCGACACGAGATAATCAATCGCCGCGCCAAAGCCCACCGCTTCGGCAATGGCCGGGGTGCCGGCCTCGAACTTGTGCGGCAGATCGTTGACTCGAAACTCGGTGAGCGTCACACGGCGGATCATATCGCCGCCGCCGAGAAAGGGCGGCATGGCTTCGAGCAGTTCCTTCCGCCCCCACAGCACGCCGATGCCGGTGGGGCCGCACATCTTGTGCGCCGAGAACGCCAGAAAGTCTGCGCCGAGCGATTGCGTATCCACCGGCAAATGCGGCACCGACTGCGCGCCGTCCACGAGCACCAGCGCCCGCACCGCGTGCGCCTTCTCGGCGATCTGCGCCACCGGGTTGATTGTGCCCAGCACATTGGACATGTGCGTGAGGCAAACGATCTTCGGCCCCATCTCCAGTATCGACTCGAAGCGGGAAAGATTCAGTTCGCCGTCGTCGGTGACGGGGATGACCACGAGGCGGGCGTTCTTTTCGGCGGCCAGCATTTGCCATGGGACGATGTTGGAGTGATGCTCCATTTCGGTGATGACGATGACATCGCCGGCTTTGATGTTGGCCCGGCCCCAGCTGTAAGCCACGAGGTTGATCGATTCGGTGGTGTTGCGGGTGTAAACAATTTCCTGCGCCGACTTGGCGTTGATGAATTTGGCGATGCGCTCGCGCGCGCCTTCGTACAGCGCGGTGGCCTCTTCGGCCAGCGTGTGCACGCCGCGATGAATGTTGGCGTTGGAGAGGCGATAGTAGTTGTTCATCGCCTCGATGACGGCGGCGGGCTTTTGCGAGGTCGCCGTCGAATCGAGATAGACGAGCGGGACGCCCGGCTTGATTTCACGAGCCAGCACGGGGAAGTCGGCGCGAAGATTGGAGAGGTCGAGTGAGTCGGTCATGTCAAAAGTCCATCACGGGCGCGTCGGCTTGAGATCGAATCGCGGTTCCATTCCGATATTGCGTCGCTGCAAACTTGAGCGCGTTGAGCGCGAGGGTGGCGCAACGGTGTCGGCTGCCCATCACGTCAGCGCCCATCTCGGCGGCGAGAGAGTCTCCATCCATTCGCATGAGATCAGCCAATGACTTGCCGATGATCTGCTCGACGGTGATGGACGCCGCCGATTGGCTGATGGTGCAACCCCGGCCCTCGAAGGAGGCCGTCTCGATTCGCCCGCCCGTGATTCTGAGGCACACCGTCACCACGTCGCCGCAGACGGGGTTGCGCCCGCTGGCAACCGAATCGGGATTGGGCATGGCCCCGAAGTTGCGCGGGTGATCGAAGTGATCGAGGATGAGATCGATGGCCTCTTGCCGGGTGGGCACGGCTCATTCACCCGAACCGGATTCGCTCATCTTGCGCTCGATGTCTTTTTTGAGCCGGGCCACCACGCCGGGAAACGGGATGCGCTGCATGATCGGGTCGAAGAATCCATCGACGACGAGTTTCTCGGCTTCGGGGCGGGGCATCCCGCGCGACATGAGATAGAAGATGTGCTCCTGTTCTAATTGGCCCACCGTTGCCCCGTGCGTGCAACGGACATCGTCGGCCATAATTTCGAGGCCGGGAATGGAATCGGCGCGGGCGGTTTTCGAGAGCACGAGGTTGCGGTTGGCTTGATAGCCGTCGGTCTTCTGCGCGCCGGGCGCCACGTAGATCATACCCTGCCACACCGAGCGGCTTTGATCGCGCAGTGCGCCTTTGAACAACAGATCGCTGGTGGTGTGCGGCACGTTGTGATTCTGTTGAGTGTCGTGATCGAGGTGCTGATCCTTCTCGGCAAAGTAGAAGCCCGACATACGCGCCCACGAGTCTTCGCCGTCGAGATCGATCTCGGAGAAATTTTTGGTGACTCGCGAGCCGACGGCGTTGAACACCCAATCGAGTTTGGCGTTTTGGCCCACGCGCGCGCGCTCGTGAGTGATGTTCCACGCATTGAGACCGAGCGATTGCAGTTCGACGAATTTGAGGTTGGCGTTTTTGCCGACGATGAGTTCGACGATGCTGGCGTGCAGGGACTCTGTTTTCGAATCGGGCGAGGTGAGTTCGTGAACGTAGGTAACGGACGCGCCGTCGTCGAGCACGACGAGCAAACGGGTGAAATGACTCTTGCCGGGAACCGACACCACCGAGTGAAGCGGCAGAGTCACTTCGACTTTTTTCGGCACGTACAGAAAGACGCCGCCGTCCATCAAGGCTTCGGCCAGCGCGGCAAACCTGCCATCGGTGAGCGGCACGGCTTTGCCCATGAATCTTTTGACCAGCGACTCGTGCTTTGCGGCGGCAGTCTGAAAGTCGGTGAAGATCACCCCTTTGCGTTTGAGCGCCGGCGAGAGTGTGTTCGATTCGACGCGCCCGCCGTTGATGACGAGCTGGCCGCCCTGCGTTGTGCCCACCAGCGGTTTGAGGAGCGCGGCCGGCACGCGGCGCGATTTGGCTTTGCCGTTGAGCGCCGACAGTTCCACTTCGTTCCACTTGAACGGGCGAAGATCGGTGCGCCGCCACGCTTCATCGTTGAGCGTGGGCATGGGCGTGTTCGTGTAGAGCTGCCACGCCGCGAAACGCCGCTTCGTCAGCCACGCCGGGTCTTTCTTTGCCTTTGCCAGCGCCCTCACATCGTCAATGCTCAATCCGATTTCGGGAGGAGCGGCAGGTTCGGGTTTGCGTTTGGTTGTGATTACCACCCGTTGGTATTTGGGTGTTTCAATTGTTGCCAAGTCAGTCATATCAATCCATTGGGCAGGGGCAAGCCCCGCCCGCACATTTCCATTGTAGGGGCGACCTTCACGGTCGCCCAAATGCTTTACCCCACCGAGCCTTCCATTTGCAATTGCACCAGCCGGTTGAGTTCCACGGCGTATTCCATCGGCAGTTCTTTCACCAGCGGCTCGATGAAACCGGCCACCACCAGCCCGGCGGCCTGATCTTCGGGGATGCCGCGACTCATGAGATAGAAGAGCTGCTCCTCCCCGACTTTGGACACCGAGGCTTCGTGGCCGATGGTCACATCGTCTTCGTCAATTTCGATCACCGGATACGTGTCCGAGCGCGACTTGTCGTCAATCAACAGCGCATCGCACACCACATTCGATTTCGATCCGTGCGCGCCTTTGTACACTTTGAGCAGTCCGCGATACGATGAGCGCCCCCCGCCTTTGCTGATGGATTTAGAAGTGATGACCGACGAGGTGTTGGGAGCGCCGTGCACTACTTTGCCACCCGCGTCCAATTGCTGGCCCGCGCCAGCGAAAGCGATGGAGAGAATCTCCCCGTGCGCGCCGGGCTCCATCAAATACACCGCCGGGTACTTCATGGTCACCTTCGAGCCGAGATTGCCATCCACCCATTCCATCGTGGCATTCTCGTATGCGGCGGCGCGCTTGGTCACGAGGTTGTAAACGTTCGTTGACCAATTCTGAATCGTGGTGTAGCGACAGCGCCCGCCTTTTTTGATGATGATCTCGACGACGGCGCTGTGCAGAGAGTCGCTCGAATAGATCGGCGCAGTACAGCCTTCAACGTAATGGACATACGCGCCTTCATCGACAATGATGAGCGTGCGTTCGAACTGCCCCATATTCTTGGCGTTGATACGGAAGTAAGCCTGCAAAGGCATCTCCACGTGCACGCCTTTCGGCACATAGATAAACGAGCCGCCCGACCACACCGCGCTGTTGAGCGCGGCAAACTTGTTGTCGGTGGAAGGGATGATGGCGCCGAAGTATTCTTTGACCAGATCGGGGTGCTGCTTCAACCCATCGTCCATCGAGAGGAAGAGCACGCCCTTCTCTTCGAGGTCTTTGCGCACCGAGTGGTAGATCACTTCGGATTCGTACTGCGCGCCCACGCCGGAGAGGAACTTCTGCTCGGCTTCGGGAATGCCCAGTTTGTCGAACGTATTCTTGACTTCGGGCGACACATCGTCCCAAGACGTTGCGTTATCTTCCGATGGCTTGATGTAGTAGTAGATATCGTCGAAGTCAATCCCGCTGAGGTCGGCGCCCCATGCAGGCATGGGCTTCTTATAGAAGATGTCCAGGGCCTTGAGCCGAAAGTCGGTCATCCACTGCGGCTCGCCCTTCATCCTCGAAATTTCGGCGACGATCTCGTGATTGAGTCCCTTGCGCGCCTTGAAAACGTAGTTTTCTTCTTCGTGAAAACCGTATTGCTCGAGGTACCGGTCTTTGGTATCGAGGACTTCCTCTTGCGTCTTATCGGCCATTGGCGCCCTCCTCGTGTTTCTCGCGCACCCAATCGTAGCCGCGCTCTTCGAGATGCAAAGCCAGATCGGGGCCGCCGGTTTCGACGATGCGCCCGTCGAGCATGATATGAACGATCTGCGGTTTGATGTAATTCAGCAATCGCTGATAGTGGGTGATGACCAGCGTGCCCATCTTCGGGCCGGTGAGCGCGTTCACGCCTTCGGCCACGATGCGCAGGGCGTCAATGTCTAACCCGGAGTCGGTTTCATCGAGCACGGCAATTTCCGGTTCGAGAGTCGCCAACTGCAAAATTTCTGCGCGTTTCTTTTCGCCGCCGGAGAATCCTTCGTTGAGATAGCGCCCAGCAAAATCGTTGGGCACTTTCAGCAAATCCATTTTGCTCTTGAGCATTTTTCGGAATTCGGGGATGGAGATGCCTTTGTCGGCGGGGTTCTCGGCGCGGCGGCGGGCGTTGATGGCCGTGCGCAAAAAGTTGGCGACCGACACACCGGGGATGGCAACCGGATACTGAAAGGCAAGGAACAGTCCGAGCCGCGCGCGTTCGTCGGCTTCCAGTTCGAGCAGATCGATGCCCTTGAAAATGATCTGCCCGGCAGTCACTTCATACGATGGATGCCCCATCAGTGTGTACGCCAGCGTGCTCTTGCCGGTGCCATTCGGGCCCATCAGCGCGTGCACCTCGCCCTGCTTTACCAGCAAGCTCACGCCTTTGAGTATCGGTTTGTTTTCCACGCTCACATGGAGATTGCGAATTTCGAGAGCGGATGTCATTGTTTCTCCTGTATTTCGATAAGTGCCGCGATTATATCGCTCCACTCGCTCTCCGTCAATAAACAATATAATTATAGCAATTATTGACAGTGGCGACTCTCTCTGCTATACTTCCCGAACGATGTCTGCAACTCGCGAAGAAATACTGGGATACATCCGACGAAAGGGGACGGCCAGCGTGAGCGAACTAGCCGAGACCACCGGCGTCACGCCCGTTTCCATTCGTCACCATCTTTCCGCGTTGCAAGCCGACGGGCTGATCTCCTCCGCCGAGTCCCACTCCGGCGTGGGCCGCCCCAAACTGCTCTACTCGCTCACACAGGCCGCGCTCGAACGTTTCCCCACAAAATATCTGCGCCTCACCGACCGGCTGCTCGATGAAATGAAATCGGCGATGCCTGCCGAAATGATCGACCGAATGTTTGCCGCCATCGCGCAGGACATCGCCACCGATCACGCGTCGAAATTCGAGGGCAAACCGCTCGACGACAAACTTGGCCTGCTCGTCGAAGTATTGGGCGAAGAGGGTTTCATGGCCGCGTGGAACAAAGTCGGCGATGCTTACCACCTCACCGAATACAGCTGCCCGTATTTCGTTATCGGCCAGCGCCACCCCGAAGTGTGCACCATCGATCAAACATTGATCAGCAAAGTGCTCGACCGCCCGGTGGAAAAAACCACCTGCCTGCTCAACGGCGATCAGCGTTGCGTATTCATCATTCACCCCCAAACATCGTAGCGGCGATTCGCGAATCGCCCCCACCACAGGAAAGCCATGCCCGAAACCGAATCCCCCAACAAAGTTGTGTGGCAAGCCGACACCGACAACCCGGAGAAGTCCAACCTCGTGCGCGATGCCCTGCGCGAAGTGGTCGATCCCGAACTCGGCCTCAACGTCATCGAACTCGGCCTCATCCGCAATTTGGACATTCAACCGGATCGCGCGCACCTCACCATGATTCTCACCACGCCCTTCTGCCCCTACGGCCCCGCCCTGCTCGAAGAGACGCGCCGAAAAACTCAAGGCGCTGTCGGCGTCCCGGCGACGATTGAGATGGGAATGGAGTTGTGGAGCCCTGAAATGATGGAGGAAGGCGCGGGCGCGGATTGGGGACTCTTTTGATTGCAGATTTGAGAATGCAGATTGCAGATTGAAAAGACCTTCGGAGAGAGTCCGAAGGTTTTTTGTTTGAGTTACATGGATGGCTTATAATCGGGGGAGAGAAACTTCTCCGGGTCTTTCTCGAAACTGCGCTTGCAGCCCGGCCCGCAAAAGTAGTACGTCGTGCCTTTGTATTCGTAACTGCCAGCAGAGTCTTCTGCGGTGACAGTCATTCCGCACACCGGATCAACATAGGTTTGTTCGCTCGACGCGGCTTTCTGTTTGTCGTCCATAGGTTAGCCTCCTGTGCCCAAATTGTAGCATGACTGCCAAGAACAACGTCACTCGCTTTCTCGACTCGCGCCAGATCCCCTACCAAGTCTTCGAGCTCCCTGCCGAAAAGCATTCTGCCGAAGAGACTGCCGCCCTGCTCGGCGTGCCGCCGGAGATCGTTTACAAAACAATCGTCGTCGGTCGAGAGCGCAAAGGTAAACCCATCCTATGCATGGTTCCGGCCACTGCCGAAGTGAACTTGAAGACGCTCGCCCGATCTCTCGGCGAAAAGAAACTGCTTTTGCCCACCCAGCGCGAAGCCGAATCGCTCACCGGCTTGCAGGCCGGGGGCATCTCGCCGCTGGCTTTGCTCAACAAAGGGTTTCAGGTTTGCGTCGATCGCTCGGCAGAAGAACGCGAACGCATTCACATCAGCGGCGGGCAGAGGGGTCTGAATATCCGATTGGCGGTGAAAGATTTGGTGGCGGCGACAGGCGCAATATGGGTGGAGGCGAGGTGATGAAAAGCAGGCCGGCTCGGTCGGCGCCGACCGAGCCGGCCTTTGGAATCATTTCTCCAGCATCTGTTTGATTCGGTTGCACTGCTCTTCGAGCGACTTTTGCATTTGCTGTTTGATCATCGCCTCCGCCGGAGCAGGGTATGCGCCTGCGGGAACGTCCATCGAGATCGTCACCTTCGTGCCGCTCCCGGCTGGCTCGAACAGATAAACCGTTTCGACAGAATTGGGAACGCCCACCGTTTTGACTGCCCACTTTTTGTTCTGCTCCAGCGCCGATACTTGCATCTTCGACTCGATCTTGCGCCCCATCACTTCGGTGGTGTAAACGTAGGTCGAGCCAACGGCAACGGGGCCAGCGGGCGTCACCTTCGCGTCGGCAATACCGGCCTGCCACGCCTTGTGGTTTTCGACGGAGGTGACGTAATCGAAAATTTTATCGGCAGGTTGATTGATGGTGATGTTGAAAGAGATGGTTGGCATGGGTGGCCTCCTGTGTGAGGGTGAGTATATCGCCTCTCGGAGCTGTGGCGGCAGAATCGGCACCAATGGCCCACTGAATGATGGCGCTTGCTGTGAAAGCATGAGCCCATGAGATGAAAGTCTATTATTCTGAAGCGCATCGAGAACACAACCCGCCTTTCGAAGTCTTCGAGGGCGGCATTCAAGTGCCGGTGTTCGAATGCCCGGAGCGGATGGACCGCATTCTCGGCGCACTGCGGCACAGCGGTTGGGCCGACATCATGCCGCCCGAAGATGTCGGCCTCGATCCGATCCTCGCCGTGCACAACGCCGATTACATCGAATACCTCCGCACTGCATTCGACGATTGGCAGCGCGACGGCGGCGAACTCGGCGCCCGATACGCCAGCCCCGTCCTCATCCCGGCCGCGTTTCCGCCGCGCCGCTCGGCAGGCAAGCCGCGTTCCATCGGCGCGCGAGCCGGGTACTACACCATGGATTTGAGCGCACCCATCGTCGCCGGGACGTATCGGGCGGCAGTCGAATCGGCTCAGTGCGCGGTGTCGGCGGCGAAGGCGGTCGCTGCCGGGGAACGGGTCGCATACGCACTCTGCCGCCCGCCCGGTCATCATGCCGGGCGCGATTACTGCGGCGGCTATTGTTATCTCAACAACGCCAGCATCGCCGCGCGCTGGTTGTCACTCATTGGCAAAGTGGCCGTGCTCGACATCGACTATCATGCGGGCAACGGCACACAGGACATATTTTACGAATCGGCGGATGTGCTCACGATTTCGATTCACGCCAACCCCGCGACTCACTATCCCTCATTCATGGGATACGCCGACGAGATTGGCGAAGGGATCGGGCGGGGGCGGCACCGAAACTTCCCCCTGCCCTCTCACACCGGCGACGCCGATTACCTCCGCGCGTTCGGTGAAGCTCTTGAACTGATCCGAAACTTCTCTCCGCGCGCGCTCGTCGTCTCTGCCGGAATGGATATACACGTCGGAGACCCGCTCGGCGATTTCGACGTGACGACCGAAGGCATTGGCGAGATCGGGCGACGCATCGTCGCGCTGGGCTTGCCGACGGTTGTCGCGCAAGAAGGCGGGTACAACACCGACGCGCTCGGCGCAAACGTGGTATCGTTTCTGTCGGCTTTCGCCTAATCCTATGTTCGAGTCGCTGAAGAATTCTGAGCCCTACTGCATCTAATATCTCAAGTGGACCGAGCGGAAACACTGCAACTTCTTCAACTCTTTCACTCCGACGATGCCGCCGCCGTCGAGATGTTCGTGCGCGCCCATCAACAGGGGGTGTATCGACTCGCGCTGTCGGTTCTCGATGACTCGGCGGAGGCCGAAGAAGCGGCGCAGGATTCGCTGGTGGCGGCCATCAACGCCCTCGATACCTATCGCGGGGATTCGGCGTTCACGACTTGGCTGTATGCCATCACCTTGAACACGTGCCGCGGGCGGTTGCGAAAACACCGGAGCCGCGAGCGGTTGATGGAGACTCTGCGGAGCATTTTCCGGTTGGGAAATGAGACGGCCCCCCACCCGGAAGAGGCCGCCATTCGCAATGAGGCCGACGCCGCTGTGGCCCGCGCCGTCGCTTCTCTCGACGAGAAGCACCGTTTGCCCGTCATCCTTCGTTATTACAACGAACTGCCCGTGTCGGAGATCGCCAAATTGTTGGAGATCAGCGAAGGCACGGTGCATTCGCGGTTGTTCACGGCCCGCGAGCGGTTGCGGGCGATGTTGAAACCGGAGCATTTCATTCACACCCCACCGGGCAGAACAGACAACGCATGAGCAGGCTCAGTCACGAACAGGTTAAGTGGTTCTTGCACGTCTCAGCCGACAAACGCTTGAACCCCAAAGACCGCGCCGAGTTGGAAACGCACTTGGCCGAATGCGCCTCGTGCCGGGCCTATGCCGATGAGATCCACTGGCTCAACAAAGCCATTGCCCGGGCCCTCCGCTCCCGTTGGACGCCCAAACGGTCGCGGAAGGATTTTGCCGCCCGTGTGCGCAGCCGCATTCTGTGGGACGCGGAGCGGCAGTTCTTTTTGGGCTTCGCCCGAACGGGGGTGAAACTCGGTTCGTTGGTGATGGTGGCGGTGTTGGCAGTGGGGATGCTGCAAAGCGTGATGGCGCCATCTGCCAGAGTCAAATCATCGGCCAACGCGGCCATGGCCTCCATTCAATACTTGCCTCAGTTTGAGTATTCGCCGGAGAACGAATCATCCGTGCTGTTCACTTCTCCATCAGCCGAAAAAGACGGCTACCCCTTCCGCTTCGTTTCACCGAGCAGAATGGTGGTGACGCTGTATTGACGGCGATAGAGGCTCGGCGGGCGAACCCGCGAGGCCTTAACCGCATTCCCTGAGCGGCGCGGCGGCACACACAGTTTCTCGGCTCGCGATAGGGAGCGCGAGCAACGCGAAACCACTGGCCGCTCCGTGCGCGCCAAAGCAACCGGATTGGCTATCCGGGCTCCTGTCTGTGGCGCGCGCTTCCCGCAGTGGAAACAGAAATGGGAGGCCGCTCAGGGAGGTTCTCTCACCGATACGATTCGGCCTGCAAAGTAAACAGCCTCGCGTACGTTCCGCCCCGCGCCAGCAGCTCGGCATGACTGCCCTGCTCGGTGATGCGCCCCTCCTCGATCACGAATATCCGATCGGCCATGCGCACGGTTGAAAAACGGTGGCTGATGAGCACCGCCGTTTTGTCTGCCGTCAGTTCGCGGAACTGCTGAAAGACTCGCAGTTCATTCTCCGCGTCCAGCGCGGCGGTCGGCTCGTCGAGCACCAGCACTTCGCAATCGCGCATGAAGGCGCGGCCCAGCGCAATCTTCTGCCACTCGCCGCCCGACAGATCGCGCCCGCGAGAGAACCAGCGCCCGAGCACGGTTTCGTACCCGTCGGCCATCGCTTCGATGATCGGATGCGCCCCGCTCTTCTGCGCCGCGCACACGATGCGCGGGCGGTCATCCAGCGCCTCGATTTGCCCGAAGCCCACGTTCTCAGCCGCCGCCAAGTGGTAGCGCACAAAATCTTGAAAGATCACTCCGATGCGGCGGCGCAAATCGTTCAAATCGTATTCGCGCAAGTCCACGCCATCCAGCAATATCTGCCCTTCGGTCGGGTCATAGAGTCGGGTGAGCAATTTGATCAGCGTCGTCTTCCCCGCGCCGTTCAAGCCCACCAGCGCAATTTTTTCGCCGGGGCCGATGATCAAATTGACATGGCGCAGCGCAAATTCTTCGTGGCCTTCATATCGAAATGACACGTTGCGAAACTCGATGCCGCGCCGGATGCGCGTGGGCGCCGACACCGGTTGGGAGGCGGCCACCATCTTCGGCTTGAGGGCGAGAAAGGCAAACAAGTTCGACATGAACAACCCGTTCTCATACAGATCGCTCAGGCCGTAGAAGATGGCCTCGAACATGCCCTGACTCGAGCGAGCCACGCCGAGATACAGCGTCATGTCGCCGAGCGTAATCTCGCCGCCGACGGCCCGCCACACGATCCACGCATACGCCCCGTAGTACGAAAACGTCGCCAGCAACCCCCACCCCAACGAAGCCATGCTCCGCTTGCCGGCGATGGCTTGGTCTTCTTTGAGAAACTTCCAAAACAGATTGGCGTACCGTTTCAACAATGGCTCGCCCAAATTGAAGAGTTTGATCTCTTTCACCGAATCGTAATCGGTGAGCAAGTATTCGAGATACTGCAGCTTGCGAGCTTCGGACGCGCGCCACGACAGCACGCGAAAGTGGAGCTCGGCAAATTGGCTCTGGGCGATGAATGCCGGAAGGGTGGCGGCAAAAAGGATCACGGCCAGCCATGGGTTGAATCGCACCAGCAGCGCGGCAAACGATATGAGCGTGACCGCGTTCTGCGCCAAATAGAAACCGCCGTTGACGATCTGCAAACTGCGCCAGTCGGCCTCGCGCCGCGCGTTTTGCAGTTTGTCGTAATACTCGGCATTCTCGAAATGGGAGAGGTCGAGTTCGAGCGCCTTGCGGATAATTTGCGAATTGATGCCGAGATTGATGCGCGCGTGCAAAACGTGCTCGGCGAAACGCCGCGCCTGCCCGTTGGCCGCTTGCACGATCACCAGCGCTAATTCGATCAGCAGCCACGGCAGAACTGCGGACAACCCGGCTTGAGCGCCCGCGCCTGAACGGATTCCGTCCACCACCGCGTCGACGATCAACTTGCCCACCCATGCCTGCGCGGCGGGCAGTAACGCGCCGACGATGGAGCACACCGCCATCGCCGCCGCCGAGGCCGGGTGCGCGCCCCACACCAGCCCAAACGCCCGGCGCACATTGGCTATCGAGTCTTTTATTTTGGCCCACCGCTCGCTCATCTTCGCGGACTTTTGAGCAGGCGGCGCATCGCCGATAAACACCATTCGTTGCATAGTCAAGTCCTATCGTTCAGTGTCGCGGAGGGATGATAACACGTTGGCTACTCACTCGGCACTGCCCGAACGGGCGGCTGTATAACGTGTTTTATCAGCGCCCTATCCTTTGTAACCGATCTGCCGCAAGAAGCCTTTGCGCCAAGCGATGTCTTCGTCGCCTTCCACGCCCTTCGAGGCGAAGCCGTCCACCACGCCCATGATGCCGCGCCCCTGCTCCGTCTCGGCCACGATGACTTCCACGGGGTTGGCGGTGGCACAGTACAGTCGGCACACTTCGGGAATCAATTTGATCGCGTTCACCACGTTGATCGGATAGAAGCCCTCTCCGAGAAACACAATGAAACTGTGCCCCGCCGAAAGCGCCAGCGCATTCTTTTTCGCCAACTCGATCATCGCCGCGTCGGTGCCCGACCAACGCACGAGGCACTTGCCCGAGGCCTCGCAAAACGCCGCGCCAAACTTGATGCCCGGCACCGCCGACACCAACGTTTCGTGAATGTCTTCGACCGTTTTGATGAAATGCGATTGGCCGAGAATGAAGTTGATAGGTTCCGGTTTTTCGATTTTTACGATCTTGAGTTCCATGATTCCTCCTTCGGGCCGCCGACTCAACTCTTGCGCCGCAGCGCCAATTTGATTTCGTCCAGCACGCGCTGCTCGGCTTGAGTCACCGGCTCGCCTCCGCCCAAAAAGCCGCCTTCGCTGGAGGCCTTGGCCACCTTCTCAGCCAGAAACAGCACAAACTTTTTGTAATCCTCCAACTCTTGCGCGGTGGCCTTCGCGGCCACAATCATCACTGCGCGGCGCAGGTTGGCAATCACCACATCGATGAATTCGCCTCGAGGCGGTTTGTGTTCCGCCTCACTCGCCTCCGACGACTCGGCGGGGCGCTTCTCACCGGAGCCGGTGTCCCGCAAAATCGATTGGATCAACTCGCTCCCGGCAAACATCTCCGCCGACTCCGACATGCCTTTGGCGACCGCCAACACCTCGCGGATCATTCCGCCCGGCGCGGCGATCATCACCGCCGCCCCCGGCTCATGAAGCGTCTTTCGGATCAGTTCCCATTCTTCGGGTGTGAAGTCGTCTTTCGTCGTCATGCCATTATTTCTTCGCCAACATCACTTTCAATATCTCGCCATCGAAAGCGTCTTCGGCAGAGGCCGCGCCGGGCAGTTCGCCCGGAGCAAGATCGATGCACAGAGTCTCGCCAGTGATGTAGTCGGCGAAGGCGGTGACGGCCTCCCCCAGAGTCGGCGTGGCGGTGTAGCGAACGACGATCCGATCGGAGATGTCGAGTCCGGCAGACTTGCGCAAGTCTTGCACGCGGCGCACGAATTCGCGCGCCAGCCCCTCGCGCACGAGTTCGGGAGTGAGATCGGTTTTGAGCGCGGCGAGGTATCCGGCCTCTTCGGCCACCACGTAGCCGCCGCGCGCGTTCTGCCGCACTTCCACTTCGCCCGGCAGCACGCTGATCGATTCGCCATCCACATTCAACAGCACCGGCTGGCCGGAAAGGAGCGCGCGCCCCAACGCCGATTGATCGCTCGCCAACAATGCGGCTTTGATCTTCGGGAACTTCGCGCCGTGTTTCTGCCCCAACTGCTTGGGCAGTGGGTTGAGTGAATACGTCACCGCCTCTTCGGCGTGATCGAGCACACTGATCGTTTTGACGTTGAGCTCATCGGCCAGAAGTTCGGCGTAGGTTTTAATGGCGGCGGCTTCACCGGCGAGCGGCGCAGAGAAGGCGCACTCGGAGAGCGGCTGGCGCACTTTGCGATTGGCTTTGGCGCGGGCGGCGTGGCCGAGCGACGCGGCGCGCATGATCATGCGCATTTCATTCATTAATGTTTCGTCAATCTTCCACAACTGTGCGCCGGGCCAGTCGGCCAAATGCACGGAGGCCGGAGCATTCGCGTCCGCCGAGACGACGAGGTTACGATGCATCGCATCGGACATGAAAGGCATCGCCGGAGCAAGCAGTTTGCTCACGGTGACGAGGCACTCATGCAGGGTGGAATACGCGGCGCGATCCGACTCGGTCATCTCACCTTCCGATTTCCAGAAGCGGCGGCGGGATCGCCGGAGCCACCAATTGGACAGCGAGTCCACAAACCGTTCGATGGGCCGCGTCGCGTCGGTCACATCGTATCGCTCGTAGGCATCGGTCACATCGCGAACCAGTGTGTGAAGTTCGGAAAGGATCCACTTGTCGAGCGGAGTGAGGGCGCTCGTCGGCGGCTCGTGTCCCGGCTTCCAGTGGGCAAGGTTGGCATAGGTGACGAAGAATGAGTAGGTGTTCCACAGCGGCAGTATGAAGTTGCGCACCACTTCGCCCACGAGGTCAACCGAGAAGCGGCGCGAGTTGCCGGGCGGCGAGGCGGTGTAGAGATACCAGCGAAAGGCGTCGGCGCCGTTGGCGTTGAGCACGCTCCACGGATCGACGATGTTGCCTTTCGACTTCGACATTTTCTGCCCTTCGCCGTCGAGGATGTGGCCGAGGCAGATCACATTCTTGAACGACACGCTGTCGAACAGCAGTGTGGCGATGGCGTGCAGTGAGTAGAACCAGCCGCGAGTCTGATCGATGGCTTCGCAGATGTAATCGGCCGGGAATTGCTCCTCGAACATCTCTTTGTTCTCGAACGGGTAATGCCACTGGGCCACCGGCATCGCGCCCGAGTCGAACCACACGTCGATCAGTTCCGGCACACGGCTCATGGTTTTGCCGGTCTTCGGGTTGGGAAATGTGATCTCGTCCACGAAGGGGCGGTGCAAATCGAGATCAGAAAGGTCGCGCCCGGAGAGGCGGCTCAACTCGGCAATCGATCCGACACAGTATGGATCGCCGTCTTCGTCCACCCACACCGGCAACGGCGTGCCCCAATATCGCTCGCGCCCCAACGCCCAATCGACGTTGTTCTCCAGCCAGTTGCCAAAGCGGCCGTGCTTGATGTGATCGGGCACCCAGTTAATCGTGGCGTTGAGATCGTTGAGTTGTTTTTTGTGGCGCGTGGTCTCGATGTACCACGTGGAGCGGGCGTAATAGAGGAGCGGCGTGTGGCAGCGCCAACAGAAGGGGTAGGTGTGCAGATACGTGCCCGATTGGAAGAGCAGGCCACGATCGTTGAGATCGCGCGTGATCATCGGGTCGGCGTCTTTCACCCACATGCCGCGCCACGGTTTCACCGCGTCCACAAACTGGCCGCGCTCGTCCACCGTCATCAGCACCGGCAGGTCGTTGTCGTCCGCCATCTTCATGTCGTCCGCGCCGAAGGCTGGGGCTTGATGCACCACGCCCGTGCCGTCGCTGGTGGTGACGAAATCGCCGAGCACAACGTAATGGGCCTTGCCCTCGAAGGGCATGAACGAGTACAGCGGGTTGTATCGCTTGCCTTTGAGTTCTTTGCCTTTGTAATCGCCGACCACTTTGTATTGGCCTTCGCCCAACACTTTGTCGGCCAAGTCTTTGGCGAGGATCAGTTTTTCGGTCTGCCCATTCTCGCCGGTCTTGCGCTCCACTTTGAGGTACAGCACGTCGGGGTGAACGGCGAGGGCAACGTTGCCGGGCAGGGTCCACGGAGTCGTCGTCCACACGAGGAAGGATGTGCCCGGCTCATCTTTCAACGGGAAGCGGATGTACACCGAAGGGTCTTCGGTGTCTTCTTCATATCCGAGCGACACTTCGTGATCGGAGAGCGGCGTGCCACAGCGCGCGCAGTACGGCACAACCTTGAAGCCTTGATACAACAAGCCCTTATCCCAAAACTGGCGCAGTATCCACCACACCGACTCGATGTATTCGTTGGTGTATGTGACGTAGGCGGTTCTGAGATCAACCCAGAAGCCGATACGCTCCGTCATCCGCTCCCAATCTTGAATGTAATCGAAGGCCGACTTGCGGCACTTGGCGTTGAACTCGGCGATGCCGTATTTTTCGATCTGCTCTTTGCCGCTGAAGCCGAGCTGCTTTTCCACTTCGATTTCCACCGGCAAGCCGTGCGTGTCCCAGCCGCCGCGCCGCAAAACATATTTGCCGCGCATGGCTTGAAAGCGCGGGAACATATCTTTGAACGCCCGCGCCAACACATGATGCGACCCCGGCTTGCCGTTGGCTGTGGGCGGCCCTTCGTAGAACACGTAACGCTGGCCGCCTTTGCGGCTATCCATCGACTTCTGGAAAATGGCCTCGCGTTTCCAAAAGGCCAGCACATCGCCTTCGAGTTTTTGGATGTCGAGTTTTGGAGAAACTGGATTGAACATAGTCAGCCTTTAGCGATTAGCGTAAACAAAAACGCTCCCGCCCCAGATCAGGGACGAGAGCGCAAAACGAATCTCCCGCGGTGCCACCCTGGTTGCCGACCCCGGAAGGGACTCGGCCACTCAGATCAAGTGCATCACACTTGCGCGTTGATAACGGGGAGCGGCCCCGGCGGCAATTACTAATTACCGATCACTAATTACGGGTTATGTAAGTAATTAGTAAATAGTAACTTTCACCTCGCGGCTTCGGAGGGATTTTCGGCGCGGCGCAGAGGTTTGGCTTCCACCTTCCCAAACTCGCTGGCTCTGCATTGGCGCGCGTACTCGTCTCCATCATTGCCGTTGTGGGCGGCATTATGCCACAGAGAAGCGGGCGATGCAACGGGCAAGTTGGGCGTCGGGCGATCCGCACCTTACTCTGGCTCGGCGGCAACGGGCAACAACTTTCTTGCACAGCCAACGTGCCACACAATCACACTGGCCGCCGACAAACTCAGCGCGAACAGCGCGGCAAAGGTTAATTGAATGGGCGCGGAAGACGATGCGCTGATGGGATTCTTGGGATGAAGCACGAGTGGCGCGAAGCGCAAAACGATCAGCACAGCCGCCAATGTGGCCGCCAACGCCGCCCCGCGCAGGCGTTTCGACGGCAACCATCGGTTCGCAATCTGCACGATGATGAACACGGCCAATGCGCGAATCGACAACTGCATACGCGGCTCGTCGAGAAAGATGCCGTTCCAGTTAACGAGCTGCGAAGCAATGCTGGCCGGGACCGAAAGGATGAAGAAGCCCAACGCCACCCAGCCCACCGTGTCCATCCACTCGGCCACATCGTCGCGATTCGAGATCGCCAGCGCCAGCCCCAACGCTCCCGCCGCCAGCAAGCCGGCCATCGCCGTCCACGTCAATGCCGCGTGAACGTACACCGATTTGATCCCATCGCCCAACGCGCGCTCATCGGGCGCAAGCCACACGATGGCGGCAATGATGGCAGTGATAACAGCCAGCGCCGCGATGACCCCTCGCGTTGTCCCGAGTCCCCGCATCATGATTGCGCGTGCCCGGTCACAAAGTCGGCCACTTGTTGAAGATGATGAGCCAGCGCGTCGAGTCGGTAGCGCACAGCGAGATCGTATCGGGCCGGAGCCGCGCGCCCCGCGATTTGCAGTGCTTCCACAGCAGCACGAGTCTTTTCGACAGCGTCGGCCATCGGCTCAACAGATTCACTCGCGTTAGTCATCGGCGGCAGGCCGGGTCCGGGCGGCGGCGCGGGCGACTCTTCGGGAACGGGACGATAGGGCACATATGGCAATGGCTCATCGTGAGGCTCGGTCATTTTTTTGATCTCCTTTTTTTGCGGGCGCGAAGCCTTCGGCGCGACATCTCCCCCTCGCTTGCGGGGGGGCGTGCCGCCGCGATTGAGCAAACGATCGGTCACGTCTTCGCTGGCGGGCGAGGGCGCCACCGGCACTTTCGCTGTCTTCAACGAAGCACGTTTCATAGTTCAATCTCCTGCGCCAGAGCGCGGTATCCCTGCGCGCCGGGGCTGTCGGTGGCATAAGCCAAAATACTCTGCCCGATCAGCGGCGCTTCTTTGAGCCGCACGTTGGCATGAATGATCGTGTCGAACACTGGCACGGTCTGCCCAAACGTTTCGCGCGCCGCTTCCACCACTTCGCGGGCGTGCAGTGTGCGCAGGTCGGCCATCGTCAACACGATGCCGCGCACTTTGAGAGTGGTGTTGGCTCGCTTCTGAATTTTCCCGATCGTTCGCAAAAGTAAATCCACGCCTTTGAGGGCGAGGTAATCGGCTTGCAGAGGAATAACGACTTCGGCGGCGGCGGCCAGCGCGTTGGCGGTGAGGATACCGAGCGAGGGCGGGCAGTCGAGCAGAATATAATCGTAGCCGTCGGCGAAGCCGTTGAGCGAATCGCGCAACGCATAAATGCCGAGCGGCTCGCGGGTGAGATCGAGCTCGGCTTGCGAGAGTTCGATGCTCGCCGGGAGCAGATCGAGTCCGGCTTCAGTGGGCTGCAGCACGTCGGCCAGCGAAGCCTCCTCGCCTTTCATCGCCGCCATCATCGCCGAATAGATCGTGCGCGGCAATGCGTCGGCGTCGTGCCCCAATGCCAATGTAAGCGATGCCTGCGGATCGAGATCGACGGCCAGCACTCGCCGCCCGCGCTCGACCAACGCCGCGCCGAGATTCACGGTGGTGGTCGTCTTGCCCACCCCGCCTTTTTGATTCGCAATGGCAATCGTTCGAGTCATACTGGAAGTTTACACTCACAGCGCGATGATCGCAATCGCGCCAAGCTCGAATGAGTCGAAGTTGGCGCCGGTCAATCGCGTCATATCCGGCAAAGTATAAATTCCGACTTGCAATGAATAGTGGCCCGGCGGCAAATCGGTCAGGAGTGGCGCACGATGAATTTGCGCGAACGTGTCGCCGGCGTGCCAGTTCCATGCAGGCGCGTGCAGTCGGTCGCTCCCGGCGACGAAGTTCCCCTCGCTGTCGAGAACGTGAAGGAACAACTGCGCTTCGGGCGCATAATTGATCGGCGCGCGCGGGCCGAGCGCCGCCAGATCCAAAATTCGCCAGAAGGTGATCGTGGAGGCCGCCTCACCCGGCTTCGCCGCCGGAGTCAGAATCTTGAAGGCAATCAGCTCCACCGCGCCGCCGAAATTCGCGGGCGGCTCGACTCTTGTCAGCGACCCATCGGCCAGCCAATCGTTCAACGCTCTCTGCGGATTCCAAACCACTGTGTCGAAAAATGGACCAACATCCGTCTCACGGACGATATGCCGCACGGCGTCTCCCAATGGCAAGCGCTCGGCGAACACCGGATCGGGTTGAGTGTTCGCTGGAAGCACGAGCAGACTCGAATCGGTTGGGGGGAACACCATCGCCTCTCGCGCGTCGAACCAGCGCGCATCGAGATCGCCGCGCCGCACGCGCAGATCGTAATTGAGCGGATCGTGCGGCAAACCCGGAAACGGCGATGACACCGTGATCGAGCCGGTGTATTCGGCGCCCCGCAAATAATCCATTATGCCTTTGAAGTTGGAGAAGTATGCGGCGCGAGTCTCAACAGCGTTCGCCCACACTCCAAAATAATCGCGAAAAGTCATTGCCGCTGTTGCAACCACGAGGGTTGCGAATCCTCTCCACAGATATTCACCATTGAGAGCGCGGAGCGCACTGAGGGTTCTTTCGTTTTTTTCTCTGCGCTCTCTGCGGCGAAAATACATGGCGAGGCGATCAACGATCAACGCGGGCATTACGAGCAACACCGCCTGCGCGGTGATGGCGTGCAGCATCATGGTGAACGCGCCGACGGCCATGGCCGGGGCGAAGCTCGCGCCGAACCATAGAATCGGAAAGAGGCCTTCGGGCCTGCGCCAATGCCACACGCACCACACCGCCCCGCCGACAAATAACAGCGCCGTAATTGGATCCAACACCGGGCGGCCCGGAATGTTGTATACCACAAATGGATCGCCTTTGACGAACAGCGTGCCCAATGCTTCGCCGGCATTGTGAATCAGAGGTTCGATATTGCCGCTCATCGCCGAATCGATCGGGCCGGAGAGTGTGTCGGTGCGCCCCCATGCGGCAGGGTTGAGGAGGTGCGGCAGAGCGAGCGCCGTGCCGAATGTGAGCGCGGCGGCGAATTGCCAGAGTCGGTGGCGCGGGCCGAAGACGGCAAGGCAGAGGAGAAAGGCCGGGAGCGCGAGCCATGCGCCGCGCGAGGCTTCGTACGTCATCAGCGCACAGGCAAGCAAAATCGCAAATCCGATCCATGCCGCCGCTCGTCCCTTCAATCGATCTCGAAACAGCGCAATCCACATCAGCCACACTGCGCCAGTGAATAGCGTCGGGGCCGGGTTGCTGTTGAGCGCGAACCGGCTGGTCATCTGCGGCCAAAAACTTGCGGCCACCAGCGCCGCCCCGCCCAGCCCGACTCGATGATTGAATGCCGCGCTCGCCCACTTGTAAGTGACCAGCACGAGCACCACGCCCCAAAAAGCCTGATGCGCCCTCAATGCCCAATCGCTCTGCCCCGCAATCCACATCATCACCGACGCGCCGTATTTCGTGAACGGCTCATTGGCGTAACCGTAGGGCGCATCAATCGTGAATCCGGTATTGTTGGCGATCTGTTTGACGAAGAAACCGACCGAGCCTTCGTCGTGCGTCATTCCCGGCGGGACATCGTTGAGGGCGTGAAAGCGGAAGAAGAAAGCGAGGAGGAGAATCGGGATTAATAATGTGCGCCGGGCGTTTGCAGCCGTAGATTTTTCCTGCGCCGAATCTGCGTTCATCTGCGAAATCTGCGGATCAACCGGCGAGCACGTTTTCAACCCACTGCCCAAACTCTTGGCCTTCGCCTCTCGCAAGCCGCGCCAAAAATTCTGCGTTGCCTGCCGGGCCGAGAAGCGGTGAGTGGATGAGTCCGAGTGTGCGCAAGTCAATGCTGGCGGCGAAGGTCAGCGTGTCTGTTAACACTTTACGGTGTGTTTCGGGATCGCGGACAACGCCGTTCCTGCCTACGCGATCTTTGCCCGCCTCAAATTGCGGCTTGATGAGGGCGATGATTTCGCCATCGTCCGTCAGCCATTTCATGATCACTGGCAAAAGAGTTTTCAGCGAAATGAAAGAGGCATCTATCGTCGCCAAGCGCGCGCGCTCCGGCAACGACTCGATGTAGCGCGCGTTGCGGCCCTCCATCACCACCACTCGCGGATCGTTGCGCAACTTCCAATCGAGTATCCCTTCGCCCACGTCGATGGCATACACTTTCGCCGCGCCGTGTTGAAGCAGGCAATCGGTGAAACCGCCGGTGCTCGCGCCCACATCGGCGCAGGCCCAACCGGTCGGATCGACTCGAAAGTGATCGAGGGCCGCCAACAGTTTCTCGCCGCCCCGACTCACGAATCGGGGCCGGGCTTTGATCTCGATGGCGGCGTCCCCCGGCACCAATGTTCCGGGTTTGTCCACCAGCGCCCCGCCCACGATCACCTCGCCCGCCATGATCAATCGCCGCCCTTTCTCGCGCGAGTCGACCAGCCCGCGAGCCTCCAACAATAAATCCAATCGCATCCGATCCTTCTTCCGCACATCACGATTATAACCGCCGCCAACCGTTAATGGCTGATGGCTAATCGCTAATTGCGGATCGCTGAATGCTGAATGCTATAATCGCCCCATGCTTCTCGCCCTGCTAAAAACGATGCGCCCGCGCCAGTGGGCAAAGAACGCCGCCGTGTTCGTGACGTTGGTGTTCGATAGCAAACTGTTCGACCCGCTGTATCTTTCGCGAACGGCGATTGCTTTCGTGTTGTTGTGCTTGCTCGCCAGCGCCGTGTACATCGTCAACGACATCGCCGACATCGAGAAGGATCGACTGCATCCGAAGAAACGCTTTCGCCCGCTCGCGGCAGGCTCGCTCTCCAAAAACGTTGCCGTCGCCGCCGCCGCGCTGTTCCTTGTTGCCGCGCTCGGCGGCGGGTTTGCGCTCCACTTCAACTTTGGCATTTTGGCCGCGCTCTATCTCGTCGTCAACCTGCTTTACAGCTTTTGGCTGAAGAACGTAGTCATCGTCGATGTTCTGCTCGTCGCTTCAGGCTTCGTCATTCGCGTGGGCGCGGGCACGGTGCTGGTGGACGCCGTGCGCTTCTCGCCGTGGCTGTATGTTTGCACCACTCTGCTCTCGCTGTTCATTCTGCTCGGCAAGCGCCGTCACGAGATCAGCATTCTCAGCATCGAAGCCAACAACCATCGCCCGGTGCTGGCCAACTACAACCACGAACTGCTCGATCAAATGATCGGCATCGTCACCACGTGCGCCATCATCGCCTACTCCTTTTACACTTTCTCTGCCGAGAACCTTCCCGAGAATCATGCCATGATGCTTACCGTGCCGTTCGTGCTCTACGGCATCTTCCGCTACCTTTATCTCATTCACGTCCAGCGCGAAGGCGGCGCCCCCGACGAACTCCTCTTTCGAGATCGCCCTCTGCTCATCGCCGTTGCGCTGTGGGTGATCTCGGTCGTTGGCATCCTTTACTTCGGGCAATGATCGCCACCGCGCCCGGCAAGATCATCCTCGTCGGCGAGCACGCCGTTGTGTACGGCAGGCCAGCCATCGCCGTGCCGGTGTCGCAAGTGTCGGCGCGAGTCGCAATTGAAGATCATGCCAACGGATTGCTGATCCGTTCCCGCGATCTAAATCGAATCGATCGTTATTCCGATCTCGATCCGACTCACCCGCTCGCGGCCATCATCCGCCTCACCCTTTCGACTCTGGGGGAAGCCGCCGCCCCGAAGGCGATCCTCACCCTCGACTCGTCCATTCCCATTGCCTCGGGTCTGGGCAGTGGCGCGGCGGTGTCTACCGCCATCGTCCGCGCGCTGGCAAAATACTACGGACGCAATCTCGATCCGGCGGTCGTGTCATCGCTCGTGCACGAAGTGGAAAAGATTCATCACGGCACGCCGTCGGGCATCGACAATACCGTGATCGCCTTCGAGCGCCCGGTTTTCTTCTGCCGCCAGCCGCCGATCATCGAAACGCTCTCCGTTCCCCGCCCCTTCCGACTCGCCATCGGCAACACCGGCATCGCCAGCCCCACCAAAAATACGGTGGGGGATGTGCGCCGCGCATGGGAAGCAGACCGCGAAAAACACGAGTCGCTCTTCGATGCGTGCGGCATCATTGCGCGGCACGCACGGACGCTCATCGAAAGCGGCGAGACTCACCATCTCGGCCCATTGATGATCGACAATCATCGCCTCTTGCGTGAAATGGGCGTATCGTGCGCCGAACTCGATGCGCTCGTCGAGGCCGCGCTGAACGCCGGAGCATTGGGCGCGAAACTCAGCGGCGGGGGCCGCGGCGGCAACATGATCGCGTTGATCACCGATGAAACCGAAGCGCGGGTGAAAGAAAGCTTGCTGAACGCTGGCGCACCGGGAGTCATCGTCTCAGAAGTCAGTAGCCAGTGATCAGTGATCACTGACCGTTATCGCATCCGCTGATAACCAATTACCCCTCATGCTCATCTTCCTCAAACTCGGCGGCTCACTCATCACCGACAAGAATCAACCGCAAACCGTGCGCGCCGATGTGCTCGCCCGCCTCGCCAATGAGATCGCCGAGGCTCTCGCCGCCCGCCCCGATCTGCAACTGCTCATCGGGCACGGCTCCGGATCGTTCGGGCACAGCGAAGCGGCAAAGTATGGGACGAAGCTCGGCGTGCGCTCGCCCGAGCAGTGGCGGCAATACGCCGAAGTGGCGCACGTGGCTGCCAAACTCAATCGGCATGTGATGGACGCGCTCCGCGCGGCGGGCATCCCAGCCATCAATGCGTTGCCGTCGGCCTCGGTGGTGTGCCGCGACAGCGTTATCACTTCAATGGCCGTGACTCCGATCCGAGTCGCCATCGAAAACGGACTCGCGCCGGTGATCATGGGCGATGTGGCGGTGGATGAAATGCGCGGGGGAACGATCATCTCCACCGAAGACAGTTTCCGCTACCTCGCCGCATTTTTGCGCCCCGCCGCGATTCTGCTGGCGGGCATCGAGCGCGGCGTGCTCACCCGTTGGCCCGACGGCAAGTTGATTCCGTTGGTGGACTCGGCCAATATCGACTCGATCCGATCTGTCCTGCGCGGATCGCACGCGGCGGATGTGACCGGCGGCATGGAAAACAAAGTGCTGGAGATGCTGGCTCAAGCGCAAGCCATGCCGGGACTCTCGATTGAAATTTTTTCGGGGGTGGAGCCGGACGCGGTGAAGAAGAGGCTGCTGGGAGAAAACGGCGAGGGAACGGTTGTGCGGGCCTGAGCGCGGATCACTGCCCGGTGCTGAAGGCTTCGAGCGCGGGCAAGATCACATCGATCTTCGGGCGCAGAACCGCCGCGCCGCTCGGCGCGGTGAATGGCTCTACCATTGTCGAGTCGATCACCACGCGGGTGATCGCGTCGGTTGAAATCTGCGGCCCCGCACAGCCGAGCAATCCCACTTCATCCCAGCTCAAGTCGGTGCGCACCGAATAGTAAACCAACTGAGTGAGCGCAGGCAAAACCGGAATCACTTCCGGCGAGAAGAGTTTGTCGCGCACGGCCAGCATCACTTGTTGTTGGCGGCGCATCCGCCCAAAGTCGCTATCCTGATGCCGGGTGCGCGCATACATCAGCGCGGCGCGGCCATCCATGTGCACTTGCCCCGCCGGAATTTCCAGCACCAGCGTGCCGCCGAAGTCGTCGGGGTATTTCTCGTCGCGGATGGCTTTGGGTACGTCGATGTCGATGCCGCCAATCGTATCAACGGCGTTCTCGAATGCAGTGAAGTTCAGCACCACCGAGCGATCGATGCGCAGGCCAAACGCTTGCGAAATGGCAAAGGCTTGAAACGCCGGCCCGCCGCCGGGGTAGCCGTATTGCTGTCCCAGCGCATACGCAGTGTTGATCCGATTCTCGTGCAGTGGGTTGCCGTTGTATTCGGGAATCTGCACCCACAGATCGCGGGGGATGGAAAGGATTTGCGCGGTGCGGTCGCCAAAGTTCACGCCGGCCACCATCAGCGCGTCGGCGCGAGCGGCGCGGTCATAATTGCCGGAGCGGCCATCCATGCCGATGATCAGGATATTCATGCGCCCCGGCCCGTCGCACGATTCTGGAAAGGGCGCGGCCTCCGGCAGAATGGGGGTGGGGATCGGAGTCGGATCCACGGGGGCGGCATAGTATCCGGTGGGGCGAAGAGCGGGAGTGGGCGTATTGGTCGGCTCGCGAGGAGTCAAAGTCAGACTGAGATTGGTCAAAGCCTGACCCAACGACCACGGTGTGGGCGTTGAAGTGCCCGGCGGCGCCGTGCTGATGTCAACCGTTGCGGCAGAAGAGGGGATGCCGACGACGACGGTGGCCTGCGCGCCACCGCGCGCGGAGGCGCGAGAGATCAGTCCGAATCCAAAAGCAACAACGATGATGCCTGCGCCGATGCCGAGCACGAGGCCAAGTATGGCAAACGGCCCCAACGAGCGAGTTCGAATGCGTTTCGAGAAGCGCATCGGCGGGATTGTATCACAGCGGTTGAAAACAAAACCCTCCCGAAGATCGTTCGGGAGGGTGGAGGCGCAAACGACTCGGATGCGCGTTACTTGGCTGTGGCAGTCATGGCGATGATCTGCGCTTGGCGGGCCATATCGGTGGCGGCGGCGAGAATTCGCAAGGCCTCTTCGGGGTTGTGGAAGCCCATGCTGTTCTCGGCGGCTACGAAGTCCCAGCGCAGCTGCGCTTTGCGGTGCAGGGTGCGCGCTTCGTTGAGCAGAGTCTGATCGGCGTTGGAGTCGGCGGAGGCAGCTTTGATCGCCTCGATGGCGGCAACCAGCGCATCTTCGGTGGCGCTCATCGTGTCGGCCACTTGTTTCTGAATGATGCCCACGCGGTCGGTGACGTATTTCACGTCGGTGTGGCACGCGCCACAAGCCGCGTCGGGGTTGATAAGCGGACTCTTCACGTCGTGCGTGGAGAACTTGGCCGAGCCATCGCGGGTGTAGGGCATGTGGCAGTCGGCGCAGGCCACCCCGGCGTTATAGTGCGTGCTCCCGGCGGTGAACATCTCGTATTCGGGATGTTGCATTTTGATCATCGGGGTGAGGGCTTCGGGGTATTCCCAATCCTTGAAACCGGTCTCGTCGTAATAGGCGTCAATCTGATCGACGTTTGTGCCTTTGCTCCACGGGAAGGTCAGATACTTGCCTTCACCGGCGAAGTAGTATTCCACGTGGCAGTTGGCGCAAACGACGGTGCGCATTTCCTGCCGGGTAAACGTTGTCCAATCTTTGCCTTGCGCCTTCAACGCTTCGTCGAGCGCGGGGTTGGTGACGACGAGGCGCATAGTTTCGGCCTCGTGGCAGTTGGCGCAGCCGATGGGGTTGCTGATATGCTGGCTCAAGTCGGAGAACAAAGTCTTGTCGAATTCGACCATGCCCATACTTGTCCACAGGGCGGGGTTGTCGGAGCTCTTGCAGGAATAGCACGTGCCGGGCGTTTTTTCGTTGATGCGTTTGGTGGCGCGCACATCGGCCAATGCGTTCATGTGGCCGCGATCTTCGTTGTAGTCTTTGCTGAAAGCCATGCCCGCGAAGAGAATCGTCAAGCGAGGATCCTCCTCTAAGTGCGAAAACTGGTTGGAGCCGCCGTACGTCGAGCGAGTGTTATTGCCCTCGGTGAGTTTGAAGGTGGAATACTGGTTGGGGAAGTTGACGCCCCATTTGGATGAATCCGGCTCCATGGCTTGAATGACCGTGAGCGCCGGGATGCCGCGAACCTGCGCCGGTTGATTTTTCACGAAGACCAGCACTCCCGCCAGCGCCACTGCCAACACGATAATGACGGCTGTGAGTATCCACGTCGTGGTTGATTGTTTCATGTTTCTCCTCGCTTATTTGGTTTTGTCTTGATATGGCAATACCGACACGCCTCGCTGACCGTGCGCAATATCCCGATGGCACTCGAAGCAATAGCGTTCCGAATCCATCTGCCCATCGGCAACGCTGTCAACGGTGTTGATATGGCAACGAACACAATTCTCTTGAACGATCTCGCGCGTTGACTCTTTGGCGCGAATGGCGGACGGGATATTGCCCAGCGTAAAAGCCGAAACGTGATTGAAGCCGTTCTGCGCCTTGACTATGTATTTTGGTATTAAGTCGTGAGGGGTGTGGCAATCATTACAATTGGCCCAAAGTTTGTGCGGGCTGTGGAACCATCCCTCGTAAGCCGCATCCATCACGTGACAGTTGTTGCAGGTGGTCGGATCGTTGCCGAGATACACGGTGAAATCGCTGACATACATCAGCGTGCCGGCCACTATCACCAACGCAAGCACTCCAACGCCTATTTGAAGTTTCATTCCACTGCTCTCTCCCAAAATCAAACTCGATTAACCATTTATGAGACGGTGACAGTTTATCCATAATGTGGGTCTCTTGTCTGTGACAATTGTCACATGATCGGACACACAGACGTCACAACCTGCCCAATTTGGTCTAATTACGATAAAGGAGGCAGATTACCGATATGGTCCGCGCGCTTGCGAAGATTCAAAAGTTCCGTCTAAAATTGCGAGCGGTCGAGGACAATGGGCTTATCGTGGTGGATGATCCCTCCACGCTTATCTATTTGGGCTACGGATTCCAAAATCCCAAACCCGGTGTTTGGAAAGTGACACTGCAGACCACCGATTTCACGCCCGACTCCGGCGCGGACTATGCGCTCAGCGCCCAATACGTGGGCGGAGCCACGCTCAAGGCAACGGCCAGCACGCTCTTGCCAGCAGTCAATGAATCGGTGTCTATCACTGTATCCCTCGATCTCGGAGGGCAACCGCTTTCTCTCGACTCGGCGCAGGCCATCGTCCATCGTCCGGACGGAACATCGGAAACCGTGGCCCTGCCGATCACGGGATCGCAGGCCTCAACGGATTGGACTCCGACCGAGGCCGGGTTGTATGGTGTGGATATTCAAGTGGCAGGGCGCGCGCCCGATGGCGCGGCCATCGAGCGAGCCGCCTTCCTCACCATCGAAGCGCAACCGGTCAATCGCCCCACTGCGAAGAATCTCGCCATGATCGGCGGCGGCGTTGCGATTGTGATCACCATGATCGCCGGAGCGGCTATGATGATCGCCGTGCTGTTGCGGGTGGCGCTCCGGAAGAAGCGCTCGCGGTGATCGCTCGGCGGCGTCAGCCTTCAGCCCCGTATTTCTCCACAGCCCAGCCCCCCGCCCGCATCACTTCGATTGAGATGGCTGAGTCGGAGGGCAAGAAGCGCAAACGATTCTGCCCGAGCCACGCATCCAATACATCGCCCATGAGGTCGGCGAGGAAAACGGGGCGGCCCAGCGCGCGGGCAATATCCAGCGGGGAAACATCATCGAGGCTGATGCCCTGCGGATGATCGAACATCACACGGGGCAGGATGACGAACTTTCCGAGATCACGATTTACTAACTGATCGATCACATCGCGGCCCATCAACAAGCCGGCCACGGTGATGCTCTCTCCCAAGCGATCATTTTTCACCGGCGACACCGCCAACTTCGTCCCGGCAATACCGTTGAACTCGTTGGCCGCCTTTTGCAAAACAGGAGCAAACAACGCGCCCGTCACCAGAGTCGCTTTGGCTTTTGCAATTCGAAGTTTGAAGTTTCTCAGTTCTCTTTTCTCTCGCCGCCACGCATTGAGAAAATTCCTCGCCATCCCCAATCCGTTTTCTTCGAGCGAGAGGCCGTCGAGAGTCTTCTTCGGCGGCGCGGCGCGGCCCGTGGCAAGATACCACTCGTCGGTGGCGTGAACGAAACGCACTCCGAGTTTTCGCAGAAATTTGCTCTGCCACTTTTCCACCGACTCCAACACCGCGCGCGACTCGCCGAGTGTGTTCGGGCGATGGCCGTATTTGTGATGCTTCGTCAACCCCACCGGCACAACACTCACCGACTGCACCGACGGATACAGAGCCGCCAGATCGCGAATCGATTGCTCCATGATCGCCCCGTCGTTGAGGCCGGGAGTGATCACCAATTGCGTGTGGCACACGACGCCGCGCTCGGCCAGCCAGCGCAACTGCGCCATCACGTCGGGCGCGTGTTTGTTGGCGAGGCAGAGTCGGCGCGTTTCGAGATCGGTGGCGTGGACGGAAATGTAGAGGGGCGAGAGTCGTTGAGTCTCGATGCGCTCCCAATCATGATCGCTCAAGTTGGTGAGCGTGACGAAGTGCCCGTAGAGGAATGAATAGCGGTAGTCGTCGTCTTTGATGTACAGCGTGCGCCTCATGCGCGGCGCGGTTTGCAACACGAAACAGAACGGGCACAGGTTGTTGCAACGGCGGATGTCGATGTCGAAGGTGGGATGGGTGAACTCGATGCCGAGAGGTTGGCCTTCGAGCCGAGCGGCGCGGGCAACGGCCTCCGCCCCGCCCCGCCGGTATTGAACCTCCACTTCATCTTCAGCGGCATAGAACTGCACATCGATCGCATCTTCGACCGGGTGGCCGTTGACGGCCAGCACTTCATCGCCGGGCCGAAAGCCAATGGCCGCGGCCAGCGAATCAGCCTCGACGCGCTGAATGATTCCGCCGCTCATCCTTCATCCTTCAACAACGTATTCGCTCGTCGCCTTCGAGAGATCGCCATAAGCGCCGCGGCGATGTTCGGGAAGGATGGAGGCGAGGCGATACATGGCTTCGTCGGTCATTTGTTTGAGGGCTTCGCGCGGCAATCGCCCGGCACTGGGCTTGAAGCGAAACGGTTTGCCAAGCCGCACGGTGACGCCCGGTTGCGACCAGCGGCGGCGACTGATGGACGGAAAGCCCACCGTGCCCTCAATGGCGACCGGAATAATGGGCGCACCCGATTTGTGGGCCAAATAAGCAATGCCCTCTTTGGCGCTGCGCAATGCCGGTTGGCGTGTGCCCTGCGGCGCGACCAACACAATCTCGCCCGCGTTCAGCACGGCCAGAGCGCGTGTGAGCGCTTCGCGGTCGGCTTCGCCGCGATGCACCGGAATCACATCCCACAGCCACGGGAAGATGCCCCACACCGGATAATTGTACGCTTCAACTTTTGCCATCGGCACGATGTTGCGCGGCAAGTTGCCCAACACCACAATCGGGTCGATGAAGGCAATATGGTTGATCATGAGAATCGCCGCCCCGCGAGGGGGCAGATTCTCCAAGCCGTCAATTCGATCAATCTTCGCCAGCCATCGCCAAGCAATGTTATCGATCAGCCAACGCAGAACGCGGCGCACCGGCTCGCGCCGGGCATGATCGTAATGGCGCTTTGAAGTTTGAATTTTGGAATTTGAGATTGCGGGTTGATCGGCCATCGCACTAACTCAAACCCTCATCCCCATACACGCCGCGATACTCCGGCGGCAGCTGTGCGGCGATGCGTTTCATGATCATTGTTGTGTGCTCGTCGAATTTCTCGTGGCGGTTCTCGCGAGTGAGCGGCTCATCGGGCAGGCAGAAGGGTTGGCCGATGGTCATGGTGATGTGCGGGCGGCGAAATCGTTTCCACGACGGAATCCAAGTTTCGGTGCCGGTGATGCCAACCGGCACGATGGGCGCTTTGGCTTTGAGGGCCAAAAAAGCGATGCCGGGTTTGGCGGCCTGCATTCCCGGCCTGCGCCGCCGTGTGCCTTCGGGCGCGACGATCAACGGGCTGCCGGCCCGGATCACATCCAGCCCTTTCTCCAATGCCTCGCGGTCGAACTGCCTGCGCTTGAGCGGGATCGCGCCATACATACGCATGAGGATGCCGGTGACCCCGCGGGAAAAATTCTCGGCGGCGGTGAGGCCTTCGGGACAATGAGGCCAAAAGACGACGACCAGCGGCGCGTCGAGCGTATCGACGTGATTGATGGTGATGAAATAGGGGCCGTACGGGGGAACGTTTTTCGCGCCGCGCACTTCGATCTTGCACAGAGTCATCATCAAGAGTCTGAAGGCTGGAACGAACAGTGTGCGGCAAGCGCGGACGAACGGGGGTTGAGGGTAGGGCATGGTAGTCTGTGCAGCAGGCGTGGAGCAAAGCAAAACTTGTTGAACATATGCTCTCGCTAGCCCGACGTTAATCCATAGGTTTTTCCCCTGCACGGTCAATAGAATATAACAGGTGGGTTACTCGTTGTTGTTGTTCAATGCTCATACTTACCAATCGCTTACCAAAAATCAATTCGTTCATCTCGTTGAGCATTTTTAGTTCAAGGGCATCCATTACTCTTTGAGGAACACCACACGCTCGATCCTTTTCGACAATGCTGCTCAATTCGTCGTCCGTGAACGCGCCTTGTAGGCTGTCCAGTAAATGGCTATCGCGCCTGCCATCTATATCCACGTCCCAAGTATAGACTTTGCCTTGTTGTCGCTCCTTAATTATTTTCCACGCTAATCTCAAAGCAAACGCAAAGTAAATTCTATAGAGCCCCCATAATTGCTCCCCAACAAAAGGTCTCTTGTTTTGGATATCCTTTTGCAAAGATTTGACACGCTCTCCAAATTTCTCATCTGTCATATTCGGCAGAACGTTTTCGAGCTTGCTTACAGGAATGTTTTCATAGTGGTGAGGGGACAGAATGTTGTAAATAAGATGGAAGCTTGACGTGAAGTCGCGCGTCTCGACGATCGTACGCCAGAGCACTTCGATGGATTCCAAAATGCGCTCGTGTGATGATGCATAACCGCTTGAAAGTGCATTCTGCGTCGAACTCAACAAATCTCGTCTTTCGGAGATTTCTGCGCGAAGATATTCTAAATCTGCTGAATAACGGTTCTTCAAGTCCTCAATTTCCTTCTCGTATTTTGCGCTTGTATGAATATATATTTTGTCTGACCAAATCTTGCCAAGCCAAGTTGCCAAGCCAAGAATAATTACGCTCACCCCGCCAACAGAAGCAAGCAATGTTGTTACAAAGGTTATCGCAAGCCTGAGAATTTCACTGGGGGACATGGTCTTTCTCGACAGTAGTCAGTCTGGGGATATCGCACGGGTCGTCGCAAGAACAAGGCCACGTACGTGAACGGGTCACCACAACCCACCCTCACCCACTCGGCTGTATTGCAACAGCCTTGACCAACAACAAGAGATGCGACACGACCTGCCCGACACTCAGCCCGGTGGTGTCCACGATGCGCGCGTCGGGCGCGGGTTTGAGCGGCGCGTGCTCGCGGCTGGAGTCGAATCGGTCGCGCTCGCGGATGGCGGCCAAAATTTCCTCGTAAGGCTTGTCGATTCCGCGCTCGGCCAATTCCGTGTGGCGCCGCCGCGCCCGCTCCTCCGCCGAAGCGTCGAGATAGATTTTGAGTTCGGCGTCGGGCAGAACCACCGTGCCGATGTCGCGCCCCACCATCACCACCCGGCCCCGCTTGGCAATGGCCCGCATCTCATCGGTGAGAATCTCGCGCACGCGCCGATAGGCCGACACCTGCGACACCGAGCCGTCCACTTCGGGCGCGCGGATGTCCCACGTCACATCGCCGCCGTCGAGCAGAACGGTGCACTGCCGCCCGTCGTTGAACAGCGGCGGCATCACGTCGATCTTCACCGTCTCGGCCAGTTCCGTCACCGCCGACTCATCGGCAGTCGGCACAGAGCGGCGAAGGGCGGCCAGCGTCACGGCGCGATACATCACGCCTGTGTCGAAAAAAAGATAGTTGAGTCTTCCGGCAAGCAGCACCCCCACAGTTGATTTTCCAGAGGAGGCGGGGCCGTCAAGGGCGATGATGGAAGCGAGCATAAAAAGGGGCTGAGTCGAGAGGAGTGTTGCGCTACACGGGCTGGCAGTTGCGAGCATTCTACCATACGGAGTTTTTTGCTCTACCGTCCACGATTGACAATTAGCGGCGGAGTCCGATAATAGTCGGCGAGCCCCTATGGAAATCAATGTTGCGTTGTTCGTGCTGCAAGCGGCCATACTCGGCATCACCGCATGGATGCTGTTCAGATTCCGGCGCATCTTCGGCAACGCCGAGCGAATCGAAGAAGAGCTGTCGCGGTCGAACGCCCGCCTGCAGCGTCTCAACCGGGTTCTGCGCGTGGCCAGCAACATCCATCAGCTCATCTTCCGCGAACAGAACCGTTCCCGATTGCTTCAACAGGCGTGCGAAACATTGACCGACGGCCAAGATTACGTGTTCGTTTGGCTGGGGCTGTTGAGCAGTGACGGCGTCACGTCGAACGCGGTGGCGGCGTCTCACCCATCCGACCTCGACCGCTTCACTTTCCGTCTCGATGATCCCGAACGCGGCCCAACCTGCGCGGCCGCCTGCATCCGCTCGCGCGCCCCGTTTCGGATCGAGCCGGCGCCCAACGCCGATCACTGCCCCAGTTGTGTCCTGCGCGCTTCCAATTCCTCTCGCTCGGCGGTCGCCGTCCCGCTGTTGCAGAAGGGGCGCGCCATCGGCGCCGTCGTCGTTCACGCCGGCCGCCCCAACGTCTTCGACGACGAAGAGATCGCTCTGCTCCAAGACGTGGCAGACGATCTCGTGCACGCCATCTCCATGCTGTCATCCATCGAATACCTTCGGCCCGCGCTCGACATCCCCTACTATCATCATGAACGATGGAACGGCGCCGGCTACCCCTTTGGACTGAAAGGCGAAGCCATACCGATCGCCGCCCGCATCTTCGCCATTGCCGACGTGTGGGACGCCGTCACCACCGACCGGCCCTACCGATCCGGCTGGCCCAAAAACCACGCCGCCGATTACATGCGCGGGCAAGCGGGGCAGCTCTTCGACCCGCTCATCGTGGACGTGTTTTTGCGGATGATAGAAGGGCAAGGGGCTTAATTGTCAGCGGCGGCGGGGCCGCGGGCGGGCTTGGGGCGCGGCGGCGCTCTCGAGCAACGATCGAACTTCAGCGGGAGTGATTCGCCGCCATTGGCCCGGTTTTAAATTGCCGAGCCGCAGTGTGCCCACGCGCTCGCGCGCAATCCGCAGCACCGGCAGCCCCAGCGTTTCGCCCACTCGCCGAATCTGATGCTTCTTCCCCTCGCGCATGATCACCTTTAGCCACGTGCCGTCGCCCGATCGCGACTCGACTTCCACTTTCGCCGGAGCCGTGCGCTCGGGGTTGCCCTCCTCATCTTTGATCACCACCCCGCGCCGCCAAATGTCGATCACCTCCGGCGCGACTCCGCCCGCCACCAACACCCGGTATTCTTTTTCGTGCCCGAAGCGCGGGTGCGTGAGGTGATTGGTGAGATCGCCATCGTTGGTGAGGATGATCAGCCCTTCGCTTTGCGCATCGAGCCGGCCCACCGGGTACAGCCGCCCCGGCACGGGAACGAGATCGCGCACGGTGTCGCGGTCGCCCTGCGCTTCGAGCGACGACACCACGCCGCGCGGTTTGTTGAGCATCACATATACCCGCTGTTCGATGGCCAGCAGTTCGCCGTCAACGGTGATCTTGTCGGCGGCCGGGTCGGCTTTGTCGCCAAGTTGAGCGCGTTGGCCGTTCACGCGCACGCGCCCGGCAGTGATGTATTCCTCGCACGCGCGGCGCGAGCCGTATCCGGCAGAGGCAAGAAGTTTTTGCAGGCGTTCAGGGGGCATGGGTTGGGTGGTTAGGTGGTTAGGTGGTTGGGTGGTTAGGTGGTTGGGTGGTTGGATGGTTCGGAGGAGGCGAGGGAAGTGGGGTCGGGAGGGGGAGCGGGTTGCGGCGTGGGGGCCGAGTCCGGGATCAAATCGGTTTGCCCCACGTTTGCGGCGGCGAGGAGCGCGTCAATATCCAACGGCGGCAATTCTTTGATCGACGACAGGCCGAAGTGTTGAAGGAATAACGGAGTGGTGGCATACAGCACTGGGCGGCCCGGCCCATCGGTGCGCCCCATTTCTTCGATGAGGCCTTTGGTGAGCAGTGACTTGATCACGCCGTCGCAATTGACGCCGCGAATGGATTCGATTTGCGGGCGAGTGACCGGCTGTTGATAAGCGATGATGGACAGCGTTTCGACGGCCGGGCGGCTGAGTCGCTGAGTCGATTCGAGGCCGAGAAACGTTTCGACGGCGGCGGCGGCGGCGGGGTGAGTGGTGAGTTGAACGCGGTCGCGGTCGCACTGAATGCTGAGGCCGCGATGAGCGTTGGCGTAAAGCGCGGCGAGTTCATCGAGCGCGGCTTCGACAGCGCGCGCGTTGACTTCGAGCGCGGCGGCAAATTGCGAAACGGGCGCGGGTCCATCGGCGACAAGCAAAAGGCTTTCGAGCAGCGCCGAAAGCGGCAAGGTGGGCGTGTTATAATTTTCGGGCAAGGTGATTTCCAATGAAAAGATTTACAACGGTGCGCCTGATTCTATCAGGCGCGTTTGCGGTATGGGCGCTGTCAGTGTTGGCTTGCGGCGGCCCGGTGTCGTTGGGCGGCCCCACACCAACCTACGAGCCGGTGCCGGTGTCCACCGAGGCGGTTGGCTCGCTCTCCGACAAGTTCGGTTCGCTCGGCGCGGCCAGCGGCGAAGTGACGGTGTCGATCACCGAAAGCGAGCTGACCTCGTATTTGGCCGAGCAGTTGGCCGAACAGCCCGACACCGCGCTCTCCAATCCGCAAGTGTATTTGCGCGACGGCAAGATTCAACTGTACGCCACCGTGACGACCGAGAGTTTCACCGCCAATGCGCTGGTGGTGATGAATGCCTCCATCGTAGATAACAGGCTGGTGGTAGACATCGAGAGCGCCGATTTCGGGCCGGTGCCCGCGCCGCAAGATTTGCTGGACTCGCTCACCGACACGGTGAACGAAAAACTGCTCTCGCTCTTTGCCGATTTGCCGACCGGCGCCGGCATCAAAAGCATCACCATCGCCGACGGCAACCTCACGCTGACTATGGTGGTGAAGTGAGCCAGCCCAGCAAGCCGCGCGAATTATAGCACACGGGTTTTCGAGAACATGGCTTCTTACATTGCTGTGGATGTGGGCGGCACGAACATTCGCGCCGCGCGCTACACGCCCGACGGCCAACTGCTGGCCCGCGCCCACTACGACACGCCGACACACTCGGGCGCGGCCATGGAGCGAATCATCGCCGCTATCACCGACGTGATGCCCGACCCGCGCGAGGTGCGCGCTATCGGCATCGGCGCGCCCGGCCCGCTCGATCCAAAGACCGGTATCGTTTTGCGCGCGCCCAACCTTCCCGGCTGGGAGGATTTTCCGCTGCGCGAAACAATGGAAAAGCGATTCGGCCTGCCCACAACCATTGGCAACGACGCGAACATGGCGGCGATGGGCGAATGGAAATTCGGCGCGGGGCGCGGGCACGACGACGTGCTGTATCTCACCATCAGCACCGGCATTGGCGGCGGCGTGATTTCAGGAGGCCGGCTCGTGGTGGGCGCGCGCGGACTGGCCACCGAACTCGGTCATGTCACCGTTGCGCCCGACGGCCCGGTGTGCGGATGCGGGCAACGCGGGCACCTCGAAGCGTTGGCCTCGGGCCCGGCCATCGGCCTCACCGCGCGCATCCGGCTGCACGGCGGGGCCGAGTCGAAGATCACAGAAATGGTGGGCGGCGAGATCGATTCGGTGACGGCCAAACACGTGGGCATGGCGGCGCTGGCCGGAGACGAGTTTGCCATCGGTTTGCTCAACGAGGCGGGCACTTACATTGGCCGAGCCATCGCCGACTTTTTGCACATGTTCAATCCATCCATCGTCATTCTCGGCGGCGGCGTGGCAATCAACGTGGGCGATCCATTGTTCCGCCCGGCGCGCAAGGCCATGCAGCAGCGGTGGATGGGCAGTGTGTATGATTGCGCCATTGTGCCCGCGCAACTCGGCGACGACGTTGGGTTGTTGGGCACGCTGGCGCTGGCAATGGAAACGTATCCCTGACAGGGCGGCAAGATAGCAAGATGAAAGGATGAGCGGGTGAGGCAGTCTCGTCACCGTGTCATCTTGTCATCCCTTCATCTTGTCACATCACAAAATATGGTAACGAAACTCAACGTACCCGGCCCCAACGCACAGGCGATCCTCAAACGGGACGCCGCCACCATTTCACCGTCGTATCCCCGCGACTATCCGTTTGTGATGTCGCACGGCAAAGGCACGCAAGTGTGGGATGTCGATGGCAATCGCTATCTCGATTTTGCGGCGGGCATCGCCGTGTGCGCCACCGGCCACAGCCACCCCGATGTGGTGCGCGCCATTCAACAGCAGGCCGAAAAATTCATTCACATTTCGTCGGACTTTTATCATGAAAAATGGGTGGAACTCGGCGAGAAGCTCGACGAGATTGCGCCCTTCAAAGAAGACGCGCTGTGCTTCATGACCAACTCCGGCGCGGAGGCCGTCGAAGCGGCGATCAAACTCGCGCGCTTTCACACGCACCGCCCGCGCTTCATCGGCTTTCACGGCGGCTTTCACGGGCGCACGATGGGCGCGTTGGCCTTCACCTCCTCCAAAGTCGTGCAGGGCCGCGCCTTCTTCCCCACCATGCCCGGCGTCACCCATGTGCCCTTTCCCAACACCTATCGCCCGCGCCTCGCCTACGATCCCAACAAAGGCGATTACGGCGACGCGGTGATCGAATACATCGAAAACGTGATCTTCATGTACGAGTGCCCGCCCGAAGACATCGCCGCCTTTTTGGTGGAGCCGATTCAGGGCGAGGGCGGATACGTCATCCCGCCCGCCTCGTTCTTCCCGCGCCTGCGCGCGCTGTGCGACAAATACGGCATCCTGCTCATCGTGGACGAAGTACAGAGCGGCATGGGCCGCACTGGCAAGTGGTGGGCAGTTCAACATTGGGGCATCGAGCCGGATATGGTTTGCGCGGCCAAAGGCATCGCCAGCGGCATGCCGCTCGGCGCGATGATCGCCAAGAAGAGCATTATGGATTGGCCGGCCGGAGCGCACGGCAACACCTACGGCGGCAACCCCATCTCATGCGCCTCCGCTCTCGAAACGATCCGCCTCCTCGAAAACGGCTACATCGTCAACGCCGCCGAGATCGGCGAATACGCTCTCGACGCCCTGCAAGAGATCGCCGCCCGCCACCCGAGCATCGGCGAAGTGCGCGGCAAGGGTTTGATGATCGGCGTGGAGTTCGTGAAAGACAAAGAGACAAAAGATCGCGCGCCCGACATCCGCAACGAAATGGTGCACAACGCCTTCGAGCACGGTTTGCTGTTGCTGGGCTGTGGCCGCAACACTGTGCGCCTCACCCCGCCCCTCAACGTGAGCCAAGCTGAGATGGACGAAGGGCTCAAAATCTTCGAGCATGCGGTGACGCTGGCCGAAAAGAAGTTGATGTAAAGCAAAGAGTGAAGGGCGAGGGGCTTTTCGCTCTACGCCTTTCGCTCTTCGCCCCGCCGCATGTTACCCGATTACCGCGTCCGCCAGCGCGACTATCTGCTTGAGATCATTCGCGCCCTCACCCAACAGCTCGATCTCGAATCGGTGCTGGCGCGCATCCTCGAAGCCGCCGCCGAAATGCTCTCGGCGCAGGCCGGGCTGGTGGCCCTGCGCGACGACGACGGCATCTTCCGCGTGCGCATTCAATATCGCGTCGCGCCGGAATTCGTCCGCCACTTCGATTCGATCCTGCGCGACGTTCCCGATCGCGGCGACCCGGCGCGATTCGTCACCGGCGAGATCGAACGGCGACTCGTCGCGGTGGGACAGCGATTCGATCTCTCCGGCACGGTGGGCTTGCCTCTGCAAGTCGGGGATGATCTCGTCGGCATCCTGCTCGTCTTCCGAACGATCAAAACACCCTTCGGCGCGAACGAACGGCAAATCCTGCAAGCCTTCACCGATCAAGCCGCCATCGCCGTGAACAACGCCCGCCTCTACGAGCAAACGACTAACGAGCGGCGGCGGCTCGACGCCATCCTCGACGGCTCGGCGGACGGAATCGCCATCATCGATCCGGGCCATCACATTCTGAAATGGAATCGGGCCATCGCCCGCTTGACTGGAGTCTCCGCCGCCGATGCAGTGGGCAACCGATACGACGACTTCATCCGCTGGGCCAAACGCGAACCGGGACTCGATCTGGGGGACGCCGAAGCCGGCGGGTGGCCGTTCTCCTCCGCCTCGCCGTTGTACGTCGAAGGCGACCTCCAACGCGATGACGGCTACACCGTCGCCGTCGGAATCACTTACGCGCCCATCCTCGACCGGGCGAATCGATTGGTCAACATCGTCGCCAACGTGCGCGACATCACCAAATTCCGCGAAGCCGAGCAGCTCAAGAGCACCTTCATCTCGATCATCAGCCACGAACTGCGAACGCCGGTCTCGCTCATCAAAGGTTATGCCGGAACGCTCCGACGCGACGACGCGAAGTGGGACTCGCGCACCGTGCAAGAAAGTCTGGCGGTGATCGAAGAAGAGGCCGACCGGCTGACCAACTTGATCGAAAACTTGCTCGATGCCTCGCGGTTGCAAGCAGGCGCGTTGAAGTTGAACGTGGCCGATGTTGCGCTCGACGAAATGGCGAAGGAACTGACCACCGACTTCCGCACACAAACCGACAAACACACTTTCGCCGTGAAGTTTCCCGGCGGCTTCCCATTGGCGCGCGGCGACGAAGAGCGATTGCGGCAAGTGTTGAGCAATCTTCTCTCGAACGCGATCAAGTATTCGCCGGAGGGCGGAACGATACAGATCGGCGGGCGGGTTGAGCCGGAGCGGGTCGTCGTATCGGTGAGCGACGAGGGGCCGGGCCTGCCACCCGAAGAACTGACCAAAGTGTTCGACCGCTTTTACCGCGCCGACACCAACGCCACGAAACGGGCCAAAGGCGCGGGGCTGGGGCTGTATTTGGTGAAAGCCGTTGTGGAAGCGCATGGCGGGCAAGTGTGGGCAACGTCGGAAGCGGGCCAAGGGACGGCATTTTATTTCAGCGTGCCGCGATGATTGTCACGATGTCAGCAGTCTTAAGGAGACAGTCACTTTCCAAGTGACTGTCTCCTGGGCGGGGCGATTTGACGGGGGAATTTGCGCACTTGAGGGGCATGTCCACTTTCGAGTGAAAAATGGCCGTTGCGCTGCGGCGAAAAACATCATACATTGGCCGCAGTGAACGGGGGGTAAGCCGCGCCTGATGCTTCCGTTGGCCTGCTCATTGCGCCGAAACTTGTTAGCCATACGATGAGCCAAATCTGTTCGGGCGGGTAAGTGAATTATTTGGAGGCAAGATGGATCCACAACTAATCGCAGGCCTTGTCATATCGGTGAAGATTGACGCGGACGATGACCGGCGCGTGTATCCCAATGTCAGCTGGGCCGAGTTTTCGGCGTTATACTGGGACGCATGGGTGAACGAAAAACGGAAACGTGGAAAGGACTGGAGGCAACTGTGTTTCGCAATGAGCCCAAAGCACAACTCAGAGTGGCCTTCATCCCCGATGACGAGGCCAGCCGGGGGCACATAACCAAGCTTATGAAGGACTATGTGGAACCGTTGCGAGTCGTTTTGTATTGCGGTCCATATGTCATTCGCGCGACACTGATGATGACCTACAAGTGGCCGCTTGAGGCCTCCGTCAGCCAAGGCAGCGCATTTGCCTATTTAACCGATGCCGAGATTGACAACCAGTTGCCCGGCGCCCGGCTCACAGGATTCAGAGCCTCGCACGTCATCCTTCACACCGAAGCCTTGCAAGGCTGGCACGCCGCGTAGCCAAACATTGAGAAACGAGAGACCCATGTTCACCACCACCGTTAACTGTCCGCAGTGCCGAACGCCCTTCAGCGCCAAGATTGAACAAATCTTCGATGTGGGCCGCGACCCGTCGGCCAAATCCCGTTTCCTTCGCGGCAGCTTCAACATCATCGCCTGTCCCCGCTGTGGCTTCCAATCCATGATGGCCGCGCCTATCCTTTACCACGATCCGGCGAAAGAACTTCTGCTCAGTTACGTTCCGATGGAGCTGGGGTTGAAAGCCGAAGATCAAGAGCGGGTGCTGGGCACGCTCACCCGGGCCATCGTCAACGGCCTGCCCCCCGAACAACGCAAAGGTTATTTGCTCAAGCCCGCGCCCACGTTCATGACTCTGCAATCGATGGTGGAGAGGGTACTGGAAGCCGACGGCGTGACCAAAGAAATGCTCGCCGCTCAACGAGCCAAAGTCGCGCTGGTCGAAAAATTCTTGGCGACGCAGAGTGAAGATGAATTGGCGGCGCTGGTAAAAGAACATGACGCCGATCTCGATTACACTTTTTTCGAGCTGTTCACCGCCGCCGTGCAATCGGCCGCCGAGCAGGGAGACCGCGCCAACGCCGAGAAGATGCTGACGATGCGCAACAAGGTAGTGGAACTCTCGTCGCTAGGCAAGAAGTCGAATGAGCAGGCGCAGATGTTCGAGGCCCTCGCCGAAGAGTTGAATCAGCTCGGCGACAAACTTACGCCCGACAGTTTCTTCGACATGGTGGTCAAGGCCGACGTTCCCGAACGGGCCATCGCCCTCGTCACCCTCGCCCGCCCGCTGGTGGACTACAACTTCTTCATGAAGCTAACGCAGTTGATCAACAAGGCCCCTGACTCGGATCGCAAACGCTTGCAGGAACTGCGCGAAGGCATCCTCGACGCGGTGGGCAAAGTGGATCAGGTGGCGCAGGCTCAGGTGCAGCAGGCCGCCGGGCTTCTGCAAACCCTGCTCGAAGCGCCCGACATCAAAAAGACCATCAAAGAAAACTTGCCGCTCATCGACAACTCGTTCATGGCCGTGCTCAACCAAAACTACGAGTCGGCCAAGAAGGCCGGGCGCAACGACATCGCCGACAAGATGCAGAAGATCGGCGACACCGTGCTCGAAATCATCCGCGAGGCCGCCCCGCCCGAAGTGCGGCTGATCAACGAACTGCTCAACTTCGAGACCGAAGATGAGTCGCTGGCCGAAGTGAAACGCCGCGCCGCCGAGATCACGCCGCAAGTGGTCGAGGCGATGAAGGCTATCGAGGCGGAAGTGCAGGCTGGTGGCCGCGCCGAAGTGGCGGATCGGTTGGGCAAAATTCGCGCCGCCGCCGAGCGACAGGCCATGATGTCGAAATGGACAATGTGACCGATTAATTGAAGATTAATGTGGCATGGCGTAATGGCCGCTGCAATTGCGATACTATTCATGCAGGAGCAACGCCATGTCCACATCCTTCCGAATCCCCTCCTCTGAAATCACGCCCGAACATCTTTATTTGACCCGGCGCGACTTCATCAAAAGCATGGGCATCGCCGCCGGATCCATGGCGCTGGCCGCCTGCGGCGCAGCGCCCTCGACCAGCACAGCCAGCACGCCCGCGCCGAACATCAACGCCAGCGCCGCCACCGACGAACTCGGCGATCCTCTCACGCCGCACGAAGTCGTCACCGGATACAACAACTATTACGAATTCACGACCGACAAAGAAGATGTTGCGCCGATGGCGAAAGACTTCCCCACCTCGCCGTGGGAAGTGGCAGTCGGTGGGCTGGTGAAGAATCCGAAAACGTACATGATGGAAGACCTGCTCAAGTTCGAGCAGGAAGAACGCATCTATCGTTTGCGCTGTGTCGAAGCGTGGTCGATGGTCATTCCATGGGTTGGTTTCCCCATCTCAAAACTGCTCAACGAAGTGGAGCCGACATCCGACGCAAAGTTTGTCCGCTTTCAGTCCATCTACGCGCCGGAGAAAATGCCCGGCCAACTAAGCGGCTGGTATGAATGGCCCTACACCGAAGGCTTGCGCCTCGACGAAGCGATGAACGATCTCGCCATCTTCGCTACCGGGCTGTACGGCAAGCCGTTGCCTCCGCAAGACGGCGCGCCCATTCGAGTCGTCGTTCCGTGGAAGTACGGATTCAAAAGCATCAAAGCCATCGTCAAGATCGATCTCGTCGATGTCAAACCCACTTCGCTATGGATGGCCGCCGCCTCCAACGAATACGGCTTCTACGCCAACGTCAACCCCGATGTGGATCATCCGCGCTGGTCGCAAGCCACCGAGCGCCGCATCGGCGAACTGAGCCGCCGCCCCACCCTCAAATACAACGGCTACGAAGAACAAGTTGCCGATCTCTACGTGGGCTGGGATGATCGCTTGGACACGAAAACAAGTTCTTGAGATGGATCGTCCGCTCGTTCACATCCGCGCATGGGAGCGATTGCCCGAAATAAAATTCTCCGCCGCGCAGATCATCATCCATCTCGGATCGTGGGCGCCGCTGCTCATTTTGATCTACGGTGGATTCACGAACGGGCTCACCGTCAACCCCATCCAACACCTCACCTTTTACACCGGCGACACCGCCATCCGATTGCTCATTCTCTCGCTGGCCTGCACACCGGCGAACACGCTCTTCGGATTCAGGGAAGCGATCAAACTTCGGCGACCACTCGGAGTCTATGCCGCTATTTACGCCGCCATCCATTTTGGCATCTTCCTCTTCGACTACGGCTTCGATCCTAATCTTCTCTACGAGGCGATCTTCGAGAAACGATACGCGCTCATCGGTTTTGCCGCGCTCATCATCCTCCTGCCGATGGCGCTCACCTCCACCAAAGGCTGGCAAAAACGGCTCGGCCAAAACTGGAAGCGCCTTCATCAATTCGTTTATCTCGCCGGGCTGCTGGTCGTGATTCACTATGCGTGGCTCGTCAAGTCCGACATTCGCGCCCCGCTCATTTACGGCGGGATCGTCGTTGCGCTTCTCATGGCGCGCATTCCTGCCGTGCGCCGGATTGCTGCCTCGGCGCGAGGGCGGGTTGCTCACAAATTGTCGAACACCGGAAAGGAGGTGAGAGGATGAAGAAAGCGATGTTCGCGCTTGCGGCATTGGCGATGTTTGTCGCCGCATGTGGCTCTTCGGCAACACAACCCTCGGCGGCAACTGTTCCGCCTGCCGCCACTCAAACGCCCACGGTCGTGCAGAGCCAACCCGCCGAGTCGGCCAGCAACACGGTGGCGGCCGCCACTCAGGCGCCCGCCCCCACCGCCGCGCCAGCCGTCACGATCAAAACGGATTTCACGCCAACGGATCCGTCAACCGTCAATCTTGCGCTGGGCAAGCCGCAGTTGATCGAGTTCTATGCCGTTTGGTGAACTACTTGCAAAGCATTGAAGCCCATCGTGCATGGGCTCGAAGCGAAGTACGGCGAGCGAATTCAGTTCACCTATCTCGATATTGACGATCCGAACACGAGCGAACTCAAACGCGCGCTGGGCTACCGCGTCCAGCCACACCTTTTCCTGCTCGACGGAAACGGCGGCGTCATTCAGCAGTGGCTTGGCTTTGTGGCCGAAGAGGAATTCGTGGCCGCCTTCGAAGGCGTATTGAAGTAAAATGCGAGGGGAGATCACATGGACAATCTTGAAGACATCTGGCAAGCGCTGCTTTCGGAAGATCGAGGATTGATCCGCCGCGTGTGGGGCGACCTCACCGATGAGGAGGCCAAAGCGGTGATCACGCACTTGCGAAAGATTGTCGAGGACGAAACGTACAGCGAGGAACAGCGCCGCGCGGCGCAGGCCGCGCTGGATGCAATCCACGAAGCAGGGTAAACCACAAGGCGGGGACAGCAGGGGCGAGTCTGAGACTCGCCCCTACGATACCACCCGTTTCATTTGCCCAACCGCTTCTTGAATTCTGCCGACAACGCGGGCAGAATCTTGAACAGGTCGCCGACGATGCCGTATCGCGCCAGTTTGAAGATCGGCGCTTCGGCATCTTTGTTGATCGCCACGATCAGTTTCGACGTTCGCATTCCGGCTTGATGTTGAATCGCGCCGGAGATGCCGCAAGCAACGTACAGATCGGGACTCACGGTGCGCCCGGTTTGGCCGACTTGATTCGCGTACGGAATCCAACCGGCATCCACCGCCGCGCGGCTCGCGCCCACCGCGCCGCCGAGCGTCGCGGCCAATTCGCGCACCGGCGCGAATCCATCCGGGCCGCCCACACCGCGCCCGCCCGACACGATGATCCGCGCGTCGGCCAGATTCACTCTGCCTTCCTCAACCGAATAGCCGGTCACTTTAGTGGCGATGTCGTCTTCTTTCATCGCCGGTTCCACTTTGGTCACCGAGCCGCTCGCGCCTGCGCCCGCTTCGGGCTTGGGAAAGGCGCGGGGGCGGAGCGTGATCATTTGCGGCCTGCGCGATTTGGCGACGACGGTGCTGAGCAGCTTGCCCGCATACGCCGGGCGCGTGACGTGCACCGCGCCGTCTTTCAACGCCAACCCGATGCCGTCGGCCACGGCCGAGGCGCCGAGAAGGGCCGCCGCCATCCCGAATAGATCGCGCCCGCGAGTCGTGTTCGGGCCGAGCACCACATCGGGCTTGCCGTCGGCGCACACTTTCGCCAGCAACGCCGCATACGGTTGGGCGCGAAAATCGGCCAGCGTCGGATCGTCGCACAGGGTTGCCGAGTCGGCCCCATAGGCAAACGATTCTTTGGCAATGCCTTCGACGTTGTGGCCGAACACCAGCGCGGTCACATTCGCGCCCATTTCGCCAGCGAGTTTCTTCGCCGCGCCCATCGTCTCCCACGAGGCCGAAAGCGCCGCGCCCTTGAACTGATCCACGTAAACAAAAATAGTCGGCATATGATTCTCGACGGTGGACGATGGACGGCGGACGGCGGTGCTCTGTCGTCGGTCGTCGGTCGTCAACCATCCCCTCTCAAATCACTTTTTCCGCAATCAACCCGTCGGCCAACTTCGCGGCGATCTCCTCCGGCGAGCCTTCGAGAATCTCCACACTGCCTTCGCGCGCGGGCAGAGGATAGATTTCGGGCCAAGTCACTGCCGAGCCAGCCGCGCCCACCTGCGAGGCCTCCACGCCAATATCTGCCGCCGACCACACCGGCACATTGGCTTTGGCCGCTTTGCGAATACCCATGAAGGATGGGTAGCGCGGCTCGTTGATGTCTTTCACCACGCTGATCGCCGCCGGCAATTTCGAGGAACAAAGTTGCTTGCCCTCTTCGAGCGAACGCTCGACGACAATTGTCTTGCCCGCCGGATCGAGCGACTCAATTTTGGAAAGGAAGGTGAGCGCGTTCCAGCCCAGTGTGGCCGCAACAGCAACCGCCGTGAATCCGGTATCGCCGTCGATGGCTTGTTTGCCGAACACGGCAATATCCACATCGCCCATTTTCCGGATGGCGGCGGCCAACACGGTGGCGGTCGCCGTCGAATCAGATCCTTTGAGCGCCGGATCGGAAATTAAAATCGCTTCATCGCAGCCCATGGCGAGGCAGGTCTTCAATGCTTCCTTTGCGCTCTCGGGGCCCATACAAATGGCGGTGGCTTTTCCCTCATGCTTCTCTTTCAATCGAAGGGCTTCTTCAACTGCGTATTCGTCCCACGGGTTGACGACGAGAGCGGCGTCGCCCCAAGTGACGTGCCCGTCTTTCACTTCCACCTTCGCGGCGGTGTCGGGTGTTTGTTTGATGCAGGCTACTACGTGCAAGGCAACCTCCTTTTGGTAATATGAAAACGAATGCTGGACGCTGTTCCCGAAGGAACAACGCCCAGCATTATATCATCGGAAAGTGACGAAAAGGACAAACCCGGACGATGCGCTATGGCCCGACCGTGATGCTCTGCTCGCCGCTCTTCCACGTGATCGTCTTGCCACTGCCAGTGGTGCATGAGCCTTCACCGCGCACAGCCATCTTGCCAGTGCCCGTCACTTCGATGTGCCCATCAGCGCCGCTGAGGGTGAATTTGAGCCCTTTCACATTGGAGGCTGATCCACTGCCCGTGCCAACATACAACACCAAATCGCCGGAAAAGTATTTGACGAAGGTCGTGCCAGCCTTGGCCGTGACATTGCCTTTGGTGGGTTTATTGTGCACCAATGCCCCCGCTCCGATGGAAGCCGACAGCGCAGTGAAATCGCCGGACAGCACCACCACGCCGTCGCCATCACACGTCACCGTTCCCGTGCCCGTTCCCGTTTGCGCCGAGGCCGGGCCGACGACTCCGAGAACAATCGCCGCAATCAACACGAGGCTGAGGATGCGAAACCGAGCAGTCATTGCATATCTCCTTTTCTGAATGGGTTTCTGTTTTCCGCTATCAGCGCCGGAGTTGCGAGCAGGCTATGCGGTTGTAAAAAGATCGTTACGGTTTGAGTTTGTCGAGGAGAGAATCCATGTCGAAGATTATAATACGCCGCATGATCGCACTTGCGCGCCACCCGGCGCTCCGGCTCGGCCTCACTTTCGCCGTCATCCTTCTGCTCAGAATACAACCCAACTGGACTCCCTTGCTCGACGATCTGCGGATTGCGAGATCGCCCTCCAGCGCACCCGCCGAGTCAGTCGCCGCCATTATGGATGCGTATACCCGGCAACCGTGGCACGCCCAACGAGCCGCCGCCGCCGGAATGGCCGCATTGGCCGCTGGCAAATACGAGGCGGCAATCACAACTCTCAACACCGCCGCATCGCTCGGCAGATGGACGCCGGAACTGCGCATCGCGCTCGGCGACGCGCACAACGCAATGGGCAACATCGATCAAGCCATCGCCGAATGGCAGATCGCCCTGCCCGACCGACTCGACGACTCATCCCTGCTCACCAAACTTGCCGTCGCCTACGAAAAGGCGGCCCGCTATCCCGAAGCCGCCGCGGCGCTCCGTTCGCTCGTCGCCGTTCAGCCGAACAACGCCGTCGCCCAATATCGATTCGGCGTCGTCCTCGCGGTCATCGATCCGCCCGCCGCGCCCGCGCATCTCGCCCTCGCTTCGGGGCTCGATCCGTCGGTGCAGCCGTTTGCCGAGAGTCTCAACCGCGCCGTCGAAGCCGGGCTGGAAGTGGACGACGAGGCTTACACCTTTGGCATCATCGGCTACACCCTCATCGGCCTGCGCGAATACCCGCTCGCCAAAGCCGCGCTCCTCAATGCCGTAACCCAGCGCCCCGACTTCGCCGAAGCCTATGCCTATCTCGGCCTCGCCGAAGATTATCTCGGCAACGATGGAACATACGCCTATCAACGCTCACTCGATCTCGACGGCGAACTCCCGGCGGCTCATTACCTCTTCGGACTGCACTACCGCCGCCTCCGCGACAACACCAACGCCATCGCTTCGCTCAAACGCGCCTTCGATCTCGACCCCTCCAACGCCGGTGTGGCCGCCGAACTCGGAAGCGCGTACACCGAACTCGGCGAACTGACCACTGCCGAAACTTGGTACGTGCAGGCGGTCAACGTCGCCCCCGACAATCCATCCTTCTGGCTTTTGCTCGCCAAGTTTTATGTTGAACACGATCTCAAAGTGGATGCCGATGGATTGCTCGCCGCGCAGAAAGCCGTGGAACTCGCGCCGGACTCCGCCGAGGCCAACGACACGCTCGGCTTCGCCCAATACCTCAACGCCGATTTCGCGCGCGCCGAAGAAAACTTGCTCAAAGCGCAAAGCATTGATCCGAATCTCGCCAGCGCGTATTTTCATCTCGGGCTTCTTTATCTCGACACGGGCCGCACCGCCGAAGCAAAGCAGCCATTGGAAGCCGCCATCGCGTTGGACGCCGGAGGCCCCACAGCCGAACGCGCCATCCAGGCCCTCGCCCGACTCGGCATCACCGCCCCTCCCCCGACCTCAACGCCCTAACTCGATCATTCACCATTTGCCACTTTCCACTTGCTGCCTGCCTCTCATGAATCGCGCCCTCCTCCTCACCCTCCTCCTCACCTCCTGCATCGCCCAACCCAAGCCTGGCGATGTTCTTTTCGTGGACGACTTCAGCAATCCCGACTCCGGTTTCAATCGCACTGCCGACGCCGACGCCGTTACCGAATACACCGACGGCGAATACCAGATTCACGTGTTCGCCGCTAACCTCAACGTGTGGGGAGTGAGCGGGCCCGAACTCACCGACACTCGCGCCGAAGTAATCGCTCGCACCGCAGGCGGCACGGAAAACAATCTCTATGGTCTGATCTGCCGGTATCAAGACGACAGCAACTTTTATTTCTTTGCCATCAGCGCCGACGGCTATTACGCCATCGGCAAACTGAAAGAAGGCGAGATCGTTTTGCTTTCCAGCGCCGTCTTCGAGTATTCGGATAAGATTCTGATCGGCGCGGCCACGAATCATCTCGCCGTCGAGTGCGCCGGAGAATCGCTCAGTCTCGCCGTCAACGGAGCGCCGCTGGCCCAAACTGCCGACGCCGACTTCAGCAACGGACATATCGGCCTCATCGCCGGAACTTTCAACGACTCCGAAACCGACATCCGTTTCGATAACCTCCTCGTCACCCAGCCATAGAAGACAAAATCAAACTCCAAACCTCAAACTCCAAACCTCAAACTCCAAACCTCAAACCCAAACCAACCACCTAACCACCCATGAGAGTCGCCTCACTGCTCGTTGCCGCCATTGCTCTCGCTGCCTGCGGCACAGCCACGCCCACACCCTATGTTGCGCCCGATCTTTTCTCCGACGATTTCAGCCAAGACTCCGGCCTGTGGGAAACATTCGCCGAGCCGGATGCCAAAGCGCAAATCGCCGAGGGCCATCTCAGCATCCTCATTGCCGAAGAGACGACGGTAGCGTTTTCGTTGGCGGCCATCAACCTCGACGATTTCGATCTCACGGTGGCGGCGTCCCTGCCAAATGACGGATCGACCAGCAGTTACGGCGTCATCTTTCGCTACATTGACGGCGGCAACTTCTATCGTTTCGACATCACCGGCGATGGATTGTGGGGTTTCAGCCGCAGGCAAGACGATCAATGGATCTCGATCATAGAACTGCAAGCCTCGTCGGCCATCCAAATCGGCGCGGGGACGAACGTTCTGCGCCTCGTCGCTCGCGAAAGCGACTTCGCCTTTTTTGCCAACGGCGCCGAGCTGGGCCGCGTGGCCGACGACAGTTTGTCGGTGGGTCGCATCGGCCTCTTCGCCAGCACCTTCGACAGCGCAAACGCGCGCGTCGACTTCGACGATCTGCGCGTTGTGAAACCATAGGAGAAACTCATGTCGAATTGCATTTTCTGCAAAATTGTTCGCGACGAGATTCCAGCCAAGATTGTGCACCGCGATGATCGGGTGACGGCCTTCCACGACATCAACGCCCAAGCGCCTACGCACATTCTCATCGTGCCCAACACGCACATTCGCGGCGCAGACGAGATCAGCGCCGCGCACGCAGAAACGGTGGCCGCCATGTTCACGGTCGCCAACGCGCTGGCGGAGTCCCACGGGATTGCCGCCAGTGGCTACCGGCTCGTTTTCAATGTGGGGCCGCACGCCGGTCAGAGCGTCTTTCATCTTCATTTGCATCTTCTCGGCGGACGCCGCATGGCTTGGCCGCCAGGGTAAAGGACGAAGGATGAATTCGGAATACGGAATAGTCGTTTCATCCGTCGTCCTTCAACCTTCATCCTTCTCCGTCATTCGTCATTCGCCATTCGTCATTGTATAATCACCGCATGTCTCTTCAACAAACCATCGAAGCCGCGCTCAAAGAGGCCATGCGCGCCAGCGACGATACGCGCAAGACCGCCCTGCGCAGTGTGATTGCCGGAATCAAGCTCGTGCGAGTCGAAAAGCAGGCCGAGCTCACCGACGACGATGTGCAGGCCGTGATTCGCAAGGAGATCAAATCTCAGCGCGAATCGATTGCCGACGCGCAGAAGGCGTCGCGCGCCGATCTGGTGTCACAGTCCGAGTCGCTCATTGCCGTTCTCGAATCGTTTCTGCCCAAACAGATGACGCGCGATGATGTGGCGGCTGAGGCGCGAGCGGCCATTGCCGAAACGGGCGCGGCCGGCCCGGCGGACATGGGCAAGGTCATGAAAGTTCTGCAACCAAAACTCAAAGGGCTGGCCGACGGCAAGTTGGTCAGCGACGTAGTCAAAGAACTGCTGGCTTCCGCAAAATAACTTAATGAGCGAGTCTCCATCGCGCTCGGCGCCTCGCCCCCGAACGGGCCGCACGTGGCGAGCCATCCGGCTGTCGCTGATCGGCGGCGCGGCGGTTGTCGTCGCCATCGCCATCCTCACCGTGCCCGTCGGCTCGCCCGCCGATGGCCTCACCCTCAACGCGGGCGATGTGACTACTGCCGACATCGTCGCCCCCCGCTCCGTCACCTACATCTCCAAAGTGCAAACCGACGCCGCGCGGGAGGCCGCCGCCGCCGCCGCGCCCGACATGTACGACCCGCCCGACAGCCGCGTGACCCGCCAACAGATCGCGCGCGTGCAACAAGTGTTGAATTTCGTCAGCTCGGTGCGCGCCGATGCGTTCGCCTCGCGCGATCAAAAGATATCCGATGTCGGCACAGTCAGCGATCTCACCATCGACACGGCGCTGGCGACTCAGCTGCTCGATCTCGCCGACGCCGAATGGGCCGCCGTGCAGAGTGAAACCGTCACCGTGATCGAACGAGTGATGCGCGACAAAGTGCGCGCCGACCGCGTGCAAGAGGCGCGCAATCAATTGTCCACACTGGTCAGCGTCAGCCTGTCCGAGTCGCAAGTCGATCTGGTCACCGAACTGGCCTCGCCGTTCATCGCGCCCAACTCGTTTTTCAACGAGGCGGCCACTAACGCGGCGCGGGAAGCCGCGCGCGAGGCCGTCTCGCCGATCTCGCAATCGTTCGTGCAGGGGCAAACGGTGATCAGTCGGGGCAAAGTGGTCGCCGAAGCAGACATCGAAGCAGTGGCCGCGTTGGGACTGTTGCAGCCCTCACTGCAATGGCAGGACACGGCGAGCAGTATTCTCTCGGTGCTAATCGCCTTCACCGTCTTCGTGCTCTACATGCGCCGCATCAACAGCGGCTTCTTCAAATCGACTCGGCTGATGATCTACGTCGTCGTGCTGTTCACCCTCTTTCTGCTCGGCGCGCGCATCATTGTGCCGGGGCGAACCGTGCTTCCGTTTCTGTTCCCGGCGGCGGCCTTCGCCATGTTGGTGGCGGCCACGCTCGGAGCCAATGTGGCCGTGGCGCTGGCGGCGCTGTTGGCCGCGCTGGTGAGCATTGTCGCCAATCAGCGGCTCGACGTGACGGCGCACGTGGCCGTTGGCGGGGTGGTGGCCGCGTTGGCGCTGGGCCGAGCCGAACGGGTCAATTCATTCTTTTATGCCGGACTCACTTCGGCGCTCGCCACTGCCGGAGTCGTTTTGGTCTTCCGCCTCGCCGACCCCACCTCCGACGCGTTGGGCATCGCCACCTTGTTGGCCGCCAGCCTCATCAACGGAGTATTGTCTGCCGCGCTCACGCTCGTAGGCTTTTTTGTGCTGGGCAACATCTTCGACATTTGCACATCGATCCAACTGATCGAATTAGCGCGGCCCAACCATCCGCTCTTGCAGTTTTTGCTCAGGCAAGCGCCGGGCACGTATCAGCACAGTTTGCAGGTAGCCAATTTGGCCGAGCAGGCCGCCGAGCGCATCGGCGCCGACGCCGCGCTCATCCGTGTCGGCGCATTGTTCCACGATGTCGGCAAAGCCATTCACCCGGAATACTATGTCGAGAATCAAATCGAGGGCCAGAATCCGCACGATGGACTCCTGCCCGAAGTGAGCGCGCAGGTGATCATCGAACACGTTCCCAACGGCCTGCGCATGGCGGCAAAACACCGTCTGCCTTCCGTCATCCGCGATTGCATTGCCCAGCATCACGGCACCAATCTGACTTACTTTCAATATCAGCGAGCGGTCGGGGCCGTGGGCGGCGACGAATCGAAAGTGGACAAATCGAAGTTTCGCTACCCCGGCCCCAAACCACAAACGCGCGAGACGGCCCTGCTCATGCTGGCCGACGGCTGTGAGGCCAAATCGCGCTCCGACAGGCCGCGAACCAAAGAAGAGCTGGAGAAGATTGTCAAATACATCATCGACCGGAGTGTAGCCGCCACCCAACTCGACGAATGCAGTCTCACTCTTCACGACCTCAAACTCATTCGCGAGTCGTTCAATGAAACGCTCAAGGGCTTCTTCCACTCCCGCATTGTCTATCCCGAAGAAAAACTAAACATTGTGAGTGACGAAGAGGTGGTGATGAGGAGGTAGGTGGTTAGGCGGTTAGGTGGCTGGGTGGTTGGGTGGGAGAGGTGAGAGGCGGACTGTGGGATGAGGCAAGCGAAATCAAAAATCAAGAATCAAGAATCAAGAATTACATATCGTGTTCATTTGCAGGTGGATGAGGATTATGCGGGCGACGTGCCGGCGAAGGTTCTGCGCGATGCGGCGCGCGCCGCGCTCAAGCACCAATCGGCCGCGCCGGGCGCTCTCAGCCTCGCCGTGAGCGGAGACGAAACCCTGCGCGCGCTCAACCGCCAACATCTCGGCCACGGCCACCCCACCGACGTTCTCTCCTTTCCTTCGGAAAACGACGACCCCGACAGCGCCGGGCGATACTTCGGCGACGTTGTCATCTCATATCCGCGCGCCCATGCGCAAGCCGAGGCGGGCCGCCACTCGGTGGAGGCCGAATTACAGTTGCTCGTGGTTCACGGTGTGCTACACTTGCTCGGCCACGATCACGCTGCCACTGCTGATAAAACGCGCATGTGGCAAGCGCAAGCAGAAATTCTGGCAGAACTTGGATGTGAAATCGCCGGACCGAAAGAATGAAGGAAACTCCAAATCTCAAACTTCAAACTTCAAATCCTAAAACTCGTCCCTTCCTTTGGAGTTTGATTTTTGGAGTTTGGAGTTTCTTCGTCAGCCGCCTCGCCTCTTTCCGCCACGCCTCTCACGGCTGGTGGTATGTTCTGCGGCACGAGCGCAACGCGTGGATACACGCGGCAACCTCGATAGCAGTTTTCGTCGTGGGATTGTGGGTGGGCTTGGATCGGCGCGACTGGGCGATCATTCTATTGACGATGGTGGCCGTGTGGATGGGCGAATTCATCAACACCGCGTTGGAAGCCGTCGTCGATCTGGCCAGCCCTCAGCACCACCCCTTGGCGAAAGTGGGCAAAGACGTGGGGGCGGCCGCCGTCCTCATCGCCGCCCTCGCCGCCGTCCTCATCGGCTTGCTCATCCTCGGCCCGCCGCTGTGGGCCAAATTATTCGAGTAGCATGAAAAAACATCCCGCGAATCGCTTCGCGCGAATGGCACGAAGATCGAGGCGGCTCATTCGAGAAATTCGTGGGCAAGAACGAGTTGAACAGCGCAAGTCCTATAACGATCAGAGATCAATTCTCGGCGATCGTGCACCGCTGAAGGCTAATCGCTAATCGCTGAAGGCTCCAATGGATATCGACCTCGAACTCTACCGCCACGAAGTCCGCGTTTCCAACAGCCCGCTCATCCGCCTCTCGGCCATCGACATCTCGCCCGATCTGCCGCAGTGGACGATGATCTTCATTCACGGCTTCGGCGGGCAGGCCGGCCAATGGAAGCACCAACTCCGCAAGTTCGGCGGCGCCAATCGCGTCATCGCCCTCGACTTGCGCGGGCACGGGCAATCGGATAAGCCGATCGACGAGTACCGCATGGCCGACATTCAAGCCGATCTGCTCATCGCCCTCGACCTGCTCGGAGTCGCAGACAAGTTCGTGCTCATCGGCCATTCGTTCGGCGGCGCCATCGCCGCCGAGTTCGCCGCCGCCAACCCCGACCGCATGGCCCGGCTGATCCTCATCGCCGCCTCCGGCCAATACAAAATCCAGCCCGGCTATCGCGCCGCACTGCGCCTGCCCACTCGCCTCCTCAACCTCGCCATGCCCTTCATCGGCGGCAAACTCTCCGCGCCGCCGCGCGTGCTCAAAGCCTTTCATCGCAACACCCTCTCGCGCTGGAACGGCTGGGAGATGTTCGAGAGATTGACCGCGCCCACGCTCGTGATTCGCGGTCATCGCGATGATGTGTTCGAGAAGAGTCAGTTCGAAGAAGTGTCGCGGCGAATAGCCGGTTCGGAAGATGTGGACGTGGGCGCGTCGGGTCACATGGTGATGCTCGAACGGCGGGAAGCCGTCAACCGGGCCATCGAGCGTTTTCTGGAACAACCCACCAAATCGTGGCGCGACCCGAATATCACGACTCGCACGTCCGCGCGCGCCGCGCTGATGAAAGAGCGCCCGTGGCTGCATCATTACGATGACGGCGTCCCTTTCACCGTCGGCATCCCGCGCATTCCACTGCATCACTTTTTGCGATCTGCCGCCCGCCGCTTTCCGCTCCACTTCGCCCTCAAGTTCGAGGGTGCGTGGATCACCTATCGCCGCCTCAATCAAGAATCGAATCGTTTCGCCAACGCCCTGCGCTCGATTGGCGTGAGCCAAGGCGACCGGGTGATGGTGCTCATGCCCAACGCGCCGCAGTTGGTCATCTGTTTCTTCGGCATTCTCAAAGCGGGGGCGACCGCCGTGTTCACCCTGCCCACCACCGACCCGGATGAATTGGCGCGGCAGGCGCGCGACTCGGGCGCGAAGGCGCTGGTGACGATCACTAAGTTCGGCGACATGGCGCGGCAGATCAAAGCGCAGTCGTCACTGCAAGACATCATCTTCACCAACGTGGGCGATTATCTTCCGCCGATCAAATATCTGCTCTTCAAGATCGCGCGCGAGAAAGAGGACGGCCACCGACTCCATTTCCCGCTGGAGGAAGGGATGCACATGCTGAGCCGGATGCTGTACACCTTCAGCAGTCGCTCGCCCGAAGTGTCAGTATCGCCGGATGATTTGGCCGTCATCATTTACACCGCCGGGACAACCGGCTCGCCGAAGGGCGTGATGCTCTCGCATCGCAATCTTGTGGCCAATATTTTGCAGGTGCGCCACTGGCTGCCCGAAGCCAAAGAGGGCCGCGAAAGATTCTTGTGCGTCCTGCCGTTCTCTCACGCCTACGGACTCACCACCGCGTTGGGAGCGGGCATCTCTCTCGGCGGGGCGCTGATTCTCAAACCGACCTTTGAGATCGCCAGCGTGCTGGAAACGATTCAAAAAGACCGCCCCACGTTTTTTCCGGGTATCCCCAACATGTACGTTGCTATCAACAATTTTCCCGGCGTGCGCAAGTATGGCATCGATTCGATCAAGGCTTGCATATCGGGGTCGGCGCCCCTGCCGGTGGAAGTGCAGGAGACGTTCGAGCGCATGACGAAGGGCCGGCTCGTGGAAGGCTACGGCATCACCGAAGCCTCTCCGGTGACGCACGCCAATCCAATGAACGGCCACCGCAAAGTGGGAAGCATCGGCGTGCCATTGCCCTCGACCAAAGCGAAGGTGGTTGATCTCGCGACGGGCAAAGACGTGCCCGCCGGACAGATCGGCGAGTTGGCGATTCGCGGGCCGCAAGTGATGATGGGGTATTGGGAACAGCCGGATGAAACTCGAAAAGTGATCACGCCCGATGGCTGGCTGCTCACTGGCGATGTGGCGCGGATGGATGAGGAGGGATATTTTCAGATCGTCTCGCGCAAAGCCGACATGTGGTTTCCGGCGAAGCCGGGGCATCCGGCGTTCCCGCGCGATGTGGAGGAAGTGCTGTTCGAAGTGCCGCAAGTGAAAGAGGCGGCGGTGGTGGCGATTGCCAATCAGCCCATTGCCTTTGTGATCTCGCAAAGGGAGAGGCCGAGCAGTGAGTCGCTGATCGCCTATTGCAAACGGCGGCTTCCGCCCGAACTCGTGCCGAGGCTGGTCATCTTCGTGGACGATTTTCCAAGATCGTTTATTGGGAAGGTGTTACGGCGGGAGCTGGCGAAGAGGTATGAGGAGGGGAAGGGCTGAGAGAGCGGTTTTTGCTTTCGGCTATGCTTGCGCCAGCAGAAGCGGGACATCGATCATGGCGCTCAACAAACAGATTACACAAGATGACATCGCACAGATGGCTCGCCGAATCGCTGAGGTTGCGCATCCGGTGAAGATTATTCTGTTCGGGTCGCGGGCGCGCGGCAATGCCCGCCCCGACAGCGATATTGATCTATGGGTCATCGAACGCGATCCCGTTTCTCATCGCCGAGAATCGACGAATGTACGAAAACGCTGAATCATTTGAGCGTGAGTTAGGCGTTGTCGTTGCGGAAGCCCACGTCACGTGGGCGCGCACGATTGTGGAAACAGAAACGAAATGATCCCCCATGCCCGACTCGACAACCCCAGCCGCTCATCAAACTACCGATCGCGCCAAACTCATTGCCATTGTCGAAGTGACCTTCGCCGTCATCGCCTGGGGCGCGTCGTTCGTCGCCACCAAAGTTGCCCTGCGCGAGGTTTCGTCGGTCACCGTTGTTTGGTTGAGGTTCGGCATGGGCATCCCCATCCTCGCCGCCATCGTGGCCGCGCGCAAACAGTTCGCGCCCGCGCCCCGAAGCGAGATCGGCTACTTCGCCCTGCTCGGCTTCCTCGGCATCGCCTTTCACCAATGGCTGCAATCCACCGGCCTGCAAACATCGCAGGCCACCACCTCGGCGTGGATTGTTTCGACCATTCCCGCGATTCAAGCGTGGATGGGTTGGGCGTTTCTGAAAGAGCGGATGGGATGGGCCAAAGTGATCGGCATTGCGGCGGCGGCCTTCGGCGTGCTGTTAGTGGTCACCAAAGGCGATCTCGGCGTGCTGGCCGTGCCGGTGGGCGACTACCTCATTTTGTTGAGCGCTCCGAACTGGGCGGTGTTCTCCATCCTTTCGCGGCGCGGGCTTCAGCGGCGCTCGGCCACGCTGATGCTGTTGTACGTGATGGGCATCGGCTGGCTGTTCACTTCGATTCTCTTCTTTGCCGGGCCGGGGCTGGCCGACATCGCCAAACTCACCGCCAACGGCTGGCTGGCGGTGGGGTTCCTCGGCGTGTTCTGCACCGGGCTGGCTTACATTTTTTATTACGACGCACTGCAGATCATCCCCGCTTCGCAAGTGGGCGTGTTCATCTACATCGAGCCGCTGGTCACTGTGGCGCTGGCGGCGATCATCCTGAGCGAATCGCTCAACGCGCCGACTCTGATCGGCGGCGGGATCATTTTGCTGGGGGTGTGGCTGGTGAACCGGCGGCCTTCAACTCGGCCTCGATAGCCGGGTTGAAGTTGATGGTGTATTTGCGGATGGTGTCGAGGCGCTTCCAGTCGATGCGGTTCTTGGTGAGATTGAGCAGTTGGCGCAGGAGATCAATATCGTGATCGAGAATCTCTTGCCGTTCGCGAGAGAAGTGGCGGCCCCCCGGCGCTTTCTCGAAAAGATAGAGCAACGGGTCGCCCTCCGGCAGGGCGGGTAGTTTCTTCTCTTCGATGTCCTCCAACATTTGATCGTAATACTCAAGCATGGCGTGAACGGTGTACGGCCACTGGCCGCAGATCACCAGCCAGCGAATGGTGGTGACCGGGTCAACGGTGATGGCCTGCTCGCCTTTGCGCTCGGCCAGCGTGCGCACCAGCCGATAGACGTTGATGAGTCGTTTGAGGTGGCGCGGGTTCGGGCGAAGGAATCGAGCGATTTCCTTGAAGGCCGCCGCTTCGGGGTCGGCGAAGACGACCAGCGGAACTGCCTTCGGGGTCTCGACGGGTTCCGTCTTCGGCGGCGCGATGTTCGCTATGGCGGGGGATGGAGTCGCGCCGGGCGTGGTTAGCGACGCTCCCTCCGCCCCCTGCGTCACGGGCGGAAGTTGAGTCGGAGTCGCGCCCGCTGGCCGCTGCACTGCGCGGAACCGAGTCGGCTGGCGGATGGCCTCTCTCGCCGCCTCAACGCCCTTCTTTGTCTCAGCCAGTTGTTTGTCCAAAAATTCTTTGATCTCGTCGGAAGTCGGCTCCGGAATGCGAAAGGGAATCTGCACAATTCTGTCGAGGTATTCGTAGCCGGAGGTGCCCGCCGGGCCGAGCAAATCTTTGTAATGCTTTTCGACGGCGCGGGTGATGACGCGCGCATCGATGCCTATGCACACGATGAAGCGCTCGAAGTTGAGCAGGAGCTTGATGGCCTGCAAAACTTCGACGGCCTTCTCCGGCTCGCACCGATCGAGATCGTCGATGATGACGAGGATGCGGCTGTTCTCTTTGGCTAGTTTGGCGTTGATGAGATCGATGTCGGCGCGTATCTCGGCCATGGCGCCGATCTGTTTGCCGTAGTCGGCGAACTGAAAGAGGTCGGTGATCCACTTGCTCCACGGGGTGGACAGGGCGTCGAGGATGAGTTTGAGCAAACCGCCCGCGCCGAGGGCGATGAAGATTTTCGAGACGAGAGCCCAATCCAAATTGAACTGCCAAACGGCGATGACAACGATAGCCAACAGTATCGCAGTGGCGACGATCAACTTGCCCTGCGCCTGTTTCAATTGGCGGCCCACGTTGCGCGCCAGCCGCACCGAGAACATGCCGAACGCGCCCCAGTTGATCTCGCGCTCGACCTGATCGATGATCTTGCGCACCAGCCCCGGCCACACCACTTCGGCGGCGTTGTATTCCCAGGCGTTGAAATCGACGATGTGCACGCGAGGGATGGGCGGGTCGTCGGGCGGCTTGCCGTTGCGTTCGGCGCGGCGGTCGTCGAGAGCGGCTTTGAGATGATCGAGCAAAAACGATTTGCCCATGCCCCACGAGCCAAAGATGCCGATGGTGAGCGGCGGCTGTGTGTACGGCGACTCGATGAGATCGGCGAAGGCTTCGACGTAATGCTTGAAGCCGAGTTTGTCTTCGACGGCTTGGGTTTGATCGTTGCCCGCGCCGCGCACCGTGCCGACGGTCGGCGCGGGCGGCTCGGTCGTTTTCTGTTCGGCGGCTTGAGCGGCGGGAGGCGTTTCCTGTTTTTGAGCCGGGCCAGCGCGGAAGTATTCGGCGAGATGCTCGACGACTTTCGTCGCGGCGATGTCGTATTGCTCCCAGCCGGTTGAGGAGCGCCCGCCCAAAATGAAGATGCACGCGCCGATCACAAATGGGTCACGCTGAAGTTCGCCGTCGTACCATTCCAGCTGTTCGGCGTAATATCGTTCGGGACTGCGCTCATCGCCGCGCCAATAGTCTATCGGATCGCTCGACCCATCCCATGAGCGCCACCACTCAAGATGATTGCGCCACGGGCCGTTGGTCACACCCTTCTGCGCCGCGCCCGTCTCGCCCAGCCCGCATTCGGTGATCAGCAGTGGCACATCGCCGAAGCCCATCGGCTGCAACGTTTCGCGATAGGCGCGGCGGTAGCGCAGAGTCGTCCAGCCTTCGCCGCTCGTGTCCACCCCACCCCACATCCACGGCGACGAGTATTCGTGCACGCCCAGCACGCCGTTGTATTTTCGGCAGGCATCGAGCGCGGAGGCAAACTCTTTCCAGAAATGGATCTCAGGTGTGCCGCTGGCAAAGTTGCCCACCACGCCGCGCAAGCCGAGATCGGAAAGCAAACGGAGTCGTTCGGCTTCGAAGTCGGCATACCATCGCATCTCGCCCGATTCGCGGATCAGCGGCTCGTTCGGGCCTTCCCACAGTTTGATCATCGAGGCGCTTCGGTAGCGTTCGCGCTGGCTCTCGATGAACTTGCGCGCCGTTTCAATCGGGCGCTGGCCCGAGCGAAAGAGCGAGTCGGGCGCATCGAATGTGTAATCGGGGCTGTGCACGCGCCCGATCAGAATCACGTTCGGGTTCACGCTGGCGACTTCCACCGCCAATTCGAAACTCTCCACCAACTTCACGGCGCGGCATCCGGCCTCCACGAGTCGGCGCAGATCCGGAGTCGGCTGGGGGCACACGAAACCAAGTTTGCTGGGAATGCGGGGGGCGTCGGACATGCAGCAAATGTAATCCCGTTCCGAGTTTCGGGCAAACCGACTCCCTTCCCCTGTGGCACAACGAATGGAAGAACTGGGCCGCAACAGCACCCTCAGCGAACAGATCGGCAAACTGTTTTCCGATTCGTTCACCGTCATTCAAGAGCCGGGCGATCCCGTCGTCGCCGCCAATGCCGAAGACGCCAGCGCCCTCGCCGGATTCACGGTGCGCTTGCCCGCCAATCGAGCCGACGCCCCCACCCTCACCGTGCAGGGCAGCGCGGCTTTCGAGTTCACCGTCGATCGCGATCGGGCGCAAGCCATTCTCAACGATGCCGGTCTCGGCGAAACGCAGCTCCCCGCTTCGCTCGACGGAGCGCCGATTGCCGTGAGCGTCCCGGCCAGCGTATCGGCGGCTTACGGCGGCTGCCCCGATCCCAACGCCGCGCCGGATGAAGAAGGGGACACGCCGATAGACAATCTCACCCGCAACCAAATCTACAACTTCCTCACCATGGCCGGGCTGTACGCCATCAACTTTCTCACCATTGTGATGAGCGCGTTGATCTCGGCGGACACGCTGGCGGGCGAGATCGGATCGGGCACGATGCAATCGTTGGTCACCAAACCCATTCGCCGCGTGGACGTGGTGTTGGGCAAGTGGCTGGGCTTCGCCGGATTGCTGGCGTTGTATTTGCTGTTGATGATCGGGGGGGTGCTGACGATTGTGTTCGCGCTGTCGAGTTACTCGCCGCCCAACATTGCGCGGGGCGCGCCCATCGTCTATCTCGAAAGCCTGCTGGTGATGACGATCACGCTTGCGTGCAGCAGCGCCTTCTCAACGCTGGCGACCGGCGGCATCGTGTTCGGGCTGTACGGCCTGGCTTTCATCGGCGGCTTCGTGGAGCAGATCGGCGCGGTGCTCAAGAATCAAGTGGCGGTCAACATCGGCATCATCTCCAGCCTCATACTGCCCAGCGAATCGCTTCTGCGCCGCGCCTCGTATGAGATGACCTCGCCGCTCGCTCAGTCATTCGGCTTCAACGCCGGGCCGCTCATCGTCGTTTCCATTCCCAGCCCGGCCATGATCGTGTACGCCGCGCTGTATCTTCTCACCGCGCTGGCCTTCGCCATTCGGCAATTCTCGCGCCGCGATTTGTAAACGTCACATCTGTTTTGCCGGTGTCGCCATTGGAATCCGCCACAGCGCCAGCGCCACTCCGGCGCTCAAAATGCCCACCACCGCCGCAAACGCCAGCGGCGCGCCCGGGCTCACTCGCTCGAACAGCAAACCGGCGATGAGAGGGGCGCTGATGCGCCCCAACCCCTGCACCGATTCGGAGAGCCCGATGGCGTACCCGCGTTCGTCCGGCGGAACAATGTAGGTGAGCAGGGCCATGAGTCCCGGCATGATGAGTCCGTTCCCCATCGAGATCAGCGGGGCGGCGAGGCCGATGAGCAGAAGGTATGGCGCGGCAGTCATCAGCACCCACGGAACGCTCCGCACCAACAAGCCTCCGGCCACCATCGCCCGTTCGCCGAATCGGCGCACGATGGGCTTCACCAAAAACGCTTGAGTGAGCACGCCAGTGAATCCCACAATCGAGAGAATGCCGCCGATGGCCTGTTGCCCAACTTTGGGATCGAACCCGGCGAACATCACCTTTTCGGCCCACAGCACCCAGATGGATTGAAAGGCGAAGAAAGCCAGCTGGCCGCTGAAGGCGATGAACATCAGCAATGAAACGCCGGGCAGAGCGAACATTGCCAGCGGGCTTTTCTTTTTTGCGCCGAGTCGCATTTTGAGCGCCGCTCGCCGTTCGGGGGTGAGCGACTCGGGCAGCATGAAATAGGTGAGCGAGATGGTGAGAATCGAAATGCAGGCGGCGATGAAATAAGGGACGCGCGGCCCGAACTGCGAGGCCATCAACGCGCCAAAGGCCGGGCCGAACAAAAAGCCCGTTCCGAATGCGGCGTTGACGATGCCGATGCCCTGAGCCCGATTCTTCTCTTCGGTCACATCGCTGAGATAGGCCTGCGCCACCGAAATGTTGCCGCCGGTCAGTCCGTCGATGATGCGTGCGAAATAGAGCATGGGCAGCCCAATGGCCGAGCCGCTGATGAGGAAAGCCGCCAGCGTTCCCGTTTGGCTCAGCAGCAACACCGGCCTGCGCCCGTGCTTGTCGGAGAGGCGGCCCAACTGCGGCGAGGCAAAAAACTGCGCCAAGAAATATGCGCTCTGCAAAAGCGTGATCTGAAGCGGCCCTGCGCCAAATTGATTCTGCGCGTACAGCGGCAGCACCGGGATAGTGATCCCAAACCCCAGCACGTCCACGAACACGATCATGAAGATCGGAAACAGGGGCGAGCGGAGGAAACGCGCCAAGCGTTGGCCGACGGGGAGATTATCGGCGGAGGATGTCATTCCAATTCTCGTTTCAGTTTGTCCGTCACTGTTTTCAGCACTTTGATGCGGGCGTGCAGTTTGTCGTTGCCTTCCACAATCGTCCACGGGGCCGTGTTCGTGCTGGTCTTCAACAGCATGTCTTCAACCGCCTGCTGATAGTCTTCCCACTTGCCTCGATTGCGCCAGTCTTCATCGGTAAGCTTCCACGATTTGTAGCCCGACCCCTCGCGCTCTTTGAAACGGCGCAGCTGCTCTTCCTGACTCACGTGCATCCAAAACTTGAAGACGATCGCGCCGAAGTCGGTCAACTGCCGCTCGAATTGATTGATCTCTGCATACGCCCTCTGCCACGCCGCCTCCGGGCAAAAACCTTCCACTCGCTCCACCAACACACGCCCATACCATGAGCGATCAAAGAGGGCGATCTGCCCCTTCTCCGGCAAGCGCCGCCAAAAACGGTAAAGGTAATGCCGCTCTTTGTCTTCGCCCTGCGGCGCGGCGATGGGCCACACCACATAACCGCGCGGATCGATGCGCTCGGTCAATCGCTTAATCGCCCCGCCCTTCCCCGCCGCGTCCCACCCCTCGAAGACGATGACGACCGGCCTCTTTTGCGCATAGACTTCATACGCCAGAAGATGAAGCTCGTTCTGCAAATGAGTCAATTCGCGATCATAGTTGGCGCGCGACATCTTCAGTTTGAGGTTGGCCTTTTCAAGCATCGTTTGAGCGAGCCTCCGGCGGCGTCCATCAGTTCGCCGTCGATGCGGTCGGTGAGCAGGCAGAGCAGGCCGTCGAGTCCGCTCACCTTCTGCAACAGAATCTCGCGCGGCATGGGCCGATCTTCGAGCCACACGTCGGCGTCGGCGGCCTGCCGCGCCAACGCGAGGGCCTTCTCGGCAATGAGGCGGGTGACAAGAATCTTCATCAATCACAAAGACTCAAAGGCGCGAAGGCGCGCAAAGAGTTTCTTGGTTTCTTTGAGTCTTCTCGCCTTTGCGGTAAATGCAACCCTATCCTTCGATGATCTCGATGGTGTTGATCTTCACGCCGGGTGTGCGGGCGCGGCCCGGATCGCGCTCCGGGATGGACAGCACCACGTCCATGCCTTTGGCTACTTTGCCGAACACGGTGTGCTTTCCATCGAGCCAGGCAGTGGCAACATGAGTGATGAAAAATTGACTGCCGTTCGTGCCGGGCCCGGCGTTCGCCATCGAGAGGATGCCGGGTCCGTCGTGCCGGAGGGCGGGGTGAATCTCGTCGGCGAATTTGTAGCCGGGGCCGCCCGTGCCCGTGCCGGTGGGGTCGCCGCCCTGCGCCATGAAATCTTTGATGACGCGGTGAAAGGTCACGCCGTCGTAAAACTTGTCGCGAGCCAAAAAGACAAAGTTGTTCACCGTCTTCGGCGCTCGGTCGGCGAGCAGCGCCACCTCGAAATCGCCTTTCTCTGTTTTGAAGAGGGCGGTGTATTTCTTTTTGGGATCGATGATCATATCGGGCGCGGACTTGTATTGTTTTGGCATTGGGTTCTCCTTGAATGAAGGTTGCTCAATTGTACCTCTGACCCCACCCCGACCCTCCCCAAAGGAAAAACAGGCTCTCCCGTTTTAACGGGAAACGGCAAGCACCCTGACATGGGCATGGCCGAGCGCACGCCGACTCGGCGCGCGGCGTATGAGCACGAGGCCACCACGCCGCGCTCGTGGGGGCGGCCGCCCACCGCGAACGGCTTGCCGCGCAGTGAGGGGTCGCGCTGTTCTTCGACGGCGCAAAAGAAAGCGTCGAGATCGAGATGGAGGATCTTGCGCGGCATGTCCACTATCGATCGATGAGCAATGCTGCTGGCCCGACCGATTCGACGACACGCGCGGCCCACTGCGCGCCGATGTCCGCCGCGCCAGCCGGATCGTCTCCCCCCGCCAACGCGGCCAACGTTGCGCCGCAAAACGCGTCGCCCGCGCCGGTCGGATCGAGCTCGGATGCTTTCTCGGCAATCACATGCTCTTCGTATCTGCCGCTGCGAATGGTCAGGCCATATTTGCCGTCGGTGATGAAAAGCAGGTTGCCGGGCGCCGGGCGAGCCTCATCCCACGACTCAAACAGGTTGGCGGCTTCATTTTTGTTCATGAAAAAGTAGTTGGCTTCGGCGAACAACGCGCGCACCGTGCCGGGTTCGGCGCGGACGATTTTGGCATACGTGCCTGCCGATACACACGGTGCGCCTCTCTTTCGGCAAGCGCGCAGGAAACCGAGCTGCCGACTCGCCGAACTGAGCGCGGCGATGTGTATCACGCCGTAGCCCGAAAGATCGTCGTCGAGGGCGGCGGGCGTGAGCTGCGCTTCGGCGCCCCAAGCGGCGGCGAGCAATGTGGCCCGCCCGCCGCCGTGATGTTGAATTTCGAGTCGGGGCAGGTCGTCGGGCGAAACGAGAGGGCCGATCCACTGCAGCCGGTTGGCGGCGAGGGAGAATTGTTCGGGGAGGGGTTGGGGTTTGGGCGCGAGGAGAATTGTTTCGGCGCCCACGCGGGCGGCGGCGAGGGCGGTGTAGAGGCCCGCGCCGCCGATGGTGTAATGCGTCTGTCCGTCGCTCAAGCGCAGGGTGTCGAGCGAGGCGCAGCCGATCACCAGAATTCTGATCACAAGATCATTCCAACAGCGGCTCCGTTTCGACCGGCGGTTCGGCTTGCGGCCGTGATTGCGAGAATACGTTTTGCGCCAGCACCGAGATGCCACTCAAATCCGAATCGTAGAAGCCGAAGCCGTCCACAAACAGCTGCGACTCGCCGCTCTCGACAGCGGGCCCGGCCTTGTTCCAATTCTTGGCGGCAATGTAGATGGTGTATGGAACGGGGCGGCGGGGGAGATCGGGCAGGTCGTTGGGCATGCGCGGCGCGCGGTCGCTCGCCATGTTCACTACAATGGTGGAGCCGCGCTGGATGACTTTGCCCGGGCGGCCCGAGAGTTTAACTTGCGGGCGGATGATGGTGTTCGAGACGCGGGTGGAGACTTGATTGGCAAAGACGACGATGGTGCGCTGTTTGATATTGGGCATGGCATAGCCCGAAGCCACAAGAACGGCCTGCGGCGAGTTGGCCACATCTTTCACTTTGCGCCACTGTTTGAGGCTGATGCACACGCGATGCGTCGTCGTCAATCGCGGCGGGCGCGGAAGTTCGAGCGAGCCCAACGGCGACTCGCCTACATCGTCGATGGTGACGACGACAAAATCATCCTGCCGCTTCACTTCTTTGGGCCGCCCGGCAACTTTGTAGATCGCGCTGCTGGCTACGCCCATCTCGGCCGAGAGTTCGTTCACCGCTTCGGCGCGTTCGGCCCAATCCAACGGCGGCAGAACTGGCAGGGCCGCTTTCGCCTCCTGCTGATAGTGAATGCGGTGCCATTCTTCTTTGCTCGCCTCTCGGCGAAGCAGCACAAAGAACGCGCCGCCCGGAGTGCGGCGGCGGCTTCCATCGGGAAGCAGCATACCGCCGCCCGCTTCTACTTCTAAAGTTTCAGCCAGCACCGGCTGAACGCGATCCACGCCGCACACGGCCAGCGCGCGGGCGATCTGATTCACCGGGCCAGACTCAGTTTCGCCGAGTTGATCGGCTATCGATTGGGCAAGAGGTTGGAATTCTTCTGTGGTCATAAGTGTCACCCCGCTCTGTGTTGGAGCGTCCCCCTTGGCTCAAATTTTCCGCCCCATTAGCCGGGCCGGATAGCCGATATTGTAGCACTTTTCAAGCCGACTGCTTCACGGAGTTTGGGCGCGGGCGGGCCGCGCCCCTACCGTTGTTTCTTGGTGAACAGCGCTTTCAGATCGATCTTGGGGAAGGCCAACGGTTTCTTTTCGGGCGGCGGCTCTCCTGTGTGAGGCGGGAAGGGCGGAAGGTCGAGCATTTTGCGCCAGGCGTATCCGCCCACAAGTTTGAGAGTGGCCATGATGGGCGCGGCCAACAGCACGCCGATGATGCCGCCCAAGGTGGCGCCCATGATCGCCCCAACCATGATGAGCACGGGGTGCAGATCGAGCGTGTCGCCGATGATGCGCGGCACGAGGAAGTTGTTTTCGATTTGCTGGACGATGACGAAGAAGAGGGCGACGACGGCGGCATAGGCCAACGGCGTGAGGCCGAGCCAGTTGCTCTCTTGAAAAAGGGCGACCGCCACCGCGACTACTCCCGACACCAAGGGCCCGATGGTGGGCACAAGTTCGAGCAGGCCGGAGAGCAGGCCCAAGGCCACCGCATAACGCACGCCGAGCACGGTGAGGCCGATCCACGAGACGACGCCGATGACTAAGCCGAGCGAGGCCTGGCCGCGAAGAAAATTATTCCAGATGCGGGCGAGGCGGTCGATGAGTTCTTCGACGTCGTGATGGTAGCCGGGGTCGGCGGCGTAGCGGCTGATCATGGGGCGCAGGCTGGGCATATCTTTGACGATGTAAAAGGAGATGACCAGCACGAACAGCGCCCAGCCGAAGAATTCGGCGGTGCTGGTGACGGCGTCGCCGACGAATTGGCCGACGCGCGAGAGGGCGGGTTGAATGGCGGCCACCACTTGCGAGTACAGCGACGCAAAGTCGAATTGATTGAAGTCAATCGTGTAGCCAAGTATTTCGACGCGGCTGTGGGTGAGTTCGGCGAGGCGGCTGGGCAGTTGAACGACGATGCGCTGGAAGTCGCCGCTGAGGCTGGCGAGTTGGCCCACGGCGTAAATGCCCAAGCCGGTGGCCAGCCCGGCGACGATGAGCAGGAGGGCGAGATAGACGACGGACACGGCGGCGATGCGCCGCCATTTGAGGCGGGCGGCCAATGCGGTGATGAGCGGGTTGAGCACGTAGGCCAGCATGGCCGCCGCTAACAGCGGGGTGATGAGGTTTTGGAATCGGATGAACATCCAGCCGACGATGATCAGCGCGGCGAAGGCCACGACGAGTTTGGTGGTGACGCCCCAGCGGGGGGAGGTGGTTTCGTTTTGAGTCATGGTTGCGCTCCGGCGCTCAGTCGAGCGGGCTGCGCACGGCGAGGCCGCCGCGGTTGAGGACGTGAGTGTAGATCATGGTCGTCCTTACGTCGGCATGGCCGAGAAGTTCCTGAACAGTTCTGATGTCGTAACCGGACTCTAGCAAGTGTGTGGCAAAGCAGTGCCGGAAGGTGTGAGGGCCAACAGGTTTCACTATTCCGGCGCTCTGGGCCGCCCGGCGCACCGCTTTTTGCAGGCCGCTCTCGTCGATGTGATGGCGGCGGGTGACGCCGGGAGAACGCGGGTCGGCGCTGAGGCGGTCGGAAGGAAATGCATATTGCCAGCCCCATTCTGTGTGGGCGTTGGGATATTTGCGCTCCAGAGCAAAGGGGAGGTAGACGGCTCCATAACCTTTTTCCAAATCACTCTGGTGCAGTTGTTTGACTCGGGCCAGGTGCGCCTGAAGCGGCTCGCGCAATTGGTCGGGCAACATGGTGACGCGGTCTTTCATGCCTTTGCCTTCGCGGACGACGATTTGGCGCTGGGCAAAGTCGAGGTCTTTGACTCGCAGGCGAACGCATTCCATGAGGCGCAGACCGCTTCCATAGAGTATCTTTGCCGTCAGTTGGTGATCGCCCGACATCTGGCGAAGGATGGCCTGGACTTCGTCTTTAGTGAGGACGACGGGCAGGCGTTCCGGTTTCTTGGCTCGCACGATGGCAAGCGGCTCGTCAATGTCCAGCTGCAACACATTGCGATAGAGAAAAAGGATGGCGCTGATGGCCTGGGTTTGGGTGGAGGCGGCGATGTTTTGCTCGGCGGCAAGGTAGGTGAGGAAGGCATTGATTTCGGGAGCGCCCATGGTCTCAGGGTGGCGCTTGTGATGGAAGAGGATATATCGCTTGGCCCAATCCACGTAGCTGGTTTCAGTGCGGATGGAGTAGTGGCGGACGCGCAAGGCGTCGCGCATTTGCTCAAGGAGCGGTTTCTTTTGCGGCGGCTGTTGCGGTTGCTGGCTGATAGTGGTCATAGGTGGTTGCGTTCTCCGGGAAAAGGAAGTAGAATGGGCACAGTTCCTTCGGCAGGCTCAGGACAAGTTTGTAATCGAGGGCGTTTCCGCAAAGTGCTCTGGAAGGCTTGAGCAAAAAGCGGAATTCCATTTCTGTAAAACATACCAATCGGTGGGCTTATACGGAAAAGTTCCGGAAAACGCCCCGCTGGGGCCAATTTTACCTCAAGTCAATTCCGCATATTTGAATTCATCTTATACGGAAAATATCCGCCGACCGGTTTGCGTTACCTGCGTGTGGGCGGGCGTGGATTCTGCTTGGGAGCAGAAAAAACTCGAAGCGAGGAAAATGCTCGAAAATGCCGCAGAATCCCACACGTCAGGTGCACGCTTTGTTAGCCCGCTCTTTATTTTACTCATAAATTGAACTTCTCAATAACTTTGCCATAAGATTCTTTATCGGATAAAACCAACAATGTATCATTGCCTTGTAAAACTGTTCCACCACTCGGTAACATAAAATCGTTATCTCTGGCAATGAGAATTACTAGAAAGTCATCAGGGAGTTCTAATTCAAAAATGGCTTTTCCATTCATACCAGACTCAATTGGTACGGGTAATTCTTTTAGTTCGCTTTTCAACCCGCCCATAGGGACATATTCAATTGGATAGACACGTTTCGGTATGATTGGCGCGTCAACTTTTAGCAATTTAGCCATGCGTGATAATGAAGTTCCTTGTAACAGGACGGATGTTAGCACAACAAAAAAGACCACGTTAAAAATTAAATTTGCTTGCTGGAGTTGGGCGAGTAATGGAAATGTCGCTAAGATAATTGGGGCTGCGCCGCGTAAGCCAACCCAAGAAATAAAGGTCTTTTCTCTCCAATTTAATGTGCTTGGCAACAAACTTATAAAAATACTAATCGGGCGGGCGAGGAACATCAAACACCCTGCGATAAGCAAGCCAACGCCTATTATCGGTGTAAGGCGCGAAGGGAATACTAACAAACCCAGTGCCAAGAACATGGCTATTTGCATAATCCATGCCAAGCCATCGTGAAAACGCATAAGACTTTTTTGATGTAAAAAATCTTGTCGCCCTAAGATAATGCCTGCCAAATAGACTGCTAAGAATCCACTGCCGCCAATTAAGTCCGTCAATCCAAAAGCAAGAAATACTAGCGATAGAGTAAGTACAGGATAGAGACCTTCATACCCTAACTTTAAGCGATTAATCAAAAACAACATTGCTTTCCCCATGCCGTATCCAACTAACGCCCCAATAAGCATTTGTTGGATAAACAATCCAATAAGATTTAATACGGATAAATTTGGTTGCGTTATCAACTGTATCAAGCCAACAGTCAGAAATATTGCCATAGGGTCATTGCTGCCTGACTCTAATTCTAGCAATGGCTTGAGTTTTCCCTTGAGGCTGATGCCTTTAGAACGTAAGACCGAAAATACAGCCGCCGCGTCTGTGGATGAAACTATTGAGCCAAGTAGCAAACCTTCGAGAAATGAAAAACCAAGAAGCACGCTTGCAAAAAGACCTACCGTTATTGCAGTAATAAGAACCCCGAAAGTGGATAGAAGCAAGCCTTCTTTGAAAACAGGACGAACTTCATTCCATTCTGTGCTGAGTCCGCCAGAAAACAGAATTAGAACTAATGCAATGATGCCGATGAACTGTGCGAGCGCAGGGTCGTCAAAATAGATTCCACCAAACCCATCAGACCCCGCCAGCATTCCCAAAATGAGGAAAAGCAAGAGCGCGGGAACGCCGAAGCGGTCAGAGATTTTGCTAACAAGAACGCTTATTAGCAATAAAATGGAAGCGCCAATCAATACATATTCATTCATTAGGAGTCAAAATATGAATGTATGATAGTTGTGCAAGGGGCGGGCTAACTC
>Ga0194120_10000528_pt1 | contig 72013 bp, 56 predicted proteins | sample TA2MahCa65mmetaG_FD_148642 | JGI IMG/M metagenome (GOLD analysis project Ga0194120, IMG submission 148642) | Freshwater microbial communities from Lake Tanganyika, Tanzania - TA2015019 Mahale Deep Cast 65m | ecosystem: Environmental > Aquatic > Freshwater > Lake | place: Tanzania: Lake...
CAATGCCCGGATCCGCAGCGACCACGCATGACCTGCCTGCAGCACCTTTGCCGACACCCGCTTCCCATCAGCAACAGTAACACCGACCGTATACGGAATTCGCAGCCGATCCCCAAACGCAGGCAGTTCCCCGCTTATTCCGTCAAGCGGTACACCTGCACGTATTGCCGCCGCCTCACAGTCAGTGAGCAACTCACACAGCCGAGCTTGTGACTGCAGATCACTGTCCGCAATCACCATGTTCTGCAGCACCCACCGCTGCAGCGACACCAACGCCCTTCTCAGTTCCTCAGCCGCTCGATGTTTGCTCATTGCCTTGTAATCCTTGCAGAAACGCTCCAGAAGCCACCAGAACGAACGCAACGCACCGTCACGTGCCGAACAGCCACCGCCGCACCGTCTCTGTCACATCGACCAGCCGAGCATCTGAGATTGCCTGCCGATACACCGCCGCCATGCTGGTGTCAGCATGACCCATCACCAGATCAACCGCCGGCTGATCCCGCGACTCACCCGCGACCGTCTCAAACGTTCTGCGCAACGAATAAAAACCACGCCCCGGTCGATCAATCTTCAGCCGCTTACACAGCTTCGAAAAGGCCTGGCAAAGAGCACCCCCACGATACGTGGCCACGTCCGAAGCCACTGCCGGAATCACCGGCTTCCCGTGGCTGGTCAAAAAGCACAGTCTGTCGTCACCGTCATCCTTCGCAATCGGTCGATGCCGCATAGCCTCTCGTACTGCCTCCGCAGTTTCAGGCCACAGCGGAAATCGCCTTTCAATGCCGGTCTTTTCCCGTGGCAAATCGTACCAGCCAGAAGCCACGTCGAAAAACTTTGTACTCAGCCTGCCGCAGTCTGCATTGCCGAAGCCAGCATTCAGGCCCAGCAGAATACACGCACGCAACCACCCGTCCGAATGATCGATCAGTGATTTCGCCTCAGTCGCGGTAAAGTCCAGCCGCCCGCCGCGACTCGCCTGCCGCTTCTGCCGTTCGCGTCGTTTGGTCGTGGCGTTTGGTTTGCGGAAGTCCACACCGAACACCGGCATTGCCGGTAAAACTCCAGCCTCAGCCGCCCAGCGAAACACCGACCGGATTTTTTGAATATGCCCGGAGCACATTTCCACGCCCCAGGATTGAGGAAATGTCGCCTTGTATGCCGCGAAGTCCGCCGGCAGCATCGATGCCGCACGATGAAAACGCCCCACATGACTCACCAGCCGCTGACAGGCCTTCACGCAGTCATTGAAATGCTGTCGCGTAATCTCACCCCGCTCCGCTCGTTCTTCCTGCCGGGAAAGAAACAGATTGCAGACTTCTGCCACGGTCAATTCACCTGGCGACACCCGCGCAGCCGATGCACCTCGCCTCGGATCCCTGCCCGCTTGAATTTCGTCACGCTCCGCCAGATACTTCTGCAACGCACCGTCCGGATCCGTCACCACCCCGAAAAACCAAACCTTGCCTTTGATCTTTTTGCACCACTGCCCGTTTTTGTGAGCCGTCAGCGGAAAATCAGAATAAGGTTTCCTCGGAGCTTTTTTTGTGTCCATGTTTCACACCTTTCCAAACGTTCGCGGTTGTCGTCCGGTTGTCGCAATACTGCCTGCCGGTTGTCGTCGCGGTTGTCGTTTGGTTGTCGCAACGAAAAAGGCGGTATGCTCTTTTAGTGTAATTCATTGACTTTTTGCACACAAGCGCCCGTAGCTCAGTTGGATAGAGCAACCGCCTTCTAAGCGGTAGGTCAGTGGTTCGAATCCACTCGGGCGCATTTAACTAAGTCCCTGCCGTTCCATGAGTTATGGAAACCTGTCTTTCGAGACAGTGCGGCGTGAAACGGTTTACTACCCGTTTTACTACCCATTTCATCTGGGAGCCGCAGGTCATGACAAAGCAGCAACCAAAGTACGCCCTTCACAAAGCCACAGGGCAAGCCCGAGTCCGAATTAACGGGAAGTCCATCTACTTGGGCGAGTATGGCTCCGAAGAATCGCGGCGCCGCTATGACGAGATTGTCACAGAGCACATGAAGGCCACGCTGAACGTCTCCTTCCACAAGCTGACGATCGCACAACTATGCCTTGCCTACGTCAAGCACGCCAAAAGCTACTATGTCAAGAACGGCCGAATCACGTCGGAGGTCTCCAACATTCAGGTCGCGTTGAGACCCTTGGTCAAGCTTTATGGCAAGGGACTGGTGGCAGAGTTTGGTCCAAGCAAGCTGAAGCAGGTCCGCGAGTTGATGATTGAGAACGGCATCGTTCGAAAATCCATCAATCGGGGCGTTGGTCGGATCAAACGCATGTTTCGCTGGGGAGTCGAAAATGAAATGGTCTCGACCAATGTGCTGGCCGCAATCAACGCTGTTCCGGGAATTCGGTATGGTCGTACAACGGCAATGGAAGCAGATCCCATCAAGCCGGTTCCGGAAGAACACATCTCGAATGCACTCCCGTGTCTTGAATGCCCCATTTTCTTGTCTGCAACTGCACGCAAGCCAAAGGTAAGTGCGGTTGACAGCATGAACTGTGGAATGCCGTCACATTGTCAATACGTCGTGCATGCTCATCCCGAGCGAGACTGCTGCAAGCAGACTGACGATGAGCACTATTGCTCCAGCTCGACGTGTCGATTTGATCTGCCACCACATGACAAGTCCGGACAATCCCCAGAAGCAGAGCGTCAAAGCGATCGCGTCCACTCCCAATGCCCATAGCCATCTGGTCGTGACTGCCCCAGGATAGCGATGGCTCAGGTGCATGCGTAACAAGAAGCTACGCCACGAAAGATCTGGGGCAGGATCGCCACGATCTCCAGTGACTTGTTTGGTAATGGGATTGAATGTTGCTGTCCATTCCTGTTCGTCGACCAAGATTGGAAACTTGATATCGGGCCCGCTTGTGCAAATCGCAACACCTCCAATGATGCCCTTGCGCTCACAAATTTTGGGAGCTGCTCGATTGATTTGTTCTGCGATTGTCTCCAACGAGTTGATGGGATTCGAACCTTCAGAAGGGGCACTCTTTGACTCTGCTGGCTTCTCGGGTTTATCGGGTTTATCCGGTTTCTTCGTGAGAGCGGCGGTCGAAAATGGAGCTGCCTCTGCCGCAGGACGATTGGGGCGGCTTTCGCGAATAAACCCGCTCTTCGAGACGGGATCGAAGACGAACGAGTACGTCTGACCTTCCGCTTTGACCGAAGCCACGAACGTCTCACGGCCCGAGTAACGCGGGGCATCTTTTCCCAGAATCCAGGAGTATCCTGATTCGTTCTGCGAGTTGAGCAGCTCCAGGAGGGAATCGGTGGTTGCAGATATGGGGATCAAGTTCTCAAGTTCAGTACCGTTTAAGTCCTGACTATCGAAATGAACGACGGGGCTATCCGAGAGAACCTCTGGATGGTTAAACAAGAAACCTGTCACCCCATAGAGCAACGCCCACGGCAAGAGGAGTAATCCAAGATAAAGGTGCGCTCTCCGCAGAAGCTGCTTAAACCTGTGCATCATCGGCCTCGGTTTGCGCTGCTGCCCTATCTGCACGCCGATCGCTGTTCTTGGTGCGTTTTCCGAAATCAAATGACTCAAATCACGCTTCGCTTCCTGTGGTTCAGCAATGCCCATAGCGTCAGTTTTTCCAAGTCTTTAGCAGCAGTCGGGCTTCACAAAGTGCTCGGGTGTTAGAATCGCCTCAAACATGCCAGAACTGCACATGCAGTTATTGTGCATTTGTGTTGGTTGCCTGCAAGGTGTAGAATCGGACTTTCTCCTGAATCGCTGCCGAACTCGACAGGATCGTGTCTTTTTGGTTCGGTTGTCTTCAGTCGCCACTCCGACGGATTCGGCCATCTCGCAATCCCCTTGGCCTAGACCTGCATGGACCACGTTTCACTGTTCTTCAATTCACTCTTCATGGCGCTCGCGATGTCGGCACCTTACCTGGTGCTGGGGTTTGTTGCGGCGGCGGTGATCAAAGAGTATGTCTCGCGTGAATCGTTGGCGAAACACCTCGGTGCCAGAGGAGTTCGTCCGATTCTCAATGCGGTCGGCATCGGCGCACTGCTTCCGATTTGCTCCTGCGGTGTGATCCCGCTCGGCGTGGGCGTTCACAGAGCCGGCGCGGCCCGAGGCACCTGTCTTGCATTCATGGCAAGTGCCCCTGTTATTTCGCCGGTGTCCGTTTTGATGGTGGGCATGATGCTTGGGCCGAAATTTCTGGTGACTTATATCTGCGTCGCATTGTTTGGCTCGTTTCTGATCGGGCTTTTCGGCAATGGTCTGCTGCCAGACAAAACTCGTCCGGTTATGGAATTCGACTCCATTGTCGGCCGTGTTGAGCAGGAGAACGAACACCATCAACAGCATTCCACTTCTGAAGGCGGATCAAGGTTCAAACGGGCAATGCGATGGGCATTTTGGGACCTTGGTTCCGAAATCAGTGTGGACCTCACAATCGGCCTTTCCATAGCAGCACTGGTCCTTGCTTTTCTTCCAATCGAACTGACGGGGGCTTACCTTGGGACTCGGAGTGTTTGGACGCTCTTGCTTGTCGTTCTGATCGGAATTCCCGTTTACACATGCTCAGTGCCGACAATTCCGATTGTCTGGGCGTTGCTGATGCGAGGTGCGATGCCCGGCGCGATGTTGGCTTACATGATCGCCGGGCCTGCGACCAACCTGGGTGAACTAAACGCGATCCGACGGAGCATGGGGCTCAAGGCCGCAACACTTTACGCAATGGGCCTGATCACTATTGCGATGGCTGCAGGCCTGATAGCCAACCATGTCGTATTCGCATCCTACGAGTACAAAGCGAAAATGATCGCGCAAAATGAACTGCAAGTGCAGGATTGCTGTGTGCCAATGATCTTCGGCAATCGGATCGAGCGGAACAACCTGGGACGCATTTCCGCAAGCGTGCCAACTTGGCACTACCCTTTTATCGGCGTTTTGATGGTGACTCTCGGCGTCGGTCTTTACCAGCGTGTGCTGCGACTTAGAGAAGGCATGCAACGAAGGCACGCGATCGCCACAACATCACCCGCCACGGAGCCCACAGCATGAGGAGACAGGAAATAGTTATCGGATTCTTTGCAGTCGCGATGATCGCGCTGTGGAATGATCAGATTTTCCTAAATTGGAAGAGCAAGAACAATCTCTGGAGCGACGCAAAGGCCACGACTGTAGAGAGTCCCTTTGGCAACTCCGTCAGCAGTGCTGGGGCACTGGAACCGAAGCTGTGGCGGGACATCAAGAAGACTTCGGTCAGCGTGACGCCGGATGGCAAGTTTCAGCCCACTTTCGACGAGTCCGTCTTGGCCGAAAATGGAAAACGAGTCGAACTGACAGGTGTGGGCTTCCTGTTGTCGTCTGGACTCCGTGAGAACGAACGCGGCGAGGAGGAGGTCACTGAGTTCCTATTGCTACCTGCAGAAGGTGGCGTGGCGTGGTGTTGTGGGCTGACGCCGATTTCCAAACATGAGTTCAGCGTGCTCGTTGCCTGCCCGGACAAACCGTTCTCCGCATCCAAGATCGATCCGAGGAGTCCAGCGTTCTTCACGAAAGTTGAGGGAACACTGAGGCTGGAAAAAGAAAACAGTATCAACGCGCTTTACACACTGGAGGACATTGCACTTGAGTTTGTCGATATACAAGACGTCCTGCCGCCAAACGTCATGAACATGTGCCTCGATCAGCCAATGGTTCCGCCAACCTCAGCAACCAAAGACCGGTAAGGTCGTATCGCATCTGACATCGACGATCTCCGCCGAGAGAGGAACGGGCTTGGCTTGTTCTTCCCGTTAAGATCGTCATCGGAAGACTGCTGCGGCACGTGGCCTGTCGGTAGTTAGAGACAACGTGACTGACATGACCGTTACGCTGTCAGGACCATATACATGCTTAGTCCAAGCAGTGTTGCTGTTATCAAACTGACAACGAGTACGATTCCGCCCGCTCGACGAGTCGCTTTGACTTGCCACCACATGACAACTCCCGATATTCCCCAGAAACAGAGAGTCAAAGCCATTGCGTCGACGCCCAGAGCCCATATCCACCCGGTGTTCCGTTCATTCGGATACTGATGGCTGAGATGCAGACTCAATAAGAAGCTTCGCCACGAAAGCGTGGAGGCTGGCTTTCCTTTGGTTCCGCTGACTTGCTTCGCAATTGGATTGTAAGACGCACTCCACTCTCCATCCGCGGCAATCACGGAGAACTTGATATCGGGCCCGTCTTCCACACTTGCAGTCTCGGCGGGTAATCCCTTTCGTTGGAGAATCGTCGGCGCTGCACGATTGATTCGCTCAACGATCGACTGCAGGTCATCAAGAGCGCCACGGTCTCCAGTCTTCGCTTCCACGCTTGGCCGCTCCTCCTTGAACAAAACCGACGTATCAAATGGTGCCGTCGCTGCCGCTGTTCGCTCAGTCGTGTCTTCGCGAATCGAGCCACTTTGTGTGTTTGGATCGTATACGAAGAAAAATGTGCGAGTCCCCGCATTCACCGTGGCGAAAAACGTACCATTTTGGGAGTACGCAATGGGTGCATTACCAACAGTCCACTTTTCATTCGATGCACTGTGAGCATTCAGCAGTTCGATGAGCTGACCGACGAACTCGCTGAGTGGAGGTGGGTTCTCGAGTTCGGTCCCCTTCAAGTCATTGCGATCAAAATAGACAGCAGGTGAGTCGGAAAATGCCGTTGGATGGTTGAACAGAAAGCCGGTCACTCCATAGAGCAGCGCCCACGGCAACAGGAATAAGCCGACATACAGATGGCTTCGCCTGAGGAACTGAAGGAACCGTCGAATAAATGGTCTTGATTTGCGTCGATCGCCGCTGGCTACAGTTCCAGATGTCATGCTTTCCACCCAACGTAGAGTGAGGATACGGAGACAAAATGAAGGTCATTGCGGTTGAACACATACGCGGGTGATTGCTCATCGGCTAGTACTTCCAGAGTTTGCTTGTCTTCTTCACTGAGCGACTCACGAATCAACCCCCGAATTTTTCGGTCTCGAAGATAGCTGATTTCTTCGGCTGTAAATGGCGGCTGTCGCTCATACAAGAAGGACCTGGTCATGACATCTTTCAGCCCCGCTTGTTGAAGTACTCCCAACCATCCGAGTGCCAGTTTACCTCGTTGCTGCCGGTCGTTGACAAACCACTGGGCAAATGCCGCGATGGCTCTTTCTTCAAGGCCCGGCGGTCCAAGACCCACATCCAATGGCAGCAATCGATCGAGAAATCGATCCTCACGCACGACGACTCGTCCGCCCTTTCGGCACACTCTTGATAACTCACGTACGCCCGCAACTGGGTCAGGCAGAATATGCATCGTATGACTGGACCACACGCATCCGAATGAACCGTCCTGCATCGGAAGCCGCTGCACATCGGCCGCGACCGCAGAGACGTTTCCCCTCAAAGTGCCAAGTTTGACGCGAGCCTCAATATCGGCGATTCGTTCGGGATTGATATCGACTCCCGTAACATGCCCCTCTTCAAGCTGCTCGGAGAATAACAATAAGTGGTTTCCGCGACCGCAACCGGCATCCAATACCTGTTCAGCCCTGGGCAATGCCAGCCAGGAGATCATCTCGGCATCCTGCGGTTCATAGAACCATCGCGACGTCGATTGTTCCCGAGGTGACTCCGAAGTCTTATCCTGACTCCACACATCTTCATTTGCTGCAACAGCTGACACGGCAGCAATGCCAAGGGCTCCTCCCAGCATGAATCGTCGCCGATCGGTACCAGAAGTTCCGGAAGCTGAACTGCAGTGATCTTCAGCATTCACTCTTCTGCGTTCTGAGGACTGATCCATAGGTGTCCTTGTTGTTCGTATCGAGGCCTCCGGTAAGCCAGCCAATCACTGAAGTTGACAACCACTCATAACGCGAAAAAGCGCGCTTGAGAATACCCTAAAACGACTCATAGCTGGAAATCACCAACCTAATTGGCCCCTGGAAGCAATTGCACGGAGCGCATCTTATGACGATTCTCGCCATTCGCGATGCCGAAAGTTCGCTTCGAGTAAGAACTGCAAGATTGAAAATTGCCATTCGAAAGCACTTTGTGTCTCTCCAATGATGAAATATTCGTGGAAGAACATTTTGTTTGCAATGGCATTGCATATGCAATTCGAGTTTGTATACTCGCGTGGTCGCGATCGAGCTCGAGCATGGCGAGACGATACTGACTTCGTAGAAACGCTGCGAACTTACGCAGAGGGCGGTAGATTCTTCCTTCCTGCAATCTCCTGATCAGTTTTTTTACTCACCATCAACCAGCGACTCTGCCTGCATGCAGAGGAAATGGCAAACTAGCTTGAGGAGTGAATGATGTCCCGATGGAATCGGCGAGATGTTTTGGGAGCTGGACTTAAAGGAGCTGCTGCGTTGACACTCCCTGCTTTCCTTGCAACGTCCGGTAGTCCTGCCTACAGCGCACTTCTGGATGATGCGCCTGATGATCCTTTTCGCGAGTGGTTTAGTATTGATGAAAAGACGATCGCCAGGGTCATGGCAGAATTGATGTCCGGAGGAGCAGACTTTGCCGACATCTACTTCCAGCACACTCGTTCGAATTCTGTTCGAATGGAAGACGGCCTGGTGAGTTCCGCTTCGACAAGCATTGATCAAGGTGTCGGATTGCGAGTCGTCATCGGAGATCAGGTGGGTTACGCCTTTACCGAAGACCTGACGCTGGAAAGCATGTTGGGCGCCGCCAAGACGGCCGCCGCCATTGCCAAAGGCAATAATAAGTCGGCTCCGCCTCAGCGATTTACGCTCGGGAATACTCCGTCATTCTACAAGGCCAGCGTGCCTTGGGATCAAGTCGGAATCGATGCCAAGCTGCCGTTGTTGTTCCGCGCTGAGTCGCTCACTCGCGAGCAGGATCCTGCGGTCAAGAAAATTGGTGTCATGTGGTCGGATTCGGATGAACTGGTCATGATTGCTGACAGCACAGGGCGTGTCGTTCGTGACCGACGTCCGATGAGTCGACTTGGAGTGATGGTGACCGCGGAGAAAGATGGAAAGCGTCAGGCTCACAGCAGTAATCTGGCCGGACGTCGTGAGTTGAGTTCGTATACGGAAGATAAGCTTCGTCAGGTCTCCAAAGAAGCTGTCGATCGAACAATGTTGCTCTTCGATGCTCGCCGACCACCGGCCGGCGAGATGCCCGTTGTGCTTGCAGCAGGCGCGTCAGGGATTCTCCTGCACGAAGCCATTGGTCACGGCATGGAAGCGGACTTCAATCGCAAGGGGACAAGTATCTATGCGACGATGCTCGGAAAGGAAGTCGGTCCCAAGTTCGTCAATATCATCGACGATGGCACACAGCCTTTCGAACGTGGTGCACTCAACGTCGACGACGAAGGCAATGTCACCGAGAAGACCTACATGGTGAAGGACGGTGTCTTGAGCAGTTATCTGCACGACAAGATCAGCGCCAAGCATTACGGGGTCAAGCCAACGGGGTCCGGTCGTCGAGAAAGCTTCCGGCACGTTGTCATGCCTCGTATGCGATCGACGTACATGGAGTCTGGCCCCCACACTCCTGAAGAGATTATCAAGAACGTCAAGCAGGGGATCGTGGCAGAAACCTTCACCAACGGTCAGGTCCAGATTGGTGCGGGTGATTTCACGTTCTACATCAAGAATGGCTGGCTGATTGAAGATGGAAAGATTACAGCTCCGATCAAGGATGTGAACATCATCGGCAACGGCCCCGAGGCCCTGCGGAATGTCACAATGGTCGGGAATGACTACAAGCTCGATACCGGTGGCTGGACTTGTGGCAAGGACGGTCAATCGGTTCCGGTGAGCCAGGGTATGCCGACCGTTTTGGTTTCAAAGATGACAGTTGGAGGTGTCAATGGCTAGTTCATTGTTGGACAGCGCAAGAGACGCCGTCGATCTGGCAAAGAAGCTCGGAGCCAGTGATGCATGGGCCAGCGTTTCCCGTGACAACGGCGTTAGCTTCGAAATGCGCAACGGGGTCGTGGAACGAGTTCAGGACAGCACCAGTCGAGGCTTGTCGTTGCGGCTGTGGGTCGATGGACGATATTCGGTTCATGGCACCAATGACTTGCGAGCGGATTCCCTTGCCAGCTTTATCAAAGAAGCGGTGGCGATCACACGATCTCTTCAAAAAGACCCATACCGTCTGATTCCAGACCCATCGTTGTTTGAAGGGCGTTCCACTGTCAACCTTGACATGGAAGACTCGTCAATCGATTCGGTGTCTCGCGAAGAACGAATCGAGATTCTCAAGCGAATGAATGGTCGTATCCAGGGTCAGGAAAAGGTCCTTTCGACGAGTTCGGGAATTTCCACAGCCAAGAGCCAATCGGCTGCCGCGAGCAGCAATGGCTTCAGTGGAAGTTTCGGTTCAACCAGTATGTTCATCAACGCCGAAGTTGTCCTGGATGAAGAAGGAGGCAAGAGACCAGAAGAAGGATTCTATGGCGGTGGGCTGCATCGAACCGAAATGCCGAATCCGGAAGAAGTGGCCGACACGGCACTTCAACTGGCTCGCAATCGGCTGGGCAGTACGAAAGGACCGACGAAAAAGACGACAATGGTGGTTCACCCGCGCGCAGCCGGTTCAATTGTGGGACGATTGCTGAGCGCTTTAGATGGCGGCTCGTTGCAGCAGAAGCGATCGTTTTGGGCGGGCAAGGTTGGTGAAGAGTGTGTTTCGCCGCTGTTGACCATCGTTGACGATCCGTTGATCGTTCGCGGATTCGCATCACGTCCATTTGACGGAGAAGGCATTGCCGCGAAACAAATGCCCGTCATCGAAGAAGGTGTCTTGAGAAACTTCTACATTGACACCTACTACGGGAAAAAGCTGGAGATGCCTCCGACGACCGGAAGTCCTTCCAATCGGATCTTGAACCTGGGCTCGAAGGATTTGAATGGCCTGATTCAGGACGTCGACGACGGCATTCTCATTACCAGCTGGCTGGGAGGCAATTCTGACGGAGCCACAGGAGACTTTTCTCTCGGTGTCCGCGGTCATTTGATCGAAAAGGGCAAGATGGGAGCTCCAGTCGGTGAGATGAACGTCACGGGTAATCTTCTCACTCTCTTTAGCTCGCTGGTGGCACTTGGCAACGACCCATGGAAGTATAGCGCGTCCAAGGTACCCACTCTCGTCTTCGAAGATGTGAATTTTTCTGGAGTTTAGTTTCGGCCCTATGGATCTCTGTTGTTTTATGAGGTTTGTCTCTGAGCCTTCGAAAATGATCTTGCCGTGAAAGACACGCTCTGCTGAAGAACAGAAAATCCCTTCTATCTCGACTCGAATGTTTCAGGCTGTTTAGAATCCTGATCCTTCAGACGGCTTATCGGAGTTCTATTCTTCGCTCGGCGATATCGTCATAGCCCCATATACCGGATTTCTAATTGTTTCGGGCCTAGAGAATTTGTCGTCGGCTCTACAAGGGCAGTCGATGGCGAGATCCAAATCAATTTCTTTCACAGCGCAGATCTTGCTGGCCGGCTCATAAGGTCCAACGCATTTGAATCGATCGCAAAATGTGAGTCTCTTTCAATCCCACAAAGTCCACCAGCACTCGATGGATCGAGCAGGATGCTCCACAGTTGCTTGTCGTATGCTGCCATGCCTCTCAGTCAAGCTTTGACGACGATCGTCTTCTTCCTATTGATTCGTGAAAGTTGTTTATGAGTTCATTGCGATATCGTCTTCTTGCCAGCTTTATTGCTCTGTATTGTTCTACTTCGGTGGCGCTTGCCCAAGGAACCACTCCGCCTCAGGGGCCACCGCTTTCACCGTTTGAGAGTCTCATTAGAGAGTACAAACTTGTTCAAACTTCGCCTGATGTGCCAGGTACGATGTACAACGTCTACATCCAGCAGGACAAGGGCCAGATGCTCTTCGAGCTGCCCAAGAGTGTCGTCACCAAGAAGTACTTCATCGGGCTTACTGTTTCCGGCGGCCAAATCTATGCTGGGCTTCAAGCGGGTGATTTTTATGTTCAGTGGCAGGAGTACAACGGCCGTCTGGCACTGATTCAACCGAATCTGGAGGTCCGCTCAACGGGCGACGCTGAATCCAGGGACTCAGTACGTCGCTTGTTCACAAGCACCGTTCTGCTGGACATGCCGATTTTGACACGAACTCCCAATGGCGGTTATGTCATTGATGCTGATCAGTTGCTTGTGGGGAATGCAATGACCTTCTTCGGCGCTAGCGGTCGCAGCCGAAATTCTGAGCTGGCTCGCATCGTCAAAGCAAAGTCTTTCCCACAAAACGTGGAAGTGGCATTTGAATTGCCGAACGTCAGTGGAAAACTTCAGACGCTTCACTACTCGATCAGTGAACTTCCCGAAGCAAGCGACTATGTTCCTCGCAAGGCCGATCAGCGTGTCGGTTACTTCACAACCAACTTCCGTGATCTTGGCAAGTTTGAACGTGATGAAGTCGACGTGGACTTTATCAATCGATGGCATTTGAAGAAACGCGACCCTTCCCTCAAAATCTCACCGCCAGTTGAGCCAATCACATTCTATATGGAGCATACAACTCCTGTTCGTTATCGGCGTTGGATCAGGCAAGGGGTGACGAACTGGAACAAAGCGTTTGAGAAAGTTGGGATCTCTGAAGCCATCGTCGTGCATTACCAGGACAAAGCTTCGGGTGCGCACATGGAGAAAGACGCGGAAGATGTTCGATACAATTTCATCCGGTGGCTGAACAATGATCAAGGAACGGCTATCGGTCCTTCTCGCGTTCATCCTGAAACGGGTCAGATTCTCGATGCAGATATCATTCTGACTGATGCGTGGATTCGTTATTATAGAGGCAACTTCGAAGACTACATGCCTCTCATGGCCATGCAGGGGAAAGATGCGGAAACGATCGAGTGGCTCTCATCTCATCCAAACTGGGACCCCCGAGTTCGTTTTGCAGATCCGGCGCAGCAGAGCAGAGTCGCAAGTGAAATCCTTAGGAATGCATTTCGTGATCCGTTCGCCAATGAAAAGGCTCTTCCCGGAGATCAAGACTCAGATGGACTTCTGAGACGGTACCAGAGAAGTGGGCTGGGCATGATCGGTGAAGGTCGGCAAATGGATATGTCGATGATGCGAATGGCAATGACCTTCGTTTGGGAGTCTGACGAACCATCAATGGACAATGAGGGTCAGGAGCCAAAGCAAATTGAAGATCCCAAGACGGCGGACGAAACAGAGAAGTCCGGCGAGAAAAAGACAGAGCTTCCCCGGAAGCCTGAAGGACCAATGCTGGATGGCATGCCTGAGTCTTTTGTTGGGCCGCTTCTGGCGGACTTGATCTGCCATGAAGTCGGACACACGTTGGGACTCCGGCACAATTTCAAGGCCTCCAGTCTGTACTCTCTCGATCAGCTGAACAGTGAAGAAATCAAGGGCAAGAAGACGTTTGCTGCTTCAGTGATGGATTATGTTCCGATCAACATCCGCGTTTCGGCCGGTAAAATCCAAGGCGACTTCGGGATGATTGATATCGGACCTTATGATGTTTGGGCCATTGAATACGGCTACACATTTGAGAACAATCTGGAGCCGATCCTTGCTCGTTCAACCGAGAGGGAGCTTCATTTTGGAAGCGACGAAGATCTTTTTGGGCCTGACCCGCTGTGCCGCCAATTTGACCTCGGCCAAAATCCCCTTCATTTTGCTCAGGAGCAGATCAAGGTTGTTGAGGAGTTTCGAAAGCGATTGCTCGGATCGTATTTGAAGAAGGGTGACAGTTGGGCCAAGCTTCGAGAAGGCTATGAACTGACCTTGGGGATGCAATCTCGAAGTGCGAATATGATGGCGGACTGGGTTGGTGGGGCGTTTGTAAGCCGCGAGAAAAAGGGAGCATCCGGAGACAAGCCGCCCGTCGAAGTTGTGCCAGCTGCCGACCAGCGTGCCGCGCTTAAGTTTGTCCTCGAATCAGTATTCCGCGATGAAGCCTACGGTTTATCCACCGATTTGTTGACAAAGCTCACCGTCGACTTCATGAGAAGCCCGATGGGTCAGGATTCTACATGGCCTGTTCACGATCGTATTCTGTCGGTTCAGGCGAGTTCGTTAACGAATCTCATGAACCCTTCAACCTTGAGAAGGGTATACGACAACGAATTTCGTGTTCCCTCCGATAAGGACGCTTTAACATTGCCGGAATTGTTGAGGACAGTTTCTGACGAGATTTGGAGCGAACTGGATCGCAAGTCAGACACGAAATTCACAGAACGAAATCCAATGATCACGAGTCTTCGTCGCTCTCTGCAACAGGAACACATGGAACGGCTGATTGATCTCATGCTGCCGGGAAAGGGCAAATCGGCCGCGAACAAGGCGATCTGTAATCTTTCTGTGATGCAGATCCAGGATCTTGCTTCAAAGATCAGCAAGACTCTGGCGGACTCCAGCCAGTTGATGGATGCTTACACGAAGGCCCACTTGGTTGAAGCCAGCAAACGTATGAGCAAGGCTCTTGAGGCTCAATATGTTTACAGCTCGACCTCAGCGACGCCTTCAATTAGTATTCTAGACTTATTGGGGGCTGATGGGGCTCGGCGGGAACAGCTTGAACAGGGTGGTGAATCCAGCGGACCAGTTCACGATACCGAACGCAACTAAATCGACCGCTGAAATGAAAAGGATAGCCCTGAAAACAAGCGAAGCGGTTTCTGTCTTCGAGTAGGGACCGTGATCAACGAACCTTTTGAGGTTCGGCCCTTCTTGGTCATCGTATAAGATCGCTCAGAGGAACTGTGCGCCGGCAGTGTAACCTATGTATGCAAGGCCGACTGAGTTCGTGTGTGTCAGCGATGAGGACGAGATCCTTCCTTTTCTGTACGGCGACACCCGCTTGCGTCACATGGCAACGGCCAACGCGGAAGCACTCAGCAAATCTTGTCGAGAGCGACCCATTGGCGTATCCACTGAGTGGACCGGGGAATCATCCCTCACCATCTCGCGAGTGACTTTAGGCTACATGATTGGAAGAGAGTTGTCGGGCGTGGGGAACTGGTCTGGAACCTTCTGACTGACCTTGCCTGTCGCGGCCCATTCGGTGCCACGCTGGAAGGTTGCAGCAAAGCCGACGCAGTTCATTTGCTTTACGTCGTGCCCCATGACCGTGTGAAATATGCGGCCCTTGCCATAGGCGATCGTCATCAACACAGGCTCGTTCTCGCCCGTGCCGCCGGTGCTTTTGTCGGAGAAGGCGGTCGCCAGAACGGTCAAGTTCTTCGCCGGACCGCGCAGTCGATCATACAATTCGTCGGAGGCATGCCGCCACTTCGTTGGTAGGCCACTCGTGATTGGGTGTTCGCTGTCAATGTGGTCGACCACATATTCGTGCTGGCTGCCGTGGCTTCCTCCTCGTCCCGGCGAGTCGTCTCGGACAATACTACCATCACGATAGCGAATGTACGGGCCATCCTTCTCGTTGCGACCGCCCCAGCCGCCGAGCCCGATCATCTCGTTGTACTCTTTCCAGTTCGGGAACGAATTGTCGGCCGCGTGGTAGATCACCACACCGCCGCCGTTCTCAACGTACTCGACAAAACAGGCCTGCGTCTCTGTAGCCCAGTCGTCGCCATTGTAGTTCATGACGACAACTGCATAGTCGCTGAACTTCGGCTGGAACCCGGCAGACCCCTTTTCCGGCGACGTGGCGACATCGACGGAAAACAGCCCAGTCCGTTCGATCAGCCCCTTGAGTACAGGCGTCGTAGCCTTCCAGTCGTGGTTGTTCTGCCCGTCGACGATGAGAGCCTTGATCTTTGGCTCATCGGCTCGGATTGAACCAATCAAGCTCGCCACAAACAGACCGGCCAGGAGAAGTCGTTTCAACATTTCGCACCTCGTTCAAGTATGAGAGTCGATATCAAAATCCACGAATCGCCACCACGCTCGGTCGAGGGATCGCCGTCCCGCCGTCGGGCCAATGGCTGGTCAACTTGTCGTGCGACGAACTGAGTTCGCCGGGGTGCTGTACCGACAGAAAGAGGGTTTTTCCGTCTTCAGTGAACCATGGCCCGGTGAGTTCTGCGTCAATTGGCCCACTGGCGAACTGAAAAGCATCGCCAGCCGAGTCGCCAGCTGTCGGCACAACGAACAGGCCATTGTTGCCGAACGACTTATACGCGCCGCTGCCGATCTTCTCTGAAGACATATCGCACACGACCCATAGATTGCCTTCGCGATCGAAGGCGAGGTTGTCCGGGCACGCGAGGCCAGACTGGGGGCCGCCTGCCAGAAAGATCTCGTACTGGAACGAGGTTGCCGCCGCATCGTCGTTGTTTTCCACCAGCCGAACAATATGGCCGTAAAGGTTGCCATGTCGGGTGTTGTTGGTCAGCGCCACGTACAAACTGCCGTCGCGGGGATGCACTTCGCAATCTTCACACCGATCCAGCGGCGTAGCTCCGAGCGCCCGAGCGGCGAGCCGCGTGTGAATGAGCAACTCGGCCTGGTTGGTGATCTGAAGTGTCGAATCAAGCTTCCTGGCAGCGACGAAAATGGCGGACTCTTGAATGACCTTCGCTGTCTCTGCGTTGAAGACCAGCGGTATCCAGCGACCCTTTGCAAGGTCGGCAGCGTATAGAGTTCCTTCCTGGAGCCGCTTTCGGCGATCTGCGCGCTTAGCCTTCGGGTCGTCCGGCTCGGCAGAGACAAATTTGTAGAGGTGCTGATCAACTTCGTCGTCGCCCATGTAAATGACGACGTGCCCGTTGGCCCCACGGGTGACGGCGGCGTTTTCGTGTTTGAACCGCCCGAGCGCCGTATGCTTGAGCGGCGGCATTTCGCCGTACGGGTCGACTTCCATTACCCAGCCGTAGCGAGTCTCGTCAATGGCCTGCTTTGGGTCGTCTGACCAGCGGTAGAAGAATTCCTTTGGGTCGGTCCCGTTGAAGTCCGAATAGTTTTCTTCGCAGGACAGCGCTGTGAGCCATGGAGTGCGGCCACCGGAGCAGTTCGCCAGCGATCCGACGGCGGAATTCAGCAATTCCGAGGCGGGGCCGGTCAGAGCGATCTCCGGGTAGGCGGCCGTAATGCGGCGGTGGAACTTCGAGTTCTCGACGAGCTTCCACTTCTCTGATTCGAGTCTGACGTGAATCACACTCCCACCAACAGCCAGCCTTTCGGCCGCGATCTGATTCGGCGTCTTTTTCTTGCCCGCCTTGTAATCCGCAGATGTGTACCCCGACTGGAACAACGCATTCGGATACTCGTGGTTGACCCAAAGCAGCCCTTCCGCCGAACTCGATCCGCCGTTCAAAGCGTCGATTGGGAAGTAGGCGATGAAGTCGTTGTTGAAGCCAAAGCGTTCGGCCGAACCGTCCGGAGCCGCGGACCCGAGCGGATGGTCCCACCGCACGATGACTTCGGACCGGAACCCCTTCGGAACCACGAGTTCATCGGCAGCACTGGGCGCGATCGGCTCGAAAAATGCCGGAGACTTCCCCCGTCGCCGTGACGGGAAATCAGCCTCTTGTGCCGGTAACTTCGACACAAGGGCGGCATAACTGCCTGCTCCGAGATAGGTCAGGAAAGAACGGCGCGTGTGCAACATCATCAAATCGAATCATCCTAAGCTTCAGCCACGCGGCGGTACCACTGGACGATCCGCGTCCAGTGAGACTCGCCATACAACCGTATGAACCGCATAGACTCGGCCGACCGCCGGTCTCCGATGGCTGCTATCCGCTCTCGCGCAAATTCCGGCGTCAGCTCGATCCCGGCCTTCACGGTTATGCAATGAACCCAATCTTCGTAGGTCGTGGGAATGTCGTCGGTCGTCACCAGATTCTCTCCAGCTTTTTACGATTTCGATTGCATCGCGTGTTCAGTCGAGTTGTGGTTCGTGCAGATCCTTCCGCGCTGCCCAACAGGCGATCCGTGAACAGGGCCTCGACCAAAGTGGCCTCATTTCACTCGATCCATACTTCGGTCTGAACGTTGTTTTCCCGGGCCGCGGAAGCCGGAAAGGCTATTCACTCCTTTGGCCAGGCCTATGGGAGTGAAGGCACACGTGTTTCGATTTGACTACGAATCGAAGCATACTCGATAGAAATCTATTTGCAATCAATGTTCAAATGCAAGGCTGCCGCCACGAAGAGAGGCATGGGAATCCAATTGGTCACAACGAATCCACGACGATGGGCTCCCCCGATTCTTGCGAACTGGTTTCGAGTGGACTCTCAAACGTAAAGACTCGACCAGGATCTACTCGTTGTCTTTCGCCGACACGTTCACGTTCGACGTGTGAGAGTTTGGGTCAGGTACCAGAGTTCAGTTGAGCCATACGCAGTGTCGCATACGTTGCGAAGCAAACCCAACCGAAATGAGGAGCGTGAAGGGCAACAGCGAGCCAAAGTCGAGATCGAATAACCGCGAACAGTAGGAGCAACAACACGACTGCCAACCCGGCCGCAACTCCGGTTGCCAGATAAAGATCGTGCCGGTAGGTGAACACGTAGGTGTAGGTCATATTCAGCAGCAGGCAGAAGCCAATCAGTCCGACTTGGATGGACTTCCGCTGCCTCGACTGTTTGGCAGCCAGCGACACAGCAGTACCGAGGCCAGCCATAAGAAAAATTGCAGTCCAGATGAAGCCGATCTTCCGTTCCAATTCACGAGGCAGGAATTCGGGTCTTATGAGCGAACGGAACCAATCGCTTCGCACATCGTTCGGCAGTTGGGCGAGAAACAAGGCAAGAATTGCGGCAGCAAGACACAGCATTGTCGTCCTGACGTGCGGTTTGCGAAACAGATTCATGGGTTTCTCTCAATGCGATTGGCTGGACTCTGTTCTTTCCGAAGAAGAGTAACCTCAATCTTCATCCCGATGCACAGCAGGCCAGTCGTTTTTTTCAGCGATGAGATCAATCACCAGGCCAGCAGGCTCTGTCATTGTCCAGATCAGTCGGTCGTTGGCTCTTCCAGCGTCCAAACTACTTTTTTCCGATTGCGAAAAGCTTTGTCTTGCTTTCCGTAAGAACAAACAAAACGCCGTTAGCAGCGACTGCCGTGGCTCGTACCTTACCGTCCATTTCAATCTCTTCTACCTCAGGTGAGTCTTTGCCATGCGGAAACACATACATGATTCCATCATCCGTTCCGACGAAGACTTTGTTGTCGACGTAGTACGGCGAACCCCAGATCGACGCATTGGTCTCGAATTCCCAGTACTTGGTTCCTGTCTTCGCATCAATACAATAGACAAATCCATTTAGATCGGTTGTGTAGAGCAAGCCGTCGTGAATCGCACAAGTCGACATCGAACGACCAAAATGATAGAGCCGATCTGATCCCGGCTCAGTCATGCCGCCAAAGTGCCAAACCAACGCTGAATCTTTGTTCGCTGGATCCGTGGGATCGTAGATGGTTTGGGGTGCTTCGCCTCGCACGTATTTTGATGCCGGAGAAAGGTCTTTGTCCGCACCCTTCGGGGTCTTGGTGAGGTCGATGCACCACAAATGTCCAACCCCTTCTTTGTGCTCAGGGTCTTGTCCAACACCAATGTAAAGTTTGTTGTCATACACAACGGGTGTACCAATAAAGTCGTTTCGGGTTGCCCGAGGCCCCAGGACATAAAAGGAATCTTTCGGGTTGCAATCAAACTTCCAAAGCAATTCCCCATCACCTTTGCTATCCGGATTGAACGCATAAATCCAACCGTCCCCTCCTGGGAAGATCACCATGGGTTTCCCGTTTGGTTCAGCATAAGTTGGATTTGACCATTGTCCATGCATGGCCAACTTTCCCTGGTTGATCAGGTCACGAATATCAATTGCGCCACCTTTCTTACGTGCCTCCACCAATGACTGAGTCGGCAGATTGCTCTTCCACAACAACGATCCATCTGCCTTGCTCAGGCAAACGAAACTTGGAGCTTCTGGAGCAGGAATGTTGATATGACCTTCATCGACGCCGTTTGCCGTGACGACGAAGATCTTGTCGCCAACAATCAGCGGTGAACAAACTGCGAGGTTATGAGGGAAGACATTGTCTTTGGCGATCATGTCGTATTCCCAGAGGATCTTCCCCTCGCCCGGCTTTGTTGGGTCACCGTTAACATCCGCGCAGACGACCGTGCAGCGATTGCTGACGAAGTAAAGCTTATCGCCATCAATGGTGGGGCTTGAGCAGATTCCCTCTTCAGGCCAATCCTGGACGCGGCCAGCTCCCAGCTTGTCGAACAATAACTGCCAAAGGAACTTTCCTGATGCCTCCTCAAAACACATGACCACGCCTTTGTCTCCCCTGACTTTGGGATCACGCGGGTTTTGATTGTTGGTGCCAACAAAGATCTTACCATCAGCGATTGTTGGACCACCGTATGCCTTGGATCCAAGATCGGCAGCCCAGAGAATGTTCTCGTTTCCGGCGATGTCCCATGTCCCCGGAATATTGCCTTCCCGAGTATTCACAAAGTTTCGGCTACCATTGCCGCCAAACATAGGCCAATCGCCATCTCCCGCCAGGGAGATGTTCGCGGCAAAAATCGAACTTGCGACAAGGAGCAAATGCATAAAGTCTCGTTTCGCCATGAGAAGTCCTGGAATATCGTTCATTATTGGAAAAGGGGCATTGACGGTTTGTGTCTCGCTCTTAATCAAGCACGCACCGCGCCTGGGAAATTCTTGTACGACGGACTTCCAGTCCGTCGATCACGGATTTCGACGGACTGGAAGTCCGTCGTGCTGCTGAATTCCTTGCTGCCGATCGCCTAATGTTCATTTCCTGTTTGGAGTTACAGCAAGGTTATCGAAGTAAACTTCGGAACCAGGACTGGTTGGACCGCCAATGCTTCCCGCCGGAACGTTAGCATAAAGTGCCGCTGCTCCTTCCCTGTTCGGAGTTGGATCTTCAACTTCCAGCATCCATGCGGATGGTTCCTCTTTGCCACGTTCCCAGACCTTTGCCTTGACAAGAGACTTGTCTCCTTCCTGGGCCACAGTCAGCTTCAAGGTGTACCAAACGTTGTCCTTCCAATCCATTGAGATGCTCTTGTCTATTCGAGGGAGACTTTCCCAGCTCACGAGCCGAAGTTGCCTGGTTTCACCACTCAGGAAGAAGGAGTAGCGGTTCGCCACAACTCCCATATCGGCTTGCAATCCCTTCACTTTGGTCGACAGCATGTCCGACTGAATCGTGTAATCGGTCCACGAGGGTGGTCCGATAAACGCATAGGCGCGAGCCACGAGAGGACTTGGATTGGTCGCCGTCTTGACCAGGATCTTTTGGCCATCAAGTTCACGAACGGCGAACTTAGCTTGAGAATTGGACCAGCCTCCAGGGATGACGTTTGCAGGAAGTTTCTCGTAATCCTGGCTGTAGGGAAGCTTTGGAGTCTGACGAACTCGACCTGTTCCAGAAATCCCGTCAACCGTCGCAACAACATGCCCAAACTGTCCCTGTACTTCTGCTGCGACCGTTAGCTTGCCGTCCTCTGTGAGAGTGCCTTTCAGAAGTGGCGGATTGATGACTGGAGCGGGAGGAAGCCCAGGAATCGTCTCGAACGTCTCCATGGCTGCCAGTTCCCACTTGGCAGGAGATTCTTTGATGAAGTTTCCGTCTTGATCAAATAGACGCGCTCGGAAGTTTACCGTTTCCCCGGGAGCAACCGTCACATCACCAGGTACGACTTGAAGGAATGCGGCTTTGCCAGGTGTTGGTTTGGAACCACTGGCAGTTGTTGCTACCGACGGTGTCGACTGACCGCTTCCAACGCAGAAAAGTTCGGTGCCGGTTCCGAAAAAGATTCGACCATTGGAAATCGAGGCACTGCCATCCATTTCGGCGGGGTACGCATCACCATTGGGATCCTTGCTGACGAAGTTGACTGCCTTCAGCGTCTTCGGCTTCTTTGGATCGTCTTTGATGATATAAAAACGACCTCGTGAATCACCAACAAAAATTTTCCCGTCGGCTAACACCGGCGAACATCGGATGTTGTTTCCGCCGCCATACTTGAACTTCCAAACCTCATCACCTGTCTTAGCATCAAGGCAATAGAGTCTTCCATCTTCGTCATTGAGGATGAGCCGACCTTCGTTAAGAATGGGAGACGCAAACTTGATCTTCAGACCATCTTTTTGCCAGACAACTTTTGGTTTGCCCTCCGAAACCTGGCTTGCGTCGAGGCACAATACACGTCCTTGAGTGTTTCCATCTTCAGGATTAACATCACCGTGCGCAATGTAAATCAAGTTGCCATCGATGACGGGCGAGGTGTTGATTGAGCCAAGACAAAATATGTGACTCCATACTTTTTCGCCTGTCCCCACTTTGAACGCATGGATTCCCCCATCTCCACCGCCTCCAATCAATAGCCTCTGCTGATTGATTTCGGCCACGATAGGAACTGACTGGAAACTATCCAGCACGCGAAAGCCGGTTGAGCCCCACCAAACGTGCTCACCCGTGTTCTTATTGAAAGCGGCATAGCGACAACCGCCGCGGCCATACCTGCCCCAGACTGCACAGTTCATTCCAAGGATGACCAAGTCACCATCGATGATGGGGCTACTCAGTCGACCGCCATAACCAGAGACGCGACCGTACTCTTCCGTTGTCGATCGTTGCCAAAGAACTTTTCCGTCTGGACTGAGACAGATCAAATAACCCTGCGTTCCATGGCAATAGACGTTGCCTTTTGACGGATCAATCGACAGGTTTGTCCAACCGACTCGGTTGCTTACGATGTCGGTCATGAAGATGTTCAACTTGTGCTGCCACAATGTCTTTCCCGTTTCCAAGTCAACGCAAACTATGCTTTCCTGCTCATTGACGGGTACATCTCCAGTGTGACTGTTGAAGAACACACGTCCATTGTGGACAAGGGGCGTCGAACGACAACCGTGAGGCGCAACCCAGAGCAGGTTGTTCTTCCCAGCCTCGTCAAGCTTAAAATCATCTGGCAAGCCGACATCCTGCGAAACCCCATTGCCCATAGGGCCACGCCAGCTCATCCAATCCCCATAGGCATCGGGACAAAAAACAGTGCCGGTAGCCAAAACGCAAGTTGCAATAGCCCGAACCAAAGACTTGCTGAGAATACACATAATGCCGAGAGACTCCATGTGGGAAAGCGAGCAGTCAAATTCTCTGACAGTTCGCCTTGATATTGAAATGCTCCCTCGATAAGCGAGCATTAGGACTTGGTCAACAGAAGAAACAACAGGGCACTACACTGCAGTGACTTGTAAAGCGGACACTATTTGACTTGGTAACAGAACAGCAGCTCCTGGTCGCGGACAAAGAGCCTGCCATTGCTGAGCGACATCGGAGTCCAGTTCTTGCCCGATGGACTCTGAAGCTTGGTCTTCTCTGGCAAAGCGAATTTTCCGATGAGGACAAATTCCTTCGGGTTGGCCTCGACTAAAGCGACCTCGCCGTTTTCTTCGTCGTAACACAACAAGAGTCCGTCCGCCGCAATCGCTACGCCTGCTTTGAGAGGTTGCCTTGTAACCCAAGCTTGCTTTCCGCCTTCAATTTCCTGACAAACCCATCCCATCTTCTCGGAATAGCCAAATGCATGCCCGGCGACGACAACCGAGCCACCAACGGCATTCTTCATAACGCGTTGCGGCTTACCTTTATATTCAGAGGACGCATTGAACTTGTCTCCTTCCTTTGTGATTTTGACAAGGTCGCATGGTTGAGTGCTGGAACTAACGCTCACGTACAGATTTCCATTCACGATATTCGGCGTAGGAATTACAACATCGGTGTATTCCTTACTCCAGGACCACAGCGTGGAGCCGTCTTCTGGATTGATTCCAGTCAAGCCTGCGTTGTGCAAAAAGACATATTGCTTCGTTCCTCCGAAGACGGCAACGAGAGGTGAAGCGTAGGACGCCTGCTCAACGAAGTCTTTGCTCGCCCAAATGGTGTTGCCCGTCTTCAGATCGAGCGCGACACCAGCTCCTTTCGGCCCACCGGGAAAGCAAATCACTTTTTCTCCATCAACCAAAGGAGACCAGGAGTAGCCCCAACCGATTTTCTTCTCACCTGGACCTGCCCCAGGCCCGCCTCCGATGGGATTCACCTCGCCACCGAGGTCGTCCATCATATGCCTTTTCCATACAAGTGTTCCGTCGACGGCATTCACACAGATCAGCAAACCGTCTCCACCCAGCGCCAAGATCATTCCTCCCTCAACGGTGGGCGTTGATCGCGGTCCTGCTCCCCACTGATTGCCTTTGAAGTCAAACGTGGGTCCAATAGCAGTCGACCATAACTCTGTACCCTTGGTCGCGTCGAGACATATCAATGTCTCCTTATCCTTGCGGGCTCCTGTCAAATAGAGTCGTTCACCGACGACCGCTGCGCTGGAGTACCCTGCACCTGCATTACCAAATTTCCAGGCCAACTTTGGTCCTGAATCCGGCCAGGATCGCAGAAGTCCCGTCTCGTCGGAAACACTATTGCGATTCTTTCCCTGGAACTGCGGCCAATCATCAGCGAACGCCTCAATTGCTGCTACGCCACACGAAACAGACAAAACAAAAGCAAGCAGCATCAAACGGCAGAGCATTCTGAGGACTCCCAACCGAACAAGTAACATTTCAATTCAGTTGTTTTCAACGCAGACTGAGTAACCATCGTCTCAAGTCATCGAGTCTAGGCATCAAGCCATCGAGAATCAACTGTCCCTGAAACCGGTAACTCAGCTGTACCAAGCCTCTTCTCAGTTGTCGGAATGTAGTCTGTCAACTACTTCGCAGGCTCACTCTTCGCACCTTCACGAATTGCAAAAAGGCGATTGCGGTTAGCTATAAACAGCGTGTCGTTGGCAACCACCGGAGTTGTATAAACTGATGACCCCATGCTGATCTCTTCGCCAATCTTCTCCATCTCAGGAGACAATCTGAAGATGGCGATATCACCGTCTTCGTCACCAATATAGACTCGGTCTTCCACGATCAGTGGAGATGCCCAGGACGCAGCGAACATATCGTAAGTCCAGTGTGGCCTGCCAGTCTTCGCATCCAGGCAGTGGAACAAACCACTGAAGTCTGCCACGAACAACAGGTCATCCTTGATCGCAACGGTGCCGCAGGTTCGATGCATCGTTGTTTCGAAAACTTCTGTGTCTGCGCCAACATAGTGCCAAACGGCCGCGGAATTTGGATTCTCACTTTCGAAGTCACCCGCCTTGGCGTCCAGGGCCTGCAGTCGCTTGTGAGGAATGACTGTCATAGGGTCTTTTGAATTGTAAACCAGAGTTGGACTCACATCGCCACGCTTCGTTGGGTCGATGCACCACAAGTGCCCCTGACCTTCGCCGTGCTCCGGGTCTTCACCAACTCCCACATAGACGAGGCCGTCATAGACAACGGGCGTCGCAATCAGATGATTGCGAGTTGCTCGGCCACCCGGCAGATAGATCGAGTCCTTCGGATTGCAGTCGAACTTCCAGAGCATCTCAGCCTGCCCGTTCTTGCCAGCCGCTGAGAAGCTATAGACATAGCCATCGCCAGCACCAAACAGAACCTGACCAACTCCGCCAAACTCACCGTAGGCTGGTGACGACCACTGTCCGTGCAGCACATTGGCTCCGGGAGAATTGTCTGTCCAAAGCACTTTGCCAGAACTTCGATTCACGCAGATGAAGCTCGGTGCATCCACTTCCGGAATTGTAATCTCACTGTCATCCACCCCATTGGCAGTGATCACAAACAACAAATCGCCGACGGAGGTGACTGAGCAACTGCACATGTTGTGCTGGGAGACCTTCAGTTCCTTCATCATGTCCAACGACCAAACGACGTCGGCTTCGTCCTTTTCCTGAACCGTTTCATTGGCGACAGGGCTATCGTTTTCTCCGTCATGGAATCCTTCCGTGTCAAGGCACACAACATGACCCCGGTTGCTGACGTACCAAAGCCGATCACCTTCAATATATGGCGAACAGCAAACGCCCTGATGAGGCCAATCGTGGACTCGGCCTGTCGGAAGCTTCTCGTTCGAATGCTGCCAAAGGAACTGACCAGTCGATTCATCGAAGCAAATCAGGCAGCCAAGGTCGATTGAGCTTGGATATCGCTTGATGTAGCCATTGCCATTGTTTGTTCCAACATACACCTTGCCGTTGGCAATGACAGGATTTCCGTAAGTTTCGGAACCCAAAGGCATCGACCAGACGACATTTTCGCCAGTGGCAACGTCCCAGACAATCGGGATGTTCTTCCCGTCGGGGACGTTGTTCCGAGAGTAACTCCCACCCCACTGTGGCCAGTCCTTCTTGCCTACTCTCATGCTGGTGTTTCGTTCTGCACCAACATCAGTCGGATCTTCTCCTGCAAACGAAAAATCCGGGCTGAGGATTGTCCCCGCAAGCACCAGCCCGCCGATCAGGCATTGAACGATGTTTGACATCATGAACTTCCTTACCGAGGAACAGTAATTTGAATCAGAGACATCTTCAGAGGCCCACAGACAACCGTGCCCGTTGGACCAGCCACAAGAATTCAGCCTATTCATTGGCCATGCCTGCACGTCGTGAATAAAGAATGCCGCATCCGGGGCATTCACGAATAATCCCAAACTGCCCTTCAGATTGGAAGCTTCAGATACAGCAGGGCAGGCTTGTCGCAACCTGAATTCCACTCGTCAAACTACTCATTCATCCAGTCGCAACTGGCATCTTCATGCGGCTCTCGAATTCGCTTCAATAAGGCAATCAACTCCTTCTGCTCGACACTACCCAAATGGCCGAGTTGCTTTTCATGCATTTCTCGAACCTCCTGCGCCATCTCGTCCAGTAACGCTAATCCTTCCGACGTGATCGCAATTTCAACGACTCGCCGATTGTCGGCACGACGTTCCCGGACGATCAGATTTCGCTGCTCCAGCCGATCCAGCATTCGAGTCATGTCAGGACCTCGAGAGATCAGACGTTTGCCAAGAGCTAAAGTCTGCATCGCTTCCGGAGACACAGAGCGCAACAGCCGCAAAGCATTGTATTGCTGTGCAGACAACTGAAAACGACCGAACAACTCATCCTCCAGAGCCTTCAGGCAGTCGTAGGTTCTCCACAGGTTCAGGTAAGCTTCCTGCTCCGGCGAATCAAAGCGCTTGCCACTTTTCGGCTTGGGGGCTGGTGTCATAAAAGGGAGCATGCGAGTTCCGACGACACTTGTCAAGACAACAGTCCGCGCATAAGAATAACGGCATCCCTGCCGCTTCATTTACTTAGAACTCGTCCCTGTCGCTTACCAGGTACAAGATCAAGGCAAACGGCGTCGGGAACAGTTTCCGGCTCAGTCAATACCCCGCAATCCTGACAGCCCGTGCGGCCGTCGATCCGGCCAGCTTCCGCAGAGCTTCGATCCCCATTTATCCCGATTTCCCCACCTCGTCCAACACGGAATTCCGTGGTGTTACGGGGGACGCTTTTGGGAAGGACGATTCCGCATTCAGGTGCTGCTCGACGAAACGGCGATCACGGCTTGCATGGCCTACGTGGATCTGAATCCGATTCGTACAGGTATCGCAGAAACACCCGAAACCAGCGATTTCACAAGCGTGAAGGAACGCATCGAAGATCGATCGATAGCAGTGGAAGCTTCGACGCCGGATGCTCAGGATGTTCGGATTGAGCATGGTGATCGAGCGGGCTGGCTGGCTCCGATTGCTCTTGAGCCGATTCGCGGAAAGGTTCGCGAAAAATCGACCGTTCGTCGAGCCGACAGCAAGGGATGTTTGTCGATGACGCTGGATCAGTATTTGAACTTGCTCGACTGGACCGGCCGCCCGCTTCGAGCGGACAAGACAGGAGCGATCCCCAAGGACTGTGCTCCGATCCTTGAACGATTTGAGCTGAACGCTGAGTCGTGGCTGGACTTCGTGAAGAACTTTCGCAAACGCTTCCGGAACGAAGCCGGCCTGCCAAATTCTCGCCAGTCCTTCAGCACCTCCCGCCGTGAATCGCACCGTTCCTCAGCCGCTTCGTTGTGATTCGAAATCACGATCTCAACTGTGAGGAAGGGAAAGCAATGTGGCGTAAAGGTGGCCAGTTGTAACGCGAAGGTGGATGGCCTGTTTGTTTTCGGCAGCACGCTTGTTTTCCTTGAAGCAATTCCGCGGCCGCCCGTGTGCTGATAGGCCAGTCCTGAGTTCAACAGGAGTGCAAGTGCTCTGCGCGCAGCTCGCTCCGGTCCGACACGCGTCCGACACGCCGATGCGGCCGTTTGCAGTGGTTTCAGATAGGGTCATCCGGCCGATTCTGTTGGATGTGGATCAGGTCATCAATATCGAGGTCCTCGGGCTGTCTACTTGCAAACAGACCGTTGTGGGATTTGCTGATAGGGCCGAGGCGGACGTGGACCTGGGCTTCGGCGAGTTTCCAGAGGAGGTCTTTGAAAGCGGATTCGCCTTCTTCGTCGCAGTCGGGGAAGAGGAGGATGCGGTTGTTGGCGACCTGCTGGGCGAACTGGACGAGGGATGTCACTTGCGTCTCAGTGGCTCGGTTACTAGTGATGCCAACGGCGCAGAGGTTGAGTTCGTCGAGGCGGATGACGTCGTTCATGCCTTCCACCACGATCAGGCCGTACTTGTCGAGCGAGTCTTTCAGGGCAGGTTCGTTCAAACGCGATGCCATTGCTCCGTAGAGTTCGATTCCGCGATGGTAGCCGGCCACATAGCGGTGCTTGGCTGGCTTCTTGCCTTCCGGCTTGCCCGCAATCTGCCATTCATCCCATTTGGATTCAAATGTCAGATCGCGACCTGAGTAGGAGATGACTTCGCCCTTCAGATTGCGATGGGTGTAGACAAAGTAGTTCTTGCGAAACAGGGATCGGCCGTTGCCGGGAATCCAGCCGATGCCCCACTTCTGCATGAGCTCGGCAGTCATCCAAGGTCGCTTCCGAACGTATGCGGCCGCTGCAGGGGACATCCGAGCCACATCGGTGATGAGTTCCTGATACAAGTTCTCCAGTTCGCGGGCGGCTTCCTTGTCGTGGCGTTTGAGTGGTGTATTCACCAACAGAACAGCAGGTTTCTGTTCTTCGCTTGTATTCGAATGAGGCGTGGTTGAACCAACGCCGGCTTCGACGGGTTTGATCTCTCTTTGTGGTGATCCGGGTCGTGGAGCAATCACATTTGATGGAGGTGAATAGGACACGATGCCGTTGATCTCTTTGAGTTTGTTAACGGCGTCCTTGAATTCCTGTCCTCGCAAGCGGCCGCCAGTTGGAGGTCGATGGGTCTCCAGACCATGAATCAGCGTGAGCAGGTTGCCGCGTGTTTCGCAGGAATGACAGTAGATCTGTTTGGCCACGTCCTGCCTGACCGTCAGATTGCCGTAACTGCTGGCGCTGCAGGACTCACTGAACACGCACTTCATGCGATATTCACGGTCTGTCTGCGGTGCTGGCAGACCATAGTGAGCCAGCACGCGCGACAGCGGCGTTTGGCTGATGAGTTCATCAACGTTGTTCACGTAGCCTCGCGGTGCGTGTCGTTGAGTGGAAGGATGTCCGTCAGCAGCGGGCTGATCGGTGGATTCAAATGACGACGATTCAGAATGGCGATTCATGCAAGCGGAAGTGGAACAACATCATGATACACTGCCCGACATTGAATGACAAAAAATCTGTCGCTCAGAATTGGCTCGCGTGATCTGGAGATCCTTCAGGCATTGGATCGATGCCCGCCGACTCCCGATCAGTTGCTGCGATTGTCTCAATCTTTTGAACAGCCGTTTGCGGATGCTCACAATGTGCGAAGGCGACTACGCGAACTGTCTCAAGCCGAGTTGATTCGCAGCTATGTGTATGCGATGGCGAACAATGGACGGTCGCCGCGATATTATAAACTGACTCGGGATGGTTACCGCTTTCTGTATGGGGCGGATGTGACTCTGCCGCAGCGACGATATTTTGCAGCCATCCGGCCGGGACATCACCATCACACGTTTTGTCTTGCCGAACTGGTTGTTCATCTATGCGTGACCGCCGCGAAGCATGATTGTGACGTGTTGCATTTCGCTCGAGAGAACAGCGTGAAGCTGCAGGCGGATGCGTTCACGATGTTTCCGGATGCGGCGTTTGTGATTCGTCGACCCGACGGCCGCACATTTCCCTTCGTGGTGGAACTGGACAACGGTTCGGAACGCATTCGATCCAAACAGGACGTGGAATCCATCGAACGCAAGCTGCGTGGCTATGACGCGCATCAGGCGAAGTTCGATAAGTTTGATCCGGATCGCTATCTGGTTCTGTTCGTGACGACTCGCAGTCGAGATCGTCTGCAGCACATCATGTCACTCGCCAGCGGACTGATGTCGCAACCGCAGCGAACCGTTTTCGTCGGTGCCGAGTTGAAGGAATTCCTGTCAGTCGATCCGTTCAAGAACTCCGTTCTGCAGGATCACAGAGGTTTGAAGCGGCAGTTGATTCCGCTGGTGGTGCTTGACAAAGCTGCGAAAGAGTAGGATTCAAAAACTGGCTGATTTGCTGAGACTTCGTTCGTTTCTGTGGTACGCTGAGGGTCCGATGGAAGGCCCTCGATGATCGAACGGACTGGCCCATGAGCCGTCAACCGCTTCCTCAGCCAAACATTCGTTCTTCGTCTCCAGACATGTTGGCGACTGCTGGACACCGACAACGAACTGGCAATTTCCTCAACGAGCGACAGGTTTTTCTTGCGCGTCCATGTCCACAATGTTAGTGTGAGCATGCCCTCGCCGGACTTGGGCTGCTTCGACACCATAATCATGTCGCCTTTTTGTGGCAAACGAGTGCCGGGATCCTTCGTTTGTCGTTCCCGATTGGTATGCCAGGCACCGTACTCGACGGCACGACCGTAACTTTCCGGGGTGTAGAAGCCTTCTTTTGTTCGTTTTGCATTTTCTGGAGCGTACGACTGATTTTCACCGTTTTCCGCCACGCAGCTCACGTGGATAAAACGAGGTGTGGCGGTTTCGTTGAACGGGCCTTCGTTCATGCCAGTACTCATCTGCGTCCCCCGGTCACATGCAGAGTCGCAAAGACACGAAGGAAGACACGGCTGCAGAATTTTGCGTCTTAGCGCTTTGCGTGAGTATTCTGATGTTCCCGCCGTCTGTCCAAAGCTCGCCAGTCGTCTGGCGGACAAGGGTTTGATTTTAGCCCGGCTCCAGCCGGATCAGGCGTTTACGGAATTTGCAGACAATTTGGTCGCTGGCCGAATCGATGTGAAGCCAAATACTCGGAAGCTATGGTGGCAGACCGACTTGACCACTCTTTGTAAACTCTTGCTGTGACAGAATCTTACGCCGCGCTTTTCATTTGTTGATGAACCGTGACTGGGACGCCTCAGAATCATCGTCTCCGCGGTTAAAGCGAAACTATTTGGGAGTGACCACTGTTTCAGGAGTTAGTGCCCTTCCTTCAGGCCCTGTTACCCGGCACACAGTAGTGCTGGCCGACGGACTTCCTGTTTCTCAGGCTGCAACAGTTCAGGGACTTCAACCTTCGGAAACAGATGAAATGGATGAAACTTTCAGCAGGCTCGGCAACGTGGCCGAAGAATTTCCACGACCCGCGGGCATCACGCCAAACAGAACTGGAAGAATGCATCCCCAGAAAGATGGTGTGTGAGTGGATGGGTAACTCTGAGACCGTCGCTGATCAGCAATATCTGCAAGTCTGGGTGAGCACTTTGACCGGGCTGTCAAAGACACATTGGTCCATGAGACTACTACTATCAGCTGATCAAAGTCACTACCCATCTCTACCCATTTACTACCCAAAACTACCCTTTTTCGACTCGAAGTCACTGTTCGCCATTGTAAAGCAATGCAACGTTTGAGACGATAAAACACAGTGATTCTGTCAGTTTCACGCTAAGGCTCTGGACGTTTTTTTGTGCCTTCTAAGCGGTAGGTCAGTGGTTCGAATCCACTCGGGCGTAATCCGGGCAACTCGCGCCGCTCAAATTATTCACTCCGAATCCTTAGCCCGCCTCCGGCAACGTCTCTCTCAGTCGTCTGCTGGCCTGCTGCAGTATCACATGAGCCAACTGGTTCACGCCGTAACCCGAGCATTTTGGCAACTGTACCCACGGAATCCCCAGATCCACACACACCGGACGCAACTCGTTATGCTTGTGCCCAATAATACTCGTAACCAAAACCAACAGGTCCACATCCCGAATTGATGGCTCAAGGTCCCTGACCCGGTCCTTCTTCGACGCCGGTATCCATCTCAAATACTGCAGGCCAAAAGCTCGCTCAATCTTCTCGCGAGCACGCGGATTCACAAGCCCACCAACCATCGCCATACGACGCCCACGCAGCAACTGACACACCTCCATTACCTCCGCACCCCACGAATCTTCGACACTCGGCTCGGCCTCCAGATCCCGCAAAGTTTCTTCATCCAGCGTCAACTGCATCTGCCGCAGCAGGTCCAGCAATGCATCAGAGCAGACTCGGTCACCAACCGCCCCCAACTCTTCGTCGCCCCCCAAATCAGGAAATAAATCCAACTTCTCCAACAGCGCCTCACGCACTCCCGAACCCGCCGGCGAGCCCCCCGAAGCGATGAATCGTTCATAAAATCGACCGACATTCAGCCAGCCACTCTCCGAATTCTCCGCACCAAGATCACGAATTGCCTCCAGCACCAGCTTCAGATTTTTCAACCGGTTGCTGGCCTCGTGCCACTGACTCCTTTCCCGTTGCAGTCGCGATAGAAAATCACTGCACACAGAACTATCTGCCACATCTTCCAGCCGCATATACCGTTCAATCCGAATCGCCTCAGCGTCAAGGGCCACCGCCTCTTTCAGCCAGCGAAACACTCGCACTTGCAATTCCTCCGCCTCACCTGGAGGATGCTGCTCCTGCCAGTGCCGCAACATGCTCTGAGCTTCAGCCAGCAGGTGCAGTGACGCTTCCAGTATGTCTCGGTGCTCACCATAGTTGTCACCGCGGGCCTTCAGAATGGCCAGCACAAATAGCATCGACTCACTCAAAGCCTGCCACAGAATGCGATCCTCCCACGTACCATCCAGCCCCCGCAACCTTGTAACAACCTGCTGCTGCAGCAACTCAAGGGTCGAAATATCGGCCCGCCGAGTCCCTTCGACGAAGAACGGCCGAACGGCCACTCCAGCCGATACCATAACACTTTCAGCCACCACTGGTGACGTCGGCAAAACAGCCACAGTCTGCCCCCCCGGCAGCCGCGATGTCACAGCAGACTTGTCTCCATACTTCAACTGCAAACGCTCCATCTGGGCCGCAGACGCCCGTTCATGCCCCGCACTGAATTCGGGAAACAACGCCGCCAGCACGGATACCGCACTTTCACTGCCAAACTCCACCAGACCACGCACTGCCTGCAACGGAAGCCACCGCTCAAACCGAGATTCCGCCAGCGAAAAATACCGCTCCGACTCCGACACTGAAAGCTCCGGCAATTCACCCTGCCAGCCACGCACAGCCCGCCCACGCTGACCATCCAGCAGCAAAAAAAAGAACGCCCGCCACGGCTCTGTTGCAACGGTCAGCTGCGACTCCTCGCTGTGACGGCAACCCTCCAAAAACACCAACTCCCGCTCAGCATCTCGCCGCAGCTCCAACAGCCGCTCTGACACGTCAGGTACACTCGAATGCAACTCCGACACACTCTGCAGTAACCGCACTGCCGACTGCTGACGCAGACGAAACTGTCGCTCCGCCTCCTGGCACAGACGCACCAACAACTTCAGACTGTCCTCAATCTCCACCAGCGACGCACCATCCGCCGGCAACTGCCAACCCGCAGCCACCACACCCAATGTCCCCTGCCGAACCCGCACCAGCAAATGACATCGCTCAGTCTGAGACCGCTGCAGATCAGCCAAAAAAACTTCCCCCAGAGCCGCGCCATGACTGCGAAATCGCTCCCATATCGACCCGGACTCCAAAGCGAAACGCTGCCACGACTCCCGAAATTGAACCACTTCGTCCAGGTAACCCTGCACGACACCAGCAAATCCGTGGTCGTCCATGATTCCACCCGCCACTCGAGTTTTTAGCAATCCATTCGTACGCAACAGCGCAGCGAAAACGATCGCTGAATCCTATCGGGATCTCACGCCACCAACAAGTTGCCCGCAGTCCCGGTGCAAGGCCCCTGCCACCGCTGCACGCACAGCACCCGTACAAACTCCCACCACCACCAAAAAAACTCCCCTGGACCGACAACGGATCACTTACGTCCTGCTCCTCATTTCCATCTCGCTCGACCGGACGTTACACTCCCGGGAAATGGGTTTGCTGCCCACCCTTACTCACCGTCAGAAGGTTTTCGGAGTTCCGCACTATGCAGTCTGGTGAAATTGACAACACCAGCTCAGGCCAGACAGGCCCCGAAGCCGAAGCCTTTCTGCTCACGTGGGATGGCAGCACCTGGCGCGATGCCATTCGCCTTAAAAAACTGCTCGTCACCACCATCGGTCGCTCCACAACAAATCGACTGGTGCTCCAGGATGAAGCTGCCAGTCGCAACCACTGCGAAGTCTTCTTCACCGACACCAACTGGAAACTCCGGGATCTCTCTAGCCGCAACGGCACTCAGCTTGAAGGTCGCAAAGTCACAAGCGACGAAGTACTGACACCCGGTGATGTCATCAGCATCGGCGCCTGCCGGCTGCTGTTCTGCCACACACTTGATGATATCGCCGTCGCTCGCCCCCGTAGTTTGAGTGACCCCAACGATAACTCCGCCACACTCCCCGGACGCGACACGCCTTCCCCCAGCATCCTGCACAGTTCGTCCAAACCCCAGTTCGTCGGCTCGACACCACAGCAGCCAGCCTACGCCTCCGTTCTCTCGCGCCTGTACCAGCTGGGACTCGACCTTGGAGCCGCAGCGTCTCGTCGCGAACTTGCCGAGGTCGTACTCGCCAGCCTCGAACGTGAAACAGTCGCCATGATCGCCGCCGTGCTGGTCATCGCGCCCGACGCTGCAGCAGACGCTCAACCCACTACAAGTACCGCCGAAATGCAGCTGCTGGGATATCGCAGCCGCAGTGATCTGCCCTACCGGCGAGTCTCCGATAACCTGTCCCGCAAGGTACTCCAAAGCGGCGAAGCGGTTCTCGCACGCGACGTCGCCGATGACCGACAGCTCTCCATGTTCGACAGCCTCGGCGAAATGAAGGCACTCAGCGTCATTTGCGCCCCTATCCGCACAGCTCACCAAACGCTCGGCCTGATTCATCTCTATTCCAGCAACCCCGAAAACCCGCTCGACCGCAGCGATCTCGACTTCTGCCTCGCTGTCGCCGGTCAAATGGCCGTCGCTCTCAGCAACCTCCAGCAACGCGAAAATCTTGCCACTGGCCTCGCACGAGCCCGCGCGGCCAACCATCTGCTCAAAAGTCAGCTGCCAGGAGCCGGCGGACTGGTTGGACAGACTCCCTCCATGGTCACTCTACGCGAACAAATCACACTGATCGCCGAAACCGATGCCACTGTCCTGATCCGCGGAGAAAGCGGCTGCGGCAAGGAACTGATCGCTCGCAGTATCCACGACCGCAGCCCACAACGCGAAGGACCGTTCGTCTGCCTCAACTGCGCCGCACTCAACGAAAGTCTGCTGGAAAGCGAACTGTTCGGGCATGAAAAAGGAGCCTTCACTGGCGCGACGGATCGACGAATCGGACGCTTTGAACAGGCCGACGGCGGAACGCTCTTCCTCGACGAAGTCGGCGAAATGAGCAGTTCTATCCAGTCCAAATTCCTGCGGATCCTGGAAGGACACCCGTTCGAACGCATCGGCGGACGTCGACCTGTGCAGGTGCACGTGCGAGTCGTTGCGGCGACCAATCGCCACCTCGAAACGGCCGTTGCCGACGGACTGTTCCGCGCAGATCTCTACTTCCGGCTGCAGGTCGCAGAAATCATCGCCCCACCACTCCGCGATCGAAAAGCAGATATCCCTCTGCTGGCGGCCGAATTCCTCCATCGCTGCGCCCAAAAAACCGGGCGACGTATCAGTGGCTTCACTGAAACCGCCCTGCAGAAACTTACCGAACATCGCTGGCCAGGCAACGTTCGCGAACTCCAAAACACCATCGAACGCACCGTTATCTTCTGCCGCAATGAAGTTATTCGAGACGTCGACCTGCAGCTCTCAGAACTCAATCGCAGATCAGCCACTGACCTCCCCGCACTACTCACCCCCGCTGACCACTCGACACCCCAGTCACTCGCCGACGTCGAACTAGCTCACATCCTGAAAACTCTTGAACACACCGCCGGTAACAAATCAAAAGCAGCCCAGATCCTCGGCGTCGAACGCTCAACCCTCGACCGCAGACTGAAACGGCACAACAAGTAAGCTGCTGCACTGCCTGAACTCCACACAGTGCAAATTTGTCCCCTCCACCGAAACGCAGACTAATGTCCTACAACCCATTCGAAGTTTCCCAAAACATCGAACCGCCGGCGTTTGAGCCCCTTGTTGGACAGCCTGTTCTCGCCAGCCGCAGCCAAAGACTGCTGGGCGCATTTGTTGATGGTATCCTGATGAGCATCATCAGTTTCGCAATCAGCTCAGCGATCGGACTCTCACCACTGCTCAACCCCAACGTCACAGTCAGCTTCGGCGGACAGATGCTGCAAAGCACTCTGGGAATGGTCGCCTTCCTGCTGGTGCACGGCTACCTGCTGTTCACTCAGGGGCAAACCGTCGGCAAATGGCTGCTCGGCACCAGAATTGTCGACGCTCGCACTGGACAACTCCTGCCGTTCACCCGCGTCTACATCATCCGCTACCTCTGGCTCACACCGCTGCTGCTCCTGATCCCGTTCCTGCCACCGGGAATTATCGCACAGGTCAGCATCGTTGGCTTCATCAACCTCGGAGATTCTCTGCTGATCTTCGGCAAGGATCGCCGCTGCCTGCACGACTACCTTGCAGGCTCAATCGTCGTAGCCGCACGCCAGCAGGCACCAGCCCCGCCCGCTCAGGGAATTCAGCCCGGCTAATCTGCAGGCCCCACACAACGGAGCTCGGGCTTCAGCCCGAGCACTGCCCGTCAAACACCCATTTTCTCCCGCCACCCGTGTCAGCCCACGCCACACCCCACACGCCACACGCCACAGCCTGATTTCCGCACACGACCTCTCAGCCGCCAGTCCAGCCCAGCGAATTGAGCGTCAAAATAAAGAATACAATCCCGACAATCGTCGCACCCAGCGACACAAACATCAGGCCGTCATAGATGGTTGGATCAGAGTTTGGTTGTGACATGGTCGCCTCGTTCAATCGATCCGCTACGGGTTTCTTCAAGCACGCGTCCGACAGACATGTCGGGATACACGTCGGTTATCTCGATCTCACAGATAAATCGGCTGCCGCGATATACGATCAGCTTCATCTTCTTCCCAATCTGGTCATCACTGCCAATCGAAATCTCAACCAGTTCGGCAGAACGAGACGCATTCTTTTTGGCCTGACGAACAACCCCATCCACCTTCACAATCGCTGCCGGAACCGGCCCAACGTTGGGTTCGTTCGGATCAACACGATTCGCACGACACAGATCACGCAGCCGGCCAATTTCCTTCAGCATCTGTTCTTCACGCTGGCGAGCCTCATCAATCTTGCCCTGCTGATCCAGCAGCTTGTCCTCAAGCGAACGCCGCTGCGAAATTCCTTCGTTCATCTGATCCCGCAGCGTTTTGATTTCACTGCGAGAACCATTCGTTTCGGTGATGCGAGACTCAGATTCCTGCTGGGCAACCAACAGATCCGCCAGATGCTTGTCACGCTCCTGCTCTGCACTGGTGCGAGCCTGATTGGCGAGGCTCAGGTCGCGTGACAAATTGCCAAGGCTGCCTTCGGCGAGATTCGCACGATTCGTTTCCTTCAGCAGGTCTGCCTCCAGCTTACTCTTCTCGTCAGCACGAGCAGTCTGCTGGTCAGACAGGTTCTTTTGCAGATCCGCAACTTGACGAGCCGTCGAGACCGCTTTGTCCTTCCACGTTTTCTGGAAGGAATACACGGCCCCCGCAAAGCACATAAAGCAGAGGCTGAAGACCAGCTGCAGGACGATCAGAGTTTTTGCTACGACATTGTTCATTGAGTGCTCCGCACACACCCGTGTTCAGAGAATGGATTTTAAGTTTTTCGAAATCTCGGGGGCTGCGTCTGAGTTGTATTGTTCAGGTCGTATGGTTTCACTCGCAGTCACGCCTCCGGAAATCCAGATGCGCGGACTGCAACATCGTTACGGGCTGCCGCCAGCCTTCAGCTGAGCCTGCCGATCAGCAAGCTCCTGGTTCTCAATCTCTACTCGCAATAATCGATCCGTAAGATCACGCCGAACAGCCGTCAGACGGTACATGTCCGTTCGCAGTTCTTCAAGCTCATGCCGCAAACGCAGTACGTCAGTCCGACGCGCTGCTGTCTCATCACGAATCTGCTTCGACTTCACCGCCAGATCCTGCAACTGCCCCGACTTTTTCTGAACTTCCATGGCAATTTGCTCGGACTGAGCGGTCAGTTCCTGATTGCGAGTTATCAATGCAGCGGTGTCCTGCGATTGCGATGCCTGGTACTTCGTCGAATCCGCCTGCTGCTTCGCCGTGTCCTCAGTGTAGGTCGTGATCTGCCCTGTCAAATACTGTCGCCGGTCCTGATGAGCCTTGTTCAGCGCGTCATAGCCCGATGGAAAACTGCCCACCGAGCCACGCTCGTTGGGGTCCGCCGCGTTGGTAGAAAAACGCCGAGTCACCGTCCACTTGGGATCTTCTCCGCTGCTTCGCTGAAATGTGTAGTTCTGCATCGCCGCTGTATTCATCTCGGCTTGGAGATCCGGGGCCACCGCAAACGTTGAAATGGCAATGCCCATCAGCGCTACGGCCATTACCGTAACGAACACAGACAAAACCTTGAAAAAATTCAACATCTTCAGTCCCCATCGGTCACAAACAAACCCATCCGCAATTCAGCCGGCCTGCCCCAAAACCACAAAACACCCAGCCAGCCAGAAACCCGAATCTTCACCAGACCCTATATAAGAAACACTGTGTAAAACCGTGTCAAACGGAAACCATGTCAGGGGATCGAAAAGACTGAAAAGATTGTGCGACAACTTCCCGGTTCAACCGAATCAACAGCACCGGCGCAGAAGCACTCGCCATCTGTCTATCGGTCCGGACACCCGCTCTACAATCTCGCAGGATCAAAACTGCACCGCCAATCTGGCGGTCCCGCTGGTCAGCGCACGATACAAACGGTATATCCGGGATCCCTCAAAGACCAATTCAAAGCATAGAGACTGTTCGCGCGTTCACCCACAGGCCGATTGAGCGGTTGCAAAACAGTCGTCAGGCTCGAGTACGGTCGGCACTCTGGAAGCTGCCTCATGACGAATTATTCGTTCGCCAACATGCTGGCTTTGCCCGCAACCAATACGCCTTTCCGCGTCTGGCGAGGTCGCCCCGCCCCTCTCGGAGCAACGTGGGACGGCGCCGGTGTCAATTTCGCCGTCGCTTCCGAATTCGCCACCGGAGTCCTTGTCTGCCTGTTCGATTCCCCTGAATCGCAGCAGGAAACTGCCCGCATCCCCCTCCGCGAACACACCGACGGCGTCTGGCACGGCTACATCCCCGGTATCGCTCCCGGACAACTCTACGGCCTGCGAGTCTTCGGACCGTGGGAACCTGCGGCCGGACACCGTTACAATGCCACCAAAATCCTGCTGGACCCATGGGCGCGTGCCATCGGTCGAGGCATTGGCTGGTCAGACGCCATTTTCGGCTATCAGGTCGGAGCAGACGACCTGACCCGCGATGACCGCGACAGCGCCTGGTGCGCCCCGCTGGCTGCCGTGACCCACAATCAGTTCGACTGGGGCGACGATCGCCCCCCAAGAACTCCCTGGCACCGCACCCTGATCTATGAAACTCATGTGAAGGGCCAGACCCGACTGCATCCCGGTGTCCCGGAACCAATTCGCGGCACCTACGCCGGGCTGGCTTCCCGAGCGTCAATCGAACATCTGCAGCGACTGGGAGTCACTGCAGTGGAACTGCTGCCAGTTCACGCACACGTAGATGACCGCAACCTCGTCACACACGGACTGCGAAACTACTGGGGCTACAACACTCTGTCATACTTCGCTCCCGAACCTTCACTTTCGTCCGCCACCTGCCCGGCCGGCGTGCTGACAGAATTCCAGAGCATGGTGAAACGACTGCACGAGGCAGGCATCGAAGTCATTCTTGACGTTGTCTATAACCACACCGGTGAAGGCAACGAACAGGGCCCCACCCTTTCGCTGCGCGGCATCGACAACAGCGTCTATTATCGGCTAGTGCCGGGAAACCGCCGCTACCATCAGGACTTCACGGGCTGCGGCAATACCCTCAATATGCAAAGCCCCCGCGTGCTGCAGCTAATCATGGACAGTCTGCGCTACTGGGTCCTCGAAATGCACGTGGATGGTTTCCGCTTTGATCTTGCCAGCGCTCTGGCCCGCGAACTTCACGATGTCGACAAACTCAGCGCCTTCTTCGACATCATCCTCCAGGACCCGGTCCTGTCGCAGGTCAAACTGATCGCCGAACCATGGGACCTCGGCAGTGGCGGCTACCAGGTCGGCAATTTTCCGCAGCTCTGGTCAGAATGGAATGGCCGCTATCGCGATACACTGCGGCGATTCTGGGCCGGGGATCGCTGGCTGATGTCAGAAGTTGCCACACGTCTCAGCGGCAGCAGTGACCTCTACCAGCCCGGCGGACGCAGCCCCCGCTCCAGCATCAACTTCATCACCGCTCACGACGGCTTCACACTCCGAGACCTCGTCACCTGGGAACAAAAACGCAACGCCGCAAATCTGGAAGACAATCGCGACGGAGAAAGCCACAACAACAACTGGAACTGCGGAATCGAAGGCGAAACCGACGATCCCGCCATCCACGCACTGCGACTGCGACAACGTCGCAATCTGCTGGCGACACTGCTGCTGTCGCAGGGAGTCCCCATGCTGCGCGGCGGTGATGAACTCAGCATGACTCAGGGAGGCAACAACAACCCGTACTGCCAGGATAATGAAATCAGCTGGCTCCGCTGGAACCTGTCACCTGAAGAACAGCAGTTCCTCGAATTCTGCCAGAGACTGACAGCGCTCTGGCACAGCCAGCCGGTCCTGCAGCGCAGTCACTTCTTCCAGGCACGCTGGGAAAACAGCTCGCACTCCAGGCAGCCCCTGCAGACTGATCAGATCGTCTGGCTCGATCAGGACGGAGTTGAAGTGCTGTCCGATCGCTGGCACTCCGGGGGACTGAAGGCACTCGGGATGCGACTGAACGGTGATGCAACCGGTGAAGAAAATGACTACGGTGAACCCATCTACGGGGACACACTCCTCGCTATCCTCAATCCACTCGATGAACCCGTTCACTTCCAGCTCACCGTCCCTCCCGGCACCACAGCCTCCCTCGAACGCTGGCGACTGGAACTCGACACCTTCACAGGCACCTCAGGCGAAACGCTCGAATCCGGCACCGCCTGCATCGTACGCGAACGCAGCGTCTGTGTGCTCCTGCGCGAAAAACATTTCCCCTCGCTTTCCCCGGCAAGTCACGTCTGACAGAATCGAAAAAATCGATATCCGTTCTGTCTGGGAAAAATTCTTCCTCACGCCTACATTCCGCATACGGCACGCTGGCTGCAAGGCCACCGTTGCCGGTTGCCATTGCGTCATTTCACAAGGCTGATCTACAGGTTGTGCAAGGGTTGAATACATGCTGCGTCTGAACGTCTTGCTGCTGGCACTTCTGATTCACATCCCCACTGCAACCGCCGATGAACCGTCCAAACCGTCCGCGGACCAGAAACCGGCAGAGAAAAGTGCCGGCAAGCGGATCGAGGTCCGTCAGCGACATACGTGGGCGGAAATTCGAATCAGCGGCACGCTGCCCGAAAACACTCAGCCGCCCGGCCTGCTCGGCGCCCCGGCTGACTCCCTGCCCACAATCCTCACGCGATTGCAGCAGGCTGCAAAAGATCGCGGGATTCGCGGAGTCATCCTGCACATCGGCAGTCTTGACGGTGGTTTCGGACGCCTGCATGAACTGCGAGTCGAGATTGCGGCAGTCCGTGCAGCCGGCAAACCAGTCTGGGCCCGCATGGAAGACGCTGGCAACATGGAATATCTGCTGGCCAGCGCCTGCGATCGTATCCTGATGCCCGAATCCGGCACGCTCTCCCTGACCGGCCTCCGCGCTGAAGTCACCTTCTATCGCGGGCTGTTCGACCTGCTCAGCCTCCAGCCCGATATGCTCCGAGTTGGCGCCTTCAAATCAGCTGCCGAACCCTGGACTCGGACCGAAATGAGCCCCGAGTTCCGTGAAGAAATGGAAGCGATTCTCGACGATCAGTATGGGCTGCTGGTGGAACAGATCGCTGAACGCCGCAAACTCACGGTCGAACAGGTCCGCGCTGCCGTTGACATCGGCCTGATTTCCGCTCGCCGCGCCGTAGAACTGCAGCTGGTTGACACACTCGCCTACCAGGATCAGCTGCCGACACTCATCGCTGAAGCCGCCGGAGCTGGCATCTCGGCCGCTGAAGTCCGCGTCATGGAAGATTACCGCAAGGAAAAACCCAGCGGCGAACTCGACCTGTTCTCGCTCATGAAGCTGCTCTCAGGCCCCGCTGAAACTGCCGACAGCACCAAACCCCGGATTGCCGTACTGACTCTCGAAGGTTCCATCACTTCCGGAGCAGACCCCACCTCGCTGCTGACAGGTGGTGGCGGCATCGACTCAGATCGTATCGTCCCCGTCATTCACAAGCTTGCCAAAGATCCCAACGTCAAGGCCATTGTGCTGCGAGTCGACAGTCCTGGAGGAAGCGCCCTCGCCAGCGACCTCATCTGGCGGGCTCTCGAAAGCAGCGGCAAGCCGGTTGTGGCCAGCATGGGAGACGTCGCTGCCAGTGGCGGATACTATATCTCCATGGGGGCCGAGCGAATCTTCGCCGAACCAGGCACAGTAACCGGATCCATCGGTGTCCTCGGAGGCAAGATCGCCCTCGAAGGCCTGATGAAGAAATTCGGAGTCACCACGTCGGTCATCAGCCGCGGCAAGAACAGCGGAGTCATGAGTATGACCACCGCCTTTAGCGATTCCGAACGTGAAGCGATGCAAGGCATGCTCAACGAAACCTACGTGCAGTTCACCACAAAAGCCGCGGCCGGACGCAAGATGGAAGTGGACAAGCTGGAGGCATTGGCTCGAGGCCGTGTCTACACCGGTCGCCAGGCACTGGCGATCGGACTCGTGGACCAGCTTGGAACACTGGCCGATGCCGTCACTCATGCACGAACACTCGTCGGAGACACCAACAGCGAACTGGAACTGGAACAACTGCCTAAAGGAGGCAGCCCGCTCGAATCGCTGCTCGGACAAACACAACGAGCCGCCAGCCCCGTCGCACAGCTGATCGAACAGCTGCCGGAATCCCTGCGACCAGCCGTCCGGCACCTGCCGGTCCTCGAGCTGATGACCCGTGAACCCGTGCTCCTGCTCATGCCCTTCGATCTGCAGTTCTGATCCGCAGACACAACTGACACATCACCCAAATCGCTGCTCGGGCTGGAAAGCCCGAGCATACCCGTGAAACGCGGCAGACAGGTCTGGGGTCACGAGGCCATGGCATGCCTGCCATGGAACGCAGACAAGAGAAAGTGGAAAGGAAAGCCAAACTGGCCATCACCCCGGCACTTTATCGCTTGTGCGATCCCCTTCGCATCTTCGCGGCTTCGCGTGAGGCCATCCGCCTGCCACTGAAATGATCACTGACCTTGACTTTCTGGTAAAAGGGTGCGCCGGGAGCGCGAAGCCCCTGCTGAGCTGCATCCTTGCCGCGAGGACTGCGTTGATCACCGCTGCTTCTTGAATTCGCTGGCAATTGGCCAGAGCGCGGGCCAGCGTTCGGTGGCTCGGCTGGAGCCTCACCCTTGCGGGACTTCACCCGTCTGTTCACAGGATTCCCGACAACTTCAACGCCATTGGACCACTGACCACCGCCCACTAATTCTCTCCTCTCCTCCGTGAAACGGGCGAGAGGGGTCGGGGGCGATGGGGCCACTCACCCTATAACCCACCTGCTGCCTGCAAACGACTCCCCCGACCCACGCCACCTCCTCGTACTCGAAAACAGCCGAAACCAGCTGCAGCTGCAATCCGCCGAAAAGAATTCAAATCCGGACACGAACACGAACAGCAACCCCGCCTCATTAGCGAGCATTAGCGTCCATTAGCGGTGCAAAAACCATCAGCGAATCCACACAACACAGATTCAAGCCCCCCTGCGGTTCCCTTTGCGACTGCGCTGCTTCGCGTGAGGCCAACCACCCGCAACGCACCCGCAGGTCACGGCTGTCAATGCAGTCAAAGAGCCCGGCGGCACTCACGCTCGCAGCCACCCACTGTCCATCCGTGGTGCAAAAGCGGCCCGCCGAATAGCCCCCGCCTCAAAATTTCCCGCAGCCCCTGTCGCCTCTGTGGCCCTTGACTCTGCTGCACGCTAAAATTCCCGCACTACGTTCGCCATCAGCGTCCGCACCGCAATGAAGTCATCGCCCGGAGCCTCCATGAACACCAGCCGCACCCGCTTGCATGCTCCCGCTGTCAGCCTCAGCACGCCGCTGCTGCTTATCGCTGTGCTTTTCCTCTCCGCCAGTCACGCCCTCGCCCAGAACACAACCCCACAGTCCCCGACAGCGAACCTCCCCGAGATTGACGCCACTGCTCGCCAGCAAATCGCTCAGCTGAACGCAGACGCAAGACTGGAAGCCAGCCAGCGACTGGAAAAGTTTCCAAAACCAGCAGCCGGACAGTCGGGAACCATCGACCTGTGGTCAGCCCGCGGTGATGCCGACATGTTTCTCGGCAACTTCGCCGCGGCCGAAACGACCTATCGAAAAATGGTTGAACTTGACCCTGAACTTGATGCATCACACTGGCGACTGGGTATCGCCTGTTTTTTTGCTGATCACGCAAAGGCCGGAGCGGACCAGTTCGAAAAGTATCACAGTTTCGATAGTGTCGATCGCGAAAACGGTATCTGGCGTTACTTCTGCCACCACCGTGCAGATGGCCGTGAGAAAGCGCGTCAGCAGCTCCTGCGCTATGAAAAAGATGATCGACCGCCATTCCGGGAAGTCTATCAGCTGTTCCAGGGCAGCCTCACCGCAGATGCTGTCATCGCCGCAGCGCAGGCCGGGGCTGAATCATCCCGACCACAGAGGCAGTTCTACTCGTACCTTTACGTCGGCCTCAATGCCGCGCTAGAAGGCGATCGCAAGCTGGCTGAAACCGCACTTTCAAAAGCCGTTTTAAACGACTGGGGACGTCGCGCCGGTTATGGTCCCAACTACATGTGGCAAGTCGGCCGACTGGAACTCAATCGACTGCAAAGTCCTGCACCTGCCGCCGCGCCTACTCCCACACAGTGAACTGTCGAATGCCCTCGAAATTCTGCCCGCCCTGCCTTGCACCCGAACCTGTTGATCAGCCACTATGCCCCGGATTTACGCAGCACTGCCCTCTGAGCTTGCCTGGCTTGTCAGCGAGGCGGCCGTGGCCGGCTGGAATCGTGGACTCAGGGATTCTTACCTGTTCTGGCAACTCGCCCCCGCTGGCTTCCTGTCACTTGAGCTCCAGGGGCGTTTCGCGGAAGGCGGCGCTGTGGTCAGGCACAGCGATCAGTACGGGTTCATGGAACTATCCATCATGGACCAGCAACATCGGGGCAAAGGACCTGGCAAAATACTGTGTTGGGCCCGTCGCGACTATCTGGTCGGGCGGCTCACACCCGGTGCCGCGACTGGCCTCGACGCTGTCGACACCATGGTCCACTTTTATGAACAGGGATGCAGGACGTTTTCGGCTGCGTCAGGACATACTTCGGGCCACCGCCGCGAGTTCACAGTGACTGGATGTTTGGCATGACTACGCTGGAGGTCGGATAATGCGACTGGGATTGATTAACAGTGCCTGGGCACAGGCTGGCAAAGATACAGCGTGGGGCATTCGCAAGACTCGCGACATCGGTTTTGACTCGATCGATATCTTTGCCGATCCCCTCGACATTGATGTGCGTGAGCGGGCCCTGATTCGCCGCGAATGCTCGTCTGCCGGACTGCCAATCGTATCCGTGTGTTGCGTGGCTGTCGGCCTAATCGACTTCAACCCGTCCGTACAGCGATTTCATCTCGATCGCTGCCGTCGGTATCTCGAACTCTGCTACGAACTGCAGGCAGAAAATCTGCTGCTGGTATTAGGTGAATACATCTGGAATCAGGAAGTCATCCCGCCTGCCGAACAATGGCGAACCGCTGTCGATAACTGCCGCAGCCTCGCGGACTACGCTGCCCGGCTGGACCTCAAGATCGCACTCGAACTTGAACCATTTGCACTGTCGCTGCTCAACAGCGCAGACACCATGGCTCGGTTCCTCGACGATACCAGCCACCCCGCCCTTCAAGCCAATATCGATATTTCACACCTGCAGCTCGCCCGAGTCGACTATGCAGAGCTGCAGCGATTGCAGGGTCGCGCCATCCACGCTCACATCTCAGATTGCGACGGATTGCGACACGGTGATCTGCCACCCGGTCGCGGCGTTGTGAACTTCGTCCCTTGGCTGCAGCAACTCAAATACATTGGGTTCAACGGCACCATGTCGATTGAACTGGAGTACTCACCGCAGCCCGACCAGATCGAAGCATGGGTCCGCGAAGCCCACGACGCCACTCGACGCCTGCTGCTCGCAGCCGGCCTGTAACCACCAGCCACCAAAGCCCCGTCTGCCGGCAGTTGACACGCTACAAAACACCAGCGGAGAAAAGTCGACAGCAGACGCTGTCAACTGCCTCTCTCCGTGTCTTCGTGGGAAAATCCTCACGCCGCCAAACGCCCCTGTTTCGTTCTCACAGAGACACTAAGCCTCAGAGAAACACTCACTGCACATAATTGTCGCGTTTCGCTCCGCGAAACGTACGCCCCTGCATGCCAGCAACTTACCCCGCCAACCGCACGCCTCCCTCGAACTCACCTCCGCCCTCTTCGTACTCGTAATCGGCCCCCCGGGGCCTCATGCCCTCCGCTCGCATCCGTGGCGAAAAAACATCCGTGGCACCCCGGGCCCGCCAGCTTCCACACCTGCAGCCACCCACTATCCACCACCCACCGACCACTGACTCAACGCCGAATCGCTGCAAATTTTCGCACCTGCTCCGTCAGCGCAATCTCAGTCGGCAAACGTTCCATCGAACTGGCTCCGTAAAAGCCATTCAAACGCGGAATCTCCCGCAGCATGTACTCAGCATCCGCTGGCATCGCGATCGGGCCACCGTGACACAACACCAAAACGTCGCTGCGCACACTCTCCGCCGCCAATACAATCTCGTTAACTCGCGGTACGCATTCTGCCAGTGTCAGGCTGGTCTGAGCCCCAATGCTGCCCGAAGTTGTCAGGCCCATATGAGCGACAATAATGTCGGCACCAGCCGCCGTCAGCAGCGCAGCCTGAACAGGATCAAAGGCATAAGGAGTTGTCAGAAGGTCCATGTCGGCCGCAGCGGCGATCAGGTCAATCTCCAGACCAAATCCCATCCCGGTTTCTTCCAGATTTTCCCTAAACATGCCGTCGATCAGCCCGACTGTCGGGAAGTTCTGAATGCCCGCATAACCCAAATCACGCAGCTCACGAAGAAAGTGAGGACGGATCATAAACGGATCCGTGCCGCAGACCCCTGCCAGCACCGGAGTCGTGGTCACAGCCGTCAGCACCTCACTGGCCATCTCACGTACAATCTGATTCGCGTTGCCATACGGCATCAGACCGGCCAGTGACCCCCGCCCGGCCATGCGGTACCGACCCGAATTGTACACGACAATCAGGTCAATGCCCCCCGCCTCCTCACACTTCGCACTGATTCCTGTGCCGGCACCACCGCCGATAATCGGGACTCCCGCCGCCACCTTGGCACGCAGACGAGCAAGAATCTCAGTGCGACTCTGACTGAACATCGGGGCTGTTTTCATGGGTAAACAATGACAAGATCTGAGGTCCAACAGCCCGCCAGCATCGGTCGTTGCCGCAGAATTCGCAAAGGAAAGACACTCAACCACCGAAAATTCCCGGTCTTGCCCGCTATTTTGCCGATGGATATACTCTCCGACCCAAAGGCCGCCATAGCTCAGCTGGTAGAGCGACGCTTTCGTAAAGCGTAGGTCGCTGGTTCAAGTCCAGTTGGCGGCTCTCAAAAAACAGCAGATTCGTGCCCAAATTCACAGAAAAAGCCCCGGGGATCTCACTCGGGGCTTTTCGCATTCACAAGGCCGCCCACAACACAACGACGCGGCCTCCCGCCACACGTTCCCAAACACGCCCTTCCGTCCGTAACGGCGATCGCCTGCCGCCCCGCACAAAACGGCCAAAACAAAGTACTGACCAGGCTCCGGAACCGCTGTGGTCGTCAGCTTGAAACCCATGACATCAAATTCCGTCAGATCCAAAGTCCTCAGCAGAGCCAGCTCGCCACATCCTCGTGTCGGATCCAGCAGGCGCAGACCACGATTGTCCTTCCAGCGACGCCCTGAGCCGAATCACCAACATCGAATCCCTTCGACCACGCATCTGCCACCAAAACAGATGCTCCATCGGAGATTAAAAAGTACTTGTCACGAGCAACCGCGGTCATGTCGATGTCAGCGCCCGCAGCCTGACTGTCTGCTGAAAATCGAGTTTAGTCGAGCGGCGATACGTCATTGTCCGGACCGACCACATACGTCAAGCTTTTCGCATTGAAGTCAATCCGATCTGAGTCACTGAACAAACCAGCCCATGATCGATTTCATGAGCCGCCTCAGCCGTCAAATCTATCTTGTCGCTGTCAATGCCGTCCGTCGGATCAAAATCCTTGGCGAACGCCGAGTTGAATTCGATGCTGCCATCGGTCAACGTTGAGCCACCCGCAATCAGCCCCAGGGCCTTGCTGTTCGCTCGAATCAAAACCACAAACGAACTGTTCTCACTCCCGTCATTGTCCACACACGGCGTGGCACTGCCTGCATTCTCAGAGGTATGGTTCACATACAGCGAGAAACTGCTGCCCTCTCGCAGGTCGGCACTCGACAATCACCCAATCACCACCTCCGCCAGAAAAACCCGCACCAAAAAGCTCTGCCCCGGCTGCCGCATTCTTTCCACCATCGCCCCCGTTCGATAAACTAAATACCGCCCCCCGGCCCGGCTGGTGCCCCCGACCACCGTTCGTCCCCCAAAGGATTCTCACGCACCACTTAACCCCACTGCCAGCATGCCACCGGAAAGCCCCCAAATCCCCCTGCGGCGACGCATCCTGTGGGCCATGCTGCCTCTCCTGTTTCTGACAGCCATCACGGAAGTTACCCTCCGCTGCCTCTATTACCATCGCCACGCACGAAACAGCGTGGCACTGCTTGAAGGCTGGCAGTCAGTCCAGGCAAGGCTGCTGGCAGAACACGTCGAAGCACGCAAAAGCAAAATACGCATCACGTATGATGAAGCCTGGGATCAACTGTTCCAGAATCCTGACCCCGACGTCATCCGACTCGCAAAAGACCGCTATGCAGAACACTTTGCCCGCTTCGTCAGCACCGCCGCCAATGCCGATACACTGCTGCTGGTCATCTTTTTGCCATCCACTGCACCCGGAACCATCAAACAACTCTCTGAATCCGCCTGTCGCCGCTTCTACCTCGACTTGACTTCGAAACACCACGTCCCCTTCTTTGATCTCACTGAACCACTGCGGAAATTTGACTGGAATGACGTCACCCTGCTGCCTCAGGATGGTCACCTCGGTCGCTTTGGAAATCGACTCGTCGCTCGAGAATTAGCATCTGTTTTTCCACAATATGCTGCTGTACGCACTGCGAAGAAAATGCTCCGTGAAGATCAGGTCTACGGCGACCTGCGGCCCGGTCTGGACGAGGTCGCTGCACCAGACCGCTACCAGCCTCACCGGCTCATCACAAATTGCCAGGGCTTTCGAAACATCAACAGCCTGCTGATCAATAAAACCCGCCAGCGAGTCCTTGCTATCGGTGACTCCTTCACTTACGGTCTCCACCTGCATAATCACGAAACATGGCCAGCACTTCTGGAAATGCTCTGCCCCGATCTGGAGGTGGTCAGTGCCGGTATCCCAAACCACACCATCACTCACGAACTGGATCTGTTCGTTAGTCGAGCTCGCCTGATCGCTCCCGATTTCACCATCCTGCAGGTCCTCGATAACGATCTGCTGGGAGTTCACCTCAACGAATAGCCCCGAAGTCACGAGCCCCCCAATATGCACCGAAACAGCCCCCGCTGCAGCAGTCCGCCACCGCCTCAATCTCCCGCCCCGCTCAAAACCAGACACCCCATGCCACTCCTCTGCCTCGGCTTTGCTCTGCTCTGTTCATCCCTCCCGGCTGAAGACCTCACAACATTCCGTATCACTGCACCGCAGCCATGGCAGGTACTGCAGCGTTCCACCACGCCTCCAAACACCGCCACCAACAATCCGCCACCCCTCGGTTCAGCCATCGTGCTGATCCAGCTCACAACAGACAAAACCGCCAAAACCGGTCCGAACCGCGAAATCACCGCCGAATACCGCATTCTGCCAGCCTCCGCCAATACACCCGTTCACGACGCCCCAACAAACACCACGTCAGATCTGCCGTGGCAAACTCTCAAACTTCAGCCCGACACCAACCAGCACTCTCAACCCGACCAGCCTGCAAACTCCCTGCACAGCGCCATCACAGTCGCGGCCGGTGGCTGGTATCGCCTTGAAGTACGCCTGCAGCAGCAAGGTCAGGCTCCACAAATAACCGCCGTCGAACCATTCGGAATCGGCGAAGTCTTTCTCGTCGCCGGACAGTCCTACGCCACAAACACCAATGACGAAATCCTGCACGTCACAGACCCGCAGCAACGAGTAGCCGCATTTAATTGGGAAACCGGAAAATGGCAGCTGGCAAATGACCCGCAGCCGGCCCCGGACCGCAGCAATGGCGGTTCAATCTGGCCGCCCGTCGGTGATCTGCTAACCAGGCACCTCAATCTGCCTGTCGGCTTTGTCAACGTCGCCGTTGGCGGCACCTCCACTCGCCAGTGGATGCCCGCAGAACCACTTTCACAACGTTTGCAGCAGATCGGCAAACAGACAGCACCATTCCGAGCCGTACTGTGGCAGCAGGGCGAATCAGACGTCATCGAACAGACAGCCGCCGCTGACTATGTCAGTCGTCTGCAGCAGATCCGCTCCGCCGCCTGCGACGTCTGGCAGTTCTCACCCCCGTGGTTCTGTGCCCTCTCCACTCACCACCCCACCGTCTACAACCGCCCCGCTGAGGAACACAGCATTCGCGAAGCAATCACCACAGTCAGCCGGCTGCCCGGGTTCCAGCTCGGCCCCGACACCGACTCCCTTCGCGGGGAAAACCGCGGAGACCCAAAGTCGCGGCGGCACTTCAGCCCGCTCGGACAACGCAACGCCGCGAAACTCTGGGCCGACACACTGCTCAAATACCTCAATTCTGAACATTCACAACATTCGACCGCGAATCCCGCTGTCCCGCAAACAGAATCGACGCCACAACCAAAGCCGCCACAACAGTAACTCAGACGATCCGAGTATTGCTGCGAATTTCAGGGGCCGGGCGGCTGATCGAAGCCCCGCAGTTCATCGGAGACGTGATGCTGCACAACAACTGACCCCCGCAGTCAAACCTCCCGATGACCCCTGCGATGCGCTCCGCCTCCTCCTGCGACACAGCAGGTATCCCAATGCCCGGTCCCCACGATGACTGCGCTGCTCCCTGAATCCCGGCCGACAGCAGATGTTCCACCAGCCGGCGAATCTCAGGAGCAGCAAACACATGCCCCTGCTGGCCAGCGTAGAATTTCCCCGCCGCATTACCATAGTCCTGCAAAGCACGCGCAAAGGCACAGAACTGATTCCCCTCAATCGCCGGAACCAGACAGTCGGTAATAATGGCTGCCATCTCACCAACCAAAGACGCTGACATCCGCGGACGAGTACCAAACCAGGCGGATTCCGCAACCCCCGATAGTCCCTCAGCCTCCCGCGGACGTACCAGCACAAACCTCCACTCGTCAGGCAGCACAAGACTTCGCACTCGACCTGCGTCGCCCGCTGATGCTGCCCCGTAATCTACCAGGAAACCACCGTGATCAAAACCCCACGTGCCAATCGCTGACCGCTCGGCCCGGCCAGCAGCGGCTGCCAGCTGCAGCGGCGTCTGATGAGGCTGTCGACGACACAACCAGCGACAGGCTGCCGCAATTCCAAGAGCCAGCTGAGTCCCAGCGCCCAGACCCGTATGAAAAGGCACCTCAGCCCCAATACACACCCGCAAAATGGGCAACTCCGGCAGATCGACACGCAGCCGATACAACAATGCTGCCACCCGACCGACCGCTGTCGGTGATCCTGTCACAAGATCCGACTGCGATTCTGGTGCCCCGCCCGCAGCCACTATCGGCTCCAGCTGCAGCTCCCAGCCTGGCTGCTGCAGCATCAGCCCGACACCGCCAAACACCCAGCCCGTCGCCACATCACCAAGGATCAGCCCGAAATGCAGCCGAGATCCAGTATGAACCTGCAGTACACCACCGCTCATGCGACAGCCCCCTGCCGCTGCTGAATAAATTCCAGTAACAGCTGCCACGCCTGCAACTCCACCGCTCCGCCCGTCTTCTGCACAGCCGGCTGCAACAGCTCCAGATGCTGCTGAATCTGAACTGCCGGCAACAGATGCAGCCGTGTCGCCAATATCGCCGCCTCCAAAACCGCATGACGCGCCCGATTGAATCCTGAAAACGGCCGACGCTCCTGACTGTGCACGATGGTCGACTCCATCCGCGAACGAACATCCAAAGCATCCACGGAATCTACAGTAAACTCAAACCAGCGACAGCAATCCCGCAACACCTGACCAGCGACCGACACTGCCGGATCAGTCAGCACCGGCTCAGTCAATGTCCCCGTGATGATCCGCGTCATCAGCAGCACATCGTCCGTCACATGGAATACGCCACAGCGAGTTGCCGACAGATTGCTAAAAGTCGTCGAAGGCTGAAAAGGACGCAGCGTCAGACGCAAAAAATCACCATGCACAATCGGCCCCATCGGTGCGACGTTCAGTCGACCGCCGGCGTCTGTTGTCGTAACCAGTCCTTCGATAATCATGAGTCCTGAGTCTGTCTTTTTGTTCGAAAAATTCACCTGGCTGGGGAGTTTCCCCGGTTCGCCCGCTGTTGGCAAGTGTGACACACCTCCGGTTGACGCCTGACAGCAACTCACTGCAGAAATGAACACTCAAAACAACGCCTCTGTTAATACGGTGCAACGAAAGCAACAAATGACTCCGGTCGGGAACCACACGTTGCCGCCGAGCAACACACTTTTCTTCAGCCCTCGAAAAGAATGTGCATATTCACTTCATTTTGCAATTCGCCAGAACTTTGGCACCGTTTCTGCTAAACAGGGTCTCGTCTGAGACCTTCTCAGCCTGTTTCATCAGCGGAATGGATTCCCCGCAGAAGCGTTCAACAGAGCGTCACCTTCTTCAAAAGGTCAACTCTCGTGTCACTCGAAACCGCCTTAACCTGCAGTGCATCCTCAGGCTTCCTCAGAAACCTCGGCAGCGCTCTCACCAGACGGTGTCGCCTGCTGCAATGCTACTCCGTGGCCGCAGTGACACGCGAGGCCGTAGCGCAGGACGCAAAATCTGTGGTCACCGACAGTCGCGGTGCCACACCACAACAATTTGCACGCACATTCGCCCTCATCACACAGTGCTACGCTTCCTCGCGTCATTCTGGCAACAACTTCCCGGGCAAATCAGCCCCGTCAGTGTCCAATTGGAAGTAATGGAGTAATGGACCGTGTGGAAGTCATGGAATTGCAGGGAGAGGAAGACAACCGGGAACTTGCCTCCCAAGTGTTCGAAACAGAAACTGCCACAGCCATTGCACCGATTGCTGCCATCACGGCTAACGCGGCTGTCGAATCTCTCAGTTGCCACCCGCAACTGCCCCGGTCCGCACTGCCACAACTCGCCCCAACGCACCTCCGGCAAGCATCACCCCCGCAACTCCAGCCCCACGCCGAACAGTCATAAATATCCTCAGCCATCTGCTGCAGCGGATGCACCACAGACAAACGATACACGCAGGCACGCCCATGCTCAACAATCGAAGACAACTCCTGACCACCCACCGCAAACGCCAGCGTTGTCACCGCCTTTTCATGCACTTTCCAGCGACGCTCAGAAACAAACACACTGCTCGCTGACGCCCCCGATCGAGGCAGCGTTAACATCACCTGACGCCACCCCAACGGCCAATTCCACTGTTATCAGAAATACCATCGTAGACATCATTGCCGTGTGCGCTGCAGAATACCAACGATAAGACCGTGGAGCTGATGCACGCGGAAAATCAGCAGATAACTCCAGCGTAAGCTGCCGGATGCCAGCAGATATCCTGGTGCCAGTAATCGCCGGCACCGTCGTCACAAGTGCCGGCTGCAAAGACGGCAACAAAGGAGTCTCATCGCTGCTGTCAAACCGGTCGCCACCCAGAATCCCCGTCAGTACGAGGTGCAGTCCGTCATTATGCACACGCTCCGTCGGAATCGTACCCGCCGTCCCGCCCCCCCAGACCAACCGCCCGACTCATCCCGTCAGGTGCAGAGACCAGCGCTGTTACCGTATCCGCAAACTGCCGTGACACGACTGCCGAATCAGCCGCATCAAGCCTTGCTATTCGCAGCGAGACACCCAGCTCGGCCGCCACCAGCACGTCGCCGTCCGGAAAAAAACTAACCGCACCCAGATTTAAGTAACGGCCAGCCACGCAGAACCAGACTGCACCTCCTGACGCTGAAAATAGCCCCCGCCAAAAACCAAAAAACTGCTCAACAAAAGCGTACTGCGCTCAGTGGCAAGGGTGCGGAATGGCACTCGCCGGCGCACTGCAAGCCTGGGCCGCCGTGTCCCGACTCCGACCCCAGACACTCGGCCGCCAAGTGATCGATCTGACTGCCAATCGCCCGCTTCAAATAACGGTCCGCCAGTTCCACTCCCCGCGACTTCACATGCACGAACTCCGGCTGCTCGATGCTGACAGCCCCGGCCTCTTTGCAGTGAATCGCCAAACGGGAGCAAATGCCGTCCACCACCCGCTGGCCAACCAGCCCACTGACGTCACATTTCACCAAAATTTCGCCCTCGTCGCCTCCGGCAGCTTAGCAGACCACCAAAAAAAGCACTCAGGATAATTACCACACTGGACCTAAGAACCGGCCCCGTCTGTGGACGCCTGCAGGTCCTTCCTCGCATCTCGCAAATCGACAGCCTGGCATTGATCCCGGAAATCAGCGACGTCGCTGTAAACAGCGGCAGCGTTCAGACTGCGCGCGCATCAAACGCTGCACAAAGAAACACAGTTCCGACCGAAGTCGGAACTGTGCAGCATTGAGACGAATCTGACCATTCATCTCAAAGTCTTCGCTCGCCACGGCCCGGTCTGCCGCAGCAATCCGTGTGAATTCTAGTTAACAACCTCCGCCGGAGCCGCATCAGCCCCAGGCTTCGCGGGACCGGGCACCGATGGTGGAGTCGGATACAACTCCTTCGGACCCACTGCCGGCACTCGCGACGGCTGCACATCACGCTCCACGACACCCGCACGACGATTCACTGCAAACTCAGTCGGCGCCGACTCCAGATTCGGATCATCCAGTCCATGAGTCCGAGCCAGTGCCCTCAAACGAGCATCACTGTAAGCCTCAGGAGCCCAGCCGCCTTCCGCCAGCCAGACACCATTTGTCTCAAGCAGATTTCCGCTCGCAAGATTTAGTGATGTAATCGCCTTATTATACGCCACAACCTGCCGAAAATATGCCGCCTCCGCCTCCGCCAGACTCGCCTGCGCTCGCAGCACAAGGTCCAGCGTCAATGTCCCGATGTCCTGCTCAGCCTTCAGCAGACGCACCCGCTCCTCCGCCGCCTGAACACGATTGTAATTCGATTCAGCAGCACGCCACGCTGCTGAGACTTCCTGCATCGCAATCGAAATATCATGAGCAATACTGCGTTCCTGAGCCGCCAGCACCGCATTCGCCCGCGACAGCTGCAGCTCGTAGTTTCTCGCCTGGCTGCGAGCCTGACGCAGACCCAGCGGAATCGACATCTCCAGACCCACACCCCACGTCGTCAGGTCCCCGCCAGTCATCGATCCGTAACCGCTGCTGCGATCCTCCGAAATCAGCCGGTCGCCAAACCCGTTCACCGCATACGAACCCACTGCATCAAGCTGCGGACGCACCAGACTGCGAGCCGCATCCAGCTGCAATTGCAAACTCTTGATCTGCCACTTCTGCCGACGCAACTCCGTACGCTTCGACAAGCCGTCCTGCAGACAAGCCTCCCAGTCCGGCTTCAGCTCCGTACGAGCTGGCTCAGTCACAGGTCGCAGAACGGCCCCGTCATTCATCGGCATGCCAATCAGCCGCCGCAATCCAGCCTCAGCCGTATACAGTTGATTCAATGCCAGCTCCAGCTGCGCCCGCGTTTCATAGAAACGATCACGAGCCTGCAGCTCATCAGCCTGCTTCAGTGTACCCACCTCCAACTTCGTCTGCGCCTCACGCCACGTCTGAAACGCACTCTGATGAGTCGAAACCGTCGTATCGTACAACCTGTAAGCCAGATACAAATCCCAGTACGCGTTCTCTATGTCACGCAGACCGTTTCGCACCGCTAGCTCAAAATCAGCCAGCGTAATGTCCTGATTGATCCGCGCGATCACCACGCCCTGGCTCACACCTGCAATAGCCCCAAACCCCGGCCGAATCGGTCCGGCAACTCGAGTGAACTCAGTCCCCGCACCCGCCAGCAAAGGCTGACGCACCTGAGCCCCGACAGACCCGTTGTACGTCGAAGGATACAGTGGACTGCCCACCGCATTCCCCAGATAATCCCAGCTGTGGAATACCCCCACCGTACCGCCACTGGCAAGCGCCTTGTCAATGCCCGTCTGGAAGCCGGCTGTCTCACTGGAAAACGGGTTCAATGGCGACTGATGAGTCAGACGGTCATCTCGCCCCCACCGCATCGCTGTGGACCACCGCGCATCAAAGTCAGACAACGCCGCTTCAAGACCTCGACGACCAAACAACACCCCGGTTTCCTGAATCGCAGAATCGTAAACCGTTTCGACACCGTCCGGACCAGCCAGAACACGCGAAGCACCCACACCACCCAGCGCACTCGACTCAATCACCTGATTCTTCGACAACGCTGTCAGAAACGCATCGTCCAGCGTGAACTCCAGCACCTCATCGTCCACGCGCCGCTCCAGACTGCGCGGAGCCTGAGTTGTCCGCACCGACTCTGTCGTCACGTTGTCAATCGCCGGATGCACGATCGCAGTGCTGTGGCCCCTAAAATGCTGCACCGGAACGTCAACATCCGAGTACTGCAAATCATCCAGACCCACTTTCGCCGCCGACACACAACCCGCAGCCACCAGCGACACACTCAGAAACAACGACGCCACCGCCCCCCGCCGCCAGCGCAAACTGCTCGACAAACGCACCTCTCGCAAAAGGCTCAATACACCATGCACAATGTCGCTTAAACGGGTCATGGCACGCCCTGTCACTGATGACTTCGCCGTCATCACAGAACTGCCAGTCGCCGGACCGTCATCTGCTCAGACGCAGCCGATTCCCGACGGGTACCATACAACCCGCAAATCAGCCACTGGTCCTATCGTCCGCAATACCGCCACGTCTTGAACATTCGGAAAGGGGACCATATTCGGTATAACGCATTCCCAGTGACTTCTTGAGAAACACAACCTCTCCAGCGTCGTTCCCCTCGATTGCGTGACCGATAAACTGCAGTACATATCCGGCAAAAAACAAAGAAATCGGAAAATACCACTCAAGTTGCATCGCAACAGCAAACCAAGGCGCCACAAAAGTTGTCGGCACCCCAACCAGATGCAAACACTGATTCCAGCGGTTGCGATGTCGTGGCAAATAGTTTCGCAAAAAGCGAGCAATCACTGAAAAAACCTCTTTAACTCAGCCTCGCAGGCAATACCCAGATCACTCGTCCGACTCGTCCGTTGCACCAGCAACACGACGTGCCCCCCGGGAACTCTCACGGCGAAATACCGCCACCACATCCTCAATCGGCACCACAAACAACAGGTTGTTGCCCTCAAAATCAACCGGAATCGCGTTCCGCGGGTGAAACAGCACCTTGTCGTATTTCCGAATGGGAAAATCCGCGCTTCTATCAATCTGGACACTCACCTCCACCACGCGGCCAGTGATCGTCGGGATTTCAGAATTGTCAGGCAGCACAATCCCCCCACGCGTTTTTTGACGAGCCTCATCCCTCCGGATCAGAATCCTCATCCCCAATGGTTCTACGTAGTCTGCCACAGATGCTCTTTGCCAGCTAAGTCAGGTAAATCGATGTGCCCCGTGCCGCCAGGGCGTGCCTCTGGACAGCCAGCCCGCTGCATTCTCTGAATCAACAGCATCGTTGCTCAAGGCAGACCGCGGCCCATAAGCATTATTCTCTAGTTGCAGCGTTTTGCGAATAGCGTACCTGAAAATGAGGCGCACGTACCAAAATGGCCGGCGGATGAGTGTCGATCGACACCGTCGGCTTGACCAGTTCCTCAGCCGCCTCAGCTGCGACCGAAACCACGGCGCTAACAGCCGCCACTTCAGCCGCTTCCTCAGCCACTCGCTTTTGCTCAGCCAAAATGTCGCCCAGCAGCCCGTTCAGCAGCGACGGCAGCAAAATCAGGTCACCCCACATCGCTGCCAGAACCATCGCTGCCAGAACCCAGCCGAAACGACTGATCAACAGCAACTCGGTCGGAAACAGCGTCAAAATACCGATCCCTACCGCACAACCCGTCTGCCAGACTGCCGGAGCACACTGTGCCGTCGCTCTTGCCACCGCCTCCTCCCGAGTCACATCCGACTTCAGTTCACCCCGAAACACGTGCAGAAAGTGCAGTGTTCCGTCCACCGCCAGACCCAGCGCCACCGATGCAGTCACCATCGTTCCCACATCAACCCGGACTCCCATCCAGCCCAGCAAACCAAACACAATCGCCGCCGGTGCCACATTAGGAATCATTGAAAGTACTGCCGCCACAACGTCCCGCAGCAGAACCACCATCACACCCGTGATTAAAACGAATGCCGCGATGAAGCTGCCGATCAGACTCTCCAGCAGCGCATCCTGAGTTCGCAGAAAAATTGGCACCAGACCCGTCACAATACAGGACGGACTGCCACCGGGCAGATCCCTTAGCTCGCTCACAGCCAATCCCGTCAAATCCTCAGTCAGATTGCGGTAATCGGCGTCACTCAAAATGCTTGCCTGACATGTCACACGCCAGATCTCGTCACCGTTCTTCTGCAAAATCCGACGACTGCCCGGAAGCTCCACTGTCTCCTTAGACAATGCCATCAGAGAATGCACAGACTGCCGCGGCCCCGCCTCATCCCGCAACACAGCATACAGTTTGTCCTCCGTCAGGTTCTCCCTCAGACGTGCTGCCCGACCGCCAGCCGCAGATTCATCTCCGCTCGCAAGGAACGATGCCAGTGACAAACTGCCGCTGATTTCCGGATGCTTTGACAGCTTTCGCTGCAGCTTCATCACCGCTTCCGTTCGCTGCTGAAAACTAAGCAGCTTCTGGTGAGTACTGCTAAACCGCACTATGGCGTCCACGGGAATAATCCCGGCCAGATTGTCTTCCAGAAAACGATAGTCCGAAACTACTCGCGAATCTTCCGGGAAATACCGAATCGCCTTGGTCTCCGTGCGGAACCACGTCAGCCCGGTCACCGCCACTGCCGTAACAGCAAAGCTTAGACCCACATTGACCCCGGACCAGCGAGACAGCAGACGACCACAGCGAAGCCACAGACTGCTCAGCGTCGCCCCCGCCGTTTCCTCGCTGCCACCAGCATCGGCCAGCGGTCGCAAATGCAGCATCATTGCCGGCAACAGATAAAGCACAGCACCCAAAGAAATCAGACAGCCAATCGAGGCGAACAAACCAAACTGACGTACCGGCACCAGCGAACTGATCATCAGGGACGCCAGACCAATTGCTGTCGTGACGCCGGCCAGTACGCACGGAGTCCACGCGCGAGCTACTGCCTCCGCAACCGCCTCGGCAGGTTCTTTGTGCCCCAGCTGACGCCAGTAATTGCACAGGTGAAAACTGCCCGAAACGGTGACCACCAGCAACAAAGTCGGCATCACCACCAGCACCATGTTCATATTGCCGCCAAATGGAGCAACCAGCGCCGTAGCAGCAGCAGCTGTAAAGATCGACACACCCTGCACCATCAGAGCCAGACGCACGCTTCGCAGCGTTGCAAGACTGCAGCCAAAACCCACAATTGCCGCCAGCAGCAGAGGCGAACGCAGCCACAGCTTCCACAGCGGTGCCCCCGCATTCCACGCAGCCTGCTTCACACCCTGATTCAAAGCCACAGCCGCCACGGTCTTGCCGCCAAGGTGCAGCTCCTCAGCCGGTATCCCACAGGACACCGCAGCATTACGCACAGCCTGAATCGCATTCGCATGCTCACCCGTGCCCGCTTCACTCAGACTGATCGAAACCGCTGCTGCCGCACCCGGCACGAACCACGCCTCGCTCACCACAGGCTCGGCCTTCAGACCCGCCACAGTCAGCGTCTTCAGCGCGGACATGAAATCGGCAGTCTGCTTTTCATTCACATGCATTCCAGACCACTGCAACTGCAGGTCGGCGGCTTTCTGACCGGCCACCCACTCAGTCAGATCCTGCAGCAGTTCCTGACCCTCAACGTCATCCGCAGCAACCAGCAAACTCTCCGGCACAGGCAGCTGATGCTCCACAACGCGGACATCAATGCCAAACTTCTCGGCCCCCAGACGCACAGCCTGCTCGCCAACACTGCGAGAATGCAGTCTGGCAAACTCTGCCAGCTCCAGTCGCAGCGGCCCCCTGCCAGTCAACAGGCCACCCGTCCGCTCCAAAGCCTCAGCCAAAGTCAGATTCCGACGTCGCATTCGACGCAGCAAATCCGTCGGTTCAGTCACCTCTGCGATGTACGGCGAGCCCCCCTCACGTTTCTCACCAGTCCGACGGCCCTCCAGCAGACGAGCAAATTGAGCCATCCGTGGATCAGTCAGTGAACAACCGTCCCACGCCGCAAGAATTCGGTCGTCCTCAGGAAACAAATTCTGGTACCAGTTCAGCACCGCCGACTGCTCGTCCGTGTCCGGCAGCCAGTTGCCCACATCATTCTGCAACTTCAGACTGCTCAGCGAATACATAATCAGCGGCAGCAGAAAAGCAGCAACTCCCGGAAGCCAGATGGCTGCTGTTCGCCCGGGGAAGTGAGAGCTGTCGCGAAGTAACTTCATCTGCACGGCCTGTTCCAGCGAGGTTCTGCGACTGTCAGACAGCAGCAGGAAAATAGCGGTGGGGGTGCCAGGAAAACGGCTTGTTCAGCATCGGCCTGAATTGCCGATTATCAGAACCGAGATTGTGAAAACTCCACCAGCTGCCGTTAAGCGGTTGAATCCTTTGCGGACAGCGCGAGTCGTATCTGCTTCACAAGTGATGCCCGCTGCGAAGGCTTGGCAAAGTTTGACGGCCACCACCTCCCCCACAAACTCCGCCCAGCCGGAAAAGCCACGCCATGGTCTGCACCACTCGCGAATCACGTACACCCGGACTGGCATCCAGACACACGTGGGCGGTCGTCGCCCCGGACAACACCTCAGATACCATCTCACTCTGGAACCCGCACGGCGGCAACTTTCGACCGGCCGAAACCAGCGGACCCGTCCACGGTTACCCGGCCTCCCAGGGCATCCTGAAAATCCCCCTCGAAGAATTCATCCGCCTGTTTTCCGGCATGGCCCGCGAAACCGAAACTCCAGCAAATGGCACCCGCGAACTGCCCGCACTGCCCGAAATTTCGTGATTACAGCCTCACTTCTGCTCCTCCGCAGACGTGTGATCATGCAGCACGCGCCATCTGTCGCCCTCACGAATCATCAATAAAGTAAATAATCCCGTCGCATCACCCACCGCCGGATCCCGCTTCAACACATACCGCCCAAAAACTTCCGCCCAGTCCGCACTCAACACCCGTATCTCCAGATCCTCAAACGCCAGCAAACCCATCTTCTCACGGCTGTCATATCTCTTTTGATAACGCTCCAGTGTCTGCTGCCAGCCCCGCTGAACCGCACCTCCGCTGGCAAATCGCAGAGCCCCGCCCCGCACATATCCCTCCATAAACCCGGGAATGTCACCCCGGTTCCAGGCCTCAGCCTGAGCCTTCAGCACGCCACGAATCGCCTGCTCTGCCAACCGCTCGTCAGCCTGCCCTTCCAAACGGCCCGCTTCCACATCCCCCAGAGAACCACCGGATGCCGCCCCCGCCCATAACAGCAGCGACGCCCACAACACACCCGAAGAACGCCGCACTCCGCCAACACCCGCCGACACGAAAGACCACCCCATCACTGATTCCCCCCAAATACACAGTTGACACAACAACACTTCCAACATGCGAAATCTTCATCAGCTCGATGGCACACTCGCTGCCGGTATCGTCGCAGCATCATCGCCATCATCGATCAGGATGACTTCTCCAGCCCACAGCTGCAGGCATGGAACACGCTCTGGCAGCAGGCCGGGAAAGACCGCCCATACTTGCAAATCGCACTCTGCTGCCTCGCTGCAGCCGTGCAGGTGCTGACCTCCACACGACGCTTAATTCGTCCGCTGTTTCAGCTGACCCCGGAAATCCGGCATCGCGCCAGACCACTGCTGACAAAAACCCTGGGAGCAGTCACAACACCCTGACACCTGCACTACATAGCCACCGGCTCACACACACCACACTCACGCACACCCCCAAAACTCACTTCCGCTCACGCACATAAACACGCAGCCGCTTCGAACTCCATGAACCCGCGTTACCAGAAAATGTCCAGTCCTTCGTGTCACCACGACTGTTCCCAATCCCAATGTCCGCTCGATCGCCCGCTCGCCAGTGGTTCAAAGCAAACACCGTCTGACCCGCATCCAGATTATGCAGCTGCATACTGCCGTAACCGTCCTCCGGTGGCACCATGCCGTCACCCGCGTCATACACATTGCCCGCTGCACCCGGCACTCCCGCCGCATTCTCAGACGCGTAATTGTGAGGCCAAAATTCCAGCTGCCCCTTCGAAATACTGCGCCCGGACTGCAGACCTGGCACGTCCGTGAAAATCTCCAGACCCGTCGCCGCCTGCTGAAAAATCGCGCCGCTGGCCAAAGTTGGAATCCCCAGCAGCTTCGCGTCCTGCGTAAATGCGTCCAGACTCACAAACACGTTCTGCGACTTGCCCGAACCTTCCGTCAGCTCCAGCAAATACGCCACTCGGTCAAATGCCCCCACCTCCGCACTGTGATCCGCCACCGCCGCCGGAACAGACCCCAGCTTCCCCAGATCATAGTCATACACCAGACGATACTCACTCTGCACCGGCAATCCACTCAGAAACGACGGCACTTCACCCAGCCGAAATGCACCCGCCGGCAAACCCGTGCCACCACTCAAATTGGGCTCCGCCAGCAAATGCCACGCAAATCGCATCGCCGTCGGCTGCGCCACCTTGTCAGATCGCAGCACCACCGTACTCTCACCCTCCAGCACCGCCTCCGCCGCATGAAAACCACCACTTCCCGGTCCTGTCACCTCAAAATGAGTCAGCGGCTTGCCATCTCGAGACTTCAAGCCGCCCGCCGCATTCCGGAAATGCACCTTCAGCAACGCACCCACTGACTCCAGACGCTCAGCCTCCGGACCTGCCGCTGACAACTCCCCCCGACCATAATCATTCTTCAGCGCCCACAACGCCAGACGCTCACCCACATCCTGCTTGTTCGGAGGATGAATGTCATTCAAAGTCGCAATGTCATTGATCACCACCATACCGGTCTTCGGAATGGCTCGCTGAGCCAGCGCCTGAGCCTCCCAGAACTGCGCCAGCACCGTGGGATCCTGACTGCCGTAATTAAAAGGAGCAATCTGCACGTAATAAAACGGAAACTCACGCCCCCACAATGAACGCCAACCGCCCACCAGCGCCTTCATCTTCTCCAGATACAACAGACCCTCCGCATGATTGCTCTCACCCTGGTACCAAATCGCACCGCGAATCGGAAAACCAGCCAGCATGTGAATCATCCCGTTATACAGCACCGTCGGAGCCGCATTGCCCTCAAACGGAACCAGTTCCCCCGGAAATGCCGGACTCGGAACCACCTGAGCACCCGCCTGCAGGCCCTCACGAGCCACCTTCAGCCACGCCTCCGTCGCCTCCAGATGCGCCCGCAGACGAGACTCATATTGGGGGGTGCCCGGAGTCCTCCCGGTGACCGATGCAGAAATGTCCGCCAAAGCCGGAACCTGCTGAAAACCCACCGGCGGTGTCCAGGGTTCAATCCGAGTCCCGCCCCACGAAGAATTCACCAGACCAATCGGAACATTCAGCTCCTGATGCAGCCGACGCGACATGTAATAGCCACAGGCCGTAAAACCAGAGACCGTCTCCGGTGAACACACCTGCCACTGCCCCTCAAAGCCGTCCCGCACAGTCGGACTGGCCACCAGCGGCACCTTGATGTGACGAATCCCAGGATACTTCGCCGCCGCCGTCTCAGCCGCCGCATTCGCACTAATCGCAACCGTCCACTCCATGTTCGACTGCCCCGAACACAGCCAGACCTCGCCCACCAGCACATCCGACAGCTCAATCTGATTGGTCCCCTGCACCACAAACTTCACCGGCACCAACGACGCCTGCATTGCCGGCAGCTCCACCGACCAGCGACCGTCCTCCCCGGCCTGCACCACACCCTTGCCTCCGCCCACTGCCACCTGCACACGCTCGCCCGCTGCAGCCCAGCCCCACACCTTCAACGGCTGCTCCCGCTGCAGGACCATGTGGTCACCAAAGACACTCGCCAGCCGCACCTCCGCACTCAACCGCTTAGCACCCGCCACAGCCAGCAGCAACACAACAGTCAACACCGACACAGCCGCCCAAACACACCGCAGCACTCGCGCCATCGCTGACTTCCATTCAATACATGCAAAAGACGCCAGCACAGGCCCCGCAGATCCCGCCGAATGCCCGCCACTCGCCCGACTCACTTCTGCCAGCAGCCGCACACCCCTACTTCTTCACCGGCTTCTTGCTGTCAGCATCACTGTCAGCACTCTTCGCACCCGCAAACGTCGCCGCCTGCAACTCGTCCAGACCGTCACGCTCTTCATAAGGACGAGACTGAAAGTACCAGTCCGACCACAGCTTGTAAGATTTCGTGCGCCAGTCGTTCGCATTCCGCAGACGCTGCTCTGCCGGATCCGTCGCCGTCAAACCACCCAGCGGGTCCAGTGACAAACCAAAGCCGGTGGGACGGCGAGCAATAAATCGCAGAGCCATCTCAGCCTCAATATTCACGTCCACATTCCCGTCCTTCAAACCCTCCAGCATCTGCGGCACCAAACCAAAATTGCCAGTACGACCCAGCGCCCAGTACACCGAACGACGAACCTGCGCATTCGGATGACGAATCAGCTTCTTCAGTCGCTCCACTTCACCCACCAGCTTCGCCGGATCATCAATCGACTGCACCGACAGCACCACGTCATCCGCAATCGAACTGTCATTCTCGTCCAGCTTCGTAAAGTCAATGTTCTCCATCGACGCCAGCAGCAGATCCAGCTCCGTCGGCTCCTTCTGCTTCTTCTTGTCACCAAATGGATTGCCCTTGTCCGCACGCTGCTGACCCTTGCCATACAGCGTCCTCAAAATCTGGTCCGTCGAACGCATGTAGTACAACAACGCCAGACTGGTACCCGTAATCGGGCCGGAATGAGTCGGAAAACTGCCGTCCTGCTGCTGCAGTGTCAACAGACCGTCACCGTAGACCACATACCAGTCCTGACCGTTGATCTTCCCCAGCTCACCCACCGCCGCCGCACGCTCTATGCAGTAATAAAAATACATGTTGTGCTCAACCCGACTCACAGGCTGAAAATTGTTCATGTTCCAGGAAAAGGCACGGTCCACTCGAGCATCCATCTGGCCGGAACCAATCGATGACGAATAACCAGCAAAAGCCGCTTCAATCTGACCAGGCTCCGCCTCCTCCTCAACCTTTTCCAGAGCACCAAATGCCAACTCCTTCTTCGCCTCCGTTACACCAGCCTTCGGACGCGAACCGTGCAGCATGATCCGACAGACTCCCAGACTCCCCGATCCGGCCATCGTCATGTTATGAGTCGAACTGCCCATCCCCGGACCCTCGTTCGTGCCCGGACGATACGGCCACCCTCCGTCACCATTGCCGCTCCGCACCAGAAAATTGGCCGCACGCTCCACACACTCAGGAGCAATCTGGCAGCCCGCACGCTGACATGCCCATAACGCCAGCACCGCGTACTGCGACATACTGATATCACCAGCCGCGGTCGCCGTGTCACTCCACGATCCGTTCGAACGCTGCACCGACTGCACATAATTGGCAATCACCTGCAAATTCGGCACATAACGCTCCTTGTCGATGTCCGCCATCAGCATCGCATCCACGCCCGCACCATAAATGTGGTCGTAAGTTCCCACAGGCTGATAACGAGGCCCCGCAGAACGACCGGCCGCCTCAGCCAAAGCCTTCTGAATCAGCGAATCCGTCTTCGGAATCCCGCACTTGTACATCGCATACGCCGCCAGCACCTGCTCGCCGCCATGAGTCCCCGCAGTACGCTCCTGACGCAAATACGCCAGACCCTTCTCAACCGCCGCGTCAAACCGCGGCACCGTCGTACTGCGACGCTCACCCTCAGCCGCACACAGCCCAGAACCAAACCCCGCACACAGGTGCAGCACAAACAGCACTAATGCAGGAAATATCACACTTCCGCGGAAACTCATGAAACCAGACGTGGCCATGCGTGCACCTTCATTGGCGAACCTGCCGAAACTCAGAGTCTTTGCCGGCGGAGCTAATCCTACCCCGACGCGCTTGCAGTGTCAATTTGCAACTGTCCGAGACTACCCGCAACAGCCCCGCTCACTCCCTCACTCCCTCAACTCTAGCCCGCGCCAACGCCTCCAGATTCCGCATGTGCTCACGGTACTGCTGATCCACCTGAGTCCAGCCGACACCCGCAATCCGCGAAAATGACGGCTCCGTCAGCAGCTGATCCGCGTCCGGACGATACACCTGCGCCAGCAGCTCAATCAAATCGTCCCGATACAAACCATCCTCGTAATGCATCAGAAAATGAGCATAGCCGGCCGCCTGCGTATACAGCGGACTGATCTGCGGATGTGACTGAAACTCGTCCTTGCCCAGACCAAAAAACTGCTGCGCCGGAAAATAAAAATGATAGGCCGGATCCAGCAGCCGCTGCCACGCCGTCTCAAACCGCACATAACCCGGATCACCCAAAGTCACATTCCCGCCATCATCCGCCTCAAACGATTCAAAATAACACGCCAGACCCTCGATCAGCCAGAAATTCGCGTTCTGACACAACACCCACTCCTCAGCCTGCCGCTGCCGCAGCTTTACCGCACGAGCACGCGCGGCGACACGCCGAGCATCCGCGGTGGCCACGTCCAAAATCTGATGAGTCGCCTCGTGAAACAATGTCGACAAATCCAGCTTCACCGGATTGCGGTAAAAATAACAGGTCCGATCCGGCTGCCAGTACAGACCGTTCGTTTCAATATTCGCCGGCACCTTTCCCGATACTCGCTTCTGATACTCGTCCCGAGTCGCATAGTAGTGCACCTCCAGCGGACGAGTTTTCCGGGAGGCGGCCGGACGACCAGCCTTTTCAAAACGCTCCTGCAGGGACTTCGGAGTATCAAAGAAGGCGGCAAAGTTCTGCTGCAGCCACGCATGGAAGATCTCCAGCTTCGTCGACAGCTGCACCCCCTCCTCCAGACTCACATTCGTCCGCACCAAAAAATGCTCACTCGGAATCTCCCACGCGTTCCGAAAGTCTCGCCGCAGCTCCGACTCCTTCTCACTGCTGATCCAGTCACCCTTCCACGGCCGCTGACCATTCTCATAACGATTCACAGTGGCACCCACGATCCAGCCATACTGCGGATGCCAGACCTGCGGCTTCGCACCGCTTCGCATCTGCTTCTCAAAGGGAGACACCCACTCACCAGCGTATCCCCGATCATCACGCCGCGCGGGATCGCTGAATAACTCCTGACCCAGTACCGATCGCGCAAACTTGTGATCAGGATTCAGCCGCACCACATCCGCAATCATCGCAAATGCCAGCGAAGGAAAACCAGCCCGCAGTGCCGATCGAGCCAGCGTGTAAATCTCTCCCGCACGCTCCTCACGCAGCTTCTGCAGCCGCTGCCGCCACACATACTCGTTCGCTGTCAATCCATCTGCCACCGACGGTACCACCAGACGCGGCAGCTCCGGACTCTCTGTCTCCGCCAGCAGCGACTGACCCAGCTCCTGCAGGTCCTGACCCGCGTCCGCCATCCCCTGCTCACGACACCAGCCCTCAAGCGACGTCAGGTCCCGACCCAGACTGTCCAGAATCCCCGCACGCCGCTCCAGCAGCTGACGATGCCGACGATCACGAGTCTCATCCTGAGCCCGCAACAGACCAGGCAACAACACCAGCACCAGCAGACACACGCACCGCCACCACGGCACACCAGCCACCACCGGCCGCCCACCACAAAAATTCGCTGCCCAATTCCTTCCGCCGCCCGCCGGCAGGCAGCGCACCGCTGTTTGCATCGGGATTTCCTGTCCTGACAACCAACACTCCGAACTGTCCTGCACCCATCATACCACACCACACCGCAGATCCCCAAATCCAATTTTCTCACCCCGCTTTCCAATCGCCGGGAATTCCCGCAGCACCACATTCGAACAGACGTCCCGGTACTGCAGAATAACACGTATCCGCTTTCATTTCTGATCCAGCGAAAGCCCTGCTCATGAGCACCCGGCAGCCCGGAACACACCCCGCCACCACGCCACACACCCACACCGATCCGGTCATCATCGTCGGAGCTGGCCTGGCCGGACTCTGCTGCGCCCGCGAACTCCTTCGCCGACACATCCCCTGCCTGCTCCTCGATGCCAGTGATCAGCCCGGCGGGCGAGTCCGCACCGAAATCGTCGACGGCTTTCGACTCGACGCCGGTTTCCAGGTACTCCAGACCGCCTACCCCGAAGCTCAGCAGCAGCTCAACTACCCCGCTTTGCAGCTCCGCAGCTTCTTTCCCGGAGCCCTCATTCGGACCCGTGGCCGCTTTGTCGAAATGTCCGACCCTTGGCGCCGCCCCTCCCGACTGCTCAGTACTCTCTTCAACGGCGTCGGCACCTTCGCCGACCGACTCCGACTCGCCCGACTCCGCTGGACCGTCTGCTCACAGGAAGATCACAGCACCACTGATTCCTCCACCGCCGACTTTCTCAGACTCACCTGCGGCTTCTCCCCCGATCTCATCCAGCGGTTCTTCCGACCATGGTTCGCCGGCGTATTCCTCGAACCCGCACTCGCCACCTCCAGCCGCTGGTTCCGCTTCCTGTTCCGCATGTTCGCCACAGGTGATGCAGCACTGCCCGCTGCCGGCATGGGGGCCATCCCGCAACAACTTGCCGCTGCTCTGCCCCCGCACACACTGCGGCTCTCCACCACCGTCACAGCAGTGGCACCCCTCAGCGTCCGGCTGGCCGACGGACAGACACTCCGGGCACGCGCCGTCGTCCTCGCCGTCGATGGCCCCGCCGCCGCACAACTCTCACAGCACCCCCGGCAAACCCCAGCTGCCTGCTCCACAGCCTGCCTGTACTTCGATGCCCCCCAGCCTCCGCTGCCAGATCCCATCCTGGTGCTCAACGGAGATGGTCAGGGACCGATCAACAATCTTTGCGTTGTCAGCAACGTCGTTCCCGAATATGCCCCGCCCGGCAGATCTCTGATCAGTGTCTCCGTCGTCGGACTCCCAGACACCACAGAACTCGAACACGACGTGCGCCGCCAGCTGACCGAATGGTTCGGCAGCCAGGTCCACAACTGGCGACTGCTCCGCACACACCGCATCAGCTGGGCACTCCCGGCACAACCTCCCGGCTTCCTCGACCAGCAGACCCAGCCTCCAGCCGCCGTGCAGGGCCTTTGGTACTGCGGCGACTACCGACAGACCGCGTCAATTCACGGCGCCATGCTCAGCGGCCGCCAGACAGCCACCGCTCTTGCCGCTGCCCTCACCGGCTCCACTGTCACTTAGCCGGCAACTCGAGGTGACGACTGCATCACAGCAAATGAGGACGATCGCGCGTTGATCAGGCACCCGCCCTCGACGCCCATTCGAACTGACGTCAGTCGCAGCAGCGTGCTGCAGCGCATGCCGAACAGGCAGTCTTGCGATTGACCTGATCGTCAAGTAAAGGTCGCCGAGTGACAGAGAATGACGTCTTGGAGGGGATTGTTGAAGGTCGTTGCCCGCCAAATTGCGCAAACTCCGAAGCCTGCGAGCGAGTTTTGGCTGAAAGTGATTGGGGCAAAGTAGTTTGCGTTGCTTCCTGATCGCGTAATGGGCCGTGCGATTGTCGTTGAAGCCTCTGGTGTGCCCGGCTGCGCCCGCCAGTGTGCCAGTTAAGTCATGGCCGCCATCGCTCTGCACTTCGGTGGCGAGTTCCGGTATCATCTGAAGGAGCCATCCTGTGAAAAAAGACGGGGAATTTACCTGTCAAACCCGTGGCTCCGGGGTCCCCGGAGGTTGAGACACAGTGAGCCGGATCTCGGGCGCGAGATCAACGGCACGGGCGACTGATTCCGAGGGATCGCGAGACTGGCGTCGTACTGCCGCTCGCCGCCTGACCGCTCGTGCGAGCAGTTCCGCTACGGCCTGTCGTCGTTCCAGCCTGTCCATCCGATTGTGCTCCCGCAGAGGCGTTCCGGTGTTTTCCAAACTCTCTGGAAGGACACATATGCGGAGCAGACGCGAGGTGTCCGCTTTTCTGCGGATTTTGAAAAGCGGGATGGCGGCGGGAGCTCGGACAGCGCAGTGTCCTACCACCCAGCCGGACAGTCAGTGAAATTTGCCTCGGCCGCTGGAATGGCTGTTTTTTTGGCCATTTGAGGTTACGCTGCATGGCCGGGGATTGGACGAGAAAGTTGGAGAGTGAGTAAACGAATATGCCCAGGTCGATCCCAGAAGGACTGACTCAACAGCACGTACTATCGGCCTTGGCTGATCTGGATTCGGGCATCGATGCCCCCTTTGGCCCAGCGACCGGCTATGAGCTTGTTCACAACGGCAAGCGATACGCACCCAAGGCAGTAATTGGACTGGCGTTCAAACACCTGACCGGGCAGATGCTCTCTCATGGAGAGTTCAGCGGCGGAGAAGGACTTGGACAGGCGAACTTCGTCCTGCGTGGCTTGGGATTCGACGTGGAGGCGAAGGCTGTTGGTGCCAAATCGGGTTTCATCACGAGCCGTGGATTTGCGTTGCCCACAGACGCAGGCGGGATGATTAAAAATCTCTGGTTCAACATGTGGCAACGTCGGCTCTGGCCGTACAACGAACTCGACGAGGGCGACACGCTCTACTGGTATGACACGAAGGAGCAGGCCATCGTCTGGCGGTCACAAGTCGTCCAGGTCGAACGATTCAAGTATGCCAACAAGGATGACGTGCGGAAAAGATTCCAAGTCAGTTTCGGGCTTGATGACCTCAACGACGCCTACTTCGACAAGTCCAAAGACCAGGGTTACTGCCTTGCATATATGGTCGATTCGCTGGCTCGGCTC
>Ga0194120_10000530_pt1 | contig 71932 bp, 63 predicted proteins | sample TA2MahCa65mmetaG_FD_148642 | JGI IMG/M metagenome (GOLD analysis project Ga0194120, IMG submission 148642) | Freshwater microbial communities from Lake Tanganyika, Tanzania - TA2015019 Mahale Deep Cast 65m | ecosystem: Environmental > Aquatic > Freshwater > Lake | place: Tanzania: Lake...
GATTACGTCGAGCGGTTCTACAATCCACGACGACGGCACTCGACGCTCGGCTACGTGAGCCCCGTGGAATACGAAAATGCCATGGGCTCAGCTTAGGACGGTGTCACTGGAAGCCGGGCAATCCCAGAGCTTGACAGAGAATCGCAGGAACACCGGCGCATTGCAGGCCGCACAGCGATACACGAGGCCGACGTGCGACGGCTTGTGCTGCTGGAGCGCGTTGTAATCCGGCACCGAGACGGGCGTGATGTGCGCGAGTACGCCGCACTGCGGGCAGTTGAGCGCGAGCGCGCTCTCCTGGTCGTGGTGCAGGCGCCCCGACGAGTCGATGTAGACGGCCATGCCAAACCTCGCCTTGCGGCGAGTGTAGCAGGAGGGGACGCGCCTCTTCAGCGAGAGAGGCGCCGGCCGGGCGCGTACTTCGCCGGCGGGACCCCTCGCTCGCGCGGCCGGAACTTACGCGCTCGCTACGGGGTCCCGCAACGGCTCGCACGCGCCCGAGAGGCGCCGCTGTCGCTGGGGAGGCGCGCCGAATCCGGCGCCGACCTGCCGCGCACGCAGGCCTTGCGGGGTTCCGTGCGAGCGACTTGCGGTCGCCGCCAGGAGCGAGTACGGGACCCCGCACGGCCAAACGTGCGCGGCAAGACCGCGCGTGATGAAGGGGCGCGTCCCCTTCGTTACGCGTGCAGGGGCTTGTAGCGCAGCCGGTGCGGCTGGTCGGCGTCCTTGCCCTTGCGGCGGCGCAGGTCCTGCACGTACTCCTGGTAGTTGCCCTCGAACCAGACCACCTCGCTGTTGCCCTCGAAGGCCAGGATGTGGGTCGCGATGCGGTCGAGGAACCAGCGGTCGTGCGAGATGACGACCGCGCAGCCGGGGAAGTTGAGCAGCGCCTCCTCGAGCGCGCGCAACGTCTCGACGTCGAGATCATTGGTCGGCTCATCGAGCAGCAGGACGTTGCCGCCGTTCCTCAGCAGCTTCGCGAGGTGGACCCGGTTGCGCTCGCCGCCCGACAGCTCGCCGATTCTTTGCTGTTGCTGGTTGCCGCGGAAGTTGAACCGGCCAACGTAGCCGCGCGAGGCGGTCTCGTAATTTCCGACCTTGATGATGTCCTGGCCGCCCGAGATCTCCTGCCAGACGGTCTTGGCGTCGTCGAGCTTGTCGCGCGACTGGTCGACGCAGGCGATCTGCACCGTCGGCCCGATGCGGACCGAACCGGCGTCCGGCTTCTCCACGCCGGTCAGCATGCGAAACAGCGTCGTCTTGCCGGCGCCATTGGGGCCGATGATGCCGACGATGCCGCCCTGCGGCAGGCGGAAGGAGAGGTCGTCGATCAGGAGGCGCTCGCCGTAGGCCTTGCGCAGGCCCTCGACCTCGATCACGAGGTCGCCGAGCCGCGGGCCCGGCGGGATGTAGATCTCATTCGTCTCGTTCCGCGCCTGGAACTCGACCGACGACAGCTCCTCGAACTGGCGCAGGCGTGCCTTGCTCTTCGCCTGGCGGGCCTTCGGATTGGCGCGCACCCACTCGAGCTCGCGCGCGAGCGTGCGCCTGAGGCCCTCCTGCTGCTTCTCCTCCTGCGCGAGGCGGCGCTCTTTCTGTTCCAGCCAGGAGGAGTAGTTGCCCTGCCAGGGAATGCCGTGGCCGCGGTCCAGCTCCAGGATCCAGCCCGCGACGTTGTCGAGAAAGTAGCGATCGTGGGTCACGCAGATGACGGTGCTCGGGTATTGCTCGAGGTATTTTTCGAGCCAGGCGACGGACTCGGCATCCAGGTGGTTGGTCGGCTCGTCGAGCAGCAGCATGTCCGGTTTCGACAGCAGCAGGCGGCACAGCGCGACGCGCCGGCGCTCGCCGCCCGAGAGCTGCGACACCTTCGCCTCCCACGGCGGCAGGCGGAGCGCATCGGCCGCGACGTCGAGCTGACGTTCGAGATTGTGGCCGTCGACGCTGGCGAGAAAAGCCTCGAGCCGGCCCTGTTCGGCGGCGAGCCGGTCGAAGTCGGCGTCGGGCTCGCTGTAGAGCGCGTAGACCTGCTCGAGGCGCGCGAGCGCGTCCTTCGCCGGCTTCACCGACTCCTCGACGACCGACCGCACGTCCGCGGCGGGATCGAGCTGCGGTTCCTGCGGGAGCAGGCCGACCTTGATGCCGGGTTGCGGCCGGACCTCGCCCTCGATGTCGGTATCGACGCCCGCCATGATCCGCAGCAGCGTGGATTTGCCCGAGCCGTTCAGACCCAGCACGCCGATCTTCGCGCCCGGGAAGAAGGACAGCGAGATGTCGCGCAGGATGTGCCGCTTCGGCGGCACCACCTTGCCGACGCGGTTCATCGTATAAATGTACTGGGCCATGGATCGCCAGGGTTGCGTAGGGCCGCGGATTATCTGCGATGGCGGTCCCTGCCGCCACCCGTGCTAGTCTGGCCCGGCAACTTCACCGACCTGGCGGCAGCGCGTGACTGAGAACGGCGGACCGGACACCTGCGTCGTCGCCGGCGAGCGGATCGCCCGTTACGGCTTTCCCGACGGCCATCCGTTCGGGCCGGACCGGCACGACGCATTCTGGCGCGAGCTCGTGGCCCAGGGTTTCGACCGGCGGGTGCAAACCCTCGCTCCGCGCCGCGCGACGCGCGCCGAACTTGAGACATTCCACGACCCCGGCTACGTGGACTTCGTCATTGCGTGCTCGGCGGCCGGCGAGGGCTTGCTGGATGCCGGCGACACGCCCGCGTTCAAGGGCGTGTTCGAGGCCGCCAGCGACGTCGTGGGCGCATCGCTGGTCGCGATGGAGGCGATCATGTCGGGACGCGCGCGGCGCGGCTTCGTCCCGATCGCGGGACTGCACCATGCCGGGCGCGCACACGCCGCCGGGTTCTGCGTGTTCAACGACATCGGGGTGGTGATCGAGACATTGAAGCGCGAGCACGGCCTCGCCCGCATCGCCTACGTCGACATCGACGCGCACCACGGCGACGGCGTCTGCTACGCGTTCGAGGACGATCCTGCCGTGGTGTTCGCGGACACGCACGAGGACGGCCGATTCCTCTACCCGGGCACGGGCGCGGCGGACGAGGTCGGCACCGGGGCCGCGACCGGTTACAATCTCAACCTGCCGCTGCCGCCGGGCGCGGGCGATGCCGAGTTCCTCGCCGCCTGGCCGGCCATCGAGGAGCACATCGAGCGTCACGCGCCGCAATTCGTGCTGTTCCAGTGCGGCGCCGACAGCCTGGGCGGTGACCCGATCGCGCACCTCGCCCTCACCGAGGAGGCGCACGGGCATGCCGCGGGGCGGCTGGTCGCGCTCGCCGACCGGCACGCGGCCGGGCGCATCCTCGGCTTCGGCGGCGGCGGCTATAACCGGCGCAACATCGCCCGGGCCTGGACCCGCGTCGTCCGGGCTTTCGTGGAAGGGGCCTGAATCGGGCCTTTCGGTTAGACTTCGCGATCCATGTTTGGACGCGAAATGAGCATCAAGTCCTTCGATCCGCAGCTCGCGGAAGCGATCGCTTCCGAGCGCCGCCGCCAGGAAGAGCACCTCGAGCTGATCGCCTCGGAGAACTACACGAGCCCGCGCGTGCTCGAGGCGCAGGGTTCGGTGCTGACCAACAAGTACGCTGAGGGCTACCCGGGCAAGCGCTATTACGGCGGCTGCGAATTCGTGGACATCGCGGAGCAGCTGGCGATCGATCGGGCAAAGCAGCTGTTCGGCGCGGCCTACGCCAACGTGCAGCCCCACTCGGGCTCGCAGGCGAACGCGGCGGTGTTCTTCGCGCTCATGAATCCCGGTGACACCTTTCTCGGCATGAGCCTGGACCACGGCGGGCACCTGACGCACGGCGCGAAGGTCAACTTCTCGGGCAGGTTCTTCAACGCCATCCAGTACGGCCTCGACCCGGCGACCGGCGAGATCGATTACGCCGCGGTCGAGCGGCTGGCGGCGGAGCACAAGCCGAAGATGATCCTCGCCGGTTTCTCGGCGTACTCGCGCGTCATCGACTGGCAGCGCTTCCGCAAGATCGCCGACGCGACCGGCGCGTACTTCGTCGTGGACATGGCGCACGTCGCGGGCCTGGTCGCGGGCGGCGCCTACCCGAACCCGGTGCCGCACGCCGACGTGGTCACGACCACGACCCACAAGACGCTGCGCGGGCCGCGCGGCGGGCTGATCCTCGCGCGCGAGCACCCGGAGCTGCACAAGAAGCTGAACTCGATGATCTTCCCGGGCACGCAGGGCGGGCCGTTGATGCACGTCATCGCCGCCAAGGCCGTGGCGCTGCTCGAGGCGCTGTCGCCCGGGTTCAAGGCCTACCAGCAGCAGGTGGTCGCTAACGCGCGCGCGCTCGCGAAATCGCTGCAGGAGCGCGGCTACCGCATCGTCTCCGGGGGCACTGACAACCACCTGTTCCTGCTCGACCTGATCGGCCGCCCGTACACCGGCAAGGACGCCGACGCGGCGCTCGGGCGCGCGCACATCACCGTCAACAAGAACGCGGTGCCGAACGACTTGCGCCCGCCGTTCGTGACCAGCGGCCTTCGGATCGGCACGCCCGCGATCACCACGCGCGGCTTCGGGCTGGAGGAGACGCGCCTGGTCGGCGGCCTGCTCGCCGACGTGCTCGACGCCGTGGGTGACGAGCGCGTGGAACGGCGCGTGCGCGAGGCGGTGCTGGCCCTGTGCGGGCGATTCCCGGTCTACGCGTGAGCGGGCCGGAGGCTGGGCCGTGCACTGCCCGTTCTGCAACCACGACGACACGAAGGTGACGGACTCGCGCCTCGCGGGCGAGGGCCACCAGATCCGCCGCCGTCGCGAATGCCTCTCCTGCGGCGAGCGCTTCACGACCTTCGAGACCGCGGAGCTGGTCATGCCGCAGGTGGTCAAGAACGACAGTACGCGCCAGCCCTTCGACGTGGGCAAGCTGCGGGGCGGCATCATGAAGGCGCTGGAGAAGCGGCCGGTCAGCCGCGAGGCAGTCGAGGCGGTGATCGAGCGCATCGGTCACCGCCTGCGGGTGCTGGGCGAGCGCGAGGTAGCCTCGCGCGCAATCGGCGAGATCGTGATGGAGGAACTGCGGCAGCTCGACGAAATCGCATACGTGCGCTACGCGTCCGTCTACCACCGATTCCACGACGTCGACTCGTTCCGCGCGGAACTCGAACAACTCGACAAGCGCAGGCAGCGCGACCCGTCGGCGGGCCAGATGTCGCTGCTGCCCTCCCAGGCGCGCGAGCCGCGCGGCAGGCGATGACCGCGGCTGCTGCGCTCGACGCCGGCCACATGGCGCGCGCCCTCGAACTCGCGCGCAGGGGCCTGTGGACCGCCGATCCGAATCCCCGCGTCGGCTGCGTGCTCGCCGACGGTGCGCGCGTCGTCGGCGAGGGCTGGCACGAGCGGGCGGGCGGGCCGCATGCCGAGGTTGTGGCACTGGCCGCGGCCGGCGCCGCGGCGCGCGGCGCGACGGCCTATGTCACCCTCGAGCCCTGCTGTCACCAGGGCCGCACGCCGCCCTGTGCGGACGCGCTGATCGCCGCGGGCGTCGCCCGCGTGGTCTACGCCATGCGGGACCCGAACCCGCGGGTCGACGGCGGCGGGGCCGCGCGGCTCGCTGCCGCGGGAATAGCCGTCGAGGGCGGCCTGCTGGAACGCGAGGCCGAGGAATTGAATCCGGGATTCATCTCGCGCATGACCCGTGCCCGGCCGTGGGTGACGGTCAAGCTCGCCGCCAGCCTGGACGGTGGCACCGCGCTGCCGGGCGGCGAGAGCCGGTGGATCACCGGCGAGGCCGCGCGCGCGGACGTGCAGCGGCTGCGCGCACGCTCCTCGGCGGTGCTGACGGGCAGCGGCACGGTGCTCGCCGACGACCCGCGGCTCGACGTACGCCTGCCGGGCGCCGCGCGGCAGCCGCTGCGCGTCGTGCTCGACTCGCGGCTGCGCACGCCGCCGGCCGCGCGCATCCTGGCGCCGCCGGGTCAGGCACTCATCTTGTGTGCACAGGCGGACCCCGTGCGCGCCGCCGCGTTGCGAGCGGCTGGCGCGGAAGTGGTGACGGTTACGGGCGCGCAGGGCGGCGTCGACCTCGAAGCCGCGCTCGCGCTGCTCGCCTCGCGCGGCGTCAATGAGCTGCTCGTGGAGTGCGGCGCCGGGCTCGCCGGCGCGTTGTTCACCGCCGGACTGGTCGACGAGCTGCTGCTCTATCTCGCGCCGACCTTGCTCGGCCGCGGGTCGCGCCCGCTCGCCGACCTGGAGCCTCCGGCCTCGATGGCCGGGCGGCTCGAGTTTGCGATCGTCGGGCGCGAAGACGTCGGCGGCGACCTGCTGCTGCGGCTGCGGCCACGGCGGGGGACGGGCTGATGTTCACCGGCATCGTGCAGGCGGTCGGCCGCGTGGCCGAGGCCGGGGCCGGAACCGGCGGTGCGCGCCGGCTCGCGATCGACACCGGCGGGCTCGCGACCGCCGGCTGGCGGCACGGCGACAGCATCGCCGTGGCGGGCGTGTGCCTCACGGTGATCGCGCTCGCCGACGGGCGCTTCGCGGTGGAACTGTCGGGCGAAACGCTAGTGCGCACGACGCTCGGGCGGCTCGCGGCCGGCGATGCGGTCAATCTCGAGCCGGCGCTGCGCGCCACCGACGCGCTCGGCGGCCACTTCGTCACGGGCCACGTGGACGGCGTCGCGCGCGTGCGCGACTGCCGCGAGTTGGGCGGAGTGCTGCACGCGACCATCGAGGCGCCGGCTGCGCTCGCGCGCTTCATCGCCGAGAAGGGCTCGGTCACGCTCGATGGTGTGAGCCTGACGGTCGGACGCGTGAGCGGCGGCGCATTTGCAGTCGTCCTCGTGCCGCACACGCGGGCGGTGACGACGCTCGGCGCGCTGGCACCGGGGCTCGAGCTCAACCTCGAGATCGATCTCGTCGCCCGCTATCTCGACCGGCTGCTCGACGCCCGGGGACGCCCATGAACACCACCGAGGAACTGCTCGCGGAGCTCGTCGCCGGCCGCATGGTCGTCGTGATGGACGACGAGGAACGCGAGAACGAGGGCGACCTGCTCATGGCCGCGGCGCGCGTGCGGCCCGAGGACATCAATTTCATGGCGCGCCACGGCCGCGGCCTCATCTGCCTGACGCTCACCGAGGAGCGCTGCCGGGCGCTGCGGCTGCCGCTCATGGTGCGCGAGTCGGAAGGCAGCCACGGCACGAACTTCACCGTGAGCATCGAGGCCGCGCGCGGCGTGACCACCGGGATTTCCGCCCAGGACCGCGCCCGGACGGTGCAGGCGGCGGTCGCGGCGAATGCGCGGCCCGAGGACCTGCGCCAGCCCGGGCACGTGTTCCCGCTGATGGCGCGGCCGGGGGGTGTGCTGACGCGCGCCGGCCACACGGAGGCCGGCTGCGACCTGGCGCGCCTCGCCGGGTTCGAGCCGGCCGCGGTGATCGTCGAGATCCTGAACGAGGATGGCACGATGGCGCGCCGGCCCGAGCTCGAGCGCTTCGCGCGCGAGCACGGCCTCGCGATCGGCACGATCGCGGACCTGATCCGCTGGCGGCTCGCTAAGGAAAGCTCGATCGAGTGCGTCGCGGACCGGCAGGTGGAGACCGAGGCGGGCAGCTTCCGCATGCGCTGGTACGCCGACCGCGTGCACGGCCGGCTGCACGTCGCGCTGGTGCGCGGCGAGCCGGGCGCGGTGCCGCCGCTCGTGCGCGTGCACGTGCGCGACACCCCGCGCGACCTGATCGGCATCCACGGTGAGCATACCGGCTGGACGCTGCGCGCGGCGCTCGCGCGGATCGCGCGTGAGCCGCACGGCATCGTGGTCGTGCTGCGGCCCGACGAGCTTGACTCCGAGGTCATCGGCACCGGCGCGCACGAGCACGAGCCGGACACGGGCCAGGGCGGGGCGGTGCTGCGCACTTACGGAATCGGCGCGCAGATCCTGCGCGACCTCGGCGTCACGCGCATGCGCGTGCTGTCCGCGCCGCGCCAGCTGCTCGGCATCGCCGCGTTCGGGCTGGAGATCGCCGGCTACGAGGAGTGAGCGCGCGAGCGCCTGATATACTCGCGGCGTGAATACGCCACGCATCATCGAGGGCGATTCCCGCGTCGGGGATCTGCGCATCGCGCTGGTCGCGTCGCGCTTCAATGCGCCGGTCGTCGAGCGCCTGGTCGCGGGAGCCGTCGAGGCGCTCGCGGAGCTGGGCGCGGACCCGGCATCGCTCGAGCTGGTACGCGTGCCGGGGGCGTTCGACCTCCCGCCCGTGGTGCGGCGCCTCGCCGAGTCGCGCCGCTGCGACGCGATCGTCGCGCTCGGCGCGGTGATCCGCGGCGACACCCCGCACTTCGACTACGTCGCCGGGGAGTGCGCCGCGGGTCTCGCGCGAATCGCCAGCGAGACCGGCGTGCCGGTCGCATTCGGCGTGCTGACCACCGACACCGAGGAGCAGGCGCTTGAGCGCGCGGGCGGTAGCGAGGGCAACCGCGGGGCGGACGCCGCGCGGGTGGCCGTCGAGCTCGCCAACCTGATGCGCAGGCTTGCAAAGTGAGCGCGCAGTCGTCCGGCCGTGACCGCGTGCAGGCACGGGCGGCGGCGCGCAAGCTGCTGGTGCAGGCGCTCTACCAGTGGCAGCTCGCACGCCAGCCCGCCGCGGAGCTCGCCGCGCAGTACGAGCTGGCGCCGGAATTCGCCAGGGCCGATCGCGAGTATTTCCGCACCGCGCTTGCCGCGATCCCGGCGGAGTTCGCCGGTCTCGACGCGGAGCTCGCGCGCCACTCCGACATCGAGCCCGCGCGCCTCGACCCGGTCGAGCACGCGATTCTCGTGCTCGGCCTCTGGGAACTCATGGCACGCCCGGAGATTCCATGCCGGGTGGTGATCAACGAAGGCATCGAGCTCGCCAAGCGCTTCGGCGCGACCGACGGCTACCGCTACGTCAATGCCGTGCTCGATCGCGCCTCGCGCGCGCACCGCGGCGCGGAGCTCGCCTAGGGCGGGGCTGGCCGTGTCCGGCGAGTTCGAGCTGATCGAGCGGTACTTCACCGGGCGCGGCGCGCAGCGCAAGGACGTGCTGGCCGGCGTCGGCGACGACGGCGCGCTGGTCGCGCCGACGCCGGGCGCGGCGCTCGTGCTCGCGCTCGACACGCTGGTCGACGCCGTGCACTTCCCGGCGGGTTTCGACGCGCGCTTCGTCGGTCATCGCGCGCTCGCGGTGAATCTCTCCGATCTCGCGGCCATGGGCGCGGAACCCGACTGGGCGCTGCTCGGCCTCACGCTGCCGGCCGTCGACGAACACTGGCTGGCAGGCTTCTCCGCCGGCTTCGATGCGCTCGCGCGCCGTCACGGCGTCGCCCTGGTCGGCGGCGACACGACCCGCGGGCCGCTGACCGTCTCTGTGACCCTGGCCGGCGCCGTGCCGGCGGACCAGGCGCTGCGGCGCGGCGGCGCGCGCCCCGGTGACGACCTGTGGGTCAGCGGCACGCCCGGCGATGCGGCCGCCGGCCTCGCGATCCTCCAGGGGCGCCTGAACGCCCAGGGCCGGGCGCGCGAGGCGCTGCTCGCGCGCTTACAGCTGCCGCAGGCGCGCGTCGCGCTCGGCGTCGCGCTGCGCGGGATCGCGACCGCCTGCATCGACCTTTCCGACGGGCTGCTGGGAGATCTCGGCAAGCTGTGCGCGGCGAGCGGTGCCGGCGCCGACATCGCGAGCCGCGAGCTGCCGCTCTCGGCCGGCCTGTGCTCGGTGGCCCCGCCCGGGGAACGGCTGCGGTATGCGCTCGGTGGCGGGGACGACTACGAGCTGCTGTTCAGCGCGAATCCCGCCGAGCGGGCGAAGCTCGCAGCGCTCGACGCCGGCGTGGTGCTGCGGCGCATCGGCGTGGTCACGGAGGCGCCGGGCGTGCTGGTCGACGGCGCGCCGCCGGGGCGAGATGCCGGTCACGGTTTCGACCACTTCGGATGACCACCTGGCGGCCCCCGGCGAAGCGCGAAGCGGTTCACGGTTCCGGGGGTTTTGACGAAATATCCTCACGGTCGATCCCGAGAGGAGCCGGCCATCGCTACCGCAACCGTGCCGACGATCATGCGCCCCGCAGACGGTGGCCCCGCCCTTGGCGAGCGCATCGGCAAGTACGACGTGATCCGCGAGGTAGGGCGCGGCTCCACCGGCACCGTGTACCTGTCGCACGATCCCTTCTACGGCCGCGACGTCGCGATCAAGGCCTACCGCATCGCGGCCGACGACGACCCGGCGCGCGCCAAGGTCGCGCGCAAGATGTTCCTCTCCGAGGCGCACATGGTCGGGATGCTGCAGCACCCGAACATCATGCCGATCTACGACGCCGGCGAGGAGAACGGCCATTACTACGTGGTCACCGAGTTCACCCACGGCGCGCGCACGCTCGCCGCCTATACGCGGCCGGATAACCTGCTGCCGGTGGACGACGTTCTGACGCTGATGTTCAAGTGCGCGAAGGCGCTGCACTACGCGCATTCGCGCGGCGTGATCCACCGCGACATCAAGCCCAGCAACCTGATGCTGACCACGGACAGCGACCTCCGGCTGATCGACTTCGGCATCGCGCTGCATAACGACGCGGATTTCTCGCGCATCGAGGGCATCCCCGGCAGCCCGAGCTACATGTCGCCGCAGCAAATGCAGTCGCTCGAGCTCACCAATCACTCGGACATCTACTCGCTTGGCGCCGTCATGTACGAGCTGCTGACCGGCCACCGGCCGTTCCGGGCCGGCGTGCTGGCGAAGCTGCTGCACGCGATCGTCTATGCGACGCCCGCGCCGATGCTCTCGCTGCGCGCCGAACTCCCGGCCGAGCTCGAGAACGTGGTCGCGATGGCGATGCACAAGGAGATCGACAAGCGCTACCCGAACGGGGCGGAGTTCGCCAACGCGATCGCGCGCGTGCACGCGCAGCAGCGCAGGGGCGCGGACCGCAGCGATCGCCAGGAGCACTTCAACCTGCTGCGTCGCCTCAAGTTCTTCCACGACTTTTCGGCGGGCGAGATCTGGGAGGTGCTGCGCGCCGGCACCTGGCAGTCGCACGCGCAGGGCGACGAAATCGTCCGCGCGGGCGGCATCGACGATCGTTTCTACGTGATCGTCACCGGCGCCTGCACGGTCGAGCGCGACGGGCGCATCGTCGGCCGGCTGGAAGCGGGCGACTGCTTCGGCGAGACCAGCTACCTGCGCGGCGCCAAGCGCCAGGCGGCCGTGCTCGCGGGCAAGGACGTCACGGTCCTGCGCGTCAGCTCGACGCTGCTCGAACAGGCCTCATCGGCCTGCCAGCTGCGATTCAACAAGGTCTTCCTCAAGTCGCTGATCTCGCGCCTGCAGAACGGCGAGTCCCGCGGCGTCAGCTGACGCGCGTATCCATTCGCGCGTGCTTTGGCCGGGCGGGGTTCCCGCACTCGCTCCTGGTGGCGACCGCAAGTCGCTCGTACGGGACCCCGCCCGGCCCAAGCGCGCCAACGGCTCGCGCACAGCGGCCGCCGACGCGGTCCTTCATACGCGCGGGTCGGATGCCGCCCGGCCGCGCGCCGACAGGGGCGGCCGGGGTCCCGAGTGAGCGACTAAAGTTCCGGCGGAGCGAACGAGGGAACCCCGGCCGACCCCTGGGTCGGCGCGCAGGTCAGGTCGGCTTCTCGTCCTTGTCGCGCTCGATGCGCGCGTAGGCCGAGTGGTTGTGGATCGACTCGAAATTCTCGGCCTCGATGACGTACGAGCGGATCCGCTCGTCGGCATTGAGCCGCGTGGCGACGTCGCGGACGATGTCCTCGACGAACTTCGGGTTGTCGTAGGCGTGCTCGGTCACGAACTTCTCGTCCGGACGCTTGAGGATCCCGTACAACTCGCAGCTGCCTTCCTCCTCGGCGATGTCGATCAGTTCCTCGAGCCAGACGTGCTCGCGGATCCTGGCGGAAATCGTCAGGTGCGAGCGCTGGTTGTGGGCGCCGTAGTCGGAGATCTGCTTCGAGCAGGGGCACAGGCTGGTCACCGGCACGAGCACCTTGATCCAGGTCTCGATCCGGCCGTCCCGTATCTCGGCGGCGAGCGTCGCACGGTAGTCGAGCAGGCTCTGCACGCCGGAGACCGGCGCCTGCTTCATGACGAAGTAGGGGAAAGTCATCTCCAGGTGGCCGCCGCCGGAGTTCAGGCGGGTGGTCATGGATGCCAGCATTTCGTTGAACGACTCGACCGAGATCTCGCGCTCGTGCTCGTTCAGGATCTCCACGAAGCGCGACATGTGCGTGCCCTTGAAATTGTGCGGCAGGTGCACGTACATGCTGAAGTTCGCGATCGTGTGCTGCTCGCCGCCCGAGCGGTCCTTGACCCGCACCGGATGGTAGATCTCCCTGATGCCGACGCGGTCGATCGGGATCCGCCGCGTGTCGGCGCGTCCCTGCACGTCCTCGATGATCGGGGCAACAATCCCCGCAGGCTTCGCGTTCATGCCGAAATCATACCATATTGGTCCTGATTAGCCGGCGGGCACAGCCCGCGCGACGGCGTGGCCGCGCCAGAAGTGCTCGATCGCGGCCCTGAGGCCCGGGCTGTCGAGCCCGGCTCCCGCCAGGTTGTCCTCGCGCGAGCCGTGCTCGATGAATCCATCCGGTACGCCGAGCTGCAGAACCGGGATGACGCTGCCGATCCGCTGCAGCTGCTCGAGCACCGCCGAGCCGGCGCCGCCCGCCACGGCGTTTTCCTCGAGCGTGACGATCGCGCGGTGCTGCGCGGCGACCTCGGCGACCAGCGCCTCGTCGAGCGGCTTCACGAACCGCATGTTGACCAGCGTGGCGTCGAGCGCCTCGGCGACCGGGGTGGCGGCACCCACCATCGTCCCGAACGCGAGCAGCGCGAGTCCGCTCGCGCCCTGCCGGCGCAGCTCGGCGCGGCCAACCGGCAGCGCGCGCATGGTCCGCTCGACGGCGACGCCCGGCCCGCGTCCGCGCGGGTAGCGCACCGCGGCCGGCTGGTCGAGCTGGCCGGCGGTGTAGAGCATCTGGCGGCATTCGTTCTCGTCCGCCGGCGCCATCACCACCATGTTCGGCACGCAACGCAGGAATGACAGATCGAAAACGCCCTGGTGGGTCGCGCCGTCGCCGCCCACGAGACCGGCGCGGTCGACTGCGAACACGACCGGCAGCCGCTGCAGCGCCACGTCGTGGATCAGCTGGTCGTAGCCGCGCTGCAGGAAAGTCGAGTAGATCGCCACGACCGGGCGCATGCCGTCGCAGGCGAGGCCGGCGGCGAGCGTCACCGCGTGCTGCTCGGCGATGGCAACGTCGAAGTAACGTTCCGGGAAGCGCTGCTCGAACTCGACGAGTCCCGAGCCTTCGCGCATGGCGGGCGTGATGCCGACGAAGCGCGCGTCGAGCTCGGCCATGTCGCACAGCCACTCGCCGAAGACCTGCGAATAGGTCGGGCCGGCGGATTTCTCCTTGAAGAGCGTCCCGCTCGCGGGATCGTAGGGGCCCGGGCCGTGCCACTTGATCGGGTCGGCCTCGGCCGGCGCGTAGCCCTTGCCCTTCTGCGTGACGACGTGCAGGAACTGCGGGCCGGGGAGCCTGCGCATGTTGCCGAGCGTCGCCACCAGCGCATCCAGGTCGTGGCCGTCGATCGGCCCGATGTAGTTGAAGCCCATCTCCTCGAACAGCGCGCCGGGCAGCACCATGCCCTTGGCGTGCACCTCCGAGCGGCGCGCCAGCTCCCACACGGCCGGCATCCTGCGCAGCACCTTCTTGCCGCCCTCGCGCAAATGCGAGTAGGTGTGTCCGGACAGCAGCCGCGCGAAGTACTTGGACAGCGCGCCGACATTTTCCGAGATCGACATGTCGTTGTCGTTCAGCACCACGAGCAGGTCGACATCCATGCTGCCCGCGTGGTTCAGCGCCTCCCAGGCGAGACCCGCGCTCATCGCGCCATCGCCGATGACCGCCACCACGCGCCGGTCGTTGCCGGTCAGCCGGTTGGCGATGGCCATGCCGAGCGCGGCGCTGATCGAAGTGCTCGAATGGCCCACGCCAAAACTGTCGTACACGCTCTCGGCGCGCGCCGGGAAGGGTGCAAGTCCGCCACGCTGCTTGATGCTGGACAGCCGGCGCCGGCGTCCGGTCAGGACCTTGTGCGGGTAGGCCTGGTGACCGACGTCCCAGATCAGCCGGTCGTAGGGCGTGTCGAAGACGTAGTGCAGGGCGACCGCGAGTTCGACCGTGCCCAATCCCGCGGCCAGGTGGCCGCCCATCTGGCCGACGGTCTCGACCAGGTACCTGCGAAGTTGGTCCGCGAGCGGGCGCAGCTCGCCGCGCGGCAGGGCCCTGAGGTCCGCCGGCGCCTCGATCCCGGCGAGCAGGCTCCCTTCGGCGTCCTCACCCATGGTCAGAGTCTACTGGAGCGCGGCAGGGGGGGCATACGCGTCAACCGCAGCCTATCGCCCGCGCCGGACGAGGTCGCCCGCGAACTCGCGCAGCCGGTCGGCCCCCGGCCCGAAGCCGCTGAGCGCCGCGATGCCTTCCTCGGCGAGCTGCGCGGCACGCGAGCGTGCCGCGGCGACGCCGGCCACGGCCGGGTAGGTTGGCTTGCCGCGCAGCGCATCCGTGCCCGCCACCTTGCCGGTCACGGCGGTATCGCCGAGGACGTCGAGCAGGTCGTCCACGATCTGGAAGCACAGGCCGATCGCGCGGCCGTAGCGGTCGAGCGCCTCGCGATCCCGCTCGGGCAGGCCCGGCCTGGCCGCGCAGACCATGAGCACTGCGGCGCGGATCAGCGCACCGGTCTTGAGCGCATGCATCGACTCGATCTGCTGCGGCGTGAGGCGCCGCCCGGTGGCGGCGAGATCGATCGCCTGGCCGCCAGCCATGCCCTGGGTGCCGCTTGCGTGGGCCAGCAGGCGGATCATTTCGATGCGCGCGGCATCGGTCACGCCCGGCATCGGCCCGTCGGCGAGCAGTTCGAATGCCAGTACCTGCAGCGCGTCGCCCGCGAGGATCGCCGTCGCCTCGTCGAACGCGCGGTGCGTGGTCGGCCGGCCGCGCCGCAAGTCGTCGTCGTCCATCGCCGGCAGGTCATCGTGCACCAGCGAGTAGGCGTGGATCAGCTCTACGGCGGCGGCGGCGGCGTCGACGACGTCCGGCGCAACGCCGATCGCCCCGGCGCTGGCGTACATGAGCAGGGGCCTGATGCGCTTGCCGTCGCCGAGCGCCGCGTAGCGCATGGCGGCATGGAGGCGCGCGGGTTCGCGCGATTCCGGGGGCAGCGCGCGCTGCAGCACCACTTCCACGCGCTCGCGGTACGCCGACTGCCAGTCGCCGGCCGGGGCAGGAGCCTGCATGGCGTCCCGTCAGTCCTCGTCAGCCGCCTCGAAATCGCGCTCCACGAGCTCGCCGTCGGCGCCCTTCGAGAGCACGCGGATCTTCTCCTCCGCCTGCCGGAGCGCCTTCTGGCAGCTGCGTGTGAGCACGACGCCGCGTTCGAACTGGCGCAGTGACTCCTCGAGCGGGAGCTCGCCCTGCTCGAGGCGCTGAACGATGGTCTCGAGCTCGGCGAGCGCCGCCTCGAAGTCGGGTGTCGGCTGTTTCTGTCGGCTCACGCGTGGTCCGCCCGTGCCGGATGGCGCAGGCAGTTTACTTCACGCATCGCCCGGCGGCGACCTCGGCCACAACGAAAGGGACGCGCCCCTTCAGCGAGGGGGGTGCCTAGCGGGCGCGCACTTCGCCGGCGGGACTCTCCTCGCTCGCTCGCAGGTCCCGCCGGCTCGCGCGCGCCCGACCGGCGCCACTATCGCAGGGGGTGGCGCGTCTCATTCGACGCTGGCTTGCCGCGCACGCAGGCCAGGCGGGTGCCCGAGCGAAGTGACTAAGTTCCGGCGGAACGAGCGAGGGCACCCGCCCGGCCGCCCGTGCGCAGCAAGTCTGTGCACAATGAAGGGGCGCGTCCCCTTCGTTGCCTTCGTTGTAGAATCCCGGCCCGCATGGCGCAGTCGTACACCGCATCGGACATCGAAGTCCTCGAGGGACTCGAACCCGTCCGCCGCCGTCCCGGCATGTACACCGACACGAGGAGCCCCAACCACCTCGTGCACGAGGTCGTGGACAACAGCGTCGACGAAGCGCTGTCCGGCCATTGCGAGCATATCGCCGTCACGGTGCACAAGGACGGCTCGGTCTCGGTCGTGGATGACGGCCGTGGCATGCCGGTGGACATCCACCCGAAGGAAAAAGTGAGCGGCGTCGAGCTGATCCTGACGCGCCTGCACGCGGGCGGGAAGTTCTCGGACAAGAACTACGAGAGCGCGGGCGGCCTGCACGGCGTCGGCGTCTCAGTCGTCAACGCGTTATCGAAGCACCTCGAGTGCAACGTCCTGCGCGACGGCAAGGAATGGAACATCGGCTTCAAGAACGGCAAGGTATTCTCGAAGCTCGAGGCGGTCGGCGGCGCGAAGCGTGGCCAGACGGGGACCACCGTCCGCTTCTGGCCGGACCCGGCGTTCTTCGACTCGCCGAACGTGTCGGTGCCGCGGCTGAAGCACGTGCTGAAGGCCAAGGCCGTGCTGTGCCCGGGCTTGCGGGTGAAGCTCAGCGTCGAGTCCACCGGCGAGTCCGAGGAGTGGTACTTCACCGGCGACCTCGGCGCCTACCTGCTGGAGCAGCTCGGCAAGTCGGCGCGCCTGCCAGAGGAGCCTTACGCGGGCCATGTGAAGGGCGGCAACGAAAGCGCGGACTGGGCGTTCTGCTGGGCCCCGGACGCGGAATCGCCGGTGTCCGAGAGTTATGTGAACCTGATTCCGACGCCCGAGGGCGGCACGCACGTCAATGGCCTGCGCTCGGGCGTGACCGACGCAGTGCGCGAGTTCTGCGAGTTCCGCAATCTTGTGCCGCGCGGTCTCAAGCTGGCGCCCGAGGATGTCTGGAGCGGCGTCGCGTTCGTGCTATCGGTGCGCATGCAGAACCCGCAGTTCGCCGGCCAGACCAAGGAGAAGCTCTCCTCGCGCGAGTCGGCGGCATTCGTCTCGGGAGTGGTCAAGGACGCGTTCGCACTGTGGCTCAATCAGCACCCGGAGGCCGGCGAGGAGGTCGCGCAGTTCGTGATCGCGAACGCCCAGGAGCGCAGCAAGGCTGCGGCGCGCGTCACGCGCAAGCGCATCACCTCCGGCCCCGCGCTGCCCGGCAAGCTTGCGGACTGCACGCTGCAGGAGCCCGAGCACTGCGAGCTGTTCCTGGTGGAGGGCGATTCCGCAGGCGGCTCGGCGAAGCAGGCGCGCGACCGCGCGTTCCAGGCGGTCATGCCGCTGCGCGGCAAGATCCTGAACACCTGGGAAGTGGAGGCGGCGGATGTCCTGGCCTCGCAGGAAGTGCACGACATCACGACCGCGCTGGGCGTCGACGCGGGTTCGGCGGATCTCTCCGGGCTCCGGTACCACAAGGTCTGCATTCTCGCGGACGCAGATTCGGATGGTGCGCACATTGCGACGCTGCTGTGCGCGCTGTTCCTGCGCCACTTCCGCCCGCTGGTGCTCGCCGGTCACGTGTTCGTAGCGATGCCGCCGCTGTTCCGCATCGACGTGGGCAAGAACGTCTACTACGCGCTCGGCGAGCACGACAAGGCGGGCGTCCTCGACCGCATCCAGGCCGAGGGCATCCGCGGCAAGCCGGTGATCACGCGCTTCAAGGGCCTCGGCGAGATGAGCCCCCTGCAATTGCGCGAGACGACGATGGCACGCGACACGCGCCGCCTCGTGCAACTTACGGTCGAGGCCAAGGACGGCGCCGACCAGGTGCTCGACATGCTGCTCGCCAAGAAGCGCGCTGCCGACCGCCGCGAGTGGCTCGAGACCAAGGGCAACCTGGCGACCATGGCATGACTGCACGGCAGCCGCCACTCGACTTCGATGGCATCGAGAGGCAGCCGCTGCGCGCCTTCACCGAGAAAGCCTACCTCGATTACTCGATGTACGTGATCCTCGACCGCGCGCTGCCGCAGCTCGCGGACGGGCTGAAGCCGGTGCAGCGCCGGATCATCTACGCGATGAGCGAGCTCGGCCTGTCGGCCGGTTCCAAGCACAAGAAGTCCGCGCGCACGGTTGGCGACGTGATCGGCAAGTATCACCCGCATGGCGACTCCGCCTGCTACGAGGCGATGGTGCTGATGGCGCAGGACTTCTCCTACCGCTACCCGATCGTGGACGGTCAGGGCAACTGGGGTTCGACCGACGACCCGAAGTCGTTCGCGGCGATGCGCTATACCGAGTCGCGCCTGCGACCGTACGCCGAGGTGCTGCTCGCCGAGCTCGGCCAGGGCACGGCCGACTGGCAGCCGAATTTCGACGGCACGCTCGACGAGCCGAAGCTGCTGCCGGCGCGGCTGCCGAACGTGCTGCTGAACGGCACGCAGGGCATCGCGGTCGGCATGGCGACCGACCTCCCGCCGCACAACCTGTGCGAGGTCGCGGCCGCCTGCATCCAGCTGCTGGACGATCCCGAGGCGACGCCCGCGCAGCTCGGCAAGTACGTGCAGGGTCCGGATTTCCCGACCGGCGCGGAGATCGTCACGCCGAAGTCGGAACTGCGCGCGATCTACAAGACCGGCAACGGCACGTTCCGCGCGCGCGCGGTGTACGAGATGGAGGACGGCGAGGTGGTGATCACCGCGCTGCCGTATCAGGTCTCGGGCTCCAAGGTGCTCGAGCAGATCGCCGAGCAGATGCGCGCGAAGAAGCTGCCGATGGTCGAGGACCTGCGCGACGAGAGCGACCACGAGCACCCGACGCGGCTCGTCGTCACGCCGCGCTCCAACCGCGTGGACGTCGAGCAGCTGATGGCGCACCTGTTCGCGACCACGGACCTCGAGCGCAGCTACCGGGTAAACATCAACGTCATCGCGCTCGACGGCCGGCCGCGCGTGTTCGGCCTGCGCGAGCTGCTCCTCGAGTGGCTCGGCTACCGCAAGGAGACGGTGAAGCGGCGGCTGCGCTACCGGCTCGAGAAGGTTACCGCGCGGCTGCACATCCTCGACGGCCTGCTCAGCGCTTTCCTGAATCTGGATGAAGTGATCCGCATCGTCCGGCGCGAGGACGAGCCGAAGCCGGTGCTGATGAAGCGCTTCAAGCTCTCCGACCTGCAGGCGGAGGCGATCCTCGAGACCAAGCTGCGCCACCTCGCCAGACTCGAGGAGATGAAGATCCGCGGCGAGCAGAAGGAGCTCGTTGCGGAGCAGGAGTTGCTGGAGAAGACGCTGAAGAGTGCGGCGAAGCTCAGCAAGCTGATCCGCGACGAGCTCGAGGCGGACGCGAAGCGGTACGGCGATGCGCGGCGCACGAAGATCGTCGAGCGCGCCGCCGCGCAGGCGATTTCGGAGGAGGAGCTGGTCACCGCCGAGCCGGTGACCGTCGTGCTCTCGAAGCTCGGCTGGGTGCGCCAGGCGCGCGGCCACGACCTGGACCCGATCGCGCTCTCCTACAAGCAGGGCGATGCATTCCAGTCGGCGGCCAGGGGCCGCAGCACGCAGCAGGCGGTGTTCATCGACTCGACCGGGCGCGCGTACTCGCTGGCCGCGCACACGCTACCCTCGGCGCGCGGGCAGGGCGAGCCGCTGTCGGGCCGCCTCGATCCGCCGGAAGGCGCGACGTTCGCGGCGGTCGCGATTGGCGAGCCGGCAGACAGGTGGCTGCTCGCCTGCGACGCGGGGCACGGCTTCATCGCGCGCCTCGAGGCCCTGACCGGCCGCAACCGCGCCGGCAAGACCGTGTTCCGCCTGCCGGAGAACGCGAAGGTGCTGCCGGCCTCGCCGGTGCCGGCTGCGGCGGGTGCGCTGGTCGCGGCGGTCAACACGGACGGGCGCCTGCTGGCATTCCCGGTCGCGGACCTGCCCGAGATGGAGAAAGGCCGCGGCAACCTGATTTTCGGCATCCCCGGCAAGAAGTCGCGCGCAGGAGACGAACTCATGGTGGCGGCGATCGTGGTCGCACCGGGGCAGTCGCTGGTCGTGCACTGCGACGACCGCAGGATGACGCTTGCCTGGAAGGACCTGCAGGAGCACCTCGGCGCGCGCGGCCAGCGCGGCGCGGTCCTGTCACGCAACTACCGGAAGGTGACCCGCCTGACGGTCGAATAGCTCTGGTCCGGCGACCGAGCGGCGCCGGGTCCCGAGCGAGTGACTAAGTTCCGGCGGAACGAGCGAGGGAACCCGGTGCGGCGAAGGTCGCCGGACGAGCGCGATTCAACCGTCAGCCGAGGACGACTTCCTCGGGCGCGTTGACGAAATAGCCCTGGATGAACTCGACGCCGAGCTGCCACAGCACGGCCATCGTGTTGGCGTCCTGCACGCGCTCGCCGATCGTGATCGCCTTGCACTTGCGGGCGAGTTCGACCATCGCTTTCACGCGCGCCTGCTTGCCCTGGTCGGCCGAGAGGCCCTGCATCAGTGCGCCGCGGATCTTCACGAAGTCCGGCTTCAGGTGGTTCAGGAGCTGCTCGGTGTCGCGTCCGACACCGAAACCCTCCAGCGCGAATCGGAAGCCGCGCTCCGCGAGCGCCTTGTGCAGTGCGACGGCCTCCTTGATCTGCTGCGCGGCCGATTCCTCGCGGACCTGGAACACGATGCGCGCCGGCTCGATCTTCGCCTTCTTGAGATCGTCCGAAAGCCAGTCAGGCAGCGCCGCGTCCGCGAGCGTGTCCTGCGAAAGCCGGACGAACAGCGCACCGGGCTTGCGCGCCGCACAGAACGACATCGCCGCGCTGATCACTTAGCGGTCGATGTCCTTCATGAGATCGTTGCGCTCGGCGGCTGGCATGAATGCCGACGGCAGCACCTCCTGGCCCTGCTCGTCCAGCATGCGCACCAGCACGTCGTACATGCCGAGGTCTTCGCCGACCAGGCTCGCGATCGGCTGCTGCACGAGCCGGAAGCGGCTCTCCTCGAGCGCCGTCCTGATCCGCTGCACCCAGAGTCGGTCCTGGTCCTGCAGTCGCAGCATTGCGCCCGTGTGTTCGAGCAGCTGCACGCGGTTGCCGCCCATCTCCCGGCCCTGGCGCTGCGCCTGGTAGGCGTCGCTCGCCGGGCCTTCGGGCGTGCGCACCTCGGCTGGCACGGGCCCGAGGCCGATGGTGCAGGTGGTGGACATGGACTTGGCACCGGCCTGGAACACTTCGGTCGCCACCTTGTGCACCACGTGCTCCGACCAGGCCTCGACGTCCCGGGTGTTGCCGCGTTCGACGAGCAGCATGAATCCATTCCCGCCGAAGCGACCCGCGAGGTCGCCGGGCTGCAGCTGCTCGCGCAATACCCGGGCGAAGTCCGAGAGGAACTCCTCGCCGGACAGGACGCCGAGTTCCTCGTGCAGCGCCTGGTACTTGTCCGGCTCGATGTAGGCGATGCAGCGCACGCCGCCCCGGACGGGCTCGCTGATCCGCTCGCGGAGTTTTTCGATGAAATTGCGGCGGTGCAGGAAGCCCGTCGCGGGGTCGCTCTGCAGCGCCTCTTGGAGCTTGCGTTCGTATTCCCCTGCGTCGCCGACCTTGGCCGGCACGACGACCTGCACGCAGGGCTCACCGTCGAACTCGGCGCGCACGAGCTGGAACTCGAGCGACGGATGGTGGCCGCTCACGACCAGCGCCGAGGCGCGCAGCGTGTGTCCGGACCACTTGCCATGCATGCTGGCGACCAATGCGCCCTTAATGGCGGCGTGGTCGTCGGGATCGAATGCATCCATCAGCGGCGTACCGACGACTTCTTCGGGGTTCGAGTACCCGAACAGCGCGAGCCATGCAGGGTTCGCGTCGACGATGATGCCCTCCTGGACCTGCGCAATCGCGTCGGTCGAGCTTTCGACGATGTGCTGCAGTTGTTTCTTGGCTTCGCGGGCCGAAGCGAGCGTCGCCGACAGCGCGCGGTCGAGACGGAAGGTGCGCAGTTCGCGGCCGACTACCAGCTGCAGCCGGGGCACATTGCCTAGGGTCACGGCGTCCTGCGCGCCGAGCGCGAGGGACTTCGCGATCTCGTTCTCGTCCAGTTTGTCGCGCACGATGAGGACCGGCACCTCGGGGGTAAAACGGGCGCGGAAATCCATGGCGCTCGCGAGGTCGACGATCCCCTCGTCGGCGAACAGCATGAGCATCTCGGCCGAGGCCTGGGTCAATACGTCGCCGAGGTCGCGCGCGTCCGGCAGCCAGGTCACGTGGACCGGGTGGCCGGCGTTCCGGAGCGCCTTGTTGATCGCCTCGACGTTGTCCTGGCTGCGTGTCAGGGCAATCATCGGGACCGCGGAAATCGGCTTCATCGGACTCCGGGGGCGTCCTGCCTCGGGGGTGGCGGCGGGGATAGCAACACCCGGAAAACCCCGGATTTCGCGATCCGCGTCAAGCTCCCGGGCAGAGTGGCCGGTCGTGCGGGCAGCGGCTATCATACGCGGCCCCGAGGCTCCACCTGCCCGGCCATGCCGGGCGGCCCGCGACGGCGGATTGCGATGTCCAGCTACAACACCAGCGAATTCCGCTCCGGCCTCAAGATCCTGCTCGACGGCGACCCGTTCACGATCGTGGAAAACGAGTTCGTGAAGCCAGGCAAGGGCCAGGCCTTCAATCGCGTGCGCATCAGGAACCTGCGCACCGGGCGGGTCATCGAGCGCACGTTCAAGTCCGGCGATTCCGTCGAGGCGGCGGACGTCATGGATGCCGACATGCAGTTCCTGTATTCCGACGGGCAGTTCTGGCACTTCATGAACCCGGAATCCTACGAGCAGCTCGCGGCCGGTGAGACCGCAATCGGTGACGCCGCGCAGTGGCTCAAGGACGGCACGGTCTGCATCGTGACGCTCTGGAATGGCCAGCCGCTGACGGTGACGCCCCCGCCGCACGTCGAGCTCAAGATCGTCGAGACGGATCCCGGCATGCGCGGCGACACCGTCACCGGCGGCACGAAGCAGGCCAAGCTAGAGACTGGGGCCGTCGTCAAGGTGCCGCTGTTCATCAACCAGGGCGAAGTCATCAAGGTCGATACGCGCAGCGCCGCCTATATCGCCCGCGCGAAGTAGCATGGTGCCGGGTCGCACTTATCGTACTTATTGGGCGATGCCCAATAAGTACGATAAGTGCGACCCGGCACCGATCAAAAACCGTCGATAGCGGCGAGGCTCCAGTCGCATGCTGCGACGAGACGTTCCGCGAGCGCCTCCAGCAGTCGTGCGTCGTCAGCGCCGAAGCGGTTGAGACGCGGGCTGTCGAGGTCGAGCACACCAACCAGCCGGTCGCTGGCGAGGAGCGGTACCACGATTTCCGAGTTCGAGGCGGCGTCGCAGGCGATGTGGCCCGGGAACGCGTGCACATCGGGCACCAGGAGCGTCGCACGTTGCGCAGCCGCAGTGCCGCACACGCCCGACCCGAGCGGAATTCGTGCGCAGGCGACCCGCCCCTGGAAGGGACCGACGACCAGCTCGCCGCCACGAAGGAAGTAGAAACCCGCCCAGTTGAGGTCCGGCAGGCGCTCGAACACGAGCGCCGCGGCGTTCGCGGCGTTCGCCCAGGGATCGCGCTCGCCCGCGAACGCCCCTTCGGCCAGTTTCAGGAGGTCCGTCGAGTCGTCTTGCGTGCGCAGCATCGCTGCTCCTCAAGCTCGTGCAATAGCAAATGCCATGGCCGCATCGAGTGACGGCAGGCGATGGGCCGCCATCACCAGCCGGTCGAAGCCGAGCGCAACGCCGGCACAGTCCGGCAGCCCGGCCGCGAGCGCCGCGAGCAGCCGCTCGTCGATCGGCCGCAGCCGCTGGCCGCGCCGCCGGCGGGTCGCCTGGTCCTGCTCGAACCGGCGGCGCTGTTCCGCGGCGTCGCCGAGCTCGCGGAAGCCGTTTGCGAGCTCGAGCCCGTCGACGTAGAGCTCGAAGCGCTCGGCGACCTCAGATCCGTCGGGCAGCGTCCGCAGGCGCGCGAGTGCCGCCTGCCCGGGCGGGTAGTCGTGCACGAACACCGGAGCGTCGTGGCCGAGCGCCGGGCCGACCACGGCGCCCATCAGCAGGTCGAGCCACTCGTCGCGCTCCCAGGCGCCGAATTGCGCCGGCTCGATGCCGCGCGCCGCCAGCACCTCACGAATTTCCGGCACCCCGGCGCTCACGCAGTCGACGCCGCAGCACTCGAGCATCGCTGCCCGGTAGCTGACCGCGCGGGCGGCCGGGAAGCCGCGCAGCTCCGCGCAGGCGACGCGCAACAGCCGGTCCACGTCGTGCGCCATCTCGCCGACGCCGAAGTCGAGCCGGTACCACTCGATCATCGTGAATTCCGGGTTGTGCAGGCGCCCGGATTCGCCGTCGCGGAACACCGGGCAGACCTGGTAGCAGTCGCCGAAACCGGCGGCCAGCAGCCGCTTCATCGCGTATTCCGGCGACGTCTGCAACCAGAGCCGCTCGCCGTGCTCCGTTCCTGCCCCGACCGATTCGATCGCCGGGTCGCTGACGGCGGCCGCCGAGAGCAGCGGCGTCTGTACCTCGAGCACTTGCTGGGCCGCGAAATACGCGCGGATGCGCTCGAGCATGCCGGCGCGCGCCCGCAGCAGTTCGAGAGAGGCCGACGGCCGCCAGTCCTCGCCCGTCATCGCGGCAGCGCCAGGCGCTCGCCGACCCGTACGGCGCGGCCCGGCGCGAGTCCCTCGACCAGCGCTGGCCCGCGCGGACCGAACAGGACGACGACCGTCGAGCCCATGTTGAACCAGCCAAGTTCGGCGCCACGGTCAAGCGCAATGATCGGGTCGTGCACGGCCAGTTCGTGCACGCGACCGCCGCCGTCGGCTCGGATGCGGCCCGCCCAGGCGAGACTCATGCTGCCGACGAACAGCGCGCCCACGAGGACCACTGCCATCGGGCCGGCCGGCGTGTCGAAGATGCACACCACGCGCTCATTGCGCGTGAACAGACCCGGCACGCTCGCGGCGGTCGCCGCGTTGACGCTGAACAGGTCGCCCGGGACAAAGCGTGCGACCCTCAGCGTACCCGCCAGCGGCATGTGGACGCGGTGGTAGTTGGGCGGTGCGAGGTAGATGGTCGCGAACGCACCGCCGGCAAATTTGCTGGCCTGCGCCGGGTCGCCGCCGAGTAACGCCGCGGCGGAATAGTCGATGCCCTTGGCCTGCAACAGCGTGTCGCCCGCGACGGGGCCCGACTGGCTCAGGGTGCCATCCGCCGGGCAGAGCGCGGCACGCGGGTCGGCGTCGAGCGGCCGCGCACCGGCCTTCAGGCGGCGCGTAAAGAAGTCGTTGAAGCTCGCGTACGCGTCCGGTTCAGGCTGCGCGGCCTCGGTGAGGTCGACCGGGTAGTGGCTCAGGAACGTGCGGACGAGGAACCGCCGCACCAGGGCTACGCGGCACTCCGCGACCCAGCCGACCAGGCGCGAGAGAACATGCTGCGGCAACAGGTACTGCAGCCCGATGAACGCGCGCTCGCCGAGGCTGCGTCCGCTCACGCGGCGGTCCCTTTCAACGCGCAGTGACGATGCGCCGGTAGTCGCGCGCGATCGTCCCGGCCTCGTGGGGGCCGCTGAAGAGCGCGGCCACGCGGCCTTCGGGGTCGACGAGGAAGATGGCCGCCGTGTGGTCGACCGAATAGTTGCCAGCAGCGTCGGCCGGCCCGGTCATGACCGCGACCCCGAGCCCGTCGGTGAGCACGCCGATCGATTCCCGCGTCCCGGTCACGCCGGTGAAGGACCGGTCGAAGTGCGTGACGTAAGGCGCGAGGACATCGGGCGTGTCACGGTCCGGGTCGACGCTGACGAGCGCGACCGCGGGTTGCCGGTCCCCCGGCAGGTCGGCGAGCGAATTGCGCACGGCGGCGAGCGTCGCGAGCGTCGTCGGACAGACGTCGGGGCAATTCACGAAGCCGAAGAACAGGAAGGTCCATTGCCCGCGCAGTCGCCCCGGGCCGAACGGCTGCCCGGCGTGGTCGATCAGCGCGAACTCGGGGAGGGCGCGCGTGACCGCGAACATCGCGGCCCGCTCGAGCTCGGGCGGGGCCGGGTCCGCACGCCGGAAGTACTGCGCTGCGGCGATGCCGGCAATGGTTCCCGCAAGGATGATGGTGGCGATGAGCAGGCGCGGCATGGCCGGATTATTCCATGGCCGGGACCGGCACGCGCGGCGCCGGGTAGACTGCCCGCCATGACTGCAAGGTCACGCGGCGGGCGCCGCGAATTCGCGGATGTCGGCGAGCTGCTCGACCTGGCGACCGAGCGGCTCGCGCGCGCGCGGCTGCACTACGGTCACGGCACGGACAACCCGCGTGACGAAGCGGCGGCGCTCGTGTTCCACGCGCTCGGTCTCGCGCATCAGTCGGCGCCGGCAAGCTACCGGCTCCCCGTCGCCGGGCAGGCCGCCGCGCGGGCGCTCGCGCTCATCGAGCGCCGCGTGCGGGAGCGCCGCCCGTCGGCGTACCTCACCGGTATCAGCTGGTTCGCGGGACACCCGATCCGGGTGACGCCCGACGTGCTCGTGCCGCGTTCACCGATCGCCGAGCTGTGCCTCGCGGGCTTCGCGCCGTGGGTGGATACCGCGCGCGTCAGGAGCGTACTGGATATCGGCACCGGCTCCGGCTGTATCGCCATTGCGGCGGCGCACGCGCTGCCGCGAGCCCGCGTGGACGCGACCGACGTGTCGCCGGCGGCACGCAGGGTGGCCCGCGACAATGTCCGCCGCCATCGGCTCGGCGGGCGCGTGCGCGTGCTGGCTGCCGATATCTATGACGGCCTGGGAGCGCGGCGCTACGATATCATCGTGAGCAACCCCCCCTACGTGTCTGCCGGAGAAATGCGCCGCCTGCCGCGCGAGCATCGCGCCGAACCGGTTTCCAGCCTGCGCGCCGCGCGCCACGGCCTCGCGGTCATTGAGCGCATCGTCGCGGGCGCCCGGCAGCACCTCGCGCCGCGCGGCATCCTGGTCGTCGAGGCCGGCAATGCCGCGCCGCGCGTGCGCCGCCGCTTCGCCGATCTGCCGCTCACCTGGCTCGCATTCGAGCAAGGGCATGCGGAAGTCTTCCTCGCGCACGCCGCCGACCTGCCGGGCTGAACGGTGTCAGGCAATACCTTCGGGCGCTTGTTCTGCGTGACGACCTTCGGCGAGAGCCACGGTCCGGCGATCGGCGCGGTCGTCGACGGCTGCCCGCCGGGGCTCGAGCTCGCCGAGTCAGACATCCAGGACGATCTCGAGTCGAGGCGCACCGGGACGTCACGGCACACGAGCCAGCGCCGCGAACCGGACACCGTCCGCATCCTGTCCGGAGTGTTCGAGGGGCGAACGACCGGCACTCCGATCGGCTTGCTGGTTGAGAACGTCGATGCGCGCGGGCGCGACTACGAGACGATCAAGGACCGGTTCCGGCCCGGTCACGCGGATTACGCGTATCAACAGAAGTACGGGTTTCGCGACTACCGCGGCGGCGGCCGTGCCTCGGCGCGCATCACGGTTGCGACCGTGGCGGCCGGCGCGATCGCGCGCAAGTACTTGCGCGCGAAGTTCGGCCTGACCGTTGCCGGTTGGCTGTCCCAGGTCGGTCCGCACCGGCTCGAGTGCGTCGATGCGGACACCGCCCGCGACAACCCGTTCTTCTGCGCCGATCCGTCGCGTCTGCCGCTCCTCGAGGACTACGTGCAGCAGCTGCGCCGCGCGGGCGATTCCATCGGGGCGTGCGTCAGCGTGCGCGCGAGCCGCGTGCCGCCGGGTCTGGGCGAGCCGATGTTCGACCGGCTCGACGCCGACATCGCCCACGCGATGATGGGCATCAATGCTGCCAAGGCGGTGGAGATTGGCGACGGCGTCGCGGTCGCCGGGCAGCGCGGCACCGAACATCGCGACGAGCTTACGCCGCACGGATTCCTGTCGAATCACTCCGGTGGCACACTCGGCGGCATCAGTTCCGGCCAGGACCTGATCGTGCACGTCTCGTTCAAGCCCGCTTCCAGCATCCAGGTGCCGGGCCGGACCATCGACGTCGCCGGGCAGCCGGCCGAGATCGTGACCACCGGCCGGCACGATCCCTGCGTGGGACTGCGGGCCGTGCCGATCGTCGAGGCGATGCTCCTGCTGGTGCTTATGGACCACGTCCTCCGGCATCGCGCGCAATGCGCCGACGTCGCGTCATCGACCCCGCCGATCACCGGCTGAAGTCCCGCGAATCAACGCATTGCGGCACACGCCCGAAGCGTCTTCGGGGGCCCGGCAATGCGTGACGCGAGGCAAGATTTTGGTAAATACGGCGTGTAAGCTATAGTCCCAAAGGATCAGGGACTTGTGACCGGATTCACACCCATTTCACAAGCTCGCGGCCACGCTATGTTCACGCCGCGGTCTTGGGGGGACACGATGAGCGGGATATTGCGCGTCCTCATTTCGGCGCTCTTGTTGACGCCTGCGGTGGCCCTCGGACTCGGCCTCGGCGAGATCCGCCTCAATTCGGCACTCAACCAGCCGCTCTCGGCCGAGATCGACCTGGTCGCCGCCACGCCCGAGGAGCTCGCATCCCTCAACGCGAACCTTGCTGCGTCGGAAATCTTCGCGCGCTACGGGCTTGACCGTCCCGCTTTCCTGAGCTCGCTCGAATTCACCGTTGGCCGTGGCAACGACGGGCGCAGCGTGCTGCTGGTCCGTTCCCGCGACGCGATCACGGAACCCTTCGTTTCGTTCCTCGTGGACGTCAACTGGCCGCGCGGCCGTCTGCTGCGCGAATACACCGTGCTGCTCGATCCGCCGGCCGTGCTGTCCGCCGCGGAGAGTCCCGTGGCGGTGCCGATCGCGGCGCCCGTGACGATGGCGCCCGCCGCCCCCGCGCGCCCGGTGCCGGAGGAGCCTGCACCGCAAGCTGCGCCAGAGCCCGCGCCAGAGCCCGCGGCAGACGCGCAGCCGGCGTCGGCCGTCGCCGGCAGCTCGAGCTTCGAAGTCGCGCGCGGCGACACCCTGTACGGGATCGCGAGCAAGCTGGCCGCCGGCGATCGTCAGTCCATCCAGCGCACGATGATCGCGCTGTTCCGCGCGAATCCCCAGGCCTTCAACGGCAACATCAATCAGTTGCGCGCCGGGGCGATCCTGCGCGTGCCGACCTCCGAAGAAATCGCCGGCATCGGAGCCGGCGAGGCGGCGGGCGAAGTGCGCGACCAGACCGCCGCCTGGCGTGCCGCCGGCGGCGGCCAGGAGTCGGGCCGCCTGCAGCTCGAGACGCCGCAGCCCCCGGACGAAGCTGCGGTCGCTCCCGAGGACGATCTGGGCCGGGAGGCGGTTCCGCCGGCGGAGCCTGAGCAGCCGAAGCGGGCCAGGCCGAAGCCGGCAGCCAAGGCCGACGCCGGCCCGTCGTTGTTCGACACACTGGCCGACAACTGGCTGCTCCTGCTCGGTGCCGCGGCCCTCGTGGTACTCGGCTTGCTCGGCTTCAACTTCATACGCCGTCGCCGCAACGAGGACGTGGACGGCGCACTGAAGGGGTTTGACCTGCCGGCCACCGCACCGATCCCGACCGAAACCATGCGCCTGCGGGCGCTCGCTACCGGCGAGAGCATCGCCGACCGTACCGCCGAAATGGTCCGCCCGCCGGTGTTCGAGAGCCGCGACGAGGACGACGAAGACCAGGATATCGTGGTCGAGGAGCGGCCGGTCGCGCGGCCCAGGACCGAGGCGCCGCGACCAAGCGTCAGCCACGAGGAAACGATCAGCGCCGAGGCGGCGATTGACCTCGACCAGGCGGAGCCGCTCGCCGAAGCCGACTTCCACATGGCCTACGGCCTCTACGACCAGGCAGTCGACCTGGTGCGCATGGCCCTGCAGAAGGAGCCCGGGCGCAACGACCTCAAGCTGAAGCTGGCGGAGATCCACTTCGTTGCGGGCGACACCAGCCAGTTCCTGGCCATCGCGCGCGATCTCAAGCAGTCGCTGGGCGCCGGCGCCGAATGGGACCGCATCGTCATCATGGGCCGCCAACTCGCGCCGGATGATGCGATGTTCGCGGGCGCCGTGCAGGATGCGGGGGTCGACCTCTCGCTCGAGGGCGGCGACAACCTCGTCGACCTCGACCTGCTGTCCGCACCGGACGGGGACGAAGGCCTCGACCTCGACCTCGGCAAAGTGGCCGAAGCGGAACCGACCGGCGAGCACGCCGCGGTCGAATTCGACCTCGGCGATGCCTCGATGTCGTTCAGCACGACCCAGGACATTGGCGGGCAGGAAGGCGGCGGAACGGTCGAGATGCCGACGCTCGAGCTGCCCTCATCCGAGACGCCGACCGTCGAGACGCCCGGACTCAAAGCGAGCCAGCAGGCTGTGCGCGACCGCATGCAGCCTGCGACACCCGAATCCACGGCCGAGATGGCGATCGAGGATCTCGACCTCGGCAACCTCGACAGCCTGCCGGGCATCGACGATGCGACCGCGATCGCGGCCGGCGTGCACGACGAAACCACCTTGATCGCGCAGCGCGGCCATGAACACACGACCGTGCTGGAGCGCATCGAGGAAACCGACCGTACGGCGTTGATGCCGGCCGGTGCCGACGGCGCGACGGCTGTGCTGCCGAGGGTCGACTTCGGCGAGGTCGACCTCGACACCGGTGGGCCGGATGCGTCCGACAGTTCCCCGACGGCGGGCGGCACGCTCAGGACCGAGCAGATGCCGCAGCTGTCGCAGCCCGAGCCGGTGACGATGAGCGAGGTCGGCACGAAGCTCGACCTGGCGCGCGTTTACATGGACATGGGCGACCCGGACGGGGCCCGCAACATCCTGCAGGAAGTGCTGGCTGAGGGCAGCGCCTCACGGAAGCAGGAAGCGCGCCGGCTGATCGATTCCCTGCCGGGAGCGTGAGCAGCACGGTCCTGCGCCTGGCCGTCGGCATCGAGTACGACGGCACGCGGTATTCGGGCTGGCAGCACCAGCCCGGCCTCCTGACGATCCAGGACAGCGTCCAGAAGGCGCTCTCGGTCGTCGCCGACCACCCGGTCAGCGTCGCAGCGGCGGGCCGCACCGACGCAGGGGTCCACGCCTGTGCCCAGGTCGCGCACTTCGACACGCACGCCAGCCGCCCGGTGCGCGGCTGGGTGCTCGGGGCGAACAGTCGCCTGCCGCCCGACATCGCCATCCACTGGGCGATGGAGGTCGAGCCCACGTTCCACGCACGGCACACGGCGCAAGGGCGCACTTACCGCTATTGCATCCTGAGGCGCGCGACGCGCCCGGCGATCCTGCGTGACCGGGTGTGCTGGACGCGCGCCGCGCTGGATCCCGATGCCATGCACGAAGGCGCGCAGGCGCTGGTCGGCGAACACGACTTCTCGTCTTTCCGCGCGGTGGAGTGCCAGTCCACGACCGCAATGCGCCACGTCGACGCAATTTCGGTCAGGTCGGAAGGTCCGCTCGTCGTGCTCGAGATCAGTGCCAATTCCTTCCTGCAGCACATGGTAAGGAATATCGTCGGCACGCTGATGGAGGTCGGGGCGGGCGAGAAGCCGCCGGCCTGGGTGGCCGGCGTGCTGGCGGCCCGGGATCGGACGCGGGCCGGGATCACCGCGCCCGCCAGCGGACTCTACCTCTGGCAGGTGCGCTACCCGAAGTCCCTGCAGGTACCTGAAACCGCGTACAACCGCCCATGGGCTATGATCTCCGGCCTGGACTTCGACTGACATGACCTGGTTCGAGAAGATCATCCCGTCGCGGATCAAGACGGAACGCCGCATGCGTTCCGTGCCGGAAGGCCTGTGGATGAAATGCCCGGCCTGCGACTCGGTGCTGTACCGGCCCGAGGTGGAGCGGAATCTCCAGGTCTGCTCGAAGTGCGCCCACCACATGCGCATTGGCGCGCGCGATCGGCTGATGCAGTTCCTGGACCCGGAGAGCGCGACCGAGATCGGCGCCGACGTGGCACCCGAGGATCCGCTGCGGTTTCGTGACTCGAAGCGCTACCGCGACCGCCTCGCCGCGGCCCAGAAGGCGGTCGGCGAGCGCGACGCTTTCGTGGTGATGGCGGGCACGCTCGAGGGTCTCGACATCGTTGCCGGCGCCTTCGAGTTCTCGTTCATGGGGGGCTCGATGGGCTCGGTGGTCGGCGAGCGCTTCGTGCGCGGCGTCGAGCACGCGATCGCGCAGCGCACGCCGCTCGTGTGCTTCTCGGCGAGCGGAGGCGCGCGCATGCAGGAGGGGCTGCTCTCGCTCCTGCAGATGGCCAAGACCAGCGCGGCGCTGGCTGCGCTCGCCGCCGAAGGACTGCCGTTCATCTCGGTGCAGACCGACCCGACGACCGGCGGCGTGTCCGCGAGCCTCGCCATGCTCGGCGACGTGAACATTGCCGAGCCGAAAGCTTTGATCGGATTCGCGGGCCCGCGGGTGATCCAGCAGACCGTGCGCGAGACGCTGCCCGAGGGCTTCCAGCGCAGCGAATTCCTGCTCGACCACGGCGCGATCGACATGATTCTCGACCGCCGGGAACTGCGCGAACGCATCGCGTCGCTCCTCAGGATCCTCCTCGGCCGGCCCGCGGCTTCCGGCTGAACGTGCGGTTCCGCGGGCTCGGGGACTGGCTCGCCTGGCAACAGACGGCGCACCCCGTCGAGATCGACCCCGGGCTCGAGCGCGTAGGCGCGGTCTGGCGCAGGCTTCGGCTGCCGTTCGCGGCGACGGTCCTGACCGTGGGCGGCACTAACGGCAAGGGTTCCACGGCCGCCTATCTCGACGCCATCCTGCGCGCCGCGGGCTACGACGCAGGCCTGTTCACGTCGCCGCACCTCGTGCGCTACCACGAGCGCGTACGCGTATGCGGCCGCGACGTGACGGACCAGGAGCTGCTCGAGGCATTCGCCGAGATCGACGCGGCGCGCGGCGACATCTCACTGACCTACTTCGAATGGAGCACGCTCGCGGCGCTGGTCGCGTTCGCGCGCGCGCGGGTGGACGTCGCCGTGCTCGAGGTCGGCATGGGCGGGCGTCTCGACGCCGTGAACCTGCTGGACGCCGACGCGGCGGCCGTGGTCTCCGTGAGCCTCGATCATCAGCAGTGGCTCGGCACGACGGTCGAGGCGATCGGCGCCGAAAAGGCGGGCATCTTCCGCACCGGGCGGCCGGCGATCTTCGGCGGCCGGCAAATGCCGGCGAGCATCGCCGCCCGCGCTGCGGCGAACGGCGCGCAGCTGCGGCGCATCGGCACGGACTTCGACTTCGTGGAGCGTTCGGACGGCTGGGACTACGTGGGCTTCGGCTCGCGCCGCCGGGAGCTGCCGCTGCCGGCACTCGCCGGCGCGAACCAACTCGGCAACGCCGCGGTCGCGCTCGCGATGCTGGAGTCGGTCGAGCCGCGGCTGCTCGTGCCGGACGAGGCGGTGCGGGCGGGGCTCGCCGCCGTGCGCCTGCCGGGGCGGTTCCAGGTGATCCCCGGGGATCCGGAATTGATCCTCGACGTTGCGCACAATGCCGAGGCTGCGGCGTCGCTCGCCGCGAGCCTCGCGGCGCGACCACGCGCGAATCGCACGATCGCGGTCTGCGGAATCCTCGCGGACAAGGACGTCGAGGCGGTGGTGGCGGCGCTTGCGCCCCGCATCCAGCGCTGGATCGCGGTGGGACTCGAGGGACCCCGCGCGCTCCTGCCGGCGGATCTGGCGCGCCGCATCCAGGCGGCCGGTGCGGCGTCGGTGGTCGCCGTTGCCGACGTCGCTGCGGGACTCGCGCAGGCGCGCAGCGAAGGCCGGCCGGGCGACCGGGTGCTCGTGTTCGGCTCGTTCCTCACGGTCGGGCCGGCGCTCGCGGCCCTTGGCGCGGCTCCCTGAACGCCGGCCGGGCTACAATCGATCGCCATGGAAGTGCGGGTTCGCGAACGCCTGGTCGGAGCGCTGGTGCTGGTCGCGATCGTCGTGCTGATCGTGCCCGCCATCCTGACTGGCCGCGGCCAGGCCCCGGTCGAACCGCCTGCCCAGCCAACACGAAGCCAGGAGTTTCTCCTGGATGATGGCCGGCAGACGCCGAACGATGAGGTGCTCGTGCCCGAGCCGGTTGCCGATGCGCCCAGGCCGGCCGGCGAGGCGCCCGGCAAGCCGTCGGCCAGCCAGCCGTCCGCAGCGCCGGCTGCGACCGTGCTGCCGCGCAGCGACGCCGCCGAGCCTGAACCGCAGCGCCCGGAATCCGCCTCCCAGTCATCCGCGTGGGCCGTGCAACTCGGCGCCTTCTCGAATCGCGCCAAGGCCGAACAGCTGGTCGCGGAATTGAAGAAACGGCGCTACGCCGCCTTCATGCTCGAGTACCGCGCGTCAGGGCAGATCCTGTATCGCGTGCGCGTGGGTCCGGAACAGGAGCGCGCGCGCGCGGAGGAGATCGCCGCACGGCTCGCCAAGGATGGTTTCCAGACGGTCGTCGCGCGCCACCCCTGATCGGCTAGAATGCCGCACGATTTGCAGGGCTCCCCTCATGGACGGCGCCGACCACATCTTCGCCATCATCCTGCTGCTGTCGGGCGTCGTCGGCTACTTCCGGGGGTTCATCCGCGAGTCCATTGCGCTCCTCAGCTGGCTGGTGGGGCTGTGGATCGCCTGGCATTTTGCCTACCTCGTCTACCCCTGGCTCGGGGGCGCGCTGGCCGAGCCCGGCGTGCGCGAGTGGCTGGCGCGGGCGATCATGCTGCTCCTCGTGCTGCTCGCGGGCTCGCTGGTCGGCAGCATCGTCGCCCACTTCGCGCGGCGCGCAGTCGGACTCGCGGTGATGGACCGGCTGCTCGGCGCGGTGTTCGGCCTGGTGCGGGGCATTGTTATCGTGGGTCTGCTGGTGCTCGCGGGGCGCGCTGCCGGACTCGACAAGGAACACTGGTGGGCCCAGACGAAGTCGATGCCCGCGGCCGAAACGGTCGCGAACTGGCTCGAGGACTACGCGCAGCCCGCCGCCATCGAGCTCTACGAGCAGGCGACCGGCGAGGCGGCCGGCTGATCATGTGCGGTCTGGTCGGCATCGTCGGGACCGCGCCGGTCAACCAGCGCATCTACGACGCGCTCACCGTGCTCCAGCACCGCGGCCAGGACGCGGCCGGCATCATGACCATGGACGAGCACGCGCTGTTCGTGCGCAAGGACGCGGGCCTGGTGCGGGACGTGTTCCGCGATGAGGACATGCGGCAGCTGTCGGGGAACGCGGGGATCGGTCACGTGCGCTACCCGACCGCCGGCTGCGACAGCGCCGACGAGGCGCAGCCGTTCTACGTCAACGCGCCATTCGGCATCGGTCTCGGCCACAACGGCAACCTGACGAACGCGGTCGAACTGTCGCGCACCATGGTCGAGGAGGATCGGCGCCATCTCAACACGCGCTCCGACTCCGAAGTGCTGCTCAACGTGTTCGCGAGCGAGCTGCAGCGCTCGACCGCCGCGTGCCCGGCCCCGACCGACGTGTTCCGGGCGATCGAGGGCGTGTTCCGCCGCTGCCGCGGCGGCTACGCGGTGGTGATGCTGATCGTCGGTCATGGGATCGCGGGCTTTCGCGACCCGCACGGGATCCGCCCGCTGGTGCTCGGCAAGCGCAAGACCGCGCGCGGGCTCGAGTGGATGCTCGCCTCCGAGAGCGTCGCGCTCGACATGCTCGGATTCACGCTGGAGCGCGACGTGGCGCCGGGCGAGGCGATCTACGTGGACATGCACGGGCGCATGCACTCACAGCAGTGCGCGCCGCCGGGGCGGCACACGCCCTGCATCTTCGAGTACGTCTATTTCGCGCGGCCCGACTCGATCATCGACAACATCTCGGTGCACAAGGCGCGCATGCGCATGGGCGAGAAGCTCGCGGAGAAGATCCAGAGGCTGCGGCCCGAGCACGACATCGACGTCGTGATCCCGATCCCGGACACCAGCCGTACGAGCGCGCTGCAACTCGCGCTCGCGCTCAGCGTCAAGTACCGCGAAGGCTTCGTCAAGAACCGCTACATCGGGCGCACGTTCATCATGCCGGGCCAGGACATGCGCCAGAAGTCGGTGCGCGGCAAGCTGAACGCCATCGATCTCGAGTTCCGGGGCCGGACCGTGCTGCTGGTGGACGATTCGATCGTGCGCGGCACGACCTCGGCGCAGATCATCGAGCTCGCACGCGAGGCGGGCGCGAAGAAGGTCTACTTTGCCTCGGCCGCGCCGCCGGTGCGCTTCCCGAACGTGTACGGCATCGACATGGCGGTCGCCTCCGAACTGGTGGCGAGCGGCCGGAGCGAAGAGGACGTCGCTGCGTCGATCGGCGCGGACTGGCTCATTTATCAGGATCTCGAGGACCTCGTGGCGGCCTGCCGGCACGACGACGCGCGGATCACGGCCTTCGACACGTCCTGCTTCTCGGGTGAGTACGTGACCGGCGACGTGACGCGCGAGTTCCTGGCCCGCATCGAGCACGAACGTTCCGACGGCGCGCGCGCCCAGCGTCTGCTGGATCTGCCGGGCGGGCGCACGGCCCGCGCCATCTAGCGGCAGCGAAGGGGACGCGCCCCTTCAGCATGCACGACTGCGGGCGCGCAACATCATGGCGCTGAAGGGGCGCGTCCCCTCCGAGGCCGACCCGCGCCGCGAGTTGCTCCTGGACTTGTTCCGGATCGCGCTGGCAGCGGTGGACGGCCGCCGCCGCGTGCGCGCGGCGCTCACCGGCCGCGAATCCGCCGGCGCGGCCAGCGCCTTCGCCGTCGGCAAGGCGGCAGCCGCGATGATGCAGGGCGCAGTGGACGTGCTCGGTCCGCGCCTCGAGCGCGGCCTCGTGATCATGCCGGACGGCGACGTGTCGCCCTCGCTCGCGCAGCGCCCCGGCATGCGCGTGCTGCACGCAGGCCATCCCCGGCCGGACGAGCGCAGCCTGGCCGCCGGCGAGGCGCTGCTCGCGTTTGCGGCGGCGACGCCGCGCGCGAGCCGCGTGCTGCTCCTCGTCTCGGGCGGCGCATCCGCGCTGCTGGAGGTGCCAGCGCCGGGTGTCGGGCTCGCCGAGCTGCGCGCGCTGTTCGACCGATCGCTCCACGAGCGGCTCGACATCGAACAGCTCAACCGCGCGCGTGTCGCACTGTCCCGCATCAAGGGCGGGCGCCTCGCCGGCCTGTTCGCGGGCGCAGCCGTCGAGGCGCTCATGATCTCCGACGTGCCGCGGGATGAGCCGGCCGTGCTCGCCTCGGGTCTGCTCGACACGCCCGGGCTCCCGCGCCAGCTGGTCGGTTCGGTGGACGACGCGCTGGACGCGGTGGCGCGCGCCGCGGCGATGCGCGGGCTGCGCGTGGCGCCGCGCGCCGAGCGCCTCGCCGGCGACGCGGAATCGGCGGCACGACGCATCTGCCACGAACTCGCCGGCGGCGAGGCGGACCTGCACGTTCACGGCGGCGAGACGGTGGTGCGGCTGCCCGCGCGCCCCGGGCGTGGCGGCCGCTGCCAGCACTTCGCCGTCGCGGCCGCCCGGCATCTCGCGGGTCACCCCGATCTCCTGCTGCTGGCGGCAGGCACGGACGGAATCGACGGCGACAGCGAAGACGCCGGCGCGATCGTCGACGGCGAGACCGCCGAGCGCGCCCGGGACTGCGGCCTGGATCCGGCCGGCGCACTCGCGGCCGCGGAATCCGGGTCGCTTCTCGAGGCGACCGGCGACCTGGTTCACACCGGCCCGACGGGTACCAACGTCGGCGACATCGTGCTGGCGTTGCGCCAGGCGCCGGCCGACTTAGCGCGCAGGTAGAATACGCGCATGTCCGTGCGGGTTCTGATCATCGACGACCAGAACGATGTCCGGCGTCTTCTCGCACGCCACATCCACACCGGTTTCGAGTCCCCCTCGGTTGCCGAGTACGAGCCCGCGGCGCGCGGGCGGCTGCCGGGCGACTTCTCGGGCAGCGCCTACGATGCCGTCCTGCTCGGCGACCAGCCCGGGCGCGAGATCGGCGTCGACTGGCTGCGTGACCTCAGCCGCCGCAACGGCTTTCCACCGATCATCTACCTGATGTTGCGGCCATCGCCGGAAGCCGAGGAGCTCGCGATCTACGCCGGCGCCCATGCCTGCCTGTCACGACAGAAGATCGACCACGGTGCGCTGATCGCGGCGCTGCGCGCTGCGCAGGCACGCCGCGGCCAGTTTTCGCGGCCCGCGGCGCGCGCCGACGAGACAGCGCGCGCTTCGCGCTTCGGCGACGCCCTGATCCGCGGCTTCCGCTTCGTGAGCCAGATCGCGGAGAGCCGGGTGTCAAGCGTCTACCTCGCGGAGAGCGAGCGCACCGGCGGCGAGGTCGCGCTCAAGGTCCTGCACCAGCCTCCCGACGAAGGGTCGGGCCTGCGCAACTTCGACCGCTTCCTGCGCGAATACCAGATCGCTGCGGCGATCGAGCACCCGAATGTCGCGCGGGTACACGACTTCGGCGTGGCCGACGACCACGCATTCATCGCCATGGAGTACTTTCCGCTGGGCGACCTGCGCGGGCGCATCAAGCAGGGGCTGCCGCCGCTGCGCGCGGTGGCATTCATGCGGCAGATGGCCGAGGCGCTCAGGGTCCTGCACGGGGCCGGCGTCCTGCACCGCGATCTCAAGCCTGGCAACGTGATGCTGCGCGACGAGTCCTCGGTGGCGCTGATCGACTACGGGCTCTCGAAGCACGTCGAGCTCGACGCCGCGATCACGAACAGCGGCGAGATCTTCGGCACGCCGTACTACATGAGCCCGGAGCAGGGACACGGCCGCGACACCGACGAGCGCAGCGACATCTACAGCATCGGCGTCATCTTTTATGAGCTCCTGATGCGCCGTAAGCCCTACGTTGCTGGCACACCGATGCAGGTGATCTACAAGCACGCGCACGCCCCCCTGCCCGAGCTGAAGGCCGAGCTGATCCACTTCGAGAACGTCCTCTACCGCTGCATCGCGAAGGACCCGGGGCAGCGTTACCACAGCGCCGAGCAGCTGCTGGACGCCGTGCGCGAACTCGAGCGCGACGAGCTTGAGCGGTAACCGCGGTATTTCCGGCGCGCGCACGCGCGCGGCGGGACTCCCGCTCGTTCGCTCCGCCGGAACTTTAGTCGCTCACTCGCGGGGTCCGCCGCGCTCGCACGCGCGCCTGATTCACCGCTGCAGTTCACGCGGGGCAGGGCAGGAGCTGCCAGCCGGCGTCGTCCCAGCGCACGACCTCGGCCTCGTCGTGCCATGCGCCGAGCACGATGCGCGTGCCGCCAGCGCCGCCCGCCTCGAGGCGATGCACCCCCGGCCGGTGCGTGTGGCCGTGGATCATGAGCGACGCGCCGGCGCCCGCGAACACCCGCGCGACGGCCGCCGCGTTCACGTCCGTGATGTAGGCCGACGCCGCCGCGAGGTGCTCGCGGCTCCCGGCGCGCGCCTCGCTCGCCAGCCGGCGCCGCGCCTCGATCGGCAGCCGCGCGAACGCGTCCCGCAGACCGGCATCGCTGACCAGGGCGCGCAGGCGCTGGTAGGCGCGGTCGTCGGTGCACAGGCCGTCGCCATGCGTCAGCAGCACGCGCTCGCCCGAGATCGTCACCAGCGACGGGTCGTCGAGCAGCGTCGCGCCAGACTCGGCGCAGAAACGCGTGCCGATCATGAAGTCGCGATTGCCGCGCATGACGAAGACCCGGGTCCCGGCGGCGCCGGTCGCGGCGAGCGCGGCGATCACCTCGCGATGCGCGGGCTCGGGATCGTCGTCGCCGATCCAGGCCTCGAACAGGTCGCCCAGCAGGAACAGCGCATGCGCACCGCGCACGGGGCCGTCGAGGAACCGCCGGAAACGGGCGGCGACGCCCGGTGTGGTTGGATCGAGGTGCAGGTCCGACGCGAGCCAGGTGGTCACTCGGTGCCGCTCGGCTGCTCCGGCACCGGTTGCGCGGGCGTCTCGGTCACGTAGGCGCGCCGCACGATGGGCCGCTCGACGGGCACGTCCGTGCCGAAGTTCGCCACGGTCTCGGTGCGCATGTAGCCGATCCGGTCGATCACCTCCATGCCCTCGACCACGCGGCCGAACACGGCGTAGCCCCAGCGGCTCGGCAGCGGGTCGAGGCCCGCGTTGTCCACCAGGTTGATGTAGAACTGCGAACTGCCCGAATGCGGCGACTCCTCGCGCGCGAGGCCGAGCGTGCCGCGCCGGTTCGAGAGCCCATTGCCGCTCTCGTTCGGGATCGGGGCGCGCGGCGCTCGTTCGGCGAGGCGGTCGTCGTAGCCGCCGCCCTGGACGACGAAATTCGCGATCACGCGATGTAATACCGTGCCGTCGTAGGCGCCGTCGCGCACGTAGCGCAGGAAGTTCTCGCCGGTGAGCGGCGCGCGGACCGTGTCCACCTCGACGACGAAGTCGCCGACCGTGGTCTCGAATCGCACGCGCGGCGCGAGCGTCGAGGCCGGTTGGGCCGCGGCAGCGAGCGTGATGAGCAGGGCGGGCAGGGCGAGCGCGAATCGCGGCATGTGGGTCTCCTCGCCGCGATTTTAGCCTACCTTCCGCGTGAGGCGGCACGCCCGATCCCGTAGACTGTGGCGCGATGGAACCCGCCGTCGTCACGCGCTTCGCGCCGAGTCCCACGGGCGCCCTGCACCCGGGCAACGCCCGCACGGCGCTGTTCAGTTTCCTGCTGGCGAGGGCGCGCGGCGGGCGCTTCCTGCTGCGCATCGAGGACACGGACCGCGAGCGCGGCAGCGAGCAGCACGTCGCCACGCAGCTGGCCGAGCTCGAATGGCTCGGCATCGGCTGGGACGCTGGCCCGGGGCGCGACGACGGGCGCGGCCCGTACCGGCAGTCGGAGCGCGGCGCTTTGTATGCCCGCCTGTTCGCGCAGCTCGAACGCGAGGGCCAAGCCTATCCCTGCTACTGCACGCCCGCCGAGCTCGAGGTGGCGCGCCGCACGCAGCTCGCCGCCGGTCAGCCACCGCGCTACCCAGGGATCTGCCGCGCGCTGGATGCCGCCGCGCGCGCCGCGCGCGAGCGCGAAGGGCGGACGCCTGCCCTGCGATTTGCCGTGCCGGGAGCGGAGACGCTGCGTTTCGACGACCGGGTGCGCGGCCCGCAGGCGATCGAGGCCGCGACGCTCGGCGACTTCCTGGTGCGGCGCGCGGACGGCGGCGCCGTGTTCTTCTTCTGCAATGCGGTCGACGACGCGCTGATGGGCGTGACCGACGTGCTGCGCGGTGACGACCACCTCGCGAACACGCCGCGCCAGCTCCTGCTGCTGCGTGCCCTCGGCCTCCCGACGCCGCGCTACGGCCACCTGCCGCTGCTGCTCGACGCGAGCGGCGCGCCGCAGTCCAAGCGCCGCGGCAGCGTCACGCTGTCGCAACTGCGGGAGCGCGGTTACCTGCCCGCGGCGCTGGCCAACTACCTGCTGCGGCTCGGCCACCACGGGGCCCCGGACGGCTGGCTCGATCTTGCGGAAATGCCGCGGCACTTCGACGCCGGCCGCCTCGGGCGCGCGCCGGCGCACTTCGACGCGGCCCAGCTCGATCACTGGCAGCGCGAGGCAGTGCTGCGCCTGGACGGCGCTGCCGCGGCCCGGTGGCTCGCCGCCGAACTGCCTGCGGACTGGGACGGCGAGCGCCGCGCCTCGGTCGCCGCCCTGCTGAAAGGCAACGTGCTGCTGCCGGGCGACGCGCGCGACTGGCTCGCGGTGCTCGGCGGCGCGCTGCCGCCGCTCGCGCCCGACGCGGCGCAGGCGATCAGCGAAGCGGGGCCCGCGTTCTTCGATGCCGCCCTCGCCGGATACGCCGAGACCGGCGGCGACCTTGCGGCGCTCGCGGACGTGCTCAAGCGCAGCACCGGCCGCAAGGGAAAGGCGCTTTACATGCCGCTGCGCTGCGCGCTGACCGGCCGGCACGACGGGCCGGAGCTCGCGGCCCTGCTCGCGGCGATCCCGCAGTCGCTGGTGCGCGACCGGCTCGCCGGCGCCGCGCGCCTGGGACGCGGTTGAGCCGATGCTGCGCATCCACAACTCGCTGACCGGCCGCAAGGAGCCGTTCGAGCCGATTGAGCGCGGACATGCGCGCATGTACGTCTGCGGCATCACGGTCTACGACCACGTGCACGTCGGCCACGCCCGCTCGCAGATCGCCTTCGACGTCGTGCGCCGCTGGCTGCGCGCCTCGGGCTATCGCGTCACCTACGTGCGCAACATCACCGATATCGACGACAAGATCCTGGCCCGCGCGCGCGAGCGCGGCGAGCCCTTCGAGGCGCTGACCGCGCGCTTCATCGCGGCGATGGACGAGGACTTCGCCGCGCTCGGGATCGAGAAGCCGGACCGGGAGCCGCGCGCGACCGGCTACATCCCGGAAATCGTCGCGATGATTGCGCGCCTGGTCGAGCGCGGCTACGCCTACGTCGGCGCCGACGGCGACGTGTTCTACGCGGTGGCGCGTTTCGCGAAGTACGGCCGGCTGTCCGGCAAGAAGCTCGAGGACCTGCGCGCCGGCGCGCGCGTCGAGGTCGACGAGGCGAAGCGCGACCCGCTCGACTTCGTGCTGTGGAAGCGCGCCAAGCCCGGCGAGCCCGCCTGGGACTCGCCCTGGGGCATGGGCCGGCCCGGCTGGCACATCGAGTGTTCGGCAATGGCAGTCGCGCTCCTCGGCCCCGCGTTCGACATCCACGGCGGCGGCATGGACCTCAAGTTCCCGCATCACGAGAACGAGATCGCCCAGAGCTGCGCGGCCTGCGACGCGCCGTTCGCGACCCTGTGGATGCACAACGGATTCGTGCGCGTGGACGACGAGAAGATGTCGAAGTCGCTCGGCAACTTTTTCACCGTGCGCGAGGTGCTGCCGCGCCTCCGGCCGGAGGTGCTGCGCGCCTTCCTGCTCGCGTCGCACTACCGCGCGCCGGTCAACTACTCGGATGACAACCTGCGGCAGGCGGACGCCGCCCTGCAGCGGCTGTACGTCGCCCTGCGCGACGTGGAGCCGGCGCCCCGCGTGGTGGCCGGCGCGGCCACGCGTGCGTTCGCGGAGGCGATGGACGACGACTTCAATACGCCCGGGGCGATCGCTGCGCTGCAAACGGCGGCACGCGAGCTGAACGTCGCGAAATCGGCTGGCGACGGGTCGCGGGCTGCGGCGCTCGCCGCCGAGCTCAGGCAGCTCGGCGGGCTGCTGGGGCTGCTCGCGCACCCGGCAGCGGCATGGCTGGCGGCGCCTTCACAGCTTGGCGGCGAGACGACGGCGGCGACCGGCGGCCTGGATCCGCCCGAGATCGAACGGCGCGTCGCCGCCCGCCTTGAAGCGCGCCGCACCAAGAACTTCGCCGAGTCCGACCGCATCCGCGACGAACTCGCTGCCGCCGGGATCCTGCTCGAGGACGGACCCGCCGGCACCACCTGGCGCCGGAAGTGACGGTGCCGGGTCGCACTTATCGCACTTATTGCCAATAAGTGCGATAAGTGCGACCCGGCACCCTCAGTTCGATCACTTCCGCCGCAGGCAGGACTCGAGGGTGTTCTTCATGAGCGCGGCGATGGTCATCGGGCCGACGCCACCGGGTACGGGCGTGATCCACCCGGCGCGCTCCGCCGCCCCTTCGTAGTCGACGTCGCCGACCAGCTTGCCGTCCGGCAGGCGGTTGATGCCGACGTCAAGGACGATGGCGCCGGGCCGGACCCAGCTTCCTGGCACGAAGCGTGGCTTGCCGATGGCCGCTACAAGGATCTCTGCCGCGCCGACGTGGCGCGCAAGGTCCTTCGTCTGGCTGTGGCAGACCGTGACGGTGGCCGCCTTGATGAGCAGCTCGAGCGCCATCGGGCGGCCGACGATGTTGCTTCGCCCGACGATCACCGCGTCCTTGCCCCGCACGTCGATGCCCTCGCGCTCGAGCATCAGGATCATCCCGTAGGGCGTGCAGGGCCGCATCACAGGCGTGCCCTGCGCGAGCCGGCCGACGTTGTACGCATGGAAGCCGTCCACGTCCTTGGCCGGGTCGATGCGCTCCAAAACCGCGGTCGACCCGATATGGGCGGGCAGCGGCAGTTGCACCAGGATGCCGTCGATCGCGGAATCCGCGTTCAGGCGGTCGATCAAGGCCAGCAGGTCGGCCTCGGACGTCGAGGCGGGAAGGTCGTGGGCAACAGAGGCGATGCCCGTCTCCTCGCAGGCGCGCCGCTTGTTGCGCACGTAGACCGCCGAGGCGGCGTGGTCGCCGACCATCACGACCGCAAGACCGGGCCGTCGCCTTCCCCGGGCCGCCAGCGCGTCCGTGCCCTTGCGCACCTCGCGCCTGAATTCTTCCGCGATCCGTTTGCCGTCGATGATTTTCGCTGTCATGGCAAGAATTCCTTCACGTGGCACGCAATAAAGGGGGCGCCGATGCGCCCCTCCCTGCAGCCTCACGGCCGCAACCGTCAGAACCGAAACATCGTCTTGAAGGCCCGGAAGTGACCGCGTGGGTAGTGCTGGCTGGACGCGTAGCCGAACTCGTCGCCGTATCCGTCGCCAATCGCGAATGGCATCTTCTCGTCGAATCCGTTGTCGATCGACTGGGTGTGCACAGTACTTGAAATGCCTTCATAGGTGAACTCAAGGTTGGTGGTCGCGAACGAGCCAACCGTGCGCGTCGCGTTTCCCGCCGCCGCTGGCAGCACGCGGAAGTCCTGGAAGCCTCCGACGCTAAATACCCGTGCACTGGCACCAAGGTCACCAACCGTATGGTCGCCTTCCACGGTGAAGCGATCACCCCCTTACTCGTATTCATCCCCCAGGTCGCGTGTCGAGCAACTTCGGGCCGACATCGACCGTGCGCAGTCGCGCAATGGAATTGTTTTGCTGGACTGCGATTTCGGCAAAAAACCTCGATGTCGTCGGCGATATACCTGAAGCCGAGCAGCGGCAAGCACGCGCGCTCAGATCCCAGAAACGACGCGCTGTCGGGCGAGTAATCATGTCGGCAAATTCCAGCTGCCAGCTCGGGGCGATCAAAAGGGCATGCTGGATCGAAAGCCACAGTTTCGGTCGGCAGCCCGCGTCGACGAGGATCATTCCCGGCAAGCTGCGGGTCGATCGCCGATCTGAACCGGCTCGCGACCTGAAGTCGGTCATGCTGGTTTCGTGGACTTCGTCATTTCCTAGCGTGCTGTTCCAGAGTTAGTTGAACATCACGGTCACGTTGCCCGTGTCATCGCCCGTTCCCCGGAAGGCGGAGGCCGCCAACTCATCCATGCCGCTGGCTGCCGTCGCACCATAGCTGCCGGCAATCTCGAGACCCTCGAAATTCCTCCGCAGAACTTATTGACGACACCAGCCAAAGCGTCCGACCACGCGTCAGCGCCAAGTCCACGCAAGCTGACCGCTGCGATGCCATTCGCGGTTGGATGCTGATTGTTGGCACGCGTCGAGAACGTGACGTTGCCGGTCATCGGCAAGGCCTCGAGGACTTCCTGCAGATTGTTATGACCGGATGTGTCGAGCGCATCGCAATCGACGGCCAATACGGGCGCCGGGCCCTTGAACTGGCTGCCATGCCTGTTTCGCGACCCGACGAGCACGATGTCTTCCTATTCCTGGGTGAGCATGGCCTGGGCCGTCAGCACGATCGACAGGCTTATCGCGCCGCCGATCGCGAGGTGAATCGCCCTTGCGAGCGGTTTCCCGTGGGTCGGGCTCAAGTCCCCCATTTATGTGGATACGACTGCTACAGGCCAGCTTTGGCAGGCCGAATCCACGCCCGCTAACTTGCCTTCCGCTGCTGCTGCTGGAAAATGGGGCTCCCCCCGTTGTAAAAAAAACACAACGTTTGTCGCGAACACCTGCCCAGACGGCTGCCATCCACGTATCCTGCGAACGGCCGTCGGGGCATGGCGCAGTCTGGTAGCGCATCTGCTTTGGGAGCAGAGGGTCGGGGGTTCAAATCCCTCTGCCCCGACCATTTGAACGGGGCGCCCGTAGCTCAGCTGGATAGAGCAGCGGATTTCTAATCCGCCGGTCGGGGGTTCGAGTCCCTCCGGGCGCACCAGCACGCGTCCCGGGAGGCCTTCCTATATAATTTCGCCGGACCACGTTGGCGGGCGTAGCTCAGCTGGTAGAGCCCCGGATTGTGATTCCGGCCGTCGCGGGTTCGAATCCCGTCGCTCGCCCCAATTTGCCAAGGGCCATTAGCTCAATTGGTAGAGCTCCGGACTCTTAATCCGTAGGTTGTAGGTTCGAGTCCTACATGGCCCACCATTCCCGCCGCGATATTCCCGAGCCGACCTATCACTGGCCGGGCGGCATTTCGCCCGACGATGACCCGACGCCGGTCGAGTCGGCGCTGGCCGCGCTCAAGTACGGGGCGATCCTCGCCGCCGGCGTGACGATCGTCTTCTTCTACCTAGCGACGTACGCGGGCCGCGTGACCCCGCGCGGCGCCGCGACGCTTACGGTGCTCGCCGCCTTCGTGCTGCCGAGCCTGCTTGCCTTCCTGCGCACCCGCCTGGCGCGCCGCCGGCGGCGCCCGCCGCCGGCCGGCTGAGCCCCTTACGCTATAATTATCGGCTGAGGCGCGGCGGGGGTCGCCGCCGCCTGTCGCCCGGTTCCAGATGCGAAAGTGGCGGAACTGGTAGACGCGCCGGATTTAGGATCCGGTGGGGAAACCCTTGAGAGTTCGAGTCTCTCCTTTCGCACCACGAGGTTGAGCGGCAGATGATGGTTTCAGTGGAGACGCTACCGGGCCTCGAGCGCCGCATGGAAATCTCGGTGCCCGCGACCCGCGTGCGCCAGCAGGTCGACGCGCGGCTGCTCAAGGTGAGCCGCACTGCGCGCATCAAGGGTTTTCGTCCGGGCAAGGCGCCGATCCACGTCGTGCGCAAGCATTACGGCACCCAGGTCAAGGACGAGGTCGTCTCCGACCTGATCCGCGAGACCTTTGCCGAGGCGCTTCGGCAGGAGAAACTGCAGCCCGCCGGCGGTCCGCGCATCGAGGCGCAGAAGACCGGCGAGCCCGACGGCCTGCGCTATACCGCGACCTTCGAGGTCTACCCGCAGTTCGAGCTGGCCGACCCGGCGAAGCTGAAGCTCACGCGGCCGGTCGCCGCGGTCGGCGAGGGCGACGTGGACGCCATGATCGAAAGCCTGCGCCGCCAGCGGCCGAACTGGACCGAGGTCGCGCGCGGCTGCGGTGACGGCGACCGCGTCACGATCGACTTCGAGGGCCGGATCGACGGCGCGCCGTTCGAAGGCGGCAAGAGCGAGAACCACGTCATCGTGCTCGGCGCCGGGAGGCTGCTGCCGGACTTTGAGCAGGGGCTGAGGGGCTCCGCCCCGGGCGAGAAGCGCGAATTCGACCTGCGCTTCCCGGAGGACTACCCGGCGCGGACGCTCACCGGCAAGACGGCGCGCTTCGAGACGCTCGTGCACAAGGTCGAGGAGAGCAGCCTGCCGGAAGTCGACCCCGCGTTCTGCGAAGCCTTCGGCGTCGCCGAGGGCGGCATCGAGGCGCTGCGCGCCGAGGTGCGCCAGAACATGGAGCGCGAACTCGCCCAGGCCGTGCAGTCACGGCTCAAGGCCCAGGTCATGGACCAGCTGCTGGCGGCGAACCCGATCGCCGTGCCGAAGTCGCTGGTCGATGCCGAGATCCGCGACATGCAGGTCGCGCTCCTGCGCCGCAGCGGGCAGCGCGACGCGCGCCAGCTGCCGCCGCGCGAGAACTTCGAGCCCGCGGCGAAGCGCCGTGTCGCGCTCGGGCTGCTGCTGAACGAAGTAGCCCGCAGGGCGAACATAAAGCCGGACGCGGCGCAGGTTCAGAGCCGGCTGGACGAGCTGGTGTCGACCTACACCGATCCCGACGAGGCGCGCCGGCAGTACCTGCAGGACGAGGCGGCGACGCGCCAGCTGCAGATGTCGGTGCTCGAGGACCAGGCCGTGGCCTGGGTGGTCGCGACCGCGGACGTCAGGGACCAGGCGGCGACCTTCAAGGACATCATGAACTTCGGGGCCGACGCGGCGTCCGAAGCAGTGGGGTGATGACGTGAGCGGCAGCATCGAAACCAAGGCCCTGAACCTCGTTCCCATGGTGGTCGAGCAGACCGCCCGCGGCGAGCGTGCGTACGACATCTACTCGCGGCTCCTGAAGGAGCGCGTGGTGTTCATCGTCGGCGAGGTCGAGGACCACATGGCGAACCTGGTGGTCGCCCAGCTCCTGTTCCTCGAGTCCGAGAACCCGGACAAGGACATCCACCTCTACATCAATTCGCCGGGCGGCGCCGTCACCGCGGGTCTGGCGATCTACGACACGATGCAGTTCATCAAGCCTGACGTCAGCACGATCTGCGTGGGGCAGGCGGCCTCGATGGGAGCGGTGCTGCTCGCGGCGGGCGCCAAAGGCAAGCGTTTTGCGCTGCCGCACTCGCGCGTTATGGTCCATCAGCCGCTCGGGGGCTTCCACGGCCAGGCAACCGACGTCGAAATCCATGCCCGCGAAATCCTTGACTCGCGTCGCAGGCTCAACGAGATTCTCGCGCGCCACACCGGCCAGCCGCTCGACAAGATCGGCAGGGATACCGACCGGGACAACTTCATGAGCGGCGAGCAGGCCCGCGAGTACGGAATCGTGGACGGGGTCCTCGACAAGCGGGTGCAACTGCCGGAACCTGCCAAGTGAGCGTGAGGATCCGCTGTAGATAGGAAATGCAAGTACTTGACTTGGAAAAGGAATTTACCGGCCGGGACCGGCATGCTATAAAACCGGAACCGGCCTTCTAGCGGGCGAGGGGCGCGACGCATGGTTGATGACACGCGGGGCAAGCACGACGACGGCAAGCTGCTGTACTGCTCCTTCTGCGGCAAGAGCCAGCACGAGGTCAGGAAGCTGATCGCCGGTCCCTCGGTGTTCGTCTGCGACGAGTGCGTCGAGCTCTGCAACGACATCATCCGCGAGGAGCTCGAGGAAAAGCAGGAGCGCTCGCGCGACCGCCTGCCGAAGCCCCACGAGATCCGCAAGGTCCTCGACGAGTACGTCATCGGGCAGGACCGCGCCAAGAAGATCCTCGCGGTGGCGGTCTACAACCACTACAAGCGGCTCCAGGCCCGGCCGGGCGACAAAAAGCATCGCCACGACAAGGACGAGGTCGAGCTCGCCAAGAGCAACATCCTGCTGATCGGGCCGACCGGCTGCGGCAAGACGCTGCTGGCTGAGACGCTCGCGCGGCTGCTGAACGTGCCATTCACGATCGCGGATGCGACCACGCTCACCGAGGCGGGTTACGTCGGCGAGGACGTCGAGAACATCATCCAGAAGCTGCTGCAGAAGTGCGACTACGACGTCGAGAAGGCGCAGACCGGCATCGTCTACATCGACGAGATCGACAAGATCTCACGCAAGTCGGACAACCCGTCGATCACCCGCGACGTGTCGGGCGAGGGCGTGCAGCAGGCGCTGCTCAAGCTGATCGAGGGCACGATCGCCTCGGTGCCGCCGCAGGGCGGCCGCAAGCATCCGCAGCAGGAGTTCCTGCAGGTCGACACGGGCAACATCCTGTTCATCTGCGGCGGCGCATTCGCGGGCCTCGAGAAGATCATCGAGAAGCGCAGCTCCCGGGGCGGGATCGGCTTCGCGGCCGAGGTCAGGGCTCCCTCGGAGCGCCCGCAGGGCGCCGATCTGTTCAAGGACGTCGAGCCCGAGGACCTCATCAAGTTCGGACTGATCCCGGAGTTCGTCGGCCGCCTGCCGGTGGTCGCGACCCTCGAGGAACTGGACGAGAACGCCCTCGTGACCATCCTGACCCAGCCACGGAACGCGCTTTCCAAGCAGTACGCGCGCCTGTTCGACATGGAGAATGTCGACCTCGAGATCCGCGAGGACGGCCTGCGCGCGGTCGCCCGCAAGGCAATGGAGCGCAAGACCGGCGCCCGGGGCCTCAGGACGATTCTCGAAAACGTGCTGCTCGACATCATGTACGACCTGCCGTCGCTCAAGAACGTGGCCAAGGTCGTGGTGGACGAGATCGTCATCCTGGGCGACAGCAAGCCCTACCTCGTCTATCGCAGCGACGAATCCCAGGTCACGGCGCCCGAGATCCGCCGGGCCTGAAGCGACCGCCGACCGCCAAGGGGTCCCGCTCGGGGGGTCGAACCCCGTCAGCGACGAGTCTGCAATCCGGTGACGTGCGTCGCAGCTGAGGGGGCGAGACCCCTCCGGTTCCGCGACTTGTTTCGCCCGTGTACCGGCCCCATCACGTATCCTACCTGAAACCAGGCGGCGCGACCGCCCCCGAGGATCCGACAGTGCCCGAGACCAAGAGCAAGTCCCCGAGCGCCCCCCAGGCCACCCGCGTGCCGATCCTGCCGCTGCGTGACGTTGTGGTCTATCCGCACATGGTCATCCCGCTGTTCGTCGGCCGCGACAAGTCGATCCACGCGCTCGACGAGGCCATGCGACGCGACAAGCAGATCCTGCTGGTCGCCCAGAAGCAGCACGACGTGGACGACCCGAAGCCGCGCGATCTCTACACGGTCGGCACGGTCGCGACGATCCTGCAGCTCCTGAAGCTGCCCGACGGCACGGTCAAGGTGCTGGTCGAGGGCGTGTCGCGCGCCATGGTCGAGAACATCGACGTGGACGGCTACTTCACGGCCGACATGACCCCGCTGCCGGACGTCGAGCAGTACGAGGAGCGCGAGATGGACGTGCTGACGCGTTACGTCGTGTCGCACTTCGAGCAGTACGTGAAGCTCAACAAGAAGGTGCCGCCCGAGATCCTGACGTCGCTCGCCGGCATCGAGCATCCGGGCCGCCTCGCTGACACCGTCGCCGCCCACATGGCGCTCAAGCTCTCCGAGAAGCAGAAGATGCTGGAGCTGCAGGACGTGCGCGCCCGCCTCGAGCAGGTCATGTCCCTGATCGAGGGCGAGATGGAAGTGCTGCAGATCGAGAAGAAGATCCGCGGCCGCGTGAAGTCGCAGATGGAGAAGAGCCAGCGCGAGTACTACCTCAACGAGCAGGTGAAGGCGATCCAGAAGGAGCTCGGGGACCTGGAGGACGCGCCGAACGAGCTCGCGGACCTCGAAAAACGCGTCGCCAAGGCCGGCATGCCGAAGGAGGCGCGCGACAAGGCGACCGCCGAGCTCAGCAAGCTGAAGCTGATGTCGCCGATGTCCGCCGAGGCCACGGTGGTCCGCAACTACGTGGACTGGCTGGTCAAGATGCCGTGGAAGAAGCGCACCAAGGTGCACCACGACATCGCGGCCGCCCAGCGGGTGCTGGACGAGGACCACTACGGCCTGGAGAAGGTCAAGGAGCGCATCGTCGAGTACCTCGCCGTCACGCAGCGCGTGAAGCGGCTCAAGGGCCCGATCTTGTGCCTCGTCGGTCCGCCCGGCGTCGGCAAGACCTCGCTCGGCCAGTCGATCGCGCGCGCCACGAACCGCAAGTTCGTGCGCATGTCGCTCGGCGGCGTGCGCGACGAAGCGGAGATCCGCGGGCACCGGCGCACCTACATCGGCTCGCTGCCGGGCAAGGTGCTGCAGAACATGGCGCGCACCGGCGTCAGGAACCCGCTGTTCCTGTTCGACGAGGTCGACAAGATGTCGATGGACTTCCGCGGCGACCCGTCGTCGGCGCTGCTCGAGGTGCTCGACCCCGAGCAGAACACCTCGTTCGCCGACCACTACCTCGAGGTCGATTTCGACCTGTCCGAGGTCATGTTCGTGTGCACGGCCAACACGCTCAACATCCCGGCGCCGCTGCTCGACCGCATGGAGGTGATCCGGCTGCCCGGCTACACCGAGGACGAAAAGCAGAACATCGCGCGCCGCTTCCTGCTGCCGAAGCAGGTCAAACAGAACGGGCTGAAGGGCGGCGAGCTGACCGTCGATGACCCGGCGATCCTCGACATCATCCGGCACTACACCCGCGAGTCGGGTGTGCGCAACCTCGAGCGCGAGACCGCGAAGATCTGCCGCAAGGCGGTCAAGCAGCTGTTGCTCGAGCCGGACCGGAAGACGGTCGCCGTGACGCTCGACAATCTCGGCGACTTCCTTGGCGTGCGCCGCTTCCGCTTCGGCCGCGCGGAGGAGGCGAACCGGGTCGGCCTCGTCACCGGGCTCGCCTGGACCGAAGTCGGCGGCGAGCTCTTGACCATCGAGGCCGCGGTCGTGCCGGGCAAGGGCAAGCTGCTCTATACCGGCCAGCTCGGCGAAGTGATGCAGGAGTCGATCCAGGCGGCGATGACCGTGGTGCGCAGCCGCGCGGACCTGTTCGGTCTCGAGGCCGACTACCACCAGAAGGCCGACGTGCACGTGCACGTGCCGGAGGGCGCGACGCCCAAGGACGGTCCGAGCGCGGGCATCGGCATGTGCACGGCGCTGGTCTCGGCGCTGACCAGGATCCCCGTGCGCGCGAGCGTCGCGATGACCGGCGAGATCACGCTGCGCGGCGAAGTGCTGCCGATCGGCGGACTCAAGGAAAAACTGCTGGCCGCCCAGCGCGGCGGCGTCGAGTCCGTGCTGATCCCGAGCGAGAACGAGAAAGACCTCGTCGAGATCCCGGCCAACATCAAGGACAAGCTCGACATCCGCCCGGTCAAGTGGATCGACGAGGTGCTCGAGATCGCGCTCGAGAAGAGCCCGCAGGTGACGACCACGACCGTGGCCGCCGCGCCGGTTCCGGTCGAGGCGCCGAAAGAGCCGGAGCGCCGTACCAGCCGCCGCGCAGTCAAGCCGTTCCAGCCACACTGAATGTGAAGGGGCGCGTCCCCTTCATTTGCGGCGGCTTGGCCTTCCGGGGGTCGATGCCGTATAGTTCCGCGCCTCCCAGGGGGGCCGGATTGCGGTCCGCCGGGGTGCTTAGCTCAGCTGGTAGAGCGTCGCCCTTACAAGGCGAATGTCGCAGGTTCGAACCCTGCAGCACCCACCAGTGACCTGGAGCGGTAGTTCAGTTGGTTAGAATACCGGCCTGTCACGCCGGGGGTCGCGGGTTCGAGTCCCGTCCGCTCCGCCATCATCCTCGCAGGGTCGCCAGAAATGGCGACCCTTTTTCATTGCCAGCTGATTCGGCCGCGACCTTGCCTTCGCGCGCCGGGTTTCGCTCGTTCGCTCCGCCAGAACCTAGTCGCTCACTCGCGAACCCGGCCCGCTCGGCGCGGTCGCCGCCGTTTCCGCAGCCGATGAAGCAGGGCGGTCATGCCTGGCGAACCAGGCGAGGATGTAGGCGATGCGGGCGTTGAGCTGGCTGGGGCGGACGTCCAGGGAGTGGGAGGCACCCGGGACACGGACCAGCAGCGTGTCGACGCCGCGGATGCGCAACGCCTGGTAGTACTGCTCCGATTCCGAGATCGGCGTGCGGAAATCCTGCTCGCCGGTGACCACAAGGGTCGGCGTCCTGACATTCCCGACGCGTGAGAGCGGGGAACGGTGCCAGTAAGCCTCGTAATCCTCCCAGGGCGGCGCGGGGAACCAGTACCTGTAGAAGTAGTTCGGCAGGTCAGCCGTCAGCGCAAAGCTCGCCCAGTTGATGACCGGCTTCTGCACCGCCGCCGCGCGGAAGCGGTCGGTCGTGCCGACGATCCACGCGGTCAGCACGCCGCCGCCGCTGCCGCCGGTCACGAACAGGCGCGTGTCGTCGACGCCACCGCGCGCGATCGCCGCGTCCACCGCCGCCATCAGGTCGTCGAAGTCGCGGCCCGGGTAGGCGTGGTGGATCGCGTTGCCGAATTCCTCGCCGTAACTCGTGCTGCCACGCGGATTGGAGAACAGCACGTTGTAGCCGGCCGCCGCAAAGAGCTGCAGTTCCGCGGCGAAGCGCGGGCCATAGTTCGTGTGCGGGCCGCCGTGGATCTCGAGGAGCAGCGGGTACTTCTTCGCGGGATCGAAGCCCGGCGGACGGATCAGCCAGCTCTGCACGCGGCGCCCGTCGGCCGGCGTCGTGCTCCAGATTTCCTCGACCTGGCCGAGCTCGCGCAGCGCCAGGAGGTCGTCGTTGAGCGCGGTGAGGCGGCGCGTCCTGCCGCCGTCATAGACTCCGACCGCCGACGGATCATGGACGTCGTTGGCGCTGTAGGCGATCGTGCCATCGCTCGCAACCGAATACGAGCCGCCGCCGTAGGGGCGCGACCAGGCCTCACCGCCCAGGTCGTCCACGAGGTTCGTGACCCGGCCCGCGAGGTCCACCTCGGCGATGCGGGTCGTGCCCTGGTCGTCGTACTGGAAGTACAGGCGCCGGCTGTCGCGGCTCCAGGCCGGCCGCTCGATGTCGCGGTCGAGGTCGGCGGCGAGCTCGCGAATCTCGCCATTCTCGCGGTGCAGCAGGTACAGTCGCGTGCGCTGGTAGCTCTGGTAACGGTCATCGTAGCCCGTGAAGGCGATGAACCTGCCGTCCGGCGACGGCGCGGGCTCCGCGTCCGGACCGAAGCGCTTCGTGAGCGCGCGCATGCTGCCGGTCGCGACGTCCACGGCATGCAGGTCGCCGTCGTTCGGCTCGAGGTCGGCGTTCTCGTGACGGTTCGCGGACACGAGGATCTCGCTGCCGTCGGCGGACCAGGCCAGGTCGCGATGGTCGAACGCGCCCTCGGTGAGCTGGCGCGGCGTGCCGCCGTCCGCGGGTACGACGAACACCTGGCCGAAGGCATCCGGCAGGTAGCCCTCGCCGTCGGCGCGGTAGACCATGCGGTCGATGGCCTTGAGCGGCGGCGCCCAGCTGGCGTCCTCGGGCCGCTCGGGGAGCGTGACCGCGAGCGGCTCGTGCTTTGCCGGCACGCGCATGACGAACGCAAACTGGCGGCCGTCGGGTGACCAGGCGAGGCTGCTCGGCGGCTGCAGAAGGTTGGTGATGCGCGCGGCGACGCCCGCCTTGAACCAGTGCACGTGAATCTGCGCGCCGTCGCCGTCCGCGGCAACGAATGCGAGCCGGTCGCCGTCCGGAGACCAGCGGGGGCTGCCCTGATCGCCGCCGCCGCCGGCAAGCGGGCGGTGATTGCTGCCGTTGCGGTCCATGAGCCAGATGGCGCCGCGCTGAGTGTCGGTCTTCACGTCGAACGAGCGACGCACGTAGGCGATCCGCGCGCCATCCGGCGAGATCCTCGGGTCGCTCGCCCACTCGAGCCCGAACACGTCGAGCGGCGCAAATGGCGGTTTGCCGGCGGCTGACGTGACGCACGGCAGGGCAACGAGCGCGGCGAGGACCAGGGTGGCGGCACGGGTCGTCATCGGGATCTCCAGACTTCGGGCGGAAGGCCGGACATGCTACCCTAGCGCCCCGTTTTTTCCGACGGCCGACGATCCGGCACCGTCAATAGCAACATGCTGCAGACGATTCACGACAAGCTGAAAGGCATCTTCGCCGTCGCGATCCTGGTCGCGCTCGGCATCGTGTTCGTGTTCTGGGGCGTCAATTTTTCCACCGATTCGGGCGGGCTCACGCGCGCCAAGGGCATCGAGGTGAATGGCCGCGAGATCCCGACCGCGGACGTGCTGCGCAACTACCAGGAGGAGATGTCACGCCTGCACACGATGATGGGCGAGGCCGGCGTGCCCGACGAGCTGCAGGAGTCCGTCGAGCAGCGCGTCGTGTACATTGCCGTGCGCGGCGAGCTCCTGCGCCAGCGCACCGAGAAGCTCCGCTACCAGGCGAGCGACGGGCAGGTGCTGATGGCGATTCACGAGGTCCCCGCCTTCCAGGTGGCGGGCAGGTTCTCCAGGGACGCCTATCTCGCGGCGCTGCAGTCCGCCGGCATGACGCCGGAGCGCTTCGAGACCGAACAGCGCCGTTACCTGCTCGCGAGCCAGGTTGACCGCGCCCTTTATCAGTCCGCGTTCGTGCTGCCGGCCGAGCTGACGCGCTCGGTTGCGCTGCGCGACGAAGTGCGCAGCGTCGGCTGGGTCGCGGTTCCCGCGTCGGCCTTCGATTCGGCGGTCCAGGTGGACGACGAGGCGCTGCGCAAGTTCCACGCGGCGAACCAGTCCCGCTACATGACCGAGGAGCTGGCGACCGTCATGTTCGTGCGGCTGGACCTCGACGCCTTCGCCGCGCAGGCGGACGTGTCCGAGGACGAGCTGCGCGCCTGGTACGACGAGAACCGGGCGCGTTACACCGTGCCGGGCCGTCGCCGCGCGCGGCACATCCTGATTGCCGGCGACGACGCGGCCGCCGAGGCAAAGGCGAGCCAGGCGCTCGAGCGCGCCAGGGCGGGCGAGGACTTCGCTGCGCTCGCACGCGAGCTGTCCGACGACGAGGCGTCGAAGGAATCGGGAGGCGATCTCGGCGAGGCCCAGCGCGAGGATTTCGTCGGCTCGTTCGCGGACGCGGTCTGGGGCATGCAGCCGGGCGAGATCCGCGGGCCGGTACGGACCGAGTTCGGCTGGCACGTCATCCGGCTCGATTCCATCGCACCCGAGGTTTCCCGCAGCTTCGAGGACGTGCGCGCCGAACTGGAGCCCGAGTTCCGGCGCTCCCAGGTGGAGAAGGCCTTCGGCGATGCGCGCGAGCAGCTCGACACGCTGGCCTTCGAGGCTGCGGGCGACCTCGACGCCGTGGCGACGAAGATGAATCTGCCGGTGCAGCGCATCGAACGCTTCACGCGGGCCGGCAGTCCGGAACTCGGCTCATCGCGCAATCTGACCGACACCGTGTTCTCGCCCGAGGTTCTTGCCGGCCGCGAGTTGCGCCTCGTCGAGCTCGCCCCGGAACGTGTGGTCGCGCTCGGCGTGAAGGACCACCAGCCGGCCCGCGCGCGGCCATTCGAGGAAGTGCGCGCCGTGGTCACCGCGGCCGCGCGGCTCGAGGCCGCCGGCAAGCTCGCCGCGGCGCGCGCGGCCGAGGCCGCCAAGGCGCTGTCGGATGGCGCAGCCTGGCTCGATACGATCGCGCCCTGGCGCGGCGAGGCGGGAGCCGGGTTGCCGAGGTCGCTACGTCGCAGCGATCCGGACGTGCCAGCCGGGGTCCGCGAGGCCGCCTTCCGCGCACCGGTGCCCTCGGGTGCCGCGCGATACGGATCCGTGGTTCTCGCCGACGGCAACGCGGCGCTCTGGACCGTAACCGCGGTGCAGCCGGGCAGGCTCGATGCGCACGACGCGGACGCGCAGCGCGCCGCGCACGACCAGGCTCGCGACCGGATCGCGATGTCCGACGCCAACGTCTACCTCACCGAGATGCGCGCCAACGCGGACGTGGACGTCAACCCGAAACTCTTCGAGTAACGAACGGGACGCGGTCTTCTGAGGGTGCCGGGTCGCACTTATCGCACTTATTGCCAAAGCAATAAGTGCGATAAGTGCGACCCGGCACCCTCAGACCCGTCGATTGCTATTCAGCGAAACTCATCCCGACGTGGGAGTAGCCGGCATCGACATAGAGCGTCTCGCCGGTGATGCCGGCCGCGAGGTCGGAGCAGAGGAAGGCGGCGGCATTGCCGACGTCCTCGATGGTGACGTTGCGCCTGAGCGGCGACACCTGCTCGACGTGGTGCAGCATCTTGCGGAATCCCGGGATGCCGGCCGCGGCCAGCGTCTTGATCGGGCCCGCCGAAATCGCGTTCACGCGGATGTTCCGCGCGCCGAGGTCGGCGGCGAGGAAGCGCACATTGGCCTCGAGGCTCGCCTTCGCGAGACCCATCACGTTGTAGGCCGGGATCGAACGCACGGCCCCGAGGTAGGAGAGGGTGAGGATCGCACCGGCGCGCCCGGCCATGAGCGGCAGCGCGGCGCGCGCGAGGGCGGTGAGGCTGTAGCTCGACACGTCGTGCGCGGTCGCGAAGTTCTCGCGCGTCGTCGCCTCGACGAACCCGCCGGTCAGCGCCTCGCGCGGCGCGAAAGCGACCGAGTGGACGAGGACGTCGAGCGACTGCCATTCGCTGCGCAGGCGCTCGAACGCCGAGGTGATCTCGGCATCGACGGCCACGTCCATCGGCATGACGAGCTGCGAGCCGAGCTCGCCGGCGAGCTCGATCACGCGCTCCTTGATGCGCTCGTTCTGGTAGCTGAAGGCAAGCTCGGCGCCCTCGCGGCGCATGGCCTGCGAGATGCCCCAGGCGATCGAGCGATCGGTCGCGAGCCCCACGATCAGGGCTTTCTTGCCGGCCAGGAACCCCATGCCTTCCCTCCCGTTGAAGCCTTGGTCGCGCCCATGCGCGGGCGAGACCGAGGCTTCTCAGCCGCCGACGCCCGTGCCGCCTCCGACGTGGATGGTCAGGGACTGCCCGGCGCGCAGCGCGGTGCTGCCGCCCATGTTATTCCATGACTGCAACTCGCGGACGGTCACCGCGTAGCGGCGCGCGATTCCGGACAGGGTATCGCCGCGCCTCACCTTGTAGTTCACCTTGCCGTCCACGGCCGCCGTGCGTGCCTCGGCGGCCTCGGAGCCCGATGCGCCGCTGCCGCCGCTGCCCGCGACCTGCAGGCGCTGGCCCGGCTGGAGCACCGCCTTGGTCGAGATATGGTTCATGCGTGCGAGCTGCGCCACCGTCATGCCGTAGCGGCGCGAAATGCTCCACAGTGACTCGCCGCTTTTCACTCGGTGCAGGCGCCGTTCCAGGTCCGATCCCAGCCCCGCGTGCAGCTGCGAAACGTCGCCCGCCGGCACCCAGAGCGCGTCGCCGGGCCTGAGGCCGGTCTGGGGCCCCCCGTTCATGCGGTCGATGACGGTCTCCGGCACCTTGTAATAGCCGGCGATGGAGGCCAGCGATTCACCCGGAACCACGGTGTGCACCGCGAGCCGCGCGCGGGCGCTGCCGTCGAGCGCCGCGAGCTTCGCGGTGAAGCCGTCGGCGACCACTTCCGGCACCAGCACGCGGTGCGGGCCGTCCGGGTCGGTCATCCAGCGGTTCCAGCCGGGGTTGAGCGCATGCAGCTCTTCGGGATCGACGCCCGCGAGCTCGGCCATCAGCCGCAGGTCCACCGGGCCCTCGGTCGGCACCACGCGGAAATACGGCGCGTCCGGCACCGGCGGCAAGTAGAAGCCGTAACGATCCGGCTCGCTCACCATCTTCGCGAGCGCGATCAGCTTCGGCACATAGGCGCGGGTCTCGGCGGGCAGGGACAGCGAGAAGAAATCCGTGCGCCGGCCGAGCGCCCTGTTGCGATTGACCGCGCGCTGGACATTGCCCGTGCCGTAGTTGTAGGCCGCGATCGCCAGGAACCAGTCGCCGTCGAAGCGCTCCCTGAGCGCCGTGAGGTACTCGAGCGCGGCGCGCGTGGATTCGAGTACGTCGCGGCGCTCGTCCTTCCAGTAGTTGCGGCGCAGGCGGTACAGCTCGCCGGTCGGCGCGATGAATTGCCACAGGCCGGAGGCATGGGCGCGCGAGTAGGCGAACGGGTTGAAGGCGCTCTCGACCACCGGCAACAGTGCGAGGTCGGCGGGCAGGCCTTTCGCCTCGACCTCGTTGGCTACGTAGTGCAGGTAACGCTGCGCGCGGCCGAACACGCGGGCGAGGTAATCGGGATTGCGCTGCAGCCACTCGATCTCGCGGTCCACGCGCGGGTGGCTGACCTGGGGCAGGACCAGGTTGTTGCGGATGCGCACGACCACGTCGCCGTAGGCGACCGCCGACGCGAGCGGCTCGACCTGCGGCGCCTCGGCTTCCAGTTCCTCGGGCGACGTCCCGGCGCTGTCGCCATCGTCGGCGATCGGGTCCCCGGCCTGGGTGCTGGCGACCTGCTCGGGCAGCGGCGCGGGAGCACTCGTGGCCGATTGCGAGGCGCAGCCGGCGAGCGAAAGTGCGGCGACGGCCAGGGCGAGCGGCGCCAGGATCCCGAATCGCGCATCAATCATCGGAACGTATCCTTCCAGCTGCGAAGTTCCGCAAACACGGCGGCCGGTGTCGGCAGCATTCTGCCGGCACGGCGCTCGGCCGATGATTTGACATTTTCATGGCGGGTTCGCAGAAATGGGTTGACGCGCTTCTCAAGCCCGATGGTTGACGGCAGCGTGGGCCGCCCCTCCCCCCGGAGGACGGCGGCCCGTTTGACATAGTCCATTATGGCCGAGTTGCCGGGGTCCACGGTGAGGGCGAACCTCAGGTTGGCCTCCGTGTACTCATGCCCGCAAAACACCCGGGTCTCATCCGGCAGCCCCGCCAGGGCATCGAGCGAAGCCAGCATCTGTTCGGCTGTCCCTTCGAACAGGCGACCACAGCCAGCGCTGAACAGCGTGTCGCCGGAGAACAGCACCCCGTGCCCCGTGAGGGCGACGTGCCCCGCCGTATGGCCGGGCACGTCGAAGATGCCGAACTCGAGCCCGAGCGCGGCGATCCCCACGCGCTCGCCGCCCGCGAGCCGCACGCAGGCGACCGGCATGCGCTCGCGCGCAGGTCCGAACACCCGGGCTCCGGTCACGGCGACGAGTTCAGCGATGCCACCCACGTGGTCGGCATGATAATGCGTCGCGAGGATGGCCTCGAGCTTCAGCGCACCGGCGGCGAGCGCCGCCAGCACTGGCTGCGCATCGCCCGGATCCACGACCGCGACACCGTGCGGGGCGCCGATGCCGTGGATCATCCAGATGTAGTTGTCGCGGAACGCGGGGATCGGCCGCACGTCGAGCATGTTGGCAGTGTATCGCGCAGGCTTCGCTGCTGGGACTCCCGCTCGCGGCGGCGGAAGCGGTTATGCTTTCGGCATGGGCTCGCCAGCGATCGACATCGATGCCTGGCTCGCGGGGCCGCTGGGCGGCATCCTGGCCGGGCAGGAGCGCGCGATCGTCGCCGCAGCGCTCGAGTGCGCCTTCGGCCTGTACTGCGTGCAGGTCGGCTGCTGGGGCGATTGCGACACTTTCCTCGCGCACGCGCGTACGCGCCGCGCCGCGCTCGTGGCGGGCCGGCCCGCGCCGGGGGTCGCGCTGATTTCCGAGCCGGCGGCACTCGCGCTCCAGTCCGACAGCGTGGACGTCATGCTGCTCCCGCACACGCTCGAATTCGCGCCGGAGCCGCACGAGGTGCTGCGCGAGGCGGCGCGCGTGCTGACAGGCGATGGCGAACTCGTCGTGCTCGGCTTCGAACCGCTCGGCGCGTGGGCGCTGCGTCACGCCTTCACGCGCGGCGGCTGCCCGCCGGGACTCCCGCGTACCATCCCGGCGGCGCGGCTCGCGGACTGGCTGAAACTGGTCGGCTTCGAGGTCGGCGCCCCATCGCGCTATCTCTACGCGCCGCCGCTCGCGGGCCGGATCGCCGCGCGCGCGCGCGGCTTCCTCGAGCGCGCCGGCATCCGCGTCTGGCCGCGCTTTTCCGGTGCGTACCTCCTGCACGCGCGCAAGCGCATGCACTCGATGACGCCGGTGCGCCTGCGCAGGCGGATGCGCACTGCGGTCATCGGCGGTTTGGCCGAGCCGGCGGCGCGGCGCGTCTCTTGAGTCGCGTCGAGATCTACACCGACGGCGCCTGTCGCGGCAACCCGGGCGCGGGCGGCTGGGGTGCGGTGCTTCGTTACGGGGACCGGGAGCGCGAGCTGTACGGCGGCGAGGCCGACACCACGAACAACCGCATGGAACTGACGGCGGCGATCCGTGCGCTCGAGGTGCTGCAGCGGCGCTGCCGGGTTGCCGTCTACACGGACTCGCAGTACGTACGCGGCGGAATCACCACTTGGCTCGCCGACTGGAAACGCCGCAACTGGCGCACTGCCGGCCGCAAGCCGGTCAAGAACCAGGATCTCTGGCAGCAGCTCGACGCGCTCGCAGCCGCGCACGACGTGGAATGGCACTGGGTCCGCGGCCACGCCGGTCACCCGGAGAACGAGCGCGCCGACGCGCTCGCGAACCGCGGCATCGATGAGCTGAAATGAAGGGGACGCACCCCTTTATCGAAGGGGACGCGCCCCTTCAGCAGTCCAACCGTGCGCTGTCATCACCGTGTGGAACTGAAGGGGCGCGTCCCCTTCGATAAAGGGGTGCGTCCCCTTCATTTCCAAGCTGGTATCCTTCCGCACCGTGCGCCAGATCGTCCTTGACACCGAAACGACAGGCCTCGAGCTCGCCGACGGGCATCGCATCATCGAGATCGGGTGCATCGAGCTGGTGCATCGCCGGCCGACCGGCCGCCACTGGCACCGCTACCTGAAGCCGGGGCGGGAGGTCGATCCGGGCGCGCTCGAGGTGCACGGGATCAGCAACGAATTCCTGGCCGCGCAGCCGGCATTCGCCGACGTCGCTGCGGAGTTCCTTGCGTTCGTGGAGGGCGCCGAGCTCGTGATCCACAACGCCGAGTTCGACGTGGGCTTCCTCGACGCCGAGCTCGCCGCATCGGGCATGACCGAGACCATCGCGGACCGCTGCCGGGTGCTCGACACGCTTGCGCTCGCGCGGCGCATGCACCCGGGCCAGCGCAACAGCCTCGACGCGCTCTGCAAGCGGTACAACGTGGACAACACCGGCCGGGACCTGCACGGCGCCCTGAAGGACGCCCGGATCCTCGCCGACGTCTATCTCGCGATGAGCGGCGGCCAGGCAGCACTCGGGCTCGACGCGGCGTCGGCGGCTACCGGGCCGCGGGTCGCGGCGCGCTCCGCCGCGCGTGCCCGTGCCCGGATTCCGGTGGTGCGGGCGAATGAGGCCGAGCTCGCGGCCCACGGCGAGGCACTCGAGACGATCGATCGCGCCTCGGGCGGGCGCACGCTGTTTCGCGCCGGGGGAGCCCGTGGCGCGTGAGAAGTCCCGCGGGCTTTCGCTGCATGGCTGCCGCATCGGCGTGCTCGGGCTCGGCTACGTCGGGCTGCCGCTCGCGGTCGAGTTCGGCAGGCACTACGACACGGTGGGCTTCGACATCGACCCGGACCGCATCGCCGACCTCAGGCGCGGCCGGGACCGCACGCTCGAGGTCGAGCGCAGGGAGCTGGCCGGGGCAAAGCGGCTGCGCTTCAGCGCGGAGCTTCGTGATCTCAAGTCCTGCAACGTCTTCGTCGTCACGGTCCCGACACCCATAGACGCCGATCGCCGACCGGACCTCGCGCCGCTCGAACGCGCGAGCGAGTCGGTCGGGAAAGTGCTGAAGCGCGGCGATATCGTGATCTACGAGTCGACCGTGTTCCCGGGCTGCACCGAGGAGATCTGCGTCCCGATCCTTGAAAAGCAGTCGGGCCTCAAGTTCAACCGGGACTTCTACGCGGGCTACAGCCCCGAGCGGATCAATCCGGGCGACCGGGAGCACCGGCTGCCGACCATCCGCAAGGTCACGTCAGGATCGACGCCCGCGGCGGCCGAGTTCGTCGACAGGCTCTATGGCTCGATCGTCAAGGCAGGCACGCACAAGGCCTCGTCGATCCGCGTCGCCGAGGCGGCCAAGGTGATCGAGAACACGCAGCGCGACGTCAACATCGCGCTCATCAACGAGCTGGCGATAATCTTCAACCGTCTCGGCATCGACACCCAGGAGGTGCTCGAGGCCGCGGGCAGCAAGTGGAATTTCCTGCCGTTCCGGCCCGGCCTGGTCGGCGGGCACTGCATCGGCGTCGATCCCTACTACCTGACGCACAAGGCGCAGCAGATCGGCTATCACCCGGAGATGATCCTCGCGGGCCGGCGCATCAACGACAACATGGCGCTGTACGTCGCGGGCGAGATCATCCGCCTGATGGTGGCGAAGCGTATCCACGTAAACGCCTCGCGCGTGCTGGTGATGGGCCTCGCCTTCAAGGAGAACACGCCGGACTTGCGCAATTCCAAGGTTGCGGACCTGATCGCCGAACTTCAGGCGCACCGGGCGAGGGTGGATGTCTGGGATCCGTGGGTGGATGCGCGCGAGGCGCAGGCGGAGTACGGCTTCAAGCCGGTGAAGCGGCCCGCGCGCGGCCGTTACGACGCGATCGTGCTCGCGGTCGCGCATCGGGAGTTCCTCGCCATGCGCCCGGAGGAGATCCGCCGGCTCGCGAAGCGCAGGCACGTCATCTACGACATCAAGTACCTGCTGAACCGCGGCCAGTCCGACGGCAGGCTGTGATGAAGATCCTGGTGACGGGCGCTGCGGGGTTCATCGGCTACCACGTCAGCAAGCGGCTGCTCGCGCGCGGCGATGAGGTCATCGGCCTCGACAATCTGAACGCGTATTACGACCCGACGCTCAAGCAGGCCCGGCTCGCGCGCCTGACCGCCCGCGAGGGCTTCAGCTTCACGCGCACGGATCTCGGCGACCGCGCGGCGATGGAGGGCCTGTTTGCGGGCGGCGGCTTCGCGCGGGTCGTCCACCTCGCGGCCCAGGCCGGCGTGCGCTACTCGATCGAGAACCCGCACGCCTACGCCGACAGCAACCTGACCGGCACGCTGCACGTGCTGGAGGGCTGCCGGCACCACGACGTCGAGCACCTCGTCTATGCCTCGACCAGCTCGGTGTACGGCGCCAACACGAAGATGCCGTTCTCGGTGCACCACAACGTGGACCATCCGCTGTCGTTCTACGGCGCGACCAAGAAGGCGAACGAGCTGATGGCGCACACCTACGCGCACCTGTACCGGCTGCCGGTGACCGGGCTGCGGTTCTTCACGGTGTACGGCCCCTGGGGCCGGCCGGACATGGCGCTATTCCAGTTCACGCGCAACATCCTCGCGGGCAAGCCGATCGACGTGTTCAATTACGGCAAGCACCGGCGCGACTTCACGTACGTCGCCGACATCGTCGGCGGCGTGATCGCGGCGCTCGATCACGTGGCGCAGCCCAATCCGGACTGGAACGGCGACGACCCCGACCCCGCGACCAGCAGCGCGCCCTACCGCCTCTACAACATCGGCAACAACCAGCCGGTCAAGTTGATGCACTACATCGCCGTGCTGGAGCAATGCCTCGGGCGCAAGGCCGAGATGAACCTGCTGCCGCTGCAGACCGGCGACGTGCCGGACACCTGGGCCGATGCCGAGGACCTGGTGCGCGACGTCGGCTACCGGCCCTCCACGCCGGTCGAGATCGGCATTCGCAAGTTCGTCGACTGGTACCTCGAGTACTACCGGGACGGCGCACCGCCGGATCCGAGGGTCACCAATCTTGGCTGAGAGCCTCACCGGTCACGCCAGGAGGCTTGCCGCCGTTTCGGTGAGCAAGCTGTTCGCGCGCAACGCCAACCGCTTCAAGCACTTCTCCCGCGCGAGCGACGGCCTGCTGTTCGACTTCAGCCGCCAGCACCTCGACGTCGAGGCGCTCGCGATGCTGCTGGCGGACTGCGAGCGGGCGGGGCTAGCCGCGCGCACCGAGGCGATGTTCGCGGGCGAGATCGTCAACGACAGCGAGCAGCGCCAGGCGCTGCACACGCTGCTGCGCGCGCCGGCGGGCACGGCGGTGCCCGCGAAGCTGGTGCCGCTCGAGGGCGCCGTGCGCACGATGCGCGCGCGCTGCGCGGCCTTCGTCAGGGACGTGCACACCGCGAAGCGCAAGAGCGCAACCGGCGCGCGCTTCACCGACGTGGTCAATATCGGCATCGGCGGCAGCGACCTCGGCCCCGCGATGGCGGTCGAGGCGCTCAGGCCATACCGCACCGGCCACCTGCGCTGCCATTTCGTCTCCAACGTGGACGGCACGCAGTTCGCGGACCTCGCGGCCGAGCTCGACCCGGCGCGCACGCTGTTCATCGTTTGTTCCAAGACCTTCACCACGCAGGAGACGCTTGCCAATGCGCGCCGTGCGCGCGCGTGGATCGCGGGCAAGCTCGGCGAGGCCGCGGTGCGCGCGCATTTCGTTGCGGTGTCCACCAACGGCAAGGCGATGGACGAATTCGACATTGCGGCGGATGCACGCTTCGAGATGTGGGACTGGGTCGGCGGGCGCTATTCGCTGTGGTCGGCGGTCGGGCTCGCGATCGAGCTCGCCATCGGCACGCAGCACTTCGAGGCTATGCTCGCGGGCGCGCGGGCCATGGACGAGCACTTCCGCCAGGCCGAGCCGCACGAGAACCTGCCGGTGCTCGCCGGGCTCATCGCCCACTGGAACCGCAACGTGCAGGGCTGCGCCGGCCACGCGGTGCTGCCGTACACGCAGCGTCTCGCGCGGCTGCCCGCATACCTGCAGCAGCTCGAGATGGAAAGTCTCGGCAAGTCGATTACGCGCGGGGGCGAGGAAGTCGTCGGCGACACCGGCGCCGTGATCTTCGGCGAGCCCGCCTCGAATGCGCAGCACTCGTTCTTCCAGCTGCTGCACCAGGGCACGGCGCACGTGAGCCTCGATCTGCTGCTGCCGCTCACGGGTGCCGCGGACGCCGCGGCTGACGAACTGGTGATCGCCAACTGCCTGAGCCAGGCGCAGGCTTTCATGACGGGGCACGAGTCGGACGACCCCCAGCGCCGCCATCCCGGCAGCCGACCGCTGTCGCTGCTGGTGTTCCCGAAGCTCGATCCGACGATGCTCGGCAAGCTCGTGGCGTTCTACGAGCACAAGGTGTTCGTGGCATCGGTGCTCTGGGACGTCAACCCCTTCGACCAGTGGGGCGTGGAGCTAGGTAAGAAGCTTTGCGGCGGGATCCTGCCGGTGCTGCACGAGCCGGCCCGGGCAAGTGAGGCGCCGGCGGAGCTTGCCGGGCTGCTGGGCTGGATCCGGCGCCAGCGCTGACGCTTCCTAAAGCGACTCGGGCGGCGGCTTCCACAGGCGCAGCGGACAGTACGCGGCCACCGGGAACGACTCAGCAGCGGCAAGGCCAGCGACCAGACGCTGGTATCGACCAGCAGGGTCACGAGCGGGAACGCTCAGCCTTGCAGTCGTAGGACTTGTTTCAATCGAGCTTGTCCATCACATCAGTCTGCACAGCGCGGCGGCTTGATCAGGCTCTCGAGTGGAATGCCGAGCTGGTGGTGCAGGTTCCAGATCATCCGGAGCGTCAGCGGCCGCCGGCGGTTCAGCACCTCATATACCCGATTGAGCTTCCCGATCATGGGCACCAGGTCACGTGCCGACAGCCCGCCGCGTTCCATCTGAAAGCGGATCGCGTCGACCGGCTCAGGCAGCTCCATGGGGAAGTGCTTCCGCTCCCAGGCCTCGACCAGCGTCACGAGGACATCCAGCTTCTCGCCGGCCGGCGATCCGGCCTCGGCGTCCATGAGCGAATCAATTTCCCGCAGTGCGGTGCGATAGTCCTTCTGGCTGCGGATCGGCTTGATATTCACGGGGCGGCTACCTCAGATGGTCTGCGCGTCGATCCGATCATATTCGGCATGCGTGCCGATGAAGCGCACGTACAGCACCCGGTAGGGATAGTTGATCCATACGACGATGCGGTACCGGTTGCCAGCAATATTGAACACGGCGCGGCCCGCGTACGTGAATGCGGCGCTCAAGCGCGTGCGGGGGGCGGCGCGTGCCGCCACGCGCGTGGGGTCGATGGCCTACGAAGCGCGCCTCGCCGCCTCGGAGAAGCCCGTGACGCTGCGCCGCTTCGGCGACGTCGCGCGCGAGGAGGGCGAGCTGTCGGGCGCCCTGCAGTACACGGGCGACCGCTTCGCCCTGCGGCTGCAGGCGACGGTCGTCGCGGATGCCGACGGCGGCAAGGACGTCCGGGCGGACGGCAGCTATGCCGGCATGGTGCTCGGCAACCGGATGCTCTCGGCCGGCTACCTCGACCGCTGGTGGGGGCCGGGCTGGGAGGGCAGCCTGATCCTCGGCACCAACGCGCGACCGCTGCCCTCGATCACGATCGAGCGCAACTTCTCCGACCCCATCGATCACCCCTGGCTCGCGTGGATCGGGCAGTGGCGCCTGGTCGCGACCATGGGCCAGTTCGAGGGCAGCCGCGACGACGCGCCGGACGCGCGCTTCTTCGGCATGCGCGCGACCTGGAAGCCGCACCCGCGCTTCGAACTCGGGCTGTCGAGGAGCGCGCAGTGGTGCGGCGAGGGCCGGCCCTGCGACTTCGACACCTTCCTCGACCTGCTCGCCGGCAACGACAACGACCAGGACCCCAGCCTGCAGCCCGGCAACCAGATGGCGGGCGTCGACATGCGCTGGTCGATCCCCTGGCTGCCCGCCGCGTTGTACCTGCAGGCGATCGGCGAGGACGAGGCGAACTCGATGCCGAGCAAGTACCTGGGCCTGGCGGGCCTGGAGATCTGGGGCGGGCTGGGCGACCGGTCCTGGCGCGCGCACGTCGAAGTTGCGGATACGGCCTGCGCGTTCTACCAGAGCGAGCCGCGGTTCGGCTGCGCCTACCGCAATTCTATTTACGAGGATGGCTACCAGTACCGGGACCGCTCGGTCGGCCATGCGCTCGACGGCGACAGCCGGCAGATCGCAGCGGGCTTCATGCTGGTCGGCGGCAGGGGCGACAGTTGGGAGCTGGCGCTTCAGGACGCGGACATCAACCGGGAGGGCGCCAATGCCGTGCACTCGGTGTCGCCGGTCGCAGCTGCGATCCGCTCCGCGGACCTGTATCATCGGCGCAAGCTGCTGGGCGGCGAGCTGCGCCTCGGCATCGGCTACGAGGAAAGGGAGATCGACGTGACGGGAATGGATGCCTCCGATATCCTGGGCTTCGCGCAATGGTCGGCGTCGTTCAAGTGATCCGCGTCCTTGCAGTCGTAGCCGCGCTCTACGGTGCGTTCATCGTGCCCGCGCAGGCGCAGACCGAGGAGCAGATCGAGCGCTTCCGGTCGCTGACCCCGGAGCAGCAGCGGGCGATCATGGAACAGCCCGCGAGCGGTGTCGCAGTCCAGGCGGATGCGCCGCTCGCTGTCCCGGACGTCCATCGGCAGAAGCCAGCGCAGCAAGATGAAGCCGCATTGCGGCCGTTCGGGTACGACCTGTTCCGGACCGTGCCGACCACCTTCGCGCCGGCGACCGACATCCCGGTGCCATCAGACTACGTCATCGGGCCAGGCGATACCTTCGAAGTGCAGTTGATCGGCGAGCGCGGCGGCCGGTATCGGCTGGTTGTGGGCCGCGACGGCGTCGTGGACTTCCCGCAGCTGGGGCCGATCGCGGTGGCCGGGCTACGCTTCGAGGCAGCCCGTGAGCTGCTCGAACGGCGCGTCGCCGAGCAAATGATCGGCATGCGGGCCAGCGTCTCGATGGGCGCGCTACGCTCGATCCAGGTGTTCGTACTGGGTGAAGCCGAATCGCCTGGCTCGTACACCGTGAGCGGGCTGTCCACGATCACGAATGCACTACTGGTCAGCGGCGGCGCAAAGACCATCGGCTCGTTGCGCAACATCCAGCTCAAGCGCGCGGGCCAGATTGTCGGGCGCATCGACCTCTACGACCTGCTGCTCGAGGGCGACACCAGTGCCGACCGGCGGCTGCAGCCGGGAGACGTGATCTTTATCCCGCCAGTCGGCACTACCGTAGCGGTCAGGGGAGAAGTACGCCGTCCGGCGATCTACGAGCTGAGGGACGGCGCGGTCGCGTCCGACATCCTCTATCTCTCGGGCGGGCTGACTCCGCAGGCGGACCCGCGCACCGCCAAGCTCGAGCGCGTGGACGACCGTCGCAACCGCACGGTGGTGGACATCGACCTCACCACGCCCGCAGGCCGGTCCGCACGGTTGCAGGCCGGCGATACGATTCGCATCCAGGCAATCCGCGACAGCCAGGAAGGCACGGTGGCGCTGCTTGGGCACGTGTACCGCGGCGGCGACGCCGAGTTCCGCCCCGGGATGCGCCTGACCGACCTCGTCGGCAGCCTGGACGAGCTGCGCCCGCGCGCCGATCTCCACTATGCGCTGATCCGGCGTGAGACCGGGCCGACTCGGATTGTCTCGGTCGTCTCCGCGGACCTTGCGGCGGCCTTCGCCGACCCTGCTTCGGCTGCGAATCTGCCGCTCCAGGCGCGCGACAAGGTGCATGTTTTCGACCTCGCCACCAACCGCACAAACGCAGAAGGCGCTGATGTCATCCAGCCGATCCTCGATGAACTGCGCCGCCAGAGCAGCCGCGACGAGCCGCACCAGGTGGTCGGCATCGGCGGGCACGTGAAGGTTCCGGGCGACTATCCGCTCGAGCGTGGCATGACGGTCAGCGACCTGCTGCGCGCCGGTGGCGGTCTCGATGACTCGGCCGACGGCGGCGTGGCGGAGTTGGCTCGCTACGAAGTAGTCGGAGGCGAAGGGCGCCAAACCGACCTGATCGAGATCCGTCTCGCCGACGTGCTGGTGGGCAACGCGTCGGCGGATCTGCCGTTGCGACCATTCGACTATGTGGTGATCCGCGCAGTGCCGGACTGGCACGAGCGGGAAACCGTGACGATCACCGGCGAAGTGCACTTCCCCGGCACTTACCCGATCAAGCGCGGCGAATCACTGCGTTCGGTCATCGAGCGCGCGGGTGGGCTGAGCGACCGCGCGTTCGCGCGCGGCAGCGTGTTCACGCGCGAGGAATTGCGCCAGCGCGAGCAGAGACAGATCGAAGTGCTGGCCGAAAGGCTGCAGAAGGAATTGACGGCATTGTCCTTGCAGCAGACGCGTTCGGAGAAAGTCGCTTCCACGAGCGAGGCGATAAGTGCCGGACAGACGTTGCTCGCAGATCTGCGCGCGACACAGGCCGTGGGCCGCCTCGTGATCGACCTCGAGAGCGTCATGCGCGCCAGTGCCGGGTCGGATGACGAGCTGCTGGCCAAGGACGGCGACCAGCTGTTCGTGCCGCGCACGACCCAGGAAGTGACCGTGATCGGCAAAGTGCAGAGCGCCACTTCGCACCTCTACGAGTTGGGACTCACGCGCGACGGGTACATCGAACGCAGCGGCGGCCTCGCGCAGGGCGCCGACAAGCGGCGGATCTTCGTCATCCGCGCCAACGGCGGCGTCGCCTCAGCGCCGGACAGCGGCTGGTTCAGCCGCAGCGGCGCGCGCGACATCCAGCCGGGTGACACCATCGTAGTGCCGATGGATGTGCGGCAGTTGCAGCCGCTGACGGTCTGGACGAGCGTCACGCAGATCCTCTACAACATCGCGGTGGCGGTCGCCGCAGTGAACTCATTCTGATCGTGATCGCCATGCCTCAGGAAGCACCGGCAGCCGCAGCGGATGATGAGTTGGACCTCCTCAGGCTCTGGAATACCCTGTGGCGCGGCCGCTGGCTGATCGTGAGCATGACCGTGGCGTTCGCTTTGGGGTCGGTGGCGTATGCGTTGCTGTTGCCCCCCTGGTACAGCGCGAATGTGCTGTTGGCCCCGGTCAGGGAGAAGGCTCCAGCGAATTTGGCCGGCCAGCTGGGTGGCCTGGCCAGCCTTGCAGGCATCGGCCCAGGCGGGACGGACAGTGTCGAGGCCGTCGCGGTGCTGACGTCGCGCGATTTTGCCCGCGCATTCATCGAGGACCAGGCGCTGCTGCCGGTGTTTTTCGCAGACGACTGGGATGCGACGACCGGTCGCTGGAAGCTGACGCCCCCCCCCGATCTTCGCCAGGCGGTTAAGTTCTTTGACAAAGTCCGCAAAGTCGCCGAGGACCGCAAGACTGGCCTGGTGACGCTCTCGATCGAGTGGAAGGACCCATCGCTTGCCGCGCAGTGGGCCAATAGTCTGGCAGCACGGCTGAACGACCATCTGCGCCAGCGTGCTTTGGCGGCAGCTGAGGCTAACGTCAAGTATTTGCGGCACGAACTGGAGTCCACCACGGTAGTGGTGCTTCAGCAATCCATCAGCCGGTTGCTGGAAAGTGAGATGGAGAAGCTGATGCTCGCCCGCGGCAATGTCGAGTTCGCATTCCGCATCATCGATCGTGCAGAGGTTCCCATGCACAAGTCCAAGCCGCGCCGGAAATTAATCGTCATGCTCGCGGTTCTTCTCGGCGGGATGCTCTCCATGTTCGTGGTGTTCATTCGAGAGGCGGTCAGGAACCGTATCGATGCGCAAGTATGATTCCCGAAGGCGAGTATTGGTCACTGGCGGTGCCGGCTTCCTCGGCTCCCATCTCATCGATCGACTGCTCGGTCAGGGTCACGAGATAGTCTGTGCGGATAACCTGTTCACCGGCACCAAACGCAATATCGAGCGTAAGCTCCCCCGCCTCGGACACAGTGAATAATAGACTCTCCCGGCATCGCGGGAGAGGTCATGAAGAAGTCGAGGTTTACGGAATCGCAGATCGTGGCGATCGTGAAGGAAGGGGGAGCGGGGGTTGGGATTGCTGAGTTGGCGAGGAAGCACGGCATCAGCCGGGCGACCTATTTCAACTGGCGTTCGAAGTACTCGGGGGTGACGGTCTCGGAGCTCAAGCGGATGAA
>Ga0194120_10000531_pt1 | contig 71824 bp, 62 predicted proteins | sample TA2MahCa65mmetaG_FD_148642 | JGI IMG/M metagenome (GOLD analysis project Ga0194120, IMG submission 148642) | Freshwater microbial communities from Lake Tanganyika, Tanzania - TA2015019 Mahale Deep Cast 65m | ecosystem: Environmental > Aquatic > Freshwater > Lake | place: Tanzania: Lake...
ATGTGCGGGCGGGCCAGCGAGCTGCGCCGCATCGAAGCCGAACTGGGCTGCCTGTCGCCGCGGGAGCGCGAAGTGTTCAGCCGCCTGATGGATGGCGAGACCAGTAAGGAGATGGCGCGCGCCCTGCGGATCAGCCACAAGACCATTGACGTGCACCGCGCCGCGATGATGCGCAAGCTCGGCGTGCACTCGGCCAGCGAACTGATCAAGAAGTTCCGCAAACTGCGCCAGGTGGCCGCCGGCAACGGTTAACGGGGTTCGCGCGGCCTTACGGCCAGCAGCGAGTTCTTGTAGGCGCTGCGCGGAATCGTGCCGCGCGGGACCAGCGTCACCGCCACGCGCACCTGCAGCCGCTGTCGCACCTCCTCTTCGATGGCCCGGCCGAGCAGCTCCGGTTCCGCGGTCGGGGTGGCCGCAGCCGCTTCCACGTCGATGGCAATCGAGTCATCGAAGCGCCCGAGAATCAGGTCGGCGAGCGCGGATGGGAAGACGTTCATGCCCTTGTAGATCAGCATGTCGTCGGTCCGCCCGATGCAACGGATTCGCGGCGAGCTGCGCCCGCACCGGCATTCCGTGCCGATGACGCGCACGTGGTCGCGTGACCGGTAGCGCAGCATCGGTGTCGCGTCTCGCTGGAAGGTCGTGTAGACGACCTCCCCCTCGGCGCCATCGGCCCAGCGCTGCGGTGCACCGGTTGCCGGATCGACCAGCTCGATCGCGACATACTGCTGCGCGTTGAAGTGCATGCCGTCCTCGGCGTCACACTCAGCCCACATCGCCGGCAGCACGTCGCCCAGCCCCATCACCTCACGGAGCTGGCCGATGTCGAGACTGGCGGTGATGCGTTCGCGGACGTTCGGTTGCCCGAGCCCGGGCTCACCGCCGCAGAGCACGGTACGCAGCCGCGACGGCAGTCCGGTCTGCTGGCCGACCGAGTCCCACTGCGACGCCAGGTACTGGCCGAAGGACGTCGTAGCCAACAGCGCCGAACAGCGCAGCCGGCGCATCTCGGTCAGTATGCGCTCAGTCGCGAAGCCGCCCAGCCAGGCGAGCGTCGCACCGACGCGCCGGAAGCCATCGGCATACGGCAGACCGCCCGCCACCATCGGCAGGCCGACCAGGTGCGCCACGATGTCCGCTTCACGGATGCCGGCGGTGAACCAGGTATTGGCGATGGCATCGGCAAATGTGTCGCAGTCGCTCCGCGTCAGCGCGTAATACAGCGGCCGGCCGGTCGTGCCGGAAGAACACAGCACCTGCACGATGTCGCTGGTCGCCGCTGACTGGTTGCGGCCGAAGGGTTCGTGATCGGTCGCTGCCTCCTGGGCGGCACGCACGTGGTCTTTCGTCGTCAGGGGTAACTCGGCCAGTTCCACCAGCGAGCGGATCGGACGCCCGGCCGGCTGGTCGCGCAGCAGCTCGGAGTACATTGGCGACCGGGCACGTACGGCCGGCAGCCACGCCTCGATCCGCCCGGCCTGCCAGCGCTCGACCTCGGCCCACGGCCGGGTCTCCAGCGCTTCGTTCCAGTACCGGTCATCCAAACCAGGCACTCCGCACGCGCTGCACCGCGGCCAGCAGCAGCGGGATCCCGGTCGGCTCCGGCACTTCGCCCACCGTCGTCACAACGCGTCCGGTCTCCGACGAGCTGGTCGGAACCGGCCACTCGGCCGGCACCCGCTCCCAGGCCCGGCCGTGCGGCCGGGGCAGGGGTCCAGGCTGCTGTGCCGCAGCGGGTACGGCGACCATCTGCGCCGGCCACGCCAGCGGTCCCGGGTGGTCGACGACCAGCAGCGGCGGCACGCGATGGAAACGCGCGACATTGCCGATAGTGCCGAGTGCGCCCTTCCAGTAATCGCTCGCCGCGGCCGGTGGCAGCAGGGCCTCATGCACCTGCACGACATGCACGCCAGCTTCGCAATACAGCCGTACCAGCAGGGCCAGCGCCCGGCCCGCAGAGTCCAGGCCCGTCTCCTCGTCGATGCCATCGCCTGCACCGCGCAACTGTGCGCACAACGTAGCCGGACCGGTGAGAGCGGCCACGATCACCGGCTCGCTGGCATCCGCCTGCCACTGGTGCACGGCTCCCAGCGACGCGGCGGTGCGCTCATCGGCCGTCCACCGGACCGCATCGACATCCGGCCACGCGGCGGCGAGCACTGCCGCCTCGGCGCCGCGCGGCGCGGCGCAGAACACGGCGTCCGTATGCAGGATCTGGCGCAGCTCGCTGACGTTCTTGCGCAGTCGGGTGGCGTCCCGGGACATCGCGTCGGCGCTGATCGCCTCGATCTGCGCAGCCACGCCGAACAGCACCGGTGCGAACAGCGGCGGGTGCGCCCGGCCGACGCCGCGCGCCAGGTCCTGCATGCGCCGGCGCCACATCGCCGCTGCCTCAGGCACGCAACAGCGGCGCAACCTCGCGTGCGTCCGGCCAGGTGCCGTAGTAGACGAGGATTTCGTCGCGCGGCTTCTGTTGCAGCCACTCGGCCTCGAACTCGTCGTAACGGCGGCCGCGAGCCTTGCGTGCGGCCAGTTCCCCGGCCCGCAATTCGGCGGTCGCCGCCGCCTCGATGCGACGCTGGGACTCGTCCCAGACCACCCGGTAAACCTGGCGCGCCGACTCCGGTGACAGCACGCCCTTGATCAGATCCTGTTCGACAGCTTGCGGGTCGCGGTCCAGCGGATCCCCGTAACCGGTGCCGCCACAACTGAAGGCGAAAGTCGGGATGTCGCCGTCGGCATAGGGTCGCACCGGCCGGCCCTGGAACTCGATCTCGTACTGCCCCTCGATCGGCCGTTTGGTCAGCAGGTCGTGGATGTCGAGATCGAGCGCGTCGGCGCCGTCCGCCATCAACTTCTTGACATTGGCATTGCGAATGCCGATGCCGGGAACAGTGCAGGGCGCGTAGCCGCCGAACAGCGGCTGTGGCGTCTGCAGCTTGGAGTTGTCAGCGATCGCCATCATGTACACCGCCGGCACGCGGTGAGTGACCCACATCTGCACCGTGCCGACTCCACCACGGTACTTGCCATGCCCGCAGGAGTCCTTCCAGTGATTGGACAGCGGCACCAGCAGCGGGAACTCGTTCTCGACCTGCTCCGTGTTCGGCGCCCGCCCGAATACGCACCACGGAAAGCCGAAGGCATCCATGCCATCCTCGGTCGGCCGGGCCCCCTGGCCCTCGGTATTGATCGAGTACGCGAGCATGTCGGCGAACGGCATGCCCCACTGGTTCAGGCCGGCCAGGACCAGCGCGTTGCCGCCATTGCCCATCGAGGCGCCGCTCTGCCGCCACAACGACGTGGAGTACATCGCCTTCGCGCAGGTGTTGTGCACGGCGCTCATCACCCCGGTGGCAATCATCACCGAGCAGGAGGTCGCAGCGCGCGGATCCGGGCTCAGGCAGGTCCGCACGCCGAAGCGGAAGTCGATCGGCGCAAAGGTAGCGTTGCTGATCGGCAGCGCGTGGAACAGGTACTCGTAAATGTAGTTCGAGAAATGGGCGATCGCGGCCTGCGGGTGCGCATTGTACGGCGATGGCGTCTCCGGGCCGGTCTCGGACAGGTCGACCAACATGCGCTCGCCCGACTTTTCCAGCGTCATGTAACAGCTTCGTACCAGGCCCTGCTTGAGGCCGACGGCATCGCTGAAAGTCACGCAGCGGTACTTGCCGTCCGGCCACTGGGCGATCATGGCCCGGGCTCCGGCCTCAGCTTCCTGCAGCATCCGGCGGAACAGCCCGGTCAGATAGTCGGCGCCCTCGCGGTCGCACAGCTCGATCAGGCGGGTGCGAACCCGGTCCGCCGTCGTGCAGCGGGCCTTCAGGTCGACCGCGATCATCGACGGCGCGCGGATACCGAAGGCGACGAACATCGAGACGATGTCCTCACTGAGCTTGAAGTCACGGCCGATGCGCATCGGTGGCAGGTTCATGCCCTCCTCGAAACGGGAGGTCGCCGACACCGGCATGCCACCCGGTTCCACCGCCCCGGTCTCCGTGGTGTGCACCAGCGCCGCCGTCCAGGCCACGAGCTGGCCCTCGTAGAACACCGGCATGCAGACCAACTGGTCGGGGTTGTGCACGCCGCCGTAGACCGCGTCGTTGGCGAACCACAGGTCGCCGTCGCGGATCTCGTCGCCGAAGTTGGCCAGGATGTACTTGATCACCAGCGGCGGTATGACGGCGTGCAGGTAGGTGCCGCAGCTTCCGTTCACCAGGTCGCCGGCCGCGGTCATGATCGCTACCAGGGAGTCGCCGGCAATGCCCATCGCGCAGCGACAGCTTCGCACGAACACGTCCATGCCCTCGTCGAGTATGTCGTTGGTCCGCTGAAAACCGATTTCGAACGCGGCTGCGTCGAACTGCGCGGCGAGGTCGAGTTCGCGCGGCGTCGCCGGTGACGGCTTCAGCCACGCCAGTTTCTGCTCGAGGGTCGGAATGCCCATGAGGTGTCTCCTGTGCGGCCGCGGGTCAGGCCGCCACGGCCACGCGCGAGGCCACGCGGCGCCGCGGCGGCGGCGGCGTCACCGCTTCGAGGATGCCGAGTCCATGCTGATCGATGACGAACTTCTGTTCGGGTGGCACGACGATGGTCGTCAGCTCGGCCTCGACGATCGCCGGACCGATGACGACATTGCCAGGCTGCAGCAACTCGAACTGGAAGACCGGCGTCTCCGCCCAGCCACCGGCGTCGGGCCAGAAACACTGGCGCCGGCTGAGCAGCGCGGCGGCGGGGTCGGCGGCCTGCAACGGAAACTGCTGGACTTCCGGTTTCCAGGTCGGCACCGTGACGCGCAGCACGAAGTTGTCGAGGAACACGCCGCCGGGCCGGTTCACGACCAGGGGCGAGAAGGCCTCGCTGAACTCCTTTTCGAAGGCCGCGTAGACAGCCCTGGCATCGGCCTCGCCGTCCAGGCGCAGACAGGGCGACGCTGCCCGCTTCAGGTTGACCTGCCCCCCGTAGAGCATGTCGAGTTCGAGCGAATAGCGGGCCTCGGCCACGTTCAGACCCTCGCTCTGCAGATCCTGGTTGGCGCGGCTGATCAGCGCCTCGACCGTGGCGTTGAACTGCGCACAGTCGACGACCAGGCGCTCCGTGAGTGGCTCCATGAACACCATCCGCCGGCTCTGTTCGTAGAGGTGCACGATGTCCATGATCGAACTGCCCATGGCGCAGAACACCGGCGCGGCCGGGAAGACGACGGCCTTGGGCACGTCACCGCGCAGGCCGCTCATGTGCGTCGGGCCGGCGCCGCCGAAGGCGAACAGGACGAAGTCCTCCGGATGGTAGCCGCGCATGTGCACTTCCCGCTTGATCGCCCCGGCCATGTTCTCGTCGACAACCTGCCGGATCAGCGCGGCGGCCGCGATCGTGTCGATGCCGAGCGGCTGCGCCACGCGGTCGCGAATCGCCCGCTCGGCCCGCGCCCGGGACAGCACCATGCGGCCGCCGAAGTAGTTCTCCGGGTTGATATAGCCGAGGACCACGTCAGCATCGGTGACGGTCGCCTCAGTGCCGCCGAGGTCATAACAGGCCGGGCCGGGCATCGAGCCGGCGCTGCGCGGGCCGACGGTCAGCCGCCCCTGGTCGACCCGGGCGATCGAGCCGCCGCCGGCTCCCACCGAGATCGTCTGCATCATCGTCACGTTGACCATCCACCGGTCGATCACCGGCCGGAACGTGTAGTTGCGCACGCTGCTCTCGACCACCAGCGCGACGTCGAAGCTGGTCCCGCCCATGTCGCTGGCGATGACGTTCTGGTAACCGAGCCTGCTGGCGAAATGGGCCGAGCCCATCAGTCCCGCCACCGGTCCGCCGTTGAAGGTGCGACTGGCCGGCGTCTTGAAGATGTCGGCCGAACCGCCCGAGTTGTGGATCATCAGGAACGCGCCGCGGTAACCGCGCTCGCGCAGCTTGTCCCAGGTCGCGCCGATGTCGTTCTGCATCGAGCGCTGCAGGTAGGCGTCGAGCACGGCCGTCATGGTCCGCTCGTACTCGCCGATCTTGCTGACCACGCTGCTCGACAGGACCACCGGCACGAAGCCGATGTGGTACTCCTTGTATTCCTCGCGGATGATCTCGCGGACACGCTTCTCGTGTGCCGGGTTCATGAAGCTCCACAGCAACGACACGACGATCGCGCGGGCGCCGCGGTCCATGAGCTGGCGCAGCTTGTCGCGCACATCGTCCTCGTGCAGCAGACGGACGATGCGGCCGGCGGAATCGATGCGTTCCCTGACGCCGAGGATCAGGTTGCGCTCGATCAGCGGGTGCGGCTTGTTCTGCACCGCGATATTGCGCCGTTCGGCCACCCGCTGGCCGTCGGTCCACTGTGCCCCCCGGCCGATCAGTATGGCGTCCTCGTGCCCCTCCGTGGTCAGCAGCCCGATCCGCGGGCCCTGGCGCTGCAGCAGTCGGTTCAGCGCCACGGTCGTGCTATAGCGGATGATGTCGATGCGCGGCAGCAGTTCCTCGACCGACAGGCCCATCTTATCGCCGGCGGCTTCGATCGCATTCAGGAAACCGACCGAGAGGTCGTGTGGCGTGGTCGGACACTTGGCGATGATCCGATCGCTGCCCATGGTCAGCACGAGGTCAGTGAACGTGCCGCCGACGTCGATATCGATCGACCGGATCGCACCGCTGTCGACTGGTGCGCTCATGAGTCCGCTCCCTGGCGCGCCGCGCTGACCAGCTTGCCGTCCCGGATGACAAGGTCGGCACCGGCGAGGCGTGCCTTCAGGCTGTCGATGTCGACCTCGATGTCGTGGGTGATGGGGTGCCCCGGCGGCAGGTACTCGGTCTCGATCTGGCGCGCACAATTGGGGCAGTAGAACTCGAGGATCCGGATCCAGCCCGAGTCCGGAGCGAACGTATATTCGCCGGAAATCACCGGACGATGGACTTCCTCCGGCATGCGCTCCGCGACCAGGCAGCCACGCTTGTAGTTCTCCCGGGCGCCGATCAACCGGGCGCCGCAGTCATGGCAGTACCAGCACTCGTCGTTCAGGTCGAGATCCAGGTATTCGGTGAACCGGATGCGTTCGTACACTGCTGCACTCCCCACCATTACTGCCCGCGACTCAACACGGCATTCCCGTAGTCATCCACCGCCAGCCGCCAGCCCGGAGGCACCGGGCAGGTCAGCGTGTCGCCGTTGACCAGCGCCGGACCGGCAAGCCGGTCGCCGGCGTTCATCGACTCCCAGCACCACACCGGCACGACATCCGCGTCGCGACCGTCGAACCTTGCAGCCCGCTGGCCAGCCGCCTGCGTCCCGGTCCGTTCGCTGCGCCGGGTCACACCGTGCGCGCCAACGGCGAAGCGGGTCAGCAGTCGGATCGCCAGCGTCGCCTGGCCGGCCAGGCCGGCCGCACCGGCCGCCTCGGTCAGGGCGTCGAGCACTGCCCCCGGAGCGGCCAGTTCGCATTCCGCACGGACCGTGCTCGCCTCAGCCTCGACCGGTCCGAGATCCAGTTCCCAGGTATACCGGGCCCGCGCCGGATCGAATCCCTCGCCACGCAGGTCACGTTCGGCCTGGGTGCGCAGCAGGCGCACAACACCGGCGAATGCATCCCCGGCGGCCCAAGGCCCTTCGAGGCCGCGCTCGTAACGATGCAGGACATCGGAGATGGCCGATCCGAAGGCGCTGAACACCGGCCCCAGATCGAAGGCGTACGCCGCCGGGAGGCCCAGCCGGTCAGCCACCAGGGCGGCGAATACGGGTCCGTTGCCGCCATAGGCAAACAATGGTGTAGCCCCGGCCTGCAGCCCGGCCTCGCGCAGCAGACTGCCCACCAGATCGCTCATGATCGCTACCGCTTCATCGCGAATCATCAGTGCAGCCACATCGGCGGAGACCGCGAGCGGCCCGGCCACGTTGCGCTCGATCGCCGCCTGCGCGAGGTTCGCGCGCACCACCCGGCGACCGCCGAGGAACTTCGCCGGATCCAGGTAACCGAGTACCAGCAGCGCATCGGTCAGCGTGGCCTGATCGCCGCCCAGGTTGTAGCACGCCGGCCCCGGAGCTGCCCCCATGCTCTCCGGTCCGAGGACCAGCCCCCCGTCGCGGACGCGTGCTACCGAACCGCCGCCGACCACGGCCGAACGCAGCATCGCGAACGAGGTCCGGACCGGCACGTCCATCAGCTTGCCGCCGCGCTGGAACACCGGCGCCCCATCGCGCACCACAGAGGCCTTGGTGGTCGTACCGCCGACATCGAAGCAAATCACGTCCTTCAGGCCATACAGCCCGGCGAGATGCGCTCCGCCGAAAGTGCCAAAGACCGGACCGGACTCGATCGTATCGACGGCCTTGGTCTTGCCGATGCGGGCCACGCCGCCGCTGGTGTGCCCGATCAACAGGGCGCCATTCCAGCCATACTCGTCGCGCAGCAGGTCCTCGGCCTTGAACAGGGAGTTGGCGAGCTGCGAGTGCGTGTAGGCATTCATCACCGAATAGTGCGCCCGGGTCTGATCGTGGCGAAGCTGGGCCATGTCACTCCCGAGCAGCACCGGCACGGAACCGATGATGTGGTCCGGGTACTGGTCCTCGATGACCGTCTTGATCGCGCACTCCGCGCGGTTGTCCGGGAAGGCATCCGCCAGACACACGCAGATCCGGCGCACGCCGGCTTCCAGCAACTGTTTGACGCCGGCCAGTATGTCGGCCGGTGCCGGATTCCGCGGCAGGCCAATGACGACTTCCTCGCCCACCAGTTCACCAATGATCGGCGAGCGCCCGGCACCGTACAGGGCCTGCTCCTGCCCCTGCGTTACCAGCAGGCCCACCTTCGAGCCACGCCGCTCGCCCAGCACATTGGTCGTGATGGTCGACGACCAGCGCAGCAGGCTGACCCGGCTCAAGAAATCGCTGACGCTCGCATACCCCAGCGCCCGCGCCGCCTCTTTGAGGCACGCGACCAGAGAAACGGTGTAGTCGTGGGGCGTAGTGTCGACCTTGCAGGCGTAGCGCCTGGTCCCGTCGGAGACCAGCGCATCGGTCATCGTGCCGCCGGTGTCGATGTCAACGGTGAGCATGCAGCAACTCCTGTCGTGGCAGTACGGCCTCACGGCGTCGCCGCCAGACTGCCCCAGTTCGCCCATGTTGGCGGACGGCCTGCAGTGACTGTATCCGGGTCGACCCCCTAGTACCTAAAGCGATTGCGTAGGCCGGTGGCCAGCGCCGCGAGCATGGTCCATCATTCAGCGGTGCACACGAGCCGTCACGACCGCGAGCCATCGTCCGATCCCGCCACGGTGGCCGACCAGGCGATCCCCGCGTCCGGGCTGGACCTGCCGCTCGAGCTGGTGCTGGACAACACGATTGTTGGCATCAGCTACATGCGCCAGCGCCGGTTCATCTGGACCAATGTCCGCATGGCGGAGATCTACGGCTACGCCCCCGGCGAGCTGACTGGTCGCTCGGTCCGCGACCTCTACGCAACCGAGGAGGACTACCGGGAGGTGGGGCGCATGTATGCGACGCTGTCCACCAACAGGTTCTACACGCACGAACGACCGATGGTGCGGAAGAACGGCGAGCTGATCTGGTGCCTCATTTCGGGTCGCATGGTCGACAGCAGCGGTGCCGACTCGGCCTCCATCTGGGTCGTCCAGGACATCACTGATCGCAAGCACGTCGAGGACCAGATCCGGCGGGCCAATCTGCGTCTGGAACAGACCGTAGAGCGCCGGACGCTGAACTTGCGGCGGTCGTACGAGACGCTGCAGCGCGAAATCGAGCGCCGGCAGGCCGCACAGCTCGCCTCCGCGGACACCCGCCAGAAGTACCGTGCGCTGTTCACGCACATTCCGCTCGGCGTGCTGGTGATCAGCGAAGAAGGCGAGGTCATCGAAGCCAACGGTACGGTGCAGACCTGCCTGGCCGCCAGCACCCGTCGCGACCTGCACCAGTTGATTCAGGATCCCTCCCGGGCCATCGTCGGGGACGGCTGTACTTCCCTGGCCGGGATCATCAGGCAGCATCTGCCTGTCGACCGGCGCCGGGTCGAGCGCTTCGAAGTGATCTGGCGATCCAACCGCGGCATTCGGTACCTGTCAGCAGTGGCTGCGGCCCTGGCCCGCCATGGGCTCGGAGCCGTCGTCGTTTTCCAGGACGAAACGACTCAGCGCCTGGCCCTGCAGCGCGAGCAGGAACAGCATCAGGCGCTGGCGCATGCCAGCCGCGTGTCGCTGATGAGTCAGATGGCGATGACGATGGCACATGACCTCGGCCAGCCACTCAGCGCCTGTCAGAGCTACGTGATGGGGTTGCGACACCGCTTCGCCGGCGAACTGCGCGAGCGCCCGGAACTCGCCCATGCGGTCGACCGGATCGCAATGCACCTCGACGAAGCCGGCTCCATCATTGCCAACGCTCGCAGCTTCCTGTCGCGCCATACGCGCGAGTTCGAAACGGTCGACCTCGCGGAGCTGGCCCGCAAGACGCTGGATCTGCTGGAAATCCAGTTGCGCAGTGCCGGCGTACAGGCCATCGTCGAATCGGCGGAACTGGTGCCGCTGGCGCGCGGCCGGCCGACTGAGCTGCAACACGTTCTGGCGAATCTCGTGGTCAACGCGATCGAAGCGATGGCGTCGGTCCCGTCCGGGTCGCGGCAGTTGACGATCCGGATCGGCTGCGAGCGCCGTTCCCTGGTGCCAGTCCAGGTCGCCGACACCGGCCCGGGCATCGCGCCCGCCCGTGCCGAAACCATTTTCGAGTCCTATGGTTCGACCAAGGAGGCCGGGCTCGGGATTGGACTCATGATCTGCCGGACCATCATCGAATCCCACGGCGGAACGATCCGGCTGCTGCCGGAAAGGTCGTCCGGTGCCTGCTTCCGCTTCACCGTTCCGGTCGCCGGCGCCGACGACTGACCCGGCTCCCGTCAGCCGCGGGTTGTCGCCGACACCAGCGCTGCCGCCAACAACGCTGGCGTCGCGCCGGGCCGGCTGGCGCCCTCGGTCAGCGCGTGCCGCCAGGCGCGCGCACCCGGCCGGCCGCTGAACAGACCCAGCAGGTGGCGCGTGATCGCGCGCAACGGCGTGCCGGAGGCCACCTGTCTCTCGGCGTATTCCTGCATGGCCCGGACCACGGCCGCCGGCGCCGGCGGCTCGAACCCGTCGGCGAAGATCGCCCGGTGCAGATCAGCAAGCACGTACGGGTTGTGATAGGCCTCACGCCCGAGCATCACTCCGTCCACCTGCCCGAGCTGCACGGCCACTTGCGCCACGCTGCGCAGGCCGCCGTTGACGATGATCGTGAGTGCCGGGAACTCGCGTTTCAGGCGCCAGACGCGCGCGTGGTCGAGCGGCGGTACCTCGCGGTTTTCCTTCGGGCTCAGGTCGGCGAGTACCGCCTTGCGGGCATGAACAATGAAGGTCGCGCAGCCGGCCGCGGCGACTTCGGCCACGAAGTCGCGCAGGAACTCCCAGTGGTCGAGCTCGTCGATGCCGGTGCGGCACTTGACCGTGACCGGCACGGCGACCGCCGCGCGCATCGCCCGGATGCACTCCGCGACCAGCGCCGGGCGCGCCATCAGGCAGGCGCCAAAGCTGGCGTTCTGCACGCGGTCGCTCGGGCAGCCGACGTTGAGGTTGACCTCGTCGTAACCGGCCGCGGCACCAAGCGCCGCCGCGGCCGCGAGCCGCGCCGGATCGGCGCCGCCGAGTTGCAGCGCGAGCGGATGTTCCGCCGGATCGAAGCCGAGCAGTCGTGCACGATCGCCGCGCAGCACGGCCTGCGCCACGATCATCTCCGTGTACAGCAGCAGGCGCGGCGAGAACAGGCGCAGGAAGTACCGGCAGTGCCGGTCGGTCCAGTCCAGCATCGGTGCGACGCAGAGGCGGTGATCGACGCTATTCATGTTTGAGCATTCTCAGGTACCAGCTTCAGCTTCTCAAACCGTTGCTCGGCACCGTGAAGTGCAGTAGCGTGATGCCATCCGGCCGCGGGAGGTGCCATTCATGAACACTCGCATCGTCGTCGCCGACCGCGCCGGAGTGCGTTTCTTCGATGCCAGCGGCCGCGCGCGCCGGCGCTGTCGATCGGTTGATCCTGGTGGCCGCTCCGGCGGTGCTCGGCGAGCTGCGCCAGGCGCTGCCGCCGGCGTTGCAGCAGCGGGTGGTCGCTGAGCTGCGCAAGGATCTCGTGCGCGCGACGCCAGCCGAACTGCGCCGTCAATTGCCGCACGGCGCACTCAACCGGCCACTATGACCAGCGCCGCCGGCGGCGGGCTGGCCGGCTACATCTGGGAGACGCGCTACCGCGATCCCGGCGCCGATCCGCCGGAGACCGGGCTCGAGGATAGCTGGCGGCGGGTGGCGCGCGCTGCGGCTGCTGTCGAGCGCGATCCCGGAATCTGGGCTGGTCGATTCCTCGCCCTGCTGCGCGACTGCCGCTTCCTGCCGGCCGGCCGCATTCTCGCTGGCGCCGGGGCGAGCCGGGCGACGACCCTGTTCAACTGCTTCGTGCTCGGCCCGATCGAGGATGCCATCAACGGCGTGCACGCGGCCCTGGCGGAAGCGGCGCAGACGATGCAGATGGGCGGCGGCATCGGCCACGACTTCTCGACCCTGGCCCCGCGCGGGCAGTCCACGCCGCAGGGACCGGCGCCCGGCATCGTCGCCTGGCTGGAGCTGTGGGATGCGATGTGCCGGACCGTCACGGCCGCTGGCACCCGGCGCGGCGCGATGATGGCGACGCTGCGCTGCGATCACCCGGACGTGCTCGAGTTCATCCAGGCCAAGCGCCACGGCGGCGGCCTGTCCTGCTTCAACCTCTCGGTACTGGTCAGCGATGCCCTGCTCGAGGCGGTCGAGCGCGATGCCGACTGGCCGCTGGCCTTCCCCGCCGGCGGCGCGGTGCACCGGGTCGTGCGCGCGCGCGAACTGTGGCAGACGCTCTGCGACAGCGCGCACGCCAGCGCCGAGCCCGGCGTGCTGTTCATCGACCGCATCAACGCCGCCAACAACCTCGGCTACTGCGAGACGATCAGCGCCACGAACCCCTGCGGCGAGGAGCCGCTACCGCCCTACGGCGCCTGCAATCTCGGCTCCCTGAACCTGACCGCCTACGTGCGCGACCCGTTCACCGCCGCGGCGCAGCTCGACCTCACGGCGCTGGCCGCGGATGCCGCCGTGGCCACGCGGCTTCTCGACAACGTCATCGACCTGTCGCTGCTGCCGCTGGCGCGCCAGCGGGCGGTCGTCCACGGCGCCCGGCGCATCGGCCTCGGCATCACCGGGCTCGCCGATGCGCTCGCGCTGCTGCGCCTGCGCTACGACAGCGAGGCGGCACGCGCGGCGGGCGCGCAGGCGATGCAGACGATCTGCGTGGCGGCCTACCGTTGCTCGACCGAGCTGGCGACCGAACGTGGCCCGTTCCCGGCTTTCGACGCCGCCGCCTATCTCGCCCGCCCGTTCATCCAGGGTCTGCCGCAGGAGCTCCGCGGCCGGATCGCCGATTGCGGCATCCGCAACAGCCATCTGACGGCCATTGCACCGGCCGGCACGATCAGCCTGCTGGCCGGCGGGGTCAGCAGCGGCATCGAACCGCTGTTCGCGCTCGAGGGGTTACGCAACGTGCGGGCGCCCGATGGCAGCATCCGGCAGTTCACGGTCACCGACTATGCCTGGCGCCGGTGGCAGGAGCGGCAGCCAGAGGTGGCGCCGGTACCGGAGTGGTTCGTGACCGGCGCCGCGGTTGCGGCAGTCGATCATCTGCGCATGCAGGCGGCGTTGCAGCGCTGGGTCGACGGCGCGATCTCCAAGACGATCGCGCTGCCGCCGGATCAGCCGCCGGCCGCCACCGCGGAGCTGTTCCGGCGCGCGTGGACCCTGGGCCTGAAGGGCTGCACCGTGTTCCGCGCCGGCACTCGCTCCTGCGTCGTCGCCGAGGCCGCCCCGGTCAGTTGATGGTCTTCGACACGACGCCGGAGAAGCTGCTCTCGGCCCCGCTCGAGTCGTAAGCCGTCGCGACGAAGTACCAGGTCGCCCGGGCCAGGTTCTCGATGACCGCCGTGGTCAGGCCGGCGTTCGGGAGCTGCACGACGTTGGGATAGTTGCCGACCGCGGTACCGTAGCGGATCCGGTAACCGGCCAGGTCGAGCAGCGGAGAACCGTCGCTGCGGGTGGTTGGCGGCTGCCACGACAAGGTCGCGCTGCCGGTGGCGACCTGCTGCACTGCGATGCTGAACGCGGGCAGCGACGCGGTAAGCTGGCCGTCGCTGACCCGGATCGTGATGTTGGCGTAAGTGCCGGCGGAGCCGGCCGGCGGGGTGCCGGAGAGCGCTCCGCTGGCCGTGTTGAAGCTGGCCCAGGCAGGCCGGTTCAGGATGCTGTAGACCAGCGCATTGCCGTCCGCATCCGTTGCGCTCGGCCGGAACAGGTAACTCTGCGTCTCGACGACGCTGGTCGCCGGCGTGCCGCTGATCACCGGCGCCCGGTTCGCCTGATTCACGGCAATGCTGAACGGAGCGAGTGCCGCCGTGGCCTGCCCGTCGCTGACACTGATCCGGATGTCAATGTACTCACCGACATTGCTCGAGGTCGGCGTTCCCGACAGCCGACCGGTCGACGTGCTGAAGCTCGCCCACGCGGGACGGTTGACGATCGCGAAGGTCAGTGCGTCGCCATTTGCATCGGTTGCCGATGGCAGGAACGAATAGCTGCTGCCGGTCAGTACCGACACCGATGGAGTCCCCGAAATAGTCGGCGGGCTGTTCAGCGTCGACGTCCCGCCTCCATCGCAGAGGTTACGTCGGCCCTTGTACTTGCACAACGGCGCCGCGGCGTCCGCCGCTCCGCCGAACGTGACTGCCAGCACCAGCGCCGCCGCGACCGCCAGCCAGCCGGCGCCGATTCCCCGGTCACTACCCTGTGAGTTCATGACGCGACCCCGCTGACCGAATCTCCGGTCCGGCTCCGGGGTTACGAACAGCAGTTGCCGCTACAGACGCACGGACGTGCATCCTCTGGGTGGCAACCCCGCTATCGTAGGCCCGCAGGCCGACAGACCGGAAGCTTTGCGTCCCCGCCTTTCGACGGGTTTGCCCTGTTTCACTCGATTGGCACTATTGCGCAGCGCCCGGACGCTGACAAGTGCTCGCGGTCGGTGATTGCGTCGACCCGATCACACTCCGCGCAATCTGTACTGCGGGTCCGGCGTTGTCTGCCGCGCCAGGCGCGGCCGCGCGCCTCAGCACCGGTGTGGGAATTCGCTGAGCGGCGCCGGCGCGCCGCACAGGTAGCCCTGCGCATAGCCGACGCCGATCTGCCGCAGTGTCTCGAGCACCTCGGGGGTCTCGACTCGCTCCGCCACGGTCTCGATGCCGATCGCGCGTCCGATCTGCACGATGGCTTCGACCATGCTGCGGTCCACCGGGTCGCTGGCGACGTTGCGGACGAATTGCCCGTCGATCTTCAGGTAGTGCACCGGCAGCGTCCGCAGGTAGTTGAACGACGACAGCCCGCTGCCGAAGTCGTCGAGCGCGATATGGCAACCGCGGCTGGTCAGTTCGCGCATCAGATAGCTGGCGTGTCCGAGGTTGGTGATCGCCGCGGTTTCGGTCACCTCGAAGCACAACGCCCCCGGTACCGGGTCATGCGCTTCGAGTGCTTCGATCAGGAATTCGAGAAAGGTCGGATCCGAAATCGTCGTCCCGGACAGGTTGACGGCCAGCGTGAACGGCGCCGGGCCGGCGCAGGCGCGCCGACTCGGCACCAGGTCACGCAGTACCTTGCTGACGACCCAGCGATCCAGTGACGGCATCATGCTGTAGCGCTCGGCCGCGGGAATGAATTCGCTCGGCAAGACGGTGGCGCCGTTCTCGTCACGCAGCCGCAGCAGCAGTTCGTAGTGCGGTGGCGTCGCACCGGACCCGGCGACCCGCACGATAGGCTGGAACACGATGTCGAAACGGTCCTCGTCGCGGGCGCTGGTCAGGCGCGCCAGCCAGCGCATCTCGCGATGCCGGGCCGAGGCGCTGGCCGCGTCGTAGACCTGCACCCGGTTGCGGCCACCATCCTTGGCCGAGTAACAGGCGATGTCCGCCGCCGACAGCAGTGTGGCCACGCTCTCGGTATCGCTGTTGATCTCCACGATGCCGATGCTGGCGCCAATCTGCAGTACGTTGCCATCCCAACTGAAGCGCAGGTCGCAGATGGCCTGGCGCAGCGAATCGGCGATGCGCAGCGCCTGCTCCGGCGTACAGTGCTCGAGCAGCACGCCGAATTCATCGCCGCCGAGCCGCGCCAGCACATCGTTGGCGCGTACCCGGGTCTGCAACAGGCCCGTGACCTGGCGCAGCAACTGGTCGCCCGCCGGGTGCCCGCAGGTGTCGTTGACGACCTTGAACTGGTCCAGGTCGACGTAGACCAGCGCATGCCGGACCTCGGGATTGTCGCGCGCGGAGGCCAGCGCCGCGTTCAGGCGGTGTTCGAACTCGCGCCGGTTGATCAGGCCGGTCAGCGCGTCGTGGGCCGCCTGGTAGGACAGCAGTCGCTTCATGCGGCGCTCGCGGCTGACGTCGCTGAACACCATGACCGCGCCGGCCGTCTGGCCGAGGCGATCGCGGATTGGCGCGATCGTGGCCTGGATCGGCACCTCCGTGCCGCGCCGGCTGACCAGCACGGTCTGGTCGGCGAGGGTCTCCGCCGCGCCACCGCTCAGCACCCGGCTGAGCGGATCACCGATCGGTTCCCCGCCCGCCTCGACGATGAATCTGACGACCTCGGCGGCGGCTCGTCCGCGGGCCTCGGCGTCGGTCCACCCGGTCAGTTTGGCGGCCACCGGGTTCTGGTAGTCGATGATTCCGGCACGGTCGGTCGTGATGACCGCATCGGCGATCGACTGCAGCGTGACCTCAGCCCGCTCTTTCTCCTCGAACAGTCGCTGCTCGGCGCGCTTGCGCTCGGTGATGTCGCTGATCGTGCCTTCGAAGCCGATCGGCTCCCCGCGCGCGTCGCGGGTCAGGCGCGCGTTGTCGCTGACCGTGATCAGCGTGCCGTCGCGCCGCCGGATCTCGTATTCGGCGTCGACGATCCGCCCGTCCCGCAGCAGGCGTTCGATGAGCTGCTGGCGCTGCGTCGGTTCCGCATACAGTGCCCCGGTCGACCCGACGGCGTGCAGTTCCTCCAGGGACTGATAGCCGAGCATGTGCACCAGCGCCGGGTTCGCCGACAGCAGCTTGCCGTCGAGCGTCACCTGGTAGACGCCCTCGACCACGTTCTCGAACAAACCGCGATACTGCGCTTCGCTCTCGCGCAACGCATCCTCGCCACGCCGCCGCTCGATCGCGATCCGCACGAGCTGCACCATGCGCCCGACCAGGTCGAGGTCGCGCCGGGACGGCATGCCGGTACGGCGCAGGTAGATCGCAAAGGTACCGAGCAGTTGGCCATCACCGCCGCTGATCGGCGTGGACCAGCAGGCCCGCAGGCCGGCCCGCAGCGCCGCTTCGCGCCGGTGTTCCCACAACGCGTCCTTGGCGATGTCCGGCACGATGATCTGTCGCCGCAGGACGATCGCCGCGGCACAGGAACCAAAGCGGATCTCGGCTGGTACCCCATCCATCAGTGCGGTGTACTCACGCGGCAGGCTGGCGCCCGCCGCGTGCGTCAGGACGCCGCGCGCCGCGTCCAGCAGCCGGATACAACAGATCGCGTCCGGCAGGACCCGCTCTACCACGTCGGTGATCGAGCTGAGCGCGACGACGAGCGGCTCGCTCGAGGCGATCTTTTCGAAGGCCCGCCGCTCGCCGGCAGCAATCAGCTCGGCGCGTTTGCGATCGGTGATGTCGAGCACGCTAGCGCGGATCAGACGGCCGCGCGAACTCGGCAGACGCACGAAGCGCACTTCACAGGGAATCTCATGGCCGTCGGTGCCGCGGTACAGCCACTCGAAGACCGGGCTGTCACCGGCGAGCGCCCGCTCCATCTGCTGACGTCCGAATTCCGCCGACGAGGTGCCGTCGCTCTGCTGCGACGGGCTGACATCGTCCGGGCCGAGCCGCAGCAGTTCGTCGCGAGTGATCCCGAGAAAAGTCGCCGCGTTGCCATTGCAGTCGACGAAGCGGTTCGCATCGACGTCGATCACCAGCACCGCCTCGGGCGCGTTCTCGACCAGCACCCGGTTGCGTGCTTCGCTGTCCCGCAGGGCCTCCTCGGCCCGCGACCGCTCGGCCGTATCGCGGATGCAGATGATGTAGCTGGGCCGCTTGCGGATCAGCATCTTGCTGACCAGGATCTCGGCCGGCATGTTGTCGCCGCAGCGGTGCCGCGCCACCATTTCATGCGCGGCCAGGTCGAAGTGCGTGTTTTCCAGCGCGGTAGCCAGGTCCTCCAGGACCTGACCGACGTCGCCTTGCCGGGCCAGATCGGGCAGCAGCCGGTCCAGCGTCTCCGCAAGCACATCGCCCTGGCGCAGCCCGAAAAACCGCTCGGCGGTGCGGTTCATGCTCTCGATGCGGCCGAGATGGTCGCAGGAGACGATGCCGTCCTTGACGTGGTCGAGGATCGCCTGCAGCCGCACCGCGTTTTCGCGCTCGAGCTGCTGGCTCATCGCCGTGGCCTCGTCCGAGGCCAGCCGCATCACCGTCTCGAGACTCAGGCGCTCGCTCTCAAAAGTCCGGTACTGTTGACTGACAATCGCCAGCAGCTCGCGAAGCTGCAGTCGCCCGGCGGCGTCGGCTGCCTCGAGCAACTGGCGTTCCAGCAGCGGATGGACGGCACCCGCTGCAGCGGTCCGCGGATCCGGGCCGGGCGTGCTGGCGACCGGCGCTGCGGACGGCTCCGCGGCCGCCACCGGCTTCAGCCTGACCACCTTCCCTGATCGCTCAGCGGCCACTCGGTCCTCACGTCCTGCCGGTCGCACCGCGATGATGCGACGTAATGCGGCCGATGCTAGGGGAAGGCCGGGGCCGCGGACGTGACGGCAGTCGCGGATCCGCCGCAGGCCGCCGGGCGGCAAACCCGCTATCATTCGCGCGGTCTTCCAGCTCCCGGTATTTGCTCACGATGCTTGAACAGGCCTTCTTCCTGCCGCTGGAGACCGAGCGCCTGTTCGCATTCCTGCACCGCCCGGCCGGCGCCTGCCGCGGCGGCATCGTCCTGTGCGCGCCGCTGGCCGAGGAAAAGCTGTGGGCGCACCGGGTGTTCGTGAGCTGTGCCCGCGCGCTGGCCCGGCGCGGCTGGGCTGTGCTGCGCTTCGACTTCCGCGGTGAGGGCGACAGCGACCGCGACTTCGCGCAAGCGGACCTGACGACGCGGATTGCGGACACGGCCGCGGCGATCGCCGGCCTGCAGGCCGCGGTTCCCGGTGTGAACCCGGTCACACTGATCGGCCTGCGTTCCGGTGCCAGCATCGCGGCCCTGGCGGCCGCCGGGCGCAGCGACATCGGCCGGCTGGTGCTGTGGGACCCGGTGATCGACGGCGCCGAGTATGCGCAGGGGGTGCTGCGCGCCAACCTGATGGCGCAGATGGCGATCCATCACCGGGTCATCGAGACCCGCGAGCGCCTCGTCGAGCGCCTCGAGCAGGGCGGTACGGTCAACGTCGAGGGCTACGAGTTCGGCCCCGGTCTGTACCGCGAGCTCGCGGCCATGGACCTGCGCCGCTCGCTGCCCGCCAGCGCCGTGGACACGCTGCTCGTCTCGATCACGCCGCGCGCAGCGCCGGCGCGCGAAGCGCTGGTCGCGCTGGCCGCCACGGTCCCGCGCGCGACCGTCGCCGCGGCGGTCGAGGAACCGTTCTGGAAGGAGATCAGGACCTTCTACCAGCACGCCGGCGACCTGTACCGGATCACCCTCGACTGGCTGGAGGCGACGCCGTGACCCGCGCCGCCTCGGTCAGCTTCCCGAACCGTACCGGACTGATGCTGTACGGCATGCTGCATGAGCCGGAGCCGGCGAGCGCGCGCGGCGTCTGTGTGCTGCTGCTGTCGCCCGGCATCAAGGGCCGGGTCGGCCCGCACCGCCTGTACCTGAAGCTCGCGGCCCGGCTTGTGCCGCTCGGCTTCCACGTGCTGCGCTTCGACTATCACGGTCTCGGCGACTCCGCGGGCGAGTTCGACGAGCGACAGCTTGTGGACATGTACAACAGCATCCACGGCGGGCGCTACGTGGACGATACGCGCACCGCGATGGACTGGATGAGCGCGACCCATGGCATTCGGCGTTTCATCGGCTCCGGCCTGTGCGGCGGCTCGATCAGCGCGCTGCTGACGGCGGCGAGCGATCCGCGCATCGAGTCGCTGCTCGGCATCGGCCTGCCGAGCACGCTGGAAGGCGGCGTCGAGAACTTCGACCGCTTCATGAGCCGCGGTCAGTTGCGCCAGGAAGGGCGCGGCTATCTGCGCAAGCTGTTCCGGCCCGGCTCCTGGCAGCGTTTCCTGACCGGCCGCTCCGGCTACGGGCTGATCGTGCGCTCCCTGCGCGAGCTGCTGTTGCCACGCCGCCCGGCGCCAGCGCCGGCGGCCCCGCCTCCCGGCCAGCCGCCGGACAATGTCAACCCGCTGTTTGCGCCGGCGTTCCTCGCGCTGCTCGAGCGGCAGCGACCGATCCTGCTGTTCTTCAGCGCCCTCGACCGGCACCGGCACAACTTCGCGGAGAAATTCGAGGAACGCTACGCGGAGCGGAGCGCGCAGATCGGCCACCCGTACCAGGTACACCTGATCGAGCAGGCCAACCACGTGCTGTCGGATCCGGCCTGGCTCGCCGAGATCGGCGTGGTCATGACTCCGTGGCTGGACCGGCATCATCCGCCGCCGGCTCGATGAGCCCGCGGCGCCGGTCGGTATCGATCAGCTCCACATTGAGCCCGCAGCCGGCATAGCCGAACGCGATCAGCGCCTCGTCGAAGGCCTCGCCCGGCGCCGGGGCCGCCAGCACCCGCAGCCCGCGTCCCTGCATCTCGCCGAGGCTCGCGGCGACGTCGTCGACCCGGAAGCAGAGATGGTGCAGGCCCTCACCACGACGCAGGAACTGCCACAACGGCGAGTCCGCGCCGTGCGGTTCGATCAGCTTCAGGTCGAGCGAGCCGGCGCGCCGCAGAAACAGCACGTTGACCTGCTGGCGCGTGTTGGTGACCTTGCGCGTGCGCGGCCGGTAACCGAACAGTTCCGTGAACCGTGACAGCGCCTGGTCGATCGAGCGCACGGCGATGCAGACGTGGTCGAGCTTCATGGGTGCCGGACGTTCGCTTCGATTGAGACTCAGGCCGCGCGACCGGCCCGGCGGCGCTCACCCTCGCTGAGATGGCGCTTGCGCAGCCGGATGCTGCGCGGCGTGATCTCGACCAGCTCGTCGTCGGCGATGTACTCCAGCGCCTGCTCCAGCGGCATCCGCACCGGCGGCGTCAGCAGCACGTTCTCGTCCCGGCCAGCGGCGCGGATGTTGGTCAGCTTCTTGCCCTTCAGCGGGTTGACGACCATGTCACCCTCGCGGCTGGTCTCGCCGACGATCTGGCCCGCGTAGACCTCCTCACCGGGTCCGATGAACAGCCGGCCGCGCTCCTGCAGGTTGAACAGCGCATAAGCCAGCGCCGTGCCGCGCGCGTTCGAGATCATCACTCCGGCCGCGCGGCTGGCGAGCTCGCGTGGTACGACCGGGCCGAAGTGGTCGAACACGTGATACATCAGGCCGGTGCCGCTGGTCAGCGTGCGGAATTCGGTCTGGAAGCCGATCAGCCCGCGCGACGGAATACGGTAATCGAGCCGCACCCGGCCGCGGCCGTCCGGCACCATGTCGGCGAGCTCGGCACCGCGACTGCCGAGCGCGGCCATCACTGCGCCCTGCGCCGCAGTCTCGATATCCACCGCAAGCTGCTCCCACGGCTCGACCCTCTGGCCACCCTCGACCTTGACCACGACGCGCGGCCGCGACACCGCGAGTTCGTAGCCCTCGCGGCGCATGTTCTCGATCAGTACACCGAGGTGCAGCTCACCGCGGCCATAGACCGTGAAGCGGTCCGGATCGTCGGTTTCCTCGACCCGCAGCGCGACGTTCGACAGCGTCTCGCGCAACAGCCGTTCACGCAACTGCCGGCTGGTGACGAAGCGCCCCTCGCGGCCGAAGAACGGCGAGGTGTTGGTCTCGAAGCTCATGCTGATGGTCGGTTCGTCGACCACCAGCGCCGGCAGCGCCTCGGCCCGGGCCGGGTCGCAGACCGTATCCGAGATCTGCGGCGCATCGAGCCCGGAGAACGCGACGATGTCGCCGGCCCTTGCCTCGTCGACCTCGATGCGCTCGAGGCCGAGGAAACTGAACACCTGACCGATGCGCGCGCTGCGCACCGCGCCGCCGCGATCGACGACCGCGACCGGAGCGCCGCGGCGCAGCGTACCGCGCTTGATCCGGCCGATGCCGATCGCACCGACGTAACTCGACCAGTCGAGCTGGCTGATCTGAAGCTGCAGCGGCGCATCCACGTCCACGTCCGGCGCCGGGCAGCGCGCGACGATGGTCTCGAACAGCGGCGTCATGTCCGGCGCGAGCGCCGCCGGATCAACGCCGGCGACGCCGCGCAGCGCCGAGCAGTACACGACCGGGAAGTCGAGCTGCCGTTCATCGCCGCCGAGCCGGTCGAACAGTTCGAAGGTCTGGTTCAGCACCCAGTCCGGGCGGGCCTCGGGTCGGTCGATCTTGTTGATCACGACGATCGGCGCCAGCCCGTGCAGGAACGCCTTCTGCGTCACGAAGCGCGTCTGCGGCATCGGCCCGTCCACCGCATCGACCAGCAGCAGCACGCAATCGACCATCGACAGCACGCGCTCGACCTCGCCGCCGAAGTCGGCATGGCCAGGGGTATCGACGATATTGATCCGGTACTCCCCCCAGCGGATCGCGGTGTTCTTGGCCAGGATCGTGATGCCGCGCTCGCGTTCCAGCGCGTTCGAGTCCATGACCCGCTCCGCCATCGGCTTGCGCGCATCGAGCGTGCCGGACTGGCGCAGCAGCTTGTCGACCAGCGTGGTCTTGCCATGGTCGACGTGCGCGATGATCGCGATGTTGCGGAGGTTCTGGAGCACGGGTGGTGGCCGGCGGGGCGGGCGCGGATTGTACCCGAAGCCGTCTCAGGCCGCCTCTCCGGCGATGACCACGGCGCGCAACGCGGCGATCTCGTCGCGCACCGCCGCCGCCTGCTCGAACTCGAGGTTGCGCGCCAGCCGGTACATGTCCTGTTCGAGCTGGCGGATCCGGCGCAGCGCCTGCTCCGGCGCCAGACGCGGCGGCGGCCCGGCCACGGCGCGCGCCGGCACCTCGCGCGCGCCCTCTATGATGTCGCGCACCGCCTTGCGGATCGAGCGCGGCACGATCCCGTGCGCGGCGTTCCACTCGAGCTGCCGTGCGCGCCGTCGCTGCATTTCGGCCAGCGCGCGCTGCATCGACCCGGTGATCTGGTCGGCATACAGGATCGCCATGCCATGTTCGTTGCGCGCGGCGCGCCCGACCGTCTGGATCAGCGAGCCCTCCGAACGCAGGAAGCCCTCCTTGTCCGCGTCGAGGATCGCGACCAGCGCCACCTCGGGCAGGTCGAGGCCCTCGCGCAGCAGATTGATGCCGACCAGCACGTCGAACCGGCCGAGGCGCAGGTCGCGGATGATCTCGACCCGCTCGACGGTCTCGATGTCCGAGTGCAGGTAGCGGACCCGCACGCCGTGTTCGCCGAGATAGGTGGTCAGGTCCTCGGCCATGCGCTTGGTCAGCGTCGTCACCAGCACGCGTTCGTCGCGCGCGGCGCGCAGCCGGATTTCGGACAGCAGGTCGTCGACCTGGGTGGCGACCGGGCGCACCTCGACGAGCGGGTCCACCAGCCCGGTCGGCCGCACGACCTGCTCGACGACCTGGCCCGACTTCGCCAGCTCGCGCGGCCCGGGCGTCGCCGAGACACAGATCGTCTGCGGCTGCAGTCGCTCGAACTCGTCGAAGCGCAGCGGCCGGTTGTCGAGCGCCGACGGCAGCCGGAAGCCGTACTCGACCAGCGTCTCCTTGCGCGAGCGGTCGCCCCGGTACATGCCCTGGAGCTGCGGAATGGTCACGTGGCTCTCGTCGATCACCAGCAGCGCATGGCGCGGCAGATAGTCGAACAGGCAGGGCGGCGGCTCGCCGGCCGCGCGGCCGGACAGGTAGCGCGAGTAATTCTCGATGCCGGCGCAGTAACCCAGCTCGCTCATCATCTCGAGGTCGAAGCGGGTGCGCTGTTCGAGCCGCTGCGCCTCGAGCAGCTTGCCGGCGGCGCGCAGCTCCGCCAGACGTTCGACCAGCTCGGCCTTGATCAGCTCGAGCGCCGCGGTCAGCCGCTCGCGCGGCGTCACGTAGTGCGTGGACGGGAACACCGTATAGCGCGGCAGCACCCGCAACGTCACCCCGGTCAGCGGATCGAACGCCGCCAGCGACTCCACTTCCTCGTCGAAGAACTGCACACGCACAGCCTCGCGCTCGGACTCGGCCGGGAAGATGTCAACGACGTCGCCGCGCACGCGGAACGTGCCCTGCTGCAGGTCCAGTTCGTTGCGCGTGTACTGCATGTCGGCCAGCCGCCGCAGAAGCTGGCGCTGGTCGAGACGCTCGCCGCGGACGAGGTGCAGCACCATCTTCAGGTAGGCCTCGGGATCGCCGAGGCCGTAGATTGCGGAGACCGTGGCGACGATGATCGAGTCGGACCGCTCGAGCAGCGCCTTGGTCGCCGACAGGCGCATCTGCTCGATGTGCGCGTTGATCGAGGCGTCCTTTTCGATGTAGGTATCCGAGGCCGGAACGTAGGCCTCCGGCTGGTAATAGTCGTAGTAGGAGACGAAGTACTCGACCGCGTTGTCCGGGAAATACTCGCGGAACTCGCCGTAGAGCTGCGCGGCGAGCGTCTTGTTGTGCGCGAGCACGAGTGTCGGCCGCTGCACGCGGGCGATGACATTGGCGATCGTGTAGGTCTTGCCGCTGCCGGTGACGCCGAGCAGCGTCTGCTGCGCGAGGCCCGATTCGAGGCCCTCGACGAGCGCGGCGATCGCCTGCGGCTGGTCGCCCGCCGGCGTGTAGTCCGCATGCAGTTCGAAACGCCGTTCGCCGGCCATCGCAACGTCCGTATTGCAACGCAAAAACCGTTCCCGTACCTTAGCCGGGTTTCACCTGCAACGGTAGTCCATTGTGAGCATCCGCCTCGCCCGCCGCATCGGCCGCATCAAGCCCTCCCCGACCATGGCGGTGACCGCCCGCGCCGCGCGCCTGAAAGCCGAGGGCCGGGACATCATCGGTCTCGGCGCCGGCGAGCCGGACTTCGATACACCGCCGCACGTCGCCGAGGCCGGCATCGCCGCGATCCGCGCGGGGCACACACGCTACACCGCGGTCGAGGGCACCAACGAGCTGCGCGACGCGATCGTCGCCAAGTTCCGCCGCGACAACGGCCTCGAATACACGCGCGCGCAGATCCTGGTGTCGAACGGCGCCAAGCAGACGATCTACAACCTGTGCTGCGCGCTGCTGGATGCCGGCGACGAAGTGATCATCCCGGCACCGTACTGGGTCTCCTACCCGGACATGGTCCTGCTCGCCGACGGTACACCGGTGATCGTGCCGGCCGGTCGCGAGCAGGGTTACAAGATCACGCCGGCCCAGCTCGCGGCTGCCATCACCCCGCGCACGCGCATGGTGATCCTCAACAGCCCGAGCAACCCGACCGGAGCCGCCTACGGGCGGGCCGAACTCGCGGCCCTCGGCGCGATGCTCCGCGGCCATCCGGACATCGTGATCGCCACGGACGATATCTACGAGCCGGTCTGGTGGGGACCGGAGCCGTTCTGCAGCTTCGCCACTGCCTGCCCCGACCTGTTCCCGCGCACCGTCACGATCAACGGGGTGTCCAAGAGCTACGCGATGACTGGCTGGCGCATCGGCTACTGCGGCGGCCCGGCCGAGCTGGTCACCGCGATGGCCACGATCCAGGGCCAGAGCACCTCGAACCCGTCGTCGATCTCGCAGCAGGCCGCGACGGTCGCACTGAACGGGCCGCAGGACTGCGTCGCGGAAATGTGCCGTGCCTTTCGTGCCCGGCACGACCTCGTCGTCGCCGGCCTCAACGGGATCGCGGGCGTTTCCTGCCTGCCCGGCTGGGGCACGTTCTACGCGTTCGCGGACGTCAGCGCCGCGATACAGGCGCTGGGCTGTGCGGACGATGCGGCCTTCGCCGAGTTCCTGATCAGCGAGGCCGGCGTCGCGGTCGTACCAGGCTCGGCTTTCGGCGCGCCGGGCCATGTCCGCCTGTCCTTCGCGACTTCGAACGCCGTGCTGGAAGATGCGCTCGGCCGCCTGCGCCGGGTGCTCGGCCGCAGCGGCTGATCGGTTGACTTGGTCGGGGGCTTCGCCGACAATCCCGCGCCCTGACAGGCCCGCTTCCCCGATAGCTCAGCCGGTAGAGCAACGGACTGTTAATCCGTGGGTCGTTGGTTCGAGTCCAACTCGGGGAGCCATTTCCTCTGCCCCGCCCGCTCACCGCGCCCGCTGCTGGCCGACCGGTCGGCTGCCGATCACGCCGGCGGCCTCGAGTGCAGAGATCTCGGCATCACTCATCCCAAGCACTGAGGAGAGGATCTCCCGGTTGTGCTGGCCGAGCGTCGGCGCCGGCGCGCGATGGAAGCGCTGCGGCCCGGCGGAGAAGCGCCCGGGCCAGCCCTCGTGCAGCACCGGGCCGACGACCGGATGCTGCAGCGGTTCGAAGAAGCCGCGCGCCTGCAACTGCTGGTTCAGCCGCGTCTGGTACGGCAGCACGACCACAGCAGCCGGCACGCCCGCAGTACAGAGCATCTCGGCCGTCGCGGCCGCCGGCCGGGTCGCGCACCAGGCCGCGATTCCGGCATCGAGTTGATCCTGCGCGAGTCTCCGCCCGGCCGCCGTGCACAGGCTTTCGTCCCGCGCCCACGACGGGTCGCCGAGCGCCCGCCGCAGCGCCTGCCACTGGGCCTCGCCGCACACGGCGACCGCGATCCACTCCCCGTCTGCGGCTGACCCATCTCCAGCCGCGCAGCGGTAGATGTTCTGCGGCGCCGCTACGGGACTGCGATTGCCGCTGCGCTGCAGCAGCCGCCCGTAGGCCGAGTATTCGACGACCTGCTCCGCCGCAAGGTTGAGGGCGCTGCCGACCATCGGCACCTCGATGAACAGACCGCGGCCGGTGCGGCGGCGATGCTCGAGGCCGAGCAGCGCCGCAATCGTCGCGTGCGTGCCCGCCATCGCGTCACAGATGCCGTTCGGTGTCAGCGGCGGCTCGTCGGGTTCGCCGGTGAGCCAGGCCATGCCGGACACCTGTTCCATCGTGTACGCGAACCCGATGCGGTCGCGCCATGGGCCACCGAGACCGAAGGCCGGCATGCGCAGCATGATGAGACCCGGGTGCGCGTGGCTCAGGTCCGGGTAGTCGAGGCCCCATTGCTCGAGCACGCGCGGGCTGAAGTTGTCGAGCACGAAGTCGCAGCGCGCCGCAAGCTGCCGCGCGATTTCGCGGCCCGCGTCACTCTGCAGGTCGAGCGCCAGTCCACGCTTGTTCGTGTTCGGACCCATGAACAGCGGCGACCATTCCCACCAGAGTTCCTCGCCGACCGCGCGCAGCGTGTGGCCGCGCAGACCATCGATGTGCGCCGGAGACTCGACGTGGATCACCTCCGCGCCCAGCATCGCGAAGAACTGGCCGACCAGCGGCCCGGCCCAGAACGCGGTGAACTCGAGGACGCGCAGCCCGTGGAACGGTAACGACGCTGTCGCGGCGGTGCCAGCGGCAGCACTGCGCACCGCGGTCGCGTCCGCCTCGCGCCCGGGCCAGACACCCGCGCCCGATGCACACTCCAGCTCCAGTTCGCCGAGTGACGGCGCCGGCCCAAACGGCCGCGGCGCTGCTCCGCCGGACAGGCGATAGGGCACGACCGGCTGCAGGAATCCGCCGCTCGGGTTGCGGACATAGTCGCCGCGCTCAGCGAAATGATCGAACTGCGGGACCGTCGCGCCGTTGCCGACCGGGGCGACCGGCAGGCGCAGCAGCGCCGCCGTCTCCAGCAGTTCTGCGGTGCTGCGGGCCTGCGTCGCGGCCCGGATCGCGGGAATCAGCTCCAGCCAGCGCGCCCAGCGCCCTTTGTAGGTGTACAGCGATTCATCTTCGGCCCAGTCGGACCGGCCAATCAGCACGCAGAAGTCGTGCCAGTTCTGCGCCGTGACGACCGCGAGGCCGATGTAGCCGTCCGCGGTCGGCTCGATGCCCGGCATGTTCGGCGTCTTGCCCGCCCGCCATGGATGACCGGCCACCGAGCAGTACGTCACCGGGTACAGGTCCTGCGTCAGCAGCAGCGACTCGAACATCGACACGTCGAGCAACTCGCCGGCGCCGGTCGCCAGCGCGCGGTGCCGCGCCGCCAGCGTACCGAGCGCCGCGAACGTGCCGGCGACCCATTCGCTTGGCTGGCCGCCGGTCGCGATCGGCGGCCGACCAGGCAGACCGCGAATCGCGGGACCACCGGTCAGTGCCTGCAGCACGAGATCGCTCGACGGGCGATCGGCCCACGGTCCGGTCAGGCCAAACGGCGTGATCGCGGTGACGATGGCGCGCGGCAGCGCTTGCCGCAGCGCAGCCGGCTGCAGCTCCGGATGCGCGGCGAGCCGGGAGCCCGCGGTCCAGATCACGGCGTCCGCCGCGTCCAGCACGCCGCGAGCCTGAGCGATGCAGGCCGGGTCGAGCGGATCGACGACGACGCTGCGCTTGCCGGCGGCGAGGAACCGGAACAGCGCGCCATCCTCGTCGTTGCCGAGCGGCTGCCCGCTGGCGGTCCAGCGGCGCAGCGCATCCCCTTCGGGCGGCTCCAGCTTGACGACGGTGGCGCCACCGTCCACCAGCAGCTTCGTGCAGTAACCGCCGCCGATGCCAGTCGACAGATCCGCCACGCGGAAACCGGACAGTGGCGGCGTGCCGGCCGCAACGTCCGCCCCGGGACCAGCACCGCTGTTGCCGTCGCGCATTCCGCTCGCTCCGCTCACGCCCGCACGATACCGGATTCAGGCCAGCCAGACGCGCAGCGTCCGGCGGTCGACCTTCAGCATCGGCGTCAGCGGCAACTGCGTGACATAGCGGAACTCGTCGGGCGTCTTGTAGTCAGCCAGGCGCTCGCGGCACCACTGCCGCAGCTCGGCTTCCGCCGGCTGCGCCGCAGGGTCGGACGGCACGATGAACGCAACGCCGATCTCGCCGATGACCGGCGTGGTCCGGCCGACCACCGCGGCCCTGGCCACGCCCGGATGTTCCTCGAGCACTCGTTCCACTTCGAGTGGATGCACGTTGTAGCCGCCGCGGATGTACCGGTCGGAAGCGCGCCCGAGCAGGATCAGGTTGCCCTGTTCGTCGAGCCGGCCGATGTCGTCGGTGATCAGCCAGCCATCCGGCGTCAGCGCCCGGGCGGTGGCGAGTGGATCGTTCCAGTAGCCGCGCATCACGACCGGCCCGCGCACCCGGATCCGACCCGGTGCGCCCGCTACGACCGGCGCACCGTCGTCGGCCGTGATCTGGAGTTCGATCCCCTGCTGCGGCCGACCGACGGTCCGAAACAGCACTTCCGGCGGATCTTCGAAGCGGGTGCCGGTGATCGACGGCGACTCGGTCATCGCGTAGCGGACGATCATCGGGCAGCCGAGAGCGCGGGTCAGCGCCGCGATGAGTTCCGGCGGCGCCGGCGCCGTGGAAATGCCGCAGAAGCGCAGGCTCGACCGGTCGGCGGTCGCCAGCTCCGGCAATTCCAGCAGTTTTGCCCACTGCGTCGGCACACCGAAAGCCGCAGTGATCCGCTCGGCGACCATGAGCCGCAGCATCTCGCGTGCCGACCAGGGCACTGGCGTCAGCACGTAGGTCACGCCGAAGGCGACCTGCTGCCACTGCTTGGCCATGTAGCCGGCGTGCGCAAACGGCAGCGGCAGCAGGCAGCGATCGTGGGCGGCGACCATCACGCCGGCGGTATCGACCGCAGCGGCAAGGTTCGCATGATCGTACCAGGCGCCCTTCGGCTCGCCGGTCGTGCCGCTGGTCCAGACGATGCACGCCGGCGCGTCGCGGGCCACCGCCGCCGCGTCCACCAAGCCATCCGTCCGCCGGTACGCGGCGGCCAGTTCGCTGCGCCGCAAGCTCGGAATCGGGCCGCCGGTGTCGGGCAGCTCCTGTTCGTCCGGCGTGATCACGAGCGCGGGCGCGGCCTTTGCGAGGATTGCGCGCAGCTCGCGCGGGCCGAGTCGCGGATCGATGCCGGTCGCGATCGCACCGATCATCAGCACGGCGGCGGCGGCGATCGCGTAGTCCGCCGACGACGGCAACAGGATCGCCACCGGCTGGCCGCGGCGCACACCGCGCTCGAGCAGCAGCGCGGCCAGGCTGCGGGCGGAGCCCGCCCATGCGGCATAGCTCAGGCGCTCAGCGCCGACAACGAATGCCTCCCGAGCGCCGAAGCGCGCGCCGGCGGCGAGCAGCAGTTCGCCGAAATTGCGGCAGTCGCCGGTCAGGACCGGCCGGCCGGGTTCCGCCGTGCTCACGCGACCGCCCGCGGATTCAGCGCCCGGTGAACTGCGGCCGGCGCTTGGCGAGGAATGCCTGGATGCCCTCGCGCAGATCGGCCGAGCAGCTCAGATACGGCTGCAGGTCCAGTTCCGCGCGGAACGCGTCGTCGAGGCTGTGGATGCCGTTGCGCAGCGCGACCCGGATCCAGGCGACGACCATCGGCGCGACGTCATCGAAGCGCGCGGCCCACTGCTGCGCCACAGCCAGCGCCTGGCCCGGTTCGACCAGTTCATCGGCCAGTCCGAGCTGCGCGGCTTCCTCGCCGCTGACCGCCTCGGCCAGCATCAGCATGCGCCGCGTACGGGCCAGGCCGACACGGCGCTGCAGCGTGTGCAGCATGCCGGTGTCCGGCAGCACGCCGAGTCTGGCGAAGAACGCGCCGAGCCGCGCGTTCCTGGCGACGATCATGAAGTCACCGAGCAGTGCCAGCGCCAGACCCGCGGCATTGCAGTCGCCCTCGACCGCGCAGATCACAGGCTTGGTGCCATCCGCAACCGCGCGCGCGAGCGTTAGCGATTCCCGGTACCATTCCCGCGCCTCCAGCGGACCGAGGTCCAGCGCGCCAAACTTCGACACGTCGGCGCCGGCGCAGAAGTGCCCGCCCGCTCCAGTCAGGATGATGGCCCGCACCGCCGGGTCGAGCTGCAGCTCGTTGCACCGCGCCGCCAGCTCCCGCCGCATTTCCCGGGTGTAGGCGTTGCGGCGCGCCGGGTTGCACAGTGTCAGGATCGCCGCGTTGCCGGCGCGCTCGAGGGTAATGCCTTCGGTGTCGGCCACGCTACGCTCCCGCCGGCGTCGCCGCCGCGGGCGCCGGCGGCCGGATCCCGTCGCGGAACGGATACGGCGACTTCATCAGTCCGATCGGCTCCAGCAGCGGCCCGAGGTGATTGCGGAAATGCTGGTCCAGCGCCGCCACCGTCCAGCCGCCGGCCCGGTACATGCCGGTGCCGTAGCGCGGGTGCTCGAGAATCACGACGCGCTCGCCGCCGGTGCCGAAGATCTGGCCCGAAATGTAGTTGCCGCGATCGCTGGCCAGGTAGATCAGCATCGGGCCGTTCAACTCGGGGTCGAAGTACGGCAGCTCGACATCCTGGCCGTCCGCGCCCTTGAAGGTATCCGACATGCGCGTCGTCGCCAGCGGTGAAATGCCGTTGACGCGGATGCCGTAGCGTGCGAGCTCGAGCGCCAGCGTGTAGGTCAGCGAGGCGATCGCACCCTTCGCCGCGGCGTAGTTGGCCTGGCCGAAGTTGCCGAAGTGCGCCGCCGACACGGTCGTGATCAGTGCCCCGCCGGTGCCCTGGTCGCGCATCGCCAGCGCCGCCTGCTGCAGGCAGAAGAACGTGCCGAAGAAGTGCACGTCGAAGACCGCGCGCACGTCGTCCTCGCTCATCTTCAGGAAGGTCCGGTCGCGCACGATGCCGGCATTGGCCACCAGCACGTCGAGGTGCCCGAATTCGCGGCGACAGGTGGCGACGAGGTGTGTGGCACCGGCGGCCGTACCGATGTCGGAACCGTCGGCCATCGCGCGTCCGCCGCGGCCGCGGATCTCGGCCGCACAGTTCTCGGCCTCCGCGCTGTCGATGTCATTCACAACGACCGCGGCGCCCGCGCCGGCGAGTTGCAGGCAGTGCGCCCGGCCGATGCCGCGGCCACCACCGGTGACGACTGCGGCCTTGCCCTCCAGTTCCTTCATGCTGTTCGCTCTCCCTTCCCGGCAGCCGACACTCAGTCGCGCTCTGCCTTGCCAACCATGTCCGCCAGCTCCTCCGCCGTAACCCGGCAGCCGTCCTCGCGGGCGATCGCCGCCGCCGCCCGATACATCGCGTACGGCTGGCGCCGCAGTTCCTCCTGCGCCTCCGCCGGCAGCTCGGCGAAGTTGCCGCGCATCCAGGTCTGCACCAGCCAGATCGGCAGCAGCCGTCGTGAGGTTCGCGTGGCCTCGCAGCGCACGTTGATCAGCGACGGCAGACCCGAGTTGAACGAGCGCTCCAGCGCCGGGCGGATCTGGTCGGCCGTGGTCACATACTCCGTATGACAGCCAAGCTCGGCGAACATCCGGTCGTAGCGGACATCGGGCAGGTTGGCCCACGAACCGTGCTGCGGAAAATACAGCGGCCCGCCGATCGTGCGACCGCCCCACGAGTCGTTGTTCAGCAGCACGACGACCGCCGGCAGCCGGTAGCGCAGCATCGTCTCCATGTCCATGCCGGAGAGCCCGAAGCCGCCATCGCCGATCTGCGCGAGCACCTGCCGGCCCGGGCGCGCGACCTGAGCGCCGATCGCCATGCCGATGCTGTGGCCCAGGTGCTGGTGCAGTCCGGCATCGAGGACGTGGCCCTCGCGGGTAGCCACGACCTTGTCGGTCAGGTAATGCGAGCCGGTGTAGGAGTCGTAGATCAGCGTCGCGGACGGATCGAGGAAATCACAGATCTCGGCGCCGAGGACATCCGGATGGATCGGCTGCGAGTCCCACTGCCGGCGCACCTTGTCCGCGCGCCGCCGCGCGACTTCCGCCCGCGTCCGCGCCAGTTGCTGCACCCAGGTCGTGCGATCGGGGCCGCGCTGCGACAGGCTGCGCACACAGTCGATCATCTGCCGCAGCACCAGGCGGGGGGAGCCGACCACCGTCGCCGCGGTCGGCAGGCCGTACCAGATGAGTTCCGGGTTCTGCTGGATCTGGATGAACCGCGTACCGGCCGCCCACACCGGTGGTTCGAACCAGCGATCGAGGGCCGTGACCTGCATGCCGATCAGGCAGACGAGGTCCGCGTGCTCGGCGAAGCCGGTCCGGCATTCCTGCGTGAACGCCAGCGGATGGGTCTCCGGCAGCGCGCCCCGCGCGGTCCGGCGCGTAGTGGTCGGGATCTGCAGCAGCTCGGCGAGTTCCCGCAGCTCCGCGGCAGCGTCGGACCAGTACACGCCGTCGCCCGCGATCAGCAGCGGCCGCTCGGCGCGCAGCAGCGCCATCACCGCCTGCTCGACGAACGCCGGATCGCCGGCCGGCTGCGGGATCACCGGCGCCCGGTCGGCCGGCACGAAGTGTTTCTGCCGATCCGGGCCGGCGCCGCCCTGCGCCGTCTGCGGGACCGACAGCGCAATCGGTCCCGGCGGGAAATGCACCGCGTCGCGCAGCGCCTTGCGGATCCAGAACGCATCAGTGCGCCAGTCGAGGATGCGGTGCGTCCACTTGCAGGCGTCGGCGAACACCCGCTCCGCGTAGCCTTCCTGAATCGGGCTCAGGCCGTCCCGGCCCGGGTGATGCTGCGACACCATCACCACCAGCGGACTCAGGCAGCCACGCGCGTGATAGAGCGGTGCCAGCATGTTGGCCATGCCCGCCGCCATGGACACGAAACACACGCCCGGCTTGCGCGTGCAGCGCGCATACGCCTCCGCCGCGAAACCGGCGCTCGCCTCGTGGCGGAAATGATAGAGCTGCGCGCCGCCGCGGCAGGCCTCCTCGATGGAGCTCCACTGCGCCCCGTGGACTCCGAACAGGCATTCTACCCCCTCGGCGATCAGGGTCTCACCGAGCACGCGGCCGCCGAAGGTATGGTCACTGCGCATCCGTCGATCCTCGCCCGTCAGGTCGCGACGGGTCGGCTGCATGGTAAACGTCGCACCCCGGCATGCAAACGGTCCGGGGAATCCAGAACCGGCTGCCAACGGCTCCCATCCGGCCAGATCCCGCCCGCCGGTCCCGGGGTCACTGCCCTCGCTGGGCGGCCTCGTCCAGCGTACCGGCAGGTCGCCATGGAACACGAAGTCCGTCGGTGCGGCGATCGAGGGTGCGCCGAGCGTCATACTGATGATGCTGCCGGAATATCTGCAAGGCTGCAGCGTGCCCGCCGATAGTCCACTCGGTTGACCAACTTGCATTACAGACCGTTTCGCCGCTGTTGCCACGCCCTGTTTGACTCCAGCTCCACCCGCATCTACGATTGGCCACATTGATCCCAAATCCGGCCATACACAGATCCGATCCGGCATTGGCACCGATGCACGGCCCGCTCAAGAACAAGGTCCAGTTCTACCTCAGCCGCATGCGGGCGCGCGGCTTCGGTGCCGCTGCCGTGCTCGAAGGCACGGACCTCGACGAGCAGAGCATCGGCGCCGCGTCGTTCTATACGACACCGGACTCCTACCGCCGCATCATTGCCAACATGCTGCGGCTCACCGGCAATCCGCGCCTCGGCATCCAGCTCGGCAGTGAATTCAAGGTCAGCGATCTCGGCGTGCTCGGCTATGCCGCTCTCAGCAGCGCGACGCTGGCGCAGGCGCGCCACGTCATTCACCGCTACTACGCCCTCAACGAGTACATCCTGATTCCGTCGAACTTCTGTCGCGACGGGCGCTGGTACAGCGAACTCCGGGAGTCGCTGCCGCTCGGTCCGCTGCTGCCGTTTGCGGTCGAGGAGTTCATCAGCCGGACGATCGCGCTGTCCACCAGCCTGACCAGCCGCCCGTTCCCGATCCTGAAGATCGGCGTGACCTACGCCGAGCCCGAGCGCAGCGACGACTATCAGCGGGCGTTCCGCTGCCCGGTCTGCTACGACCAGCCGCGCAACGTGATCGAGTTCGACATCGAGCGGCTGCAGGATCCGGTCACGCTGTCGGACCATGATGTCTTCACGATCTGCGACCAGCAGTGCCGCCTGCTGATCGAGGAACAGGACCAGCGCGATCGACTGGCCGACACGATCCAGCGCATCCTGCTCAACATGCCCGGCCGGTTCCCGTCGCTGGCCGGAATGGCGGAGCGACTCGGCGTCAGCGCCCGCACCCTGCGCCGGCAGCTACAGCAGGAAGGCGTCACCTACCAGCAGACGCTCGATGCCACCCGCCGCAGTCTGGCCGAGCAGTACCTGCAGCACACGTCGCTGACGCCGAAGGAAATCGGTTTTCTGCTCGGCTACGCCAACGTCAGCCACTTCCGCCGTGCGTTCCGGAACTGGACTGGCCGGCGGGTCTCGGAGTACAGCCGGCACGGCAGCCCGCGGCGTGGTCTGCGGCGCCGGACACCGCTGATGCCGGCGCCGCGACTTCAGGACTGACCGGTCGCGCCGGAGTGCAGGTACAGCACCTGCAGGTCGTACAGCAGCGCCGGCTTGTCGCTGTCGCCAGCGTGTATCGCGATTTCGCTGGTCACCAGCGTGCCGCGCCGGTGGCGCTCGACCCGCTTGAGCCGCTGGCGCGCCCGGATCCGTGAGCCGGCGGGAACCGGCGCGAGAAAGCGCAGTCCGCCCGAACCGAAGTTGACCGCGCTCGCGTAATGGACCGGCTGCCACGCACGTGGCGCGGACAGCGCCGGCAGCAGCGACAGCAGCAGGAAACCATGCGCGACCGTGCCGCCAAACGGGCTCTCGCGCCGCGCGCGCTCGACGTCCACGTGGATCCACTGCCGGTCGCCGGTCAGGTCGGCGAAGCGGTCGATCATTTCCTGCGTCACCGTGACCGGCTGCGACCACGGGCCGAATTCCCCGGTGACGAAACCGGCCAGCGTCTCGACGTCGCGGACGTCCACCTCGTGCACGGCCAGTTCAGTCCCGGCCGAGAATGACGATACCGCAGGCCTGCGGTGCGCCGCCGATGTTGTGACTGAGGGCGAGCGTCGCGCCCGGTACCTGCCGGGCCCCGGCCTCGCCGCGCAACTGCAGCGTGTTTTCGTAGAGCATGCGCACGCCGGTCGCGCCGGTCGGATGCCCGAAGCTCTTCAGGCCGCCGTCGGTGTTCACCGGCAGCTCGCCGGTGAGGTGGAACACCTGCGCATCGATGCACTCCCTGGCGGCGCCGCGGGCGCAGAAGCCGAGGTCCTCATAGGTGAGCAGTTCAGTCAGCGTGAAGCAGTCGTGCACCTGGGCGATGTCGATCTGGCGGAACGGATCGGTGATACCGGCCTGGCGATAGCAGTCCCGTGCGGCGCTGCGCGTCGGCTTCCAGCCGAGGAAGTCGAAGTCCGGGTCGGACTGCGGATTCGGCCCCAGCATGATCGAGACGCCCTTCAGCCAGACCGGCTCCTTGCGCCAGCCACGGGCCCGGTCCGCCCGCGACAGGATCAGGGCGGCCGCACCATCCGACTGCGCCGCGCAATCATAGAGCCCGAACGGCCACGAAATGATCCGCGCCTGCAGCACATCGTCGGTGGTGATGAGCTTCTTCAGCATGCTCTTCGGCGCCAGCGTGCCGTTGGCGTGGTTCTTCACCGCGATCTTCGCCAGTTCCAGGCGCCCGGCGCCGTAGGTCTCGAAGTACTTCGCCGCGCACAGCGCGAACCAGCCGGCCGGAGTCATCGGCAGGCCGCGGGTCGTATTCAGCATCACGCTCGGCCCGGCGACGCCGCGGTCCTTGGGCTTGTCGAAGCCGACCACCAGCACCGTGTCGTACAGGCCCGCGGCGATCGACATCGCCGCGCAGCGGAAGGCATCGGTGCCGGTCGCGCAGAAGTTCTGCACCAGCGTGATCGGCAGGTCGAACAGCTTCAGCGACTCGGCGACCTCGGCCGTGCCGCGCGACGGATAGAGCGCGCCACAGAACACCGCATCGAGCTGCCGCTGCGGCTGGTCCAGGCCGGCGTCGGCGTAGGCCTCGAACGCGGCCTCGACGATCAGGTCCTCGGCCGACATCGTCCAGTTCTCGCCGAACACCGAGCAGCCGGCGCCGACGATGGCGACGCGGTCGCGCAGACTCTCAGGCATCGTGCGCCTCCGGCAGTGCGAGCAGGCGGCTCTTCCAGTACCAGGCCGGGCGGCCACCGGATGCGTGGATGCGGCGGCACACGAACTCGACCGGCAGTCCGGTACGCAGTTCCTCGCCGGCGTAATCCGCGAGCTGCAGATAGGCCCGCGCGCTGCCGCCGAGCGCGCAGACGCCGACGACCACCGGCGGCAGCGGCGACGGGAAGAAATAGTCCTTGCTGTAGCTCAGCAGCGTCCCGTGGCGGCGCGCAAAGCTCACCGACTCGAGACGATCGCGGGCGAAGCAGCGGTAACAGACGCGCGACGGCGGAAACTGCTCGGTGCCGCAGCTCTGGCAACGCACGCCGCTGAAACCGATGTCGGCAGCCTGGTCGCGGAAGCTGACCGTCGCCGAGATGCCGTCCGCCGAGCGGCGATCGGCCGCGCCGCTGTCGAGGCCGCGGCACTGCAGATACTGGCGGTAACTGCGCAGCACGAGGCGCCGCTGCAGTTGCGCGTCGAGCGTCGCGGTCCGCGCCAGCGGCCGGTCCAGCACCCAGCTCAGCAGCCAGGCACCGTCGCCGGCGAATCCGCTCAGGATCCGCTCGCCGGGTTGCGCGCGACCGGCCGCCTGTGCGAGCAGCAGCGGCGCGAAGGCGTTGCCGCAGTTGCCGATGCGGCCGAACAGCGGATCGACGAGCTGCTCCGCGCGGAATCCAAGCTGCTGCGCCAGTTCCCGATGGCTGCGACTGTCCGGCGCATGCAGCGCGACATGCCGGAACGCCGCGGCGGTGAGACCGCTCGCGCCGCGCCACTGCTCCCAGGCCGCGACCATCGGCTCGAGGAACCCATGGCGGACCACGAAGCGGTCCTCCCAGCCGCGCAGTGCCGCAGCTCCGTCCTCGCGCCAGACATCGAAGGCCTGGCGGCTTACCGCGCAGTCGCTTTCCAGCCGCAACGGGCCGTCGGACTCGACGACGAAGGCGACCGCGGCGTCGCCAAGGTCGGCTTCCATGGCCGAGTACGGCTCGGCGGTCCGCGCGTCGCTGGCCACCACCAGCACCGCGCGCGCCGCGCCCGCCGTGACGGCATTGACCGCGGCGCGCAGCGCCGCCGCGCCAGCGCGCAGGCTGCCACCGTGATCGACCGTGACGACATCGCCGCGCAGTCCCAGCGCCCTGGCCACGACCGCGGCGGTAGACTTTTCCGCGAAGAACGACGAAGCCGACGCCAGATAGAGCTGATCGATGCCGGCGGGGTCGCGCCCGGCCAGGCAATCGGTGGCGGCCGCGACCGCCATCGTGACCACGTCCTCGTCGGCTCCGGCGACCGCCTTCTCGCGGTTCGACGGCGGCTGCTCCGGCGCATGGATCAGGCTGAGCGGCAGCCGCATGCGCGGCACATGCACGCCGCAAGCTGAAATTCCTGCCATGTGCTTCCCAGGATCGGACGACGGCTGCATCTTATGTTCGATCGTCGTGCCGGGGAACCGGGTCAGGCTGCCGGTGCCGGGTCCGGGCACCAGATTGGCCGGATTTGGCCTTGCGCCCGGCTGCCTTCGGCTATCATGCCGCCCGTGACCTCCGCGGCCGCAACAGGGGACTGCCGCCCGAGCCGACTGCTGGCTCTGCTCGTCATGCTGGCGCTGGCGATGCCGGCACTCGCGCAGCAGGATGCGGCCGGCTGGCGCGAGCGCGCCGCGGAACGCTATGCCGCTGGCGACTTCGCCGCTGCCTTCGCCGCGGCCTCCCAGGCCCGGGCACTGGACGACGGCGATCCGTGGGCGCGCTACGCCTGGGTGCGCGCGCTCGCACGCCTCGACCAGGTGGCCGCCCGCGCGGCATTGCCCGGGCTGCAGGATCCGGCGCGGTTACAGCAACTCCCGGATGAGGAACGCGCGGAGCTCGATGCCGCACTCGGTTATCTCGCCCTCGATCTCGAAGTCGATCGCCTTGCGGCCGAGCACTTCGCCGAAGTACCGCCCGGCGCCACCGCTTTCGCACGCGCACAGGCAGGTCTCGCGATCCTGGCGGTGCGCCGAGGCGATTCGCGTGAGGCGCTGGTGCATTTTGCAGCCGCGCGGGCAGCCGGTCCGCTCGATCCTGCGCTCGCCGAGCTCGAACGCGAAACACGCTACCAGGCGGCACTGCAGCAGTTCCTGACGGCGCGCGATCTGCGCGATTCGAATGGCGCGGCCCGGGCCCTCGGTACGCTCGATGAACTGCGGCCGCTGCATCCGGCCACGTTGCGGGCCCGCGCCGATCTCGCCGGTCTGCGCGGCGACCCACTGGCGCGTGAGCACGCGTTGCGCGAACTGCTGCGGGTCGATCCGGAGGCGCCCGGCGCCGGCAGCCAGCTCGTCGATGCACTGCTCGATCAGCGCCGCCCGGAGGCGGCGCTCGCCGCGGCCCGCGAATTCGCGCCGGACCGGCTCGCCGTGGACCCGCGGCTGCAGGCCTACGAGCGGAACTGGCGGCGTCATGCCGAGGCAGCGCTGCAGTGGCGGCAGCGTGAGGGCCAGCCGGGGCTGGCGCGGCTGCACGCCCCGTCGCTGCAACTCGCCTTCGCCGGCAGCCGACCGGGCTGGGGCCAGTTCCGGCTGGCCGCTGACCTCGAACAGGCCTCGACCGGTACTGTCGCTGGCGGTCGCGCGTATGGCGCCTCGCCCGCCCTTGCTGCACCATTGCGCATCCATTCGAAGAGCGGTGCCGGTTGGCTGGTGCACTGGGCGCCAAAGAGCGGCCTCACGTTCGAACTCGGGCACACGCCGCATTCGTTTGTCGTGGACAACGCCTGGGGCGCCATGCGTCTCAACGTGGAAGTCGACGATTATCCGTTCGATCTCGGCCTCGAGCGCATGCCGGTCACCGATTCGCTGCTGTCGTTCGCGGGCGCGATTGACCCGGTGAGCGGCCGGCGCTGGGGCGGCGTCGTGCGCAACCGGGCCTATCTGCGCGGCGGCCTCGGCGACGACTCCTTCAGTATCCACGGCGGCGTCGCCGGCGCGCGAGTCGACGGGCGCCACGTCGATGCGAACGCGCAGTGGCAGGCCGATGTCGGCTTCCGCTGGCGTGCGGCGTCGGGGCCGGCCTGGCGCATGCACCTCGGCGGCGACATCGATGCGACCGGGTTTGCCGACAACCGCTCACAGTTCACGCTCGGCCACGGCGGGTATTTCAGTCCGCGGCGTTTCCTCGCCGTGGGCCCGACCTTCGACCTGCAGGGCGCGCGCGCGGCCAGCAGCTTCCGCATCGAAGGCGCTCTGAGCTGGCAGTTCCTGAGCGAGGAAGGCAGCGAATACTTCCCGACCGATGCCGCGCTGCAGACCGCCAGCGGCAATCCGCACTATGGCGGGTCGTCGCGTGACGGGCCCGGCGCGCGGCTCGCCGCGACCGTCGAGTGGCGCGTATCGGCCCGCGCGGTGACCGGCCTGCGGCTCGAGGGTTCAGTCGGCGAGGCGCACGATGAAGTCCGGCTGCAGGTGTACACGCGGCGCTGGCACGGCGCGCTCACCGAGCCGCTGCGCCGCCCGCCGGCGGCGGTGCTGCCGGCACGGTTTGACGAGTTGCTCTGAGCGGCCGCTCAGCCCGCGCCCCGCCGGCCCGCCAGGAACTCGACCAGGTAACGCGCGAACTGCTCGCCCAGCTCCGGGTGGCGCAGGCCGTATTCGACGGTCGCCTTGAGATAACCGAGCTTGCTGCCGCAGTCGTAGCGGCGGCCGCTGAAGCGGTAGGCGTACACCGGCTCGGCCTCGAGCAGCGCGGCGATGCCGTCGGTGAGCTGGATCTCGCCGCCGGCACCGCGGCCGATGTGTTCGAGCCGGTCGAAGATCGATCCGCACAGCAGGTAGCGGCCGACCACGGCGAGATTGGACGGCGCCTCGGCCGGCTTCGGCTTCTCGACGATGCGCGTGATGCGGGCGACACCATGGGTATCGGCCGCAGCCGTCGCGACGATGCCATAGCGGTTGGTCTGATCGCGCGGCACCTCCTCGACACCGATCACGCTGCCACCGGTCTCGAGATAGCGGTCGCGCATCTGTGCGAGCACCGGCACCGGCGCGTCGATCAGATCGTCGGCGAGGTGCACATAGAAGGGCTCACTGCCGACGATCGGCCGTGCGCACAGCACCGCATGCCCGAGCCCGAGCGGCGCCGGCTGGCGGATGTAGATGCAGGCGGCATCGGCGGGCAGGATGCCGCGCAGCGCCTCGGCCAGCTCGTCCTTGCCCTGTGCAGTGAGCGCGGCCTCGAGCTCCGGATCCGAGTCGAAGTGATCCTCGATCGCGCGCTTCGAGCTGCCGGTGATGAACACGAGGCTGCGCGCGCCCGCGGCCAGTGCCTCGTCGACCGCGTACTGGATCAGCGGCTTATCGACGATCGGCAGCATTTCTTTCGGGCTGGCCTTGGTCGCCGGCAGAAAGCGGGTTCCCCGCCCGGCGACGGGGAACACCGCAAAACGGATCGGTGCGGGGCTCACGGGCGCTCCCTGACTCCTTGCGTTGCCGGGCATGATACCGGAGCCCGGGCGACGCGACCCGCGCCGGCCTCAGCCGTTTGACGTTGACGGGCCCGGCGTTCGTGCGAACCGTACTTGACTGTCATCGCTGGTAGGTATACTAACCACCATGAAGAGCGCTGACCTGATGCGGGAACTGAAGCAGGCGGGCTGGATCGAGGATCGGGTATCGGGCAGCCATCACGTTTTCAGGCACCCCACGATTGCGGGGCACCTGACGGTGCCGCATCCCAGAAAGGACCTGGGCAAGGGGTTGGTGCACAGGATCAGGAAACAGGCACGATTGAAATGAAGTTCACCATTGCCATTGAGGCGGGTACGAAAAGAAGCGCATTCGGTGTCGTGGTACCGGACCTGCCGGGCTGTTTCAGTGCCGGCGATACCATTGAGGAAGCCTTCGACAAGGCGCGGGAGGCGATCGAAGTTCATTGCGAGATCCTGGCCGAGACCGGACAGGAACTGCCGCAGCCCAGGCCGATGACCGCATGGCAGGCGGAGCGTAAGTACCGGGGCTGGACGTGGGGGATTGTGGACGTCGCCGTGGAAAAATACTTCGGGCCGGCCGAGAAGATCAACATCACCGTGCCTGCATCGACGTTGCGGCGCATCGATGAATACGCGCGCACGCACGGAGAGACGCGATCTGGCTTCCTGGTGAAGGCGGCTGAACGCGTGATGCGGTCATAGCCGATCCGCTGGCCGGACCGGTCACAAGAGCGGGTTCCCCGTCCGGCGACGGGGAACACCGCAAGACGGATCGGTGCGGGGATCACGGGCGGCCAGCCCCGCACCGACGCACGCCGGCCTCAGCCGGCGGGCTTCGCGGTCTCGAAGCGCAGGTTGGCCTTGTTCTGTTCCACCAGCTTGCGACCAAGCCCCTTGACCTTGACCAGGTCCTCGCTGCTGTGGAACGGGCCGTTCTTCTCCCGGTGCGCGATGATCGCCGCCGCCTTCGCCGGTCCGACACCCTGCAGCTCGCGGGCGAGCGTGCTGGCATCGGCCGTGTTGACGTTGACGGGCCCGGCGATGGCAGCCGGCGCGATCAGCAGTGCGGCCAGCAGGGCCGCGCTCAGTCCCTTGATACGCATCGTGTGACTCCTTTCGCAACGCGCAGCGCCCATCGCCGCGCCCGGGAGTCAACGTAGCGCGGAGCGCGCACGGCCGCTGTGTGCTTATCGGCTGCGTTTGCGCAGATTCACACTGGTAGCGTCACGGCGTGGCCGGCCCGCCGCCGTGGTGACAACCGTCGCAGGCGCGCGGCGGACCCGCGGACCGGCCGGCCGCCTCCCGTTCCGCGTGACAGCCAAGGCACAGCCCATGGAACTGCTGCTCGAGGCGCGGCCACAGGTCCGGATCGGACACGTGACAGCCCATGCACATGCCGCTGCCGCTGTCATCGGCGAAATCGTGATGACATTCGATGCAGTTCACGTCGCCGTGGTCGTTGTGGTCGAAGATCATCGGCAGGATCGGTTCCGGCGCAGCGAAGTACCGATCCCGTACCGGTCGCGGGCCGGTCAGTGGCGAGCCGGATAGCACGACCAGTACGCCGAGTGCGAGCAGCGCCAGGAAGGCGTTTCTCATGCGGGCCAGTTCCGCACCGCCACGAACAGCAGCACGACCAGCGCGACGATGACCGGAAAGCCGCGTGGCCCGGGCCACACATGGCCCGGCCAATGGCGTTGCCAGTCACGCCCCCAGCCGGCGAGCGCCGCGACAGCGGCGAGCAACAGCATCTGGTACGGCTGCGGCAGGTAGAAGCCGCTATCGAGAACGTGCCAGCCCGCCGTCACGATCGCGCCGAGGGCCAGCGCGCGATGCCAGCGGCGGAACGCCGGATGCTCCCGCGACAGGCGCCAGCGCCGCGGCAACAGTGCGCCGGTCACCAGCGCGCCCTGCAGCAGCAGGCCGGCGACACCCAGCCACAGGCCGGCTGGCGCAGCGGACCGCAGATGAACGGTGACGGTGGCATCGCCGAGCAGGAACCAGAATGCGTGCAGCAGGGTCACGACCAGCACGTACTGCCCGAGCCGATGATGCACGCGCAGATCGGCAGTCCCGCGACCAAACGCGGTCAGGTACAACAGTCCGGCGCCAGCCGCGTAGCCGAGCGCGTTGCCCGCGTCCCAGTACCAGCCGGCCCCGAGCAGCGGCGCGGCAAGAAAAGTGACGAGGAAGACCGCTACGAACGCGAGCAGCATCGGCGGGGCGGTCAGGGTCCGTCCGTCGCCGGCTGCGCCCGGGCCTTGTCGAGTCCGGCGACCAGATCGAAGCGCAGCAGCGGCCGCTGGCTGTCCCAGTTCTTGCACGCGGGACACTGCCAGAAATGGCCGATGCTGGAGAAGCCACAGTTGGTACAGCGATAGCGCGGCGTCGTCGCCGCGAGCCGGCGCAGGACCGCGGCGATGTCGCGCACCGCCTGCGCATCGAGCGTCGCCGGATCGCGACCGCTGGCCCGCACCAGCCCGGCCACCGCCTCATCGCGCGCCAGGTAGTCGCGCACCAGCTGTTCGAGCGGCGCGAACTCCACCGTGTCGCCGATGATCGCGGCGAAGGCGATCTCCGCGCCGGCATCGGGCCGCGCCGCGACCAGACGCGCAACGCAGGCCTCGCCGCCAGCGCCGCCGGCGCGCGCGAGCTGGGCGAGCCGCGGCATGACCTCGATCATCAGCGCCGCCTCCTGCCCGACCACTGTGCCGAGCAGCCGCTCGGCCAGGGCGAGATCACCCTGTTCGATGGCGATCTCGGCGCGCAGCAGGGCGCCGCGCGCGCAGCGGCGCCGCTCGGCATGCGCGGCCTTGAGCTGGCGCAGCGCCTCCTCGCTATCGCCGGCCTCACGCGCAGCAATCGCCAGTTCGCAGAAGTAATGGGCGATGGCGTCCGGCTGCAGTGCGCGTCCGGCCCGCTCCAGCTCGCGGAACACCTCGATCGCGCGCGGCCAGTCACGTTCCTGTTCGTGGATCCCGATCAGCATGCGCAGCGCCGAGATCCGGTGCGCGCCGGAGGCAGCGAGCGGCTCGAGAATCTTCACGGCGCGGTCGAACAGTCCGGCGCGCAGGTAGTCCTGCGCCAGCGCGAAGCGCGCCTGGTCGCGCTGCGCCGGATCGAGCCTCTCGCGGGCGACGATGTTCTGGTGGATGCGGATCGCCCGATCGACTTCGCCGCGGCGCCGGTACAGGCTGCCGAGCGCAAAGTGCGTCTCGACCGTGGCCTCATCGAGTTCCGCGGCCTGCAGGAATGCTTCGAGCGCGCGATCCGGCTGGTCGTTGACCAGGAAGTTGACGCCGGCCAGGTAGTTGCCGCGCAGCCGCTCGGCGCCGAGCACGCTCGGCCGCGGCCGCCGCGCCGCGTAGAAACCGATGGCCCCGCCAACGAACAGCAGCGCCAGCAGCAGCCAGAAGGTGTGGGCAGTCATCCGACACCCCGACGGGTGACGGTCATGGCGGCAGGCTCAGTCTCGGATCGGATGCGCGTGGCCGGCATCCACCCGCTCGCGCAGGTCCTTGCCCGGCTTGAAGTGCGGCACGTACTTGCCGGCCAGCGCGACCGCCTCGCCGGTCTTCGGGTTGCGGCCCTGGCGTGGCGGCCGGAAGTGCAGCGAGAAGCTGCCGAAGCCGCGGATTTCGATGCGCTCGCCGCCGGCCAGCGCGTCGCTCATGATCTCGAGCATCTGCTTGACGGCCAGCTCGATGTCCTTGGCCGGCAGGTGTTTCTGCTTGGCGGCGATGATTTCGATCAGTTCTGACTTGGTCATGGCGCGGCCCGTGAACCCCGTGTTCTCGCTCCCATCCGACCGCCGGACCGGGGCGCCTGGATCCCGCGCCGCCGGCCCGCTGGTTTACTGTCCCGCGATCTGTTCCTTGATCAGGTCGCCGAGCGAAGTACCGGTCGGCGAGTCGCTGCCGCGGTACTGCTGCACGGCTTCCGCTTCCTCCCAGGCCTCCTTGGCCTTGATCGACAGGGAGATGACGCGGCTCTTGCGATCCACGCCGATGAAGCGCGCCTCGATTTCCTCGCCCGGCTTCAGCACGCTGCGCGCGTCCTCGACGCGGTCGCGGGCCAGCTCGGAGGCCCGCAGGTAGCCCTCGATCCCGTCGCCGAGATCGATCGTCGCGCCGCGCGCATCCACGTCGCGGACCACGCCCTTGACGATGCTGCCCTTCGGGTGATCGGCCAGATAGGCGGAGATCGGGTCGCGGGCGAGCTGGCGGATGCCGAGTGAAATGCGCTCGCGGTCCGGGTCGATCGCCAGCACCATCGCCTCGACGCTCTGGCCCTTCTGGTAGTCGCGCACCGCCTCCTCGCCCGGGCGATCCCAGGAAATATCCGACAGATGCACGAGGCCGTCGATACCGCCGGCCAGGCCGATGAAGATGCCGAAGTCGGTGATCGACTTGATCTGCCCGCTGACGCGGTCGCCGCGGTTGAAGCTGTCGGCGAACTCGCGCCACGGGTTCGGCTTGCACTGCTTGAGGCCGAGCGAAATGCGGCGCCGCTCCTCGTCGATGTCGAGCACCATGACCTCGACTTCCTCGCTGATCTGCCCCACCTTGGCCGGGTTGACGTTCTTGTTGGTCCAGTCCATCTCGGACACGTGCACCAGACCCTCGACGCCCTCCTCGATCTCGACGAAGCAGCCGTACTCGGCGATGTTGGTGACCTTGCCGAACAGCCGCGTGTTCGGCGGGTAGCGCCGCGCGATGTTCTGCCACGGATCGGCGCCGAGCTGCTTGACGCCGAGCGACACCCGCTGCCGTTCGCGGTCGAACTTCAGGATGCGCACGTCGATCTCGTCGCCGACCTTGACCACCTCGGACGGGTGCTTGGCGCGCTTCCACGCCATGTCGGTGATGTGCAGCAGTCCGTCGATGCCGCCGAGGTCGACGAACGCGCCGTAGTCGGTCAGGTTCTTGACCACGCCCTTGACGACGTCGCCTTCCTTCAGGTTGTCGAGCAACTGGCTGCGCTCGGCGCTGTATTCCTGCTCGACCACCGCGCGGCGCGAAACCACGACGTTGTTGCGCCGCTGGTCGAGCTTGATGACCTTGAACTCGAGCAGCTTGCCCTCGAGGTAGGCCGGATCGCGCACCGGGCGCACGTCGACCAGCGAGCCGGGCAGGAAGGCGCGGACGTTGTCCAGTTCGACCGTGAAACCGCCCTTGACGCGGCCGTTGATCACGCCCTGCACGATCTCGCCGTTCTGGAACGCCTGTTCGAGCCGCGTCCAGGTGCGGGCGCGCTTGGCCTTTTCGCGTGACAGCCGGGTCTCGCCGGAGCCGTCCTCGACGGCGTCGAGAGCGACCTCGACCTCCTCACCGATGGTGACCTCGACCTCGCCCCGCTCGTTGCGGAACTGTTCGGCCGGAATCACGGCCTCGGATTTCAGTCCGACACTGACGATCACGACATCCGGGTTCACGCCGACGACGGTGCCGGTCAGGATCTGCCCGGGGCGGATCTGCTGGCTCGCGATGCTCTGCTCAAACAGTTGCTGGAAGGATTCGGTCATTGAAGATCCCGGGCCCCCTTGGCCCTATGGGTTGTACTGCCTGCCGCGCGGCGTCCCGCCACGCTGGTCGTCCACTGCCGCAGCGCCAGCCTCCTGCCGCGCCGTCCCGCGCCGGTCGCCTGACCGGCCCGCTCAGTCTCCGCGCCCGACACCGGGGAATCGTTCGCGCGCGAGTGCCAGTACGCGCGTAACGACCTCCTCGATGGAGAGTGCGGTCGAATCCACGACGATCGCGCCTGCCCCAGCCAGAAGTGGTGCCACGGCCCGCGTGGCATCCCTCCGGTCGCGTTCAGCGATCTCCGCAGAAAGGGCGGCGAGATTACCACCCAACCCCTTTTCCTTCAACTGCTTATAGCGTCTGAGCGCGCGTTCTTCCGGGCTCGCCGTCAGGAACAGCTTCAGCCCGGCATCCGGGAAGACGACCGAGCCCATGTCCCGGCCGTCGGCGACGAGACCCGGCGGCCGCGCAAAGGCCCGCTGCCGGTCGAGGAGCGCAGCGCGAACCGCCGGCAGGGCCGCGACGCGGGAGGCCAGCTCACCGGTCTGCTCGGCCCGCAGTTCGCGGGTCACGTCGGCACCGTCGAGAAACACCTGCTCCGCGCCGCCGGCGTCCATCCCGAAGCGCGCCTCGAGCATCGCCGCCGCGCGGGCGTGGCCCTCCGCATCATCCGCAGCGAGCCCGCGACGCAGTCCGGCGAGCGCCACCAGCCGGTACAGGGCCCCGCTGTCGAGGAGCTGCCAGCCGAGACGAGCGGCAACCAGCCGGGCCACCGTGCCCTTGCCCGAGCCGCTCGGCCCGTCGATCGCGATGACCGGCACGGTCATCGGCCGCTGTCCTCGACGGCCAGTCCCGCCTGCCGCGCGGTCGCGACAAAACCGGGAAACGAGGTCTGCACATTGGCAACGTCGCGGATTTCGACCGCCGCGGCCGCCCGCGCCGCGAGCACCGCAAAGGCCATCGCGACCCGGTGATCGCCGTGACTGTCCACGCAGCCGCCATGGACCGCGCCGCCGGTGACCCGCAGGCCGTCCGGCAGCACGGCCACCCGGACACCGAGCGCCTGCAGGCCCTCAGCCATCACGGCGATGCGGTCGCTCTCTTTCACCCGCAACTCCGCCGCACCGGTCACGACCGTTTCGCCCTCAGCCAGTGCGGCCGCGGCGAACAGCACCGGGAACTCGTCGATCGCCGCGGCGACCAGCTCGCCCGGGACCTCGATGCCGTGCAACACGCCGGGATGCACTTCGAGATCGGCGACCGGCTCACCGCCGGACTGGCGCGGCGCCAGCACGCGGATGTCGGCGCCCATGCGCTCGAGGATGGCGAGCAGGCCGGTCCTCCTCGGATTGATGCCGACGTCCCGGATCCGCAGCGGCCCGGCCCCGGCGACGATACCGGCGACGATGAAGAACGCGGCCGAGGAGAAATCGCCCGGCACGTCGATCGCGCAGGCACGAAGCGCCGCCGGTCCGCGGATTGCCACGCTGCGCTCGCCACGCTCGACCGGCACGCCGAAAGCCTCGAGCATCAGCTCCGTGTGATCGCGCGTCGGCGCGGGCTCGTGGACCTCGGTGCGCCCCGCTGCGCCCAGCCCGGCCAGCAGCAATGCGGACTTCACCTGCGCGCTCGGCACCTCGAGCCGGTGGGTGCAGCCGCGCAGGCCCGGTGTGCCGCGGAGCCGGAGCGGCGGCCGGCCGGCCGTCGTCGTGATCGAAGCGCCCATCCGGCGCAGTGGTGCGGCCACCCGTTCCATCGGCCGGCGCAGCAGCGACGCATCGCCGACCAGCACCGTGTCGAACGTCTGCCAGGCCAGCAGCCCGGCCAGCAGGCGCATGGCCGTGCCCGAGTTGCCGAGATCGAGCGGGCCGGCCGGCGCCAGCAGGCCGGCAGACCCTGCGCCATCGACGAGCAGGTGATCGGCGGCGACGCGCTCGGCGCGCACGCCCATCGCCTGCATCGCGGCCAGCGTCGCGAGGCAGTCTGCGCCGGGCAGGAAACCGCGGATCTCGCTGCGGCCGGCGGCGATGCCGGCCAGCATGACGGCCCGGTGCGAAATCGACTTGTCCCCGGGAACCCGGATCGCACCGGCGACGCGCCCGCCGGGCCGCGCGACGAAGGCGCGCGCCGGAGTACTCACACCCCTTCCGCCAGAACGGCCGCGAGCGCCGCCAGCAGCCGCTCGTTCTGTTCCGGGGTACCGACCGTGATCCGCAGGTGATGCGGCAGATCGTAATTGCCGACCGGGCGCACGATCACGCCGCGCCGCAGCAGTGCCTGATTGACCGGGCCGACGGGCCGGCCGAGATCACAGAGCACGAAGTTGCCGGCCGACGGCAACACGAAGAGGCCGAGCGCCGCGAGCCCTGCGCGCAGCCGCACCAGACCCGCGCGGTTGTTCGCCAGCGATGCCTGCAGGTGATCGGCATCGTCGAGCGCGGCCGCAGCGGCGGCGAGGCCGGGTACCGAAACGTTGAACGGCTGGCGCACGCGGTTCAGCAGGTCGGCGACATCCGGGTGGGACAGCGCATAGCCGATGCGCAGGCCGGCGAGTCCCCAGGCCTTCGAGAAGGTCCGCGTGACGACCAGGTTCGGGAACTGCGCCAGCCAGCGCGTGCCGTCCGGGCAGCCGTGCTCCAGCGCGTACTCGTGATAGGCCTCGTCGAGCACGACGATGACCTGCTCCGGCACGGCCCGCAGCAGTTCGACGAGTTCGGCCTCGCCGAACCAGGTTCCGGTCGGGTTGTTCGGGTTGGCGATGAACAGCAGCCGGGTCTGCGGTCCGATCAACGCGCGCATTGCGGCGAGGTCGTGGCCCAGCGGCATCGCGTGCGCCGCCGGGTTGGCCGGCGCGACCCGCGCGATCGCGCTGGCGGCCTGCACCGCCAGCGGGTACACGGCGAAACCGTACTGCGAATACACGGCCTCGTGAGCCGGCGTCAGGAAGGTCTCGGCCAGCAGCACCAGCACGTCGTTGGATCCGTTGCCCAGCGTCACCTGTTCGATGGCGACGCCGTGGCGCTCCGCCAGCCGCGCGCGCAGCACGTGGCCGCTGCCGTCGGGGTACATCGCGATACCCGGTATCGCCGCGGCCAGCGCCGCGCGCGACCGCGGGCCCGGCCCGAGCGGATTCTCGTTCGAGGCCAGCTTGATGCTGTCGCGTACACCCAGCTCACGCTCGAGCTGCTCCGGCGGCTTGCCCGGTACGTAGGGTGCGAGCCGGCGGACGCCGGGCGCGGCCAGGTGCACGAAGCGGTTGTCCATCAGGTCCTCACAGTACCGAGCGCGGATACGAGCCGAGGACGCGGAACAGCGAGCTGCGGCCCTGCAGCTCGGCGAGCGCGGCCGCCAGTTTCGGCTCCTCGGCGTGCCCCTCGAGATCGAGGAAGAACACGTAGTCCCACTTGCGCCGCCGCGACGGCCGCGACTCGATCCGGGTCATGCTGATGCCGTTGCGCGCCAGCGGCTCGAGCAGCCGGTACAGCGCGCCCGGCGCGTCGGTGTGGGCCACCGAGACCAGCAGCGTGGTCTTGTCGTCGCCGCTCGGCTGGAACCGGCGCGAACCGATGACCAGGAAGCGCGTGGTGTTGTCGGCGCGGTCCTCGATCTTCGCCACCAGCACCTCGAGGCCGTACAGCTCGGCGGCCACCTCGCCGGCGATCGCCGCAGTGCCCTGCTCGTCGCGCGCCCGGCGCGCCGCCTCGGCGTTGCTGCTGACGGCGACGCGCTCGACCTCGGGCAGGTATTCGTCCAGCCACTCGCGGCACTGCGCCAGCGACTGCTGGTGCGAGCAGACCCGGCGGATCGACTTCAGCGCCTGCATGCGCCCGAGCAGGTACTGGTGGATGCGCAGCTCGACCTCGCCGCAGATCAGCAGCGGCGAACCGAGGAAGCGGTCGAGCGTGTGCATGACCGTGCCCTCGGTCGAGTTCTCGATCGGCACGACGCCGAAATCGGCGGTGCCGGCCTCAATCTCGTGGAACACCTCCTCGATCGACGGCAGCGCCAGCGCCCGCACCGAGTGGCCGAAGTGCTTGTACACGGCCTGCTGCGTGAACGTGCCCTCCGGGCCGAGGAACGCGACCTTCAGCGGCTCCTGCTGGGCCAGGCAGGCCGACATGATCTCGCGGAACAGGCGCGCGACTTCCTCGTTGCGCAGCGGGCCGCGGTTGCGGGCGAGCGCGGCGCGCAGGACCTCGGCCTCACGCTCGGGCCGGTAGTAATCCACGGTGCGCCCGGCGGCGTTCTTGGAGATGCCGACCTGCTGCGCCAGCGTCGCGCGTTCGTTCAGCAACTGCTGCAGCGCCTCGTCGATCGCGTCGATGCGGCTGCGGATCTCCTCGAGTGGCGGGCGCACCTCCGTCGCGCCCGGCCGTGCCGCGGTGCTCCGCCGCGCCCTGCCCTTGCCGCGCACGGCCACCGCTCAGACCCGGCGCGCGCCGAGCACGCCGTCAATCGCGCAGATCCGCGCGATCGTCTCGTCGGGGATCGGGCTATCGACGTCGATCAGCGTGTAGGCGACGTCGCCTTTCGACTTGTTCAGCAGATCGGCGATGTTCAGCGCCGCTTCGGCCAGACAGGTCGAGATCTGGCCGACCATGTTCGGCACGTTGCTGTTGGCGATCGCCAGCCGCGAGGTACCGGCCACGCGCGGCAACACCGCATCGGGGAAGTTGACCGAATGCCGGATATTGCCGTGCTCGAGGAACTCACGCAGCGTGTCGGCGACCATCATCGCGCAGTTCTCCTCGGCCTCGGCCGTCGACGCACCGAGATGCGGCAGCGCGACGACCCGCGGATGGTCCTTGTTGGCCGGCGACGGGAAGTCGCAGACGTACGCGGACAGGCGCCCGGCGTCGAGCGCGGCCAGCAGGTCGGCCTCGTTGACGATACCGGCGCGGGCGAAGTTCAGCACCGCGGCACCCGGCTTCATCAGCCGGATGCGCTGCGCGTTGACCAGCCCGCGCGTCGCGTCGGACAGCGGCACGTGCAGCGAGATGATATCGGCGCGGGCAAACAGGTCATCGAGGCTCAGCGCCTGGCTGACTCCCGACGACAACTGCCAGGCGCGCTGCACGGTGATCTGCGGGTCGTAGCCGAGCACCTGCATGCCGAGGTCGTGGGCGGCGTTGGCTACCTCGACGCCAATGGCGCCGAGGCCGACGACGCCGAGCGAACGGCCCGGCAGCTCGTGGCCGGCGAAGCGCTTCTTGCCCTTCTCGACCGCGGCCTCGAGCGCGTGCGCGTCGCCCTCGAGCCCGCGCACGTAGGCCCAGGCCGCGCAGATGTTGCGGGCGGCGAGGAACAGCCCGGCCAGCACCAGCTCCTTGACCGCGTTGGCGTTGGCCCCCGGCGCGTTGAACACCGGCACGCCGCGGCGCGTCAGCTCCGCGACCGGAATGTTGTTGACCCCGGCGCCGGCCCGGCCGACGGCCAGCACGCTGTCCGGAATCGTCATCGCGTGCATGTCCGCGGAGCGCACCAGGATCGCATGCGGGTGGCCGACCTCGGAGGCGACCTCGTAACGCTCGCGCGGCAGGCGCTCGAGGCCCTGGACCGAGATGTTGTTGAGGGTCAGGATGCGGTAGCTCATCAGCCGTTCCTGCGGGCGAAGTCGCGCATGAAGTCCACCAGCGCCTCGATGCCGGCCTCCGGCATCGCATTGTAGATACTGGCGCGCATCCCGCCGACGGCGCGATGCCCGGCGAGATTGGTCAGGCCGGCGGCGGCGGCCTCGGCCAGGAACGCCTTGTCGAGTTCCGGCCGCGGCAGCGTGAACGGCACGTTCATCCACGAGCGGCAGTCGCGTGCGATCGGGTTGGCGTAGAAGCCCGAACCGTCGATCGCCGCATACAGGCGCTCGGCCTTGCGCCGGTTGCGCTCGCCGATCGCGGCCAGCCCGCCCTCGTTCTGCAGCCAGCGGAACACGAGCCCGGCGATGTACCAACTGAAGGTCGGCGGCGTGTTCAGCATCGAACCGCTCTCGGCCATCGCCCGATAGTCGAGGATCGCGGGCACGTCCGGCCGCGCGCGCCCGAGCAGGTCCTCGCGCACGATCACGACCGCGAGCCCGGACGGCCCGATGTTCTTCTGCGCGCCGGCATAGATCAGCCCGAACCGCGTGACGTCGAGCGGGCGCGACAGGATCGTCGAGGACAGGTCCGCGACCAGCGGCACGCCGCCGGTGTCCGGGACGTAGGGAAACTCGACGCCGCCGATCGTCTCGTTCGGCGTGTAATGCACGTAGGCCGCGCCCGGGTCGAGCTGCAGCGCGGCCTGCGCCGGCGCGGTCGTGTGACGGGTCGCCGCGGTGGACGCCGCGACCTGCACTGTGACGAAACGCCGCGCCTCGGCCATCGCCCGCTGCGCCCAGTGACCGGAATCGATGTAGTCCGCCTGCGTCCCCGCCGGGCACAGGTTGAGCGGCACGCCGGCGAACTGCGCCGTGGCGCCGCCCTGCAGGAACAGCACTTTGTACGCAGCCGGGATCGCCAGCAGCTCGCGCAGGTCGGCTTCGGCCTGCTCGGCCACCGCGATGAACGGCTTGCCGCGATGGCTGACCTCCATGACGGACATGCCGCCGCCGCGCCAGTCGAGCAGTTCGTCCCGGGCCTGCTCCAGCACCGGCAGCGGCAGCGCCGCTGGTCCCGCGGAAAAATTGAATACACGCATCCTGTGGCTCACCCGGCCTCAGCCGGCTCCTTCCTGCTCCTGCGCTTCGTCGGCGGCGATGCGCTCGAGCCCGACGAGTTCCTCGCCGGCGCCGAGCCGCATCACGCGCACGCCCTGGGTGTTGCGACCGAGCACCGGGATCTCGCTGACCGGCACCCGCACCAGCGTGCCGCTCGAATTGATCAGCATGAGCTCGTCGTCGGGCTGGACCTGCATGGCCCCGACCAGCGCGCCGTTGCGCTCGCTGGTCTGCAGCGCGATGACGCCCTGCCCGCCGCGCCCGTGTGGCGGAAAATCGGCGACATCGGTCAGCTTGCCGTAGCCGTTGCGCGACACGGTGAGAACCGGCCCGCTGCCCAGCACGATCAGCGAGGTGACGCGCTGGCCCTCGGCCAGGCGGATGCCGACCACGCCGGCGGCCTCGCGCCCCATCGGGCGCACCTGCTGTTCGGCGAAGCGGATCGCCTTGCCGTCCGTCGTCATCAGCAGAATCTCGCGCTCGCCGTCAGTCAGCGCGACGCCGACCAGGCAGTCCGACTCGCCGAGCGACACCGCGATGATGCCGTTGACCCGCGGGCGCGAAAACGCCGCGAGCGGCGTCTTCTTGACCGTGCCCTGCGCGGTGGCCATGAACACGAAGTGCGACTCGTCGAACTCGCGCACCGGCAGAACGGCGGTGATCCGTTCGCCTTCGCCGAGCTGCAGCAGGTTGACGATCGGCTTGCCGCGCGCGCCGCGCGCCGCCAGCGGCAACTGCCAGACCTTGAGCCAGTAGCACTGGCCGCGGTCCGAGAAGCACAGCAGCGTATCGTGGCTGTGGGCGATGAACAGCTTGTCGACGAAGTCCTCGTCCTTGACCGCGGTGGCCTGCTTGCCGCGGCCGCCGCGTCGCTGCGCCTCGTAATCGGTGACCGGCTGCGACTTGGCGTAACCGGCGTGCGACAGCGTCACCACCAGATCCTGACGCTCGACCAGGTCCTCGATGGTCACGTCGCCGTCGTCGGCGACGATCTCGGTGCGGCGCGCGTCGCCGTAGCTCTCCTTGATCGCCAGCAGCTCGCCGCGGATGACCTCGCGCAGCCGTTCCGGCCGCGCCAGGATGTCGCCGAGGTCGCGGATCTGGTCGAGCAGCGCGGCGAACTCGGTGACGATGCGCTCCTGCTCGAGGCCGGTCAGCCGGTGCAGCCGCAGATCGAGGATCGCCTGCGCCTGGACCTCCGCCAGCCGATAACCGTCCGCGCCGAGCCCGCTGCCATCGGCGACCGGGTCCGGCCGGGTCGCGACCGCGCCGGCCCGCGCCAGCATCGCCGGCACCGCGCCGGCGCCCCAGGCGCGCGCCAGCAGCGCGGCGCGCGCCTCGGCCGGGGACGGCGCCGCCTTGATCGTCGCGATGATCTCGTCGATGTTGGCCAGCGCGACCGCCAGGCCTTCCAGCACATGAGCGCGCTCGCGCGCCTTGCGCCGATCGTAAATAGTGCGCCGCGTGACCACTTCGCGCCGGTGGCGCAGGAACGCATCCAGCATCTCGCGCAGCGACAGCAGCTTGGGCTGGCCATCGAGCAGCGCGACCATGTTGACGCCGAACACGGTCTGCATCGGCGTCAGCTTGAACAACTGATTGAGGATCAGCTCCGGGTTCTCGCCGCGCTTCAGCTCGATGACCACGCGCATGCCGTCCTTGTCGGACTCGTCGCGCAGCTCGCCAATGCCCTCCAGCTCTTTGGCCCGCACCAGTTCGGCGATGCGCTCGAGCAGCCGCGCCTTATTGACCTGGTACGGCAGCTCGGTGACCACGATCGCCTGACGGCCGCGCGGGTCGATCTCCTCGACGCTGGTCCGTGAGCGCACGACCAGCCGCCCGCGCCCGGTCTTGTAGGCGAGCATGATGCCGGCGCTGCCGTGGATGATGCCGGCGGTCGGGAAGTCCGGTCCCGGAATCCGCTGCATCAGCCCGGTCAGGTCAATGCCCGGGTCGTCGATCACCGCGAGGCAGGCATCGATGACCTCGCCGAGGTTATGCGGCGGGATGTTGGTGGCCATGCCGACCGCGATGCCGGCGGAGCCGTTGACCAGCAGGTTCGGGACGCGCGCCGGCAGCACCGCCGGCTCCTGCTCGCTGCTGTCGTAGTTCGGCGCAAAGTCGACCGTCTCGCGATCGATGTCGGCCAGCAGCTCCTGCGCCAGGCGCGACATGCGGATTTCGGTATAGCGCATCGCCGCCGGCGCGTCGCCGTCGACCGAGCCGAAGTTGCCCTGCCCGTCGACCAGCAGGTAGCGCAGCGAGAACGGCTGGGCCATGCGCACGATCGTGTCGTACACCGCGGCGTCGCCGTGCGGATGATACTTGCCGATCACGTCGCCGACGATGCGCGCCGATTTCTTGTACGGCTTGTTCCAGTCGTTGCCGAGCTCGCGCATCGCATACAGCACGCGCCGGTGCACCGGCTTCAGCCCGTCGCGCACGTCGGGCAGCGCCCGGCCCACGATCACGCTCATCGCGTAATCGAGGTACGAACGGCGCATCTCGTCCTCGAGATTGACGTGCAGGACTTCGCGCGCGATCTCGCTGGTCTCGGCCATGGGCTCCCGGCTGCGAACCCGGCACCCGACCGCCCCGCACCGGCCTGCGCACGGGTCGTAAAGGCACCGCTGGAAGGCGCGAATTCTACCACGGCGGTGCGGCCCCGACCTACGGCCAAGGGGCCATCCGGCGGCTATACTGCAATAACCCTCGACCGCGCCGGGCTGCCACGCTGATGTCCACCGCACGCAATGCCGATCCGGCGGAAGTCGCCCGCTTCGATGCCGCGGCCTCGCGCTGGTGGGACCCCGCCGGCGAGTTCCGGCCGCTGCACGAACTGAATCCGCTGCGACTGGAATATCTCGAACAACGCGTGGGTCTCGCCGGGCGGCGCGTGCTGGATGTCGGCTGCGGCGGCGGCCTGCTGGCCGAAGGCATGGTCCGGCGCGGCGCCCGCGTCACCGGCATCGACCTGGCGCCCGCGGCCATCGACGTGGCGCGCCTGCACGCGATCGAGAGCGGCCTGCACGTGGACTACCGACTGGCGAGCGCCGAAGAACTGGTCCGGGCGGAGCCCGGGGCCTTCGATCTGGTGACCTGCCTCGAACTGCTCGAGCACGTGCCGGATCCGGCAGCGCTGGTGGCCACACTCGCGCGCCTGGTCCGCCCGGGCGGCGACGTCGTCTGTGCCACGCTGAACCGCAGTCTGCGCTCGTTCGCGCTGGCGATCGTCGGCGCGGAATACCTCCTGCGGCTGCTGCCCGCCGGCACGCACCAGTACGCGCGCATGATCCGGCCTGCCGAACTGGCGCGCTGGGGACGGGCCGCCGGGCTCGAGCTCGCTGACGTCAGCGGGCTGCACTACGACCCGCTGGCGCGGAGCGCGCGGCTCGATCAGGATCCGTCGGTCAACTATCTGGCGCTGTTGCGCCGGCTGCCGCTGCCGGCTGCCCGATGAGCCGCCGGCGCGAAGTGGGCGCGGTCCTGTTCGACCTCGACGGGACCCTCCTCGACACCGCTCCCGACATGGCGGCCGCGCTCAACCGCCTGCTGGCCGAGGAAGGAATCGCGCCGCTGCCGTTCTCGACCATCCGGCCGCACGTGTCGCAGGGCTCGCCGCGCCTGCTCGAGCTGTGCTTCGGCCGGCCGGAGCCGGCGCAGTTCGAGCTGTTGCGCCAGCGCTTCCTCGACCATTATCAGCGCGGGCTCGCGGACCAGACGCGCGTCTTCGACGGCTACGACGAGGTGCTCGCGGCGCTGGAGCTGGCCGGGTTGCGCTGGGGCATCGTCACGAACAAACCGGGCTGGCTGACCGAGCCGCTGCTGGCGGCGCTCGGGCTGCTCGAGCGCAGCGGCTGTACGGTCAGCGGCGACACGCTGGCGGAACGCAAGCCGCACCCGCTGCCGCTGCAGCACGCGGCCCGTGCGCTCGGCCTGCCGGCGGCACGCTGCGTCTACGTCGGCGATGCCGAGCGCGACGTGCAGGCCGCGCGCAGCGCGGGCATGATGGCGGTGGTGGCCGGATTCGGCTATCTCGGCACCGACACGGATCCCGCCAGCTGGCAGGCGGACGCGATCCTCGCACGGCCGACGGACCTGCTGGCATGGCTGGGCCTGCAATGACCGAACCGACGACGCTGCTGCTGATCGCGACCGGGCTCGTGCTGGCTTTCGGCGCCGGTTACTGGTTCGGCCGGCGCCACCATCTGCGCCTTGCGACCGAACTCGCCGCCGTACAGGCGCGGCTGCGCTCCGAAGAGGCGCTCGAGGCGGAGCGCGCGCTGGCCCTGGCCCGGGCGATGGAACAGCTCGACCTGCGCTTTCATGACCTCGCCGGCCAGCAGCTTCGCGACAACCTCGAGCATTTCCTGCGCCTCGCGCGCGAGCACCTCGGCCAGCACCAGCAGACCGCGCTCGCCCGCCTGCGCGAGCGCGAAACGGCGATCACCGAGCTGCTGCGACCGGTGCACGAGTCGCTGGCCCGCACCGCCGAGTCGCTGCGCGAGATCGAAGGCGCGCGGCAGCGCGACTTCGGCAGCCTGCGCCAGTACCTGACCGACCTGCGCGAGGCACACGTGTCGTTGCAGCGCGAGACGCACAAACTGGTGCAGGCGCTGAGCAAGCCGCAGGTGCGCGGCCAGTGGGGCGAGATCTCGCTGCGCCGGCTGGTGGAACTCGCCGGCATGACCCCGCACTGCGACTTCGAGGAACAGGTGCACGTGGCGGGCGAGGACGGCGCGCTGCGGCCCGACATGGTCATCCACATGCCGGACCGACGCGATCTCGTGGTCGACGTCAAGACGCCGCTCGACGCCTATCTGGCTGCGGTCGAGGCGACCGCGGACGAGGCCCGCAAGGCGGCATTGCGCCGGCACGCGCAGCAGCTCGCCGAGCGCGTGCGGCTGCTGTCCTCGAAGCGCTACGCCGAGCAGTTCGCGAGCGCGCCGCAGTTCGTGATCCTGTTCGTGCCGGGGGATCAGTTTCTCGCCGCCGCGCTCGATGAGCAGCCGGAGCTGCTGGAGAACGCGATGCGCAATGGCGTGATCATCACCACGCCGTCGAGTTTCGTCGCGCTGCTGAAGGCCGTGCATTACGGCTGGCAGAACGTGAAGCTGGCCGAGGGCGCGGAACAGATCCGCCGTCTGGCCGAGGATCTGCACAGCCGCCTCGGCACGTTCCGCAACCATCTCGCGCGGGTCGGCGCTGCACTCGAGGCCAGTGTGCGCGCCTACAACGGCGCGGTCGGCTCGCTGGAACGCAACGTACTGCCCGGCGCACGCCGGTTCGTCGAGCTCGGCGTGCGCAGCGACCGCGTTCTCGAGGAACTCGAGGAAATCGGCACGGCCGCGCGCCCGGTCGCGCCGGCGGCGCCGGAACTGCCGCCCGCCGCGGACGAGCCCGATGCACCCGCGTGATTACCGGCCGGAGCCGGGCTCGCACGCGGGGCGCATGATCGTCGTGACCGGCGCCGGCGACGGCATCGGCCGGGCGCTGGCGCTGGCGCTGGCGCGGCAGGGCGCGACGGTCGGACTGCTCGGCCGCACCCTGCGCAGGCTGGAGGCGACCTACGATTCCATCGTCGCCGGCGGGGGCCCGCAGCCGGCGCTGCTGCCGTTCAATCTCGAGACCGCCGCGGCCGGCGAGTACGACGCACTGGGCGCGGCACTCGAACGGGAGTTCGGCCGCATCGATGGGCTGGCGCACGTGGCCGGCATCGCCGGCGACCCGACGCCGCTCGACCATTACGACGTGCCGACCTGGTGCCGCGTGCTGCACGTCAATCTGACCGCTCCGTTCGTGCTGACGCAGGCCCTGCTGCCGTTGCTGCGCCGTGCTGAGGATGCCAGCGTGCTGTTCACTTCCTGCGCGATCGGCCGCCGGGGCCGGGCCTACTTCGGCGCGTATGCGGCCTCGAAGTCCGGGCTCGAGGGTCTGATGCAGGTGCTGGCGCACGAGTGCGAAGGCACGACGAACATCCGCGCCAACAGTTTCGACCCCGGCCCGGTGCGCACGGCGCTGCGGCTGCGGCTGTATCCGGCCGAGGACCGGACCATGCTGCCCGAGCCGGCGGCCGTGACCGCACCGTTCCTGTACCTGCTCGGGCCGGCGAGTCGCGGCATCAACGGCCAGGCGCTGGCCGCCGGTTGAAGCGCCGGCCCGTCCGGCAGCGATCGGCGAGAAAGCAATCGGCGCAGCCGGGCCGTGACCGGCACAGCGCCTTGCCGTGCTCGACCAGCACCGCGTGCAGCGCCGCGAGGGCGCGGTGATCGTCGCCGAAGATCCGGTTCACGGCGCGGTGCACCGGCGCATAGCGCGACGGCAGCCGGACCCGGCCGAGCCAGCCGCTGCGCCCGAACAGGCGCAGTGCATAGGCGTCCGCTACGAACACGGGACGGCGGAACGCGTACAGCAGGATCGCGTCGGCGGTTTCCGGTCCGATGCCCGCGACTTCGAGCAGGGCATCGCGCAGCGCAGCGGTCGACCAGCGCGCAAGGCTGTTCAGGCCGCCATGCTCCGTCACGAACCGCGCGAGTGCCAGCAGCCGCCGGGCCCTGGTCCGGTGATCCCCGCAGGGCCGCAGCAGCGCCGCGAGCCCGGTCATCGAAGTCTGCTGCAGTCGTGCGGGGCTCAACAGTCCGGCTCTCCGCAGCCGCCGCGCTGCCGCCGCCGCGCGCTCCCAGCGCGTGCGCTGCGTCAGGATCGCACCCGCCATCATTTCGAAGCGGGTGCGTGCCGGCCACCAGCCGGTGCTGTCGTAACGCTGCGCCAGCGCGGCATACAGGCCGCGCAGTTCAGCCGCGCCGGCGGGCTCGATCATGCCCGGTGGGTCGCGGCCGGCGTGCTGGTGATCCGGTGACACCGGCGGCCTCGCGCAATGCCGCGAGTTCGGCCTCGGTGAGCGGCCGGCTCATGCCGCGCGCCAGGCGCCGCTCCATCACCACCGGTCCGAGCCGTGTGCGCAGGATCCGGTTGGCGGCGAGGCCGGTCTGCTCGAACAGGCTGCGCAGGTCGTGTGGCCGCAGCCCGTGGCAGCGGAGCTGCAGCCAGCGATTGCTGCGCTCGCCGCCTGCCGGCTCCACTGCATCGAGAGTGCCGCGTGCCTGTGGCAGCGTAACCGCGGCGGCGGTGAGTCGCGCGAGAGCTTCTTCGCCGACTTCGCCGTGGATGCGGACACTGTAGTCGCAGGGCAGGCCGGCGCCGCGGCGGGTCAGCGCGGCGGCCAGCGCACCGTCGGCGACAAACAGTTCGAGGCCGCCGTCGCCGACCGGCAGCGGGCGCACCGGCACCCAGCGTCGCCCGGCCGCCCCCGGCAGGCGCTCGAGCGAGCTGCGCTCCGTTGCCCCCGTGCCCCGCACCGGCTCGCCCGGCGGGCGGTGATAGGCCTGCGCCGCAACGCTGCGCTGCGGCCGCTCGCGCAGGCGCAGTCGCCGGCCGTCGAGACGCACGTCGTCCTGCTCCGTGACCGGCTGGCCCGCCGTCGCCGGCCGGCCGTTGACGCTGATCCGGCCCGCCGCGATCCAGGCCTCGACCTGGCGCCGCGAACCTACGCCGCGGGCCGCGAGCAGCTTCTGGATTCGCTCCGCCATTCTGGTGCCGGCCGGCGCGCGCGGCGCGCCATCAGCCGGCGGCCGGCCCGGCTGCCTCCGCCGCTGCGACCGGCTCCGGCGCCGATTCGGGCACCGGCTCTACGACCGGCATGACTTCGCCGAACTCGAGCTGCACGCCGAGGTGGTCCATGTCGCGGAGCGCGGCGAGCGTCGGCAGATCATCGAGACCGCGCAGCCCGAAATAGTCGAGGAACTCGCGGGTCGTGCCGAGCAGCTCGGGCCGGCCGGGAACCTCGCGGTGGCCGACCACGCGGATCCAGCCGCGCTCGCTCAGCGTGCGCACGATATGCGGGTTCACGGCGACACCGCGCACGTCCTCGATTTCACCGCGCGTGATCGGCTGGCGATAGGCAATCAGCGCCAGTGTCTCGAGCAGCGCGCGCGAGTAACGGCCCGGCCGTTCCTGCCACAGCCGCGACACCGGCAGCGCAAACTCGCTGCGCACCTGCAGGCGCCAGCCGCTGGCGACCTCGACCAGTTCGATCGGCCGGCCGGCACAATCCTCGGCCAGCGCCGCGAGTGCCGCACGCAGCTCGGCCTCGTCCGGCCGCTCGCCTGCGTCGAACATCTCGCGCAACTGGCCGACTGACAGCGGCTGGCCGAAAGCCAGCAGCGCCGCCTCGACGATATCCCGCAATGGTTTCTGTTCCATGCCGTCCACCCGCTGCTCAGATGACCGTCGTCACGGTCAGTTCGTCCACACCCGGGGCGTCCGGCGGCGGCGTGACTCGCCGCAGGTGCACCGGCGCGTACGGCTCCGCCTGCACGGCCTCGATCAGCCCCTCGCGCAGCAATTCGAGCAGCGCGACGAAGGTGACCGTGACGCCCATGCGGCCCTCCTCGGCACGGAACAGGCGCACGAACTCGACCAGCCCGCCACCGGCCAGTGCAACCAGCACCTCGGACATGCGCTGGCGCACCGACAACGCCTCGCGGGCGACGTGCAGGTGCGCGAACATCGTCGCGCGCTGCACCACGTCCTTGAACGCCAGCAGCATCTCCTGCAGCGTGACCTCCGGCAGCAGGCGCACGACCCGGCGCCCGGCCAGTTCCGCGTGTGCCTGGTGCAGGTCGCGTTCGAGCCGCGGTATCTGATCGAGATTCTCGGCGGCGAGCTTGAAGCGCTCGTATTCCTGCAGCCGGCGGACCAGCTCCGCGCGCGGATCCGCTTCCTCCGCGAGCCCGGCCTCCTGGCTGCGTGGCAGCAGCATCCGCGACTTGATCTCGGCCAGCATCGCCGCCATCAGCAGGTATTCGCCGGCCAGCTCGAGGTCCAGCTCCTGCATGAGCTGGATGTACTCCATGTACTGGCGGGTGATGTCCGCGATCGGAATGTCGAGGATGTCGAGGTTCTGCCGCCGGATCATGTACAGCAGCAGGTCGAGCGGGCCCTCGAAGGCCTCGAGGAACACCTCGAGCGCCTGCGGCGGAATGTACAGGTCGCGCGGAATCTCGGTGACCGGCTCGCCCTCGACGATGGCGAAGGGCATCTCCGCCTGCTGCGGCGGGATGCTGGCCAGCGCGTCGTGGGCTGTCACGGCCAGTTCGTCCGGCCCGTTCATGGCGCCACCAGTCCCATGGCCTGGCGGACCTCGGCCAGCGTTGCGCCGGCGACCGACCGGGCCCGCGCGCAGCCGGCGCTGATGATCGCCTGCAGCACGGCATCGTCGCGCTCGAACTCGCGCGCCCGCGCGCGGAAGCCCTCGACCTGCGCGACGACCGCCTCGGTCAGCGGCTTCTTGCAGTCCAGGCAACCGATCCCCGCGCTGCGGCAGCCGCTCTGTACCCATTGCCGGGTCGACTCATCCGAATACAACTTGTGCAGGTCCCACACCGGGCACTTGTCCGGATCGCCCGGATCGGTACGACGGACCCGCGCCGGATCGGTCTGCATCGTGCGCAGCTTCTTCGCGACGCTGGCCGGATCCTCGCGCATGCCGATCGTATTGCCGTAGGACTTCGACATCTTGCGCCCATCGGTGCCCGGCACGCGCGCCGCGCGCGTCAGCAGCACCGCCGGTTCGGTCAGGATCGCACGACCGCCGCCGGTGAGGAAGCCGAGCAGCCGCTCGCGATCCAGCGCAGCGAGCCCGGTGGCCGCACCGATCAACTGGCGCGCCTCCGCCAGCGCCGCGGCGTCGCCCTGCTCCTGCCAGGCCCGGCGCAGCGCGGCATAGCGCGCCGCACCATCGGCGCCGCCGAGTCCCGCCGCGGCGGTCCGGCAGCGGGCCTCGAAGTCGGGCTCACGCCCGTAGATGCCGTTGAAGCGCCGGGCGATCTCCCGCGTGATCTCCACATGCGCGACCTGGTCCTCGCCGACCGGCACGCAGTCCGGGCGGTAGATCAGGATGTCGGCGCTCTGCAGGACCGGATAGCCGAGGAAACCGTAGGTGCCGAGGTCGCGGTCCTTGAGCTGCTCGATCTGGTCCTTGTAGGTCGGCACGCGCTCGAGCCAGCCGAGCGGCGTGATCATCGACAGCAGCAGGTGCAGCTCCGCGTGCTCCGGCACGCGGGACTGGACGAACAGCGTGCAGGCCGCCGGGTCGAGGCCGGCGGCGAGCCAGTCGATCAGCACCTCGCGGGTGTGCGCCGCGATCGAGCCGGTGTCCTCGTAGCCGGTGGTCAGCGCATGCCAGTCGGCGATGAAATAGAAGCAGTCGTAGTCACGCTGCATCGCGACCCAGTTGGCCAGCGCACCGTGGTAGTTGCCGAGATGCAGGGCCCCAGTGGGTCGCATGCCCGATACGGCCCGACGCTGATGTCCGGTCCCGCTCACTGCCTCACTCCTACAGGCCCCGTACGCCGAGCGCCGACTGCAGCAGCCCCTGCAGATACTGGATCGGCGGGCCGATCAGCACGACCAGCAGGCCGGTCGCGATCAGCGCCAGCACGATGATGAAGCCGAACGGCTGGATCCGGTCGAGCAGCGTCGCCGCCGGGCCCGGCGGCAACAGGTTGCGGACGAGCTGGCCGCCGTCGAGCGGCGGGATCGGCAGCAGGTTGAGCAGCGCCAGCACCAGGTTGATCGTGATGCCGTAGGCGCCCATCAGCAGCAGCCAGTGCGACAGGACTCCGGCGTTGAGCGAGCGCGCGAGGACCATGACCAGCGCCCAGCCGATGACCATCACGAAATTCGCGGCCGGTCCGGCCGCCGCGACTGCGGCCATGTGATGGCGCGGATGGCGCAGGTTGCGCGGATCGACCGGCACCGGGCGGGCCCAGCCGAACAGGAAGCCGCCGAGCAGCAGCAGCACGGCCGGCACCAGCACCGTGCCGATCGGATCGATGTGGCGCAACGGGTTCAGGCTCAGCCGGCCCTGCATTTCGGCCGTACGATCGCCGAACCAGCGCGCCACCCAGCCGTGGGCCACCTCGTGCAGCGTGATCGCAAACAGCACCGGAATCGCCGCAATCGACACGATGGTCAGGAACCTGGCAACGTCCATGGAACTCCGGGGGAACGCGGGCGGCTGAAGCAGGGGCGATTATACGTGGCGCGTCGCCGGCCCGGGGCTTACTGGAACGGCCGCGGGTCACCGCGGCCCGCGCGCAGCAATACCGGCTGGTCGCCGGACAGGTCCACGATCGTGCTCGGCTCGAAGCCGCAGCTCCCACCGTCGAGGACCAGGTCCACGGCGTGGCCGATCCGCGCCTCGATGTCGCGCGCCTCGGTGAGCGGGGCATGGTCCCCGGGCAGCAGCAGCGTCGTGCTCATCAGCGCGGCGTCATGCTCGCGCAGCAGCTCGCGCACGACCGGATGGTCCGGTATGCGGATGCCGACGGTCCGGCGCCGCTCGTCGAGCAGCCGTCGCGGCAGCTCGCGGGTCGCGCGCAGCACGAACGTATAGGGCCCCGGCGTGAACGCGCGCAACAGGCGGTACTGCCAGTTGTCCACGCGCGCGAAGCGGGCGATCTCCGACAGGTCGCGGCAGACCACGGTGAAAAAGTGCCGCTTGCCGGTCTGCCGGATCTGCTGGATGCGTTCCATCGCCTCCTTGGCGCCGATCGCGCAGCCGAGCGCGTAGCAGGAATCGGTCGGGTAGACGATCACGCCGCCCGTGCGCAGGCAATCGGCCACGCCGCGCAGGATGCGCGCCTGCGGCGTGGTCGGATGCACCTGCAGCAGCGTGGCCATGCCGCATTATGGACCGGCGGCGGCTTCCGCTATCATGGCGCCCCACCGCCCCGGGTCCCGGCATGCAGCTCCTGTTCGATTTCCTGCCCGTCATCGCTTTCTTCGTCGCGTACAAGCTGGCCGATATCTACATCGCCACCGGCGTGATCATCGTCGCGACGGTACTGCAGGTCGCGATCCACTGGCTGCGCACCCGCTGCGTGAATCCGATGCACGTGGTGTCCGCGGTGCTGATCCTGGTGTTCGGCGGCCTGACCCTGGCGCTGCACGATGCGCTGTTCGTGATGTGGAAGCCGACCGTGGTCAACTGGCTGTTCGCGCTGGCCTTCCTCGCCAGCCAGCTTCCGGTGTTCGGCGGCCGGCCGCTGGTCGAGCGGCTGATGAACCTGGGCGATGCGAAGCTCGAGCTGGCCCCGGCGCTGTGGCGCCGGCTGAACCTGATCTGGGTCGGTTACTTCGCCCTGATGGGAGTGGCCAACCTGCTCGTCTTCCGCTATTTCGACGAGGCCACCTGGGTCAACTTCAAGCTGTTCGGCATGCTGGGCCTGACGCTGGCCTTCATCGTCGGGCAGGGCTTCTGGATCGCCGCGCAGATGCGCGACCACGGGACGGCCGGCCATTGAGCGCCGCTGCCGCAGCCCGGTCCGAGCAGATCCGCGCCCGGCTCGAGGCCGCCTTCGCATCGGCCCGCGTGCAGGTCATCGACGACAGTGCGCAGCATGCGGGCCACGCCGGCGCCCGCGGCGGCGCCGGTCACTACAGCGTCCGGGTCGAATCGGCGGCGTTCAGCGGCCGGACCCGTCTCGAGCGCCACCGCCTCGTCTATGGCGCCGTGGCCGACCTGATCCCGCATGAGATTCACGCCCTCAGCATCGAGGCACTTTCACCTGACGATCACGGAGTCGAGTCATCACCATGAACAAGTTCGCCACGGCGGCACTCGCCAGCCTGTTTCTCACTGCCGGCTGCTCCAAAGCCGGCGACAGCCCCGCGGCGCCGCCGCCCCCGCCGCCCGTTGCCACGGTCAACGGCAGCGCGATCTCGCAGGAGGTCTGGGAGTTCTTCGTCCGTGCGCGCCACAACGGCAAGAACCCGGGTGAGCTGACGGCCGAGGAACAGGGTCAGGCGCTGGACGACCTGGTCCGCATGTACATCGGCTCGCAGGAGGCCGAGAAGCAGCAACTCGTGACCGGCGAGGCACGCGCGCGCCTCGAACTCGTGCGCCACAGCTCGCAAACCGAGCTGCTGTTCCGAAAGTTCAATGAGGGCAAGACGGCGACGGAGGAAGAGCTCAAGGCCGAATACGACCGCCGCATCGCCGAGCTGCCCGCCGCGGAATTCCACGCCCGCCACATCCTCGTCGACGACGAAGCGCTGGCGAAAGACCTGATCGCCCAGCTCGATCAGGGCGGGAACTTCGAGGAGCTGGCCCGCAAGCACTCCAAGGACGGCTCAGCGCAGGAAGGCGGCGACCTCAACTGGTTCATTCCCGGCCAGATGGTCAAGCCGTTCGCGGACGCGGTGCAGCAGCTCGAGAAGGGCAAGTACACGGCGACGCCGGTCCAGAGCGAATTCGGCTGGCACGTCATCCGCCTCGAGGACACACGGCCGACGACACCGCCGCCGTTCGAAGCGGTCAAACAGCAGTTGGAGCCGCTGGTCCGGCAACGCCAGTTCAACGATCACCTGGACGGCGTCCTGAAGACCGCCAAGGTCGAGCGCTCGCTGCCGGCTTCAGCGACCGCTGCCGCCCCCGCCACCGGCAGCGGGCCGGAAGTACAGTGAGTAGCTGCGGTTGAGCGGATTGAGGCCGGGCGCCTGCAGGCCCGGGCCCACGAGGCGCCGCGCGACGTAAGAGTAGAGCGGCAGCACCGGGTGCTGCTGCAGCATCAGCCGCTCGGCCTGCTGCAGCAGCTCGCGCCGGCGCGCGACGTCGGCCTCCGTGGCCGCGGCGGCCAGCAGTTCCGTGTAGCGCGGGTCGGCCCAGCGCCCGAAGTTCTGCGGGCTGTCGGCGGCCAGCGTGTCGAGGAAACTGCTGGCGTCGTTATAGTCGGCCGTCCAGCCGACCCGCACGACGTCCCACTGCGCCGGATCCGAACGGGCCACCAGGTACGCGCGGAACTCCATCGGCACCAGCTCGGTTTCGACGCCGAGCAGGCGCCGCCACTCGGCCGCGACCGCGACGCAGATGCGCTGCACGAGCTGGTTCTCGTTGTACAGCAGCCGCAGGCGCAGCGGGCGTTCGGCCGAGTAGCCGGCCTGCGCGTAGAGCTGGCGGGCGCGGGTGAGCCGCGCGGCGGCATCGAGGCTGTGCCAGTCCGGAACCGCGGGCGTGTAGTTCCAGACGCCGTCCGGCACCAGCGTATAGGCGGGCACCTGGCCGGCGCGCGCGACATGCGCCGTGATCGCCTCGCGATCCACCGTCAGCGACAACGCCTCGCGCAGCTCCGGGTGATCGTGCAGCGGACCGCGAGCCGTGTTCAGCGTGAACCACGAGGTCCCCAGCAGCGCGCGGTGCTGCAGGCCGGAATCCGGCTGGCCCGCGAGTTCCAGGAACCGCTGCTCGGGCACGCCGTAGGTGACGTCCAGTGCGCCGGCCCGGAAGCGGTCGAACTCCGCGTTCTCGTTGGCGACGAATTCGTAGCGCACTTCATCGAAGGCCACCGCCTCCGGCTCGCGATACGACGGATTCCGCGTCAGGCGCAGATGGTTGCCGGGCACGAACTCCGCCAGCACCCACGGCCCGTTCGTCACCACGCTACCGGGCCGCGCATAGTTCTCGGTGCCGGCCGGCGACGGTTCGTACACCGGCGAGGCGACCGGGTTGGTCAGGATGTCGGGCAGATACGGCAGCGGCCTTGTCAGCGCGATCTCGAGCACGCGATCGTCCACGGCCCGCACGCCGAGCCGGGACGGGGGCAGCGTGCCGCGCAGGATCTCCGGCGCATTCCCGATCGGCCGCAGCAGGTCGGCGCCACCCGACGCGGTCGCCGGATCCACGGCCCGCTGCAGACCGGCGACGAAGTGCCGGGCCAGGACCGGCTCGCCATTCGACCAGCGCGCCCCGGCCCGCAGCCGGAACGTGTAGACCTTGCCGCCCGGATCCGCCGACCAGGACTCGGCCGCGGCGGGTACGACCGCACCATCGGGCGCACTGGCCGTAAGCTGCTCGTGCAGGTCGCGCAGCACCGTGATCGAGAACTCGTCCTCGGCCTTCTGCGGGTCGAGCGACGCGGGTTGGCCACCAAGTCCGCGCCGCAGCACGGTCGTGGCCGCTGCCGTCGCTCCATCGACCTGCGGCCGTTCGGAGTCACAGGACAGCACCAGAACCGAGATCGCCGCCATCAGACAGCGGGCCCGACCCCGGGCGATCGGTGAATATCGGCTCGAAGGCATCAATTAACCACCGCACCCGCCACATGGCGGGAGGGCAATATTAGGGGGCGGCGGGAAGACAGGTTCACACTTCGCGGGAATATTGCGCGGCGCCAGCCGAGGTAGGCGGCGCACCCGGAAGTGTTCGAGCAGCTTCTCGACCTCAAGGTCGATGCTTGCGCCACCGCGCAGCCGGGCCCGGGGACTGACAATGCGGCCCCGTAAGGCGGTGAGTGCCTTGCTGGCTGCCGCGATGCGCCGCTGCCGGCCGGCCCGCTGCCGCTGAGTCAACAGCGTCGACCAGACCCAGACGATCGGCCAAGCCTCCATCGAGCCGATCGGGTCACGGTACACGAACCAGCGATCCGGAGGGCCGCCCCGGTTCCGGGGATCCGGCCGGTCCAACACCAGCTGCCAGTCCGGGGTGGTGGTCTGCACGCGCTTGCGGAACTGCCGGTCCTCCTGGCGGGAGCGCGGAAGGACGGTGACAAAGCGGCCGCCGGAGCGGTGGATGGCATCGAGGGTGTCGTGCCCGCAGAGCTTTGAGTCGGCTACGTACAGGAAGTCGGGCCGCCCGGCCACCGCCCTGACGGTGTTCCAGGTCTCGAGGTGGCTGACCGAGTCGTTGGTGTTGCCGTCCATGCAGCGGAACTTCACCGGTACCCCGCCGTCCTCGGCGGTGGTCAAGATGAACAACAGCTGCCGCAAATCAGGCCGGTGGTCCTTGCTGTAACCGAACACGAGCCGGGCCGGCCGGCGGCCGCGGACGGTCTCGGGCTGGTGGCGGTACTGGCCGCAGAAGCGGATCGAGGTCGAGTCGTTGTGCAGTTCATCGAAGCGGACGCCGAAGTACTGGCCGAGGCCGAGCATGACGGCGGTGAGCAGCGCGCCGCGGTCGGCATCGAACAGCCGGTCCAGCGCCTGGCCGAGATGATCGTCACTCAGGTGCTGCAGGTCCTCCGCCGCCAGGTCGTACAGCGCCGGGGCAAAGCCATGGGCGGTCTCGACCGCGCGGCAGATCGGCTCGCGCTCGACGACGTTCGAGCGCAGCAGCACGCCCAGGGCCAGCGCATGCGGCACCGCACAGCGCCGGTCGGTGGTCGGCACATACCGATCGAGCAGCTCGATGAGCCCGAGGCGCACGAGGAAGTGGCTGACGAGCGGCAGCGGTCCCAGCCGCCCGGTGGTCAGAGCGAAGGGCCGGGCGGGTGGCTGCCGGGGTTGCGTTCGCACTCTGGCGATAATACTATCGCCAAATCACCCACGAGTCAACCATGTCCGCACCATGTCCGCACCATGTCCGCACCATGTCCGCAGCCAAATCCAGGGCCCGCCAGCGCGCCGCACAGAAGATCGCCGACATCCAGCAGGCGCTCGCGGCCATGCAGTACCTCGCCTCCGGTACGCTGCTGAAGCGCACCAAGGTCTGCGGCAACCCCAGCTGTCGGTGTGCGCAGGATCCGGCGGCCCGCCATGGACCGTACTACGAATGGAGCTATCTGCAGGACGGCCGGCTCCGCCACCGCTCGCTCACGCCGCAACAGGCCGAGCTGATGCGCCAGGCGATCGCCAACTACCGCAAGGCCCGAGAACTACTGCGTACCTGGAAGGCTCATACCCAGCGGCTGATCGAGCTCGACACCTCGGAGTAACCCGTCAGCCGCCCCGACTCGGGTCGAGATTACCTAGAAACCACCCGGCGATGTGCGGAAAGCGAGTTAAGTTAAGCGCGTAACAAATTGACATAACGCAATATATCGTCGGACCTATGGCTAGTAGACATCGGCGCGCCGAGGGACTGGCACCGCGGAGTTCCGCGGACCGTACCAGCAACGACCGACTCAGGACTTACTTATTTTAGTTCAATATGTTATGATTTAATTATTTACCTCCTATTAACTATATTACTTAATATATTGATTATTATAATATTATTGATCTAGCAGGGCTATCTCCAAAATTAATGAAATACGCCCCAACCCCCATTTCCTCATAGCAGCCTGACGGGCTCTGATATCTCGAGTTTCTCTCTAGCCATTCGTCCATTGCGTCAATGAACTCTTGCCCCCTAGTTCGCACCAACTGGGAAAAGATCGGCTCTAATTCCACCGCCACCCTTACCGAGCAAGCCCTTTCGAACCGGGAGCTATCGCTGCCCGACACGCTGCGAACATTGCGGTGAATGACCTGCAAGAAGCCAGCCAATTGGTGCACGACCCCATCCACGACCAATCGTCCACTCCCGGATCGACCGGCCAGGAAAGTCGGTGTCAAGGAGACAACCTTGGCGTCCTGGTCAATGTCAACGGCGCCAAACTCAACCAAGGTATGCAAGACCACCGTTGCATCACTCCGACAACGGGCCTTCCTGCAAAGTCCTCCGAATTCGCTGCCCGCATCACCCTGAGCCAAAGGCAAAGGCTCGCCAGCTTCATCTACGAACTCCGGATGTCGCCTCCACGCGCACATCACCTCCATGCAATCACGCATGACGGGGCCAAGGCGTGACTTCAAGACCAGGTTACTTCCGCTACTTTGTCTTGACATTGCCTGGTCCGCAGCGTCTCTAATGATCTCAATGCGCGTACCGCTAGCAATTATTGAGCCTTGCATAAATGCCTGACAGTTTCACAATGGCAGTTCAGCCTGTTGCCAGAAGGCGCGGATCAGGCTCGGGCGGCGTTGCATGGAGCACAGCCGATTGCGCGCAGTGGTTTTGAGGTCAGCGAAGGTGCTGGCA
>Ga0194120_10000536_pt1 | contig 71619 bp, 59 predicted proteins | sample TA2MahCa65mmetaG_FD_148642 | JGI IMG/M metagenome (GOLD analysis project Ga0194120, IMG submission 148642) | Freshwater microbial communities from Lake Tanganyika, Tanzania - TA2015019 Mahale Deep Cast 65m | ecosystem: Environmental > Aquatic > Freshwater > Lake | place: Tanzania: Lake...
CGCGCTCGCTGGCGCGGGCGCGGACTCGGGCGCGGACTCGGGCGCGGACTCGGGCGCGGACTCGGGCGCGGACTCGGGCGCGGGCGAGTCTCCCGCGCCGCGCCGCTTTCCCTCGCGCCTCGGGATCGGCACAATCGCGCGCGAGGAGAGCACCGTGACAGGAACGCGCATCTTTGGAACCGACGGCGTCCGCGGCAGGGCCGGCGAGGGCTGGCTCAGCGCCGCTTGCGTCTCGGCGCTCGGTCGCCACGCCGGGGTCGTGCTCGGCGCCAGCAAGCCGCGTCCCTCGGCGCTCGTCGGCCACGACGGTCGACGCTCGGGTCCGGAACTCGAGGCAGCGCTCGCGCGCGGACTCACCGAGGCCGGCTACTCGGTCACCAGCGCCGGGCTGATCGCCACGCCGGGCCTCGCCCTGCTCACGCGCCTGCGCGAGTTCGACCTCGGCGGCATGATCTCCGCGTCCCACAATCCGGCCGAGGACAACGGCGTCAAGCTGTTCGGGCCGAGCGGTCGCAAGCTGTCCGACGAAGAGGAGCTCTCGATCGAGGCGCGGCTGCACGCCGACACGCGCGCGAGCGCAGCTGGTGCGCCGCCGCCGCTCGATCCGCAGATCGAGCAGAGCTACCTGACCTACCTCGTCGACAAGGCCGGCGCGGGCCTCTCCCTCGCGGGCCTGTCGGTCGTGGTCGACTGCTCCCACGGCGGCTCGAGCCGCGTCGCCCCGCGCGTCTTCGGCCGCCTCGGCGCGCGCACGATCCCGCTGCACGCGGAGCCCGACGGCGAGAACATCAACCAAGGCTGCGGCTCGACGCATCCCGAGGCCCTGCAAGCCGAGGTGCGGCGTCTGGGTGCTCAAGTGGGCATCGCGCTCGACGGTGACGGCGACCGCTGCCTGCTCGTCGACGAGCGCGGCGCGCTGGTCGATGGCGACGCGATCCTGACCATCTGCGGACGTCACGAGGGCCCGCGCTGGAAGGACAAGCGCGTGGTGGCGACGGTGATGAGCAACAAGGGCCTGCAGCGCGCCCTGCGCGACGTCGGCGTGACGGTGCTCTCGGTCGGCGTCGGCGACCGGCACGTGGTCGAGGCCCTCGAGCGCGAGAAGCTCCCGCTCGGCGGCGAACAGTCGGGCCACATCGTGTTCGGGCGCGACAACTACCTGATCGGCGACGGCATCTACACCGCCCTGCGCGTGCTGCGCGCCATGGTCGCGACCGGCCAGCCGCTCTCGGAGCTCGCCGGGGCCTATCGGGCCTTCCCGCAGGTGCTCGTCAACGTGCGCGTGGCGCGCAAGCCGTCGCTGTCGGGGATTCCCTCGATCGTGGCGGCCGTGAGCTCGATCGAGCGCGAGCTCGGCGACGACGGGCGCGTGCTGCTGCGCTACTCGGGCACCGAGCCGCTCGCGCGCGTGATGGTCGAAGGGCCGGAGCACGCGACCATCCAGTCCCACGCTCAAGGGCTCGCGAAGCTGCTCGCGACCGAGCTCGGCGCGTGAGCGGCGCCGCCGCCGACCGCGGTCTGGTCCTCGCGCTCGAGACCTCGACCCGCACTCCTTCGCTGGCCGTCGCACGGGGGCAGCGGACCCTCGTCCAGACCCTCGCGACCGCGCGAGCCCACGCCGCGGACTTGCTCCCGACGCTCGACCGCATGCTCGGGGAACTCGGCGCGAGCCCGCGAGAACTCGCGCTGATCGTCGTGGGCACCGGCCCGGGCAGCTACACCGGCCTGCGGGTCGGCGCCGCCACCGCCCTCGGCCTCGCGCGAGCGAGCGGCGCGCGCGTGTGCGGGGTGCCGTCGTTCGAAGCCGCCGCCTACGAGCAGTTGCGGCCGGGAGAAGCGGGACTGGTGCTGCAAGACGCTCGCGCCGGTGAGCTCTACGTGGCTCGCTACCGGCGCACCGAGCGCCACGTCGAGGTGCTGCTCGCCCCCGAGGTGACGCTCTCGGGCGAGCTCGCGGCGGCGACGAGCGCAGCGAGCGTGGTGCTCGCCGACGACGCCGCGCTCGCGGCCGCGGCGCTCGTCGGCCCAGCCCGCCCCCACTGCGTGCGTTCGGCGACCCCGACGGCGGCGGCCTTGCTCGAGCTCGGTCGCGCGCGCGCGGCGTGCGGAGCGTTCGGCAGCGTCGAGCCGCTGTACCTGCGACCGTTCGCAATGCGCTCGCAGCGGCGTTGAAATCCGCTCGAGCGAGTGGGATCTTCGGGCGCGCGTGGACGCCTACCGAGCTTGGGCCGAGATCGACCTCGACGCCCTCACCCACAACCTGTCCGAGATCCGCGCGCGCCTCGAGCCGCGCGTGCGCGTGATGCTCGTCGTCAAGGCGGACGCCTACGGACACGGCGCCGTCGCGATCGCGCACCATGCGCTGCGCTGCGGCGTGAGCGCCTTCGGCGTCGGCACTTCGGGCGAGGCGCTCGAGCTGCGCAAGTCGGGCGTGCGCGCGCGCATCCTCGTGCTCGGCACGATCGTCGACGAGGAGGCGAGCGCGGCACTGCGCCACGGCATCGAGATCGGTTTGCACTCGAGCGATCGCGCGCGTTCGCTCGACGAGCTCGCCGCTCGCCTCGGCGAGCGCGCGCGCGTGCACCTGAAGATCGACACGGGCCTCGGCCGACTCGGCGTGCTGCCGAGCAAGGCGCTCGAGTTGCTCGAGCTCGTGCACGCCTCGCCGAACCTCGAGCTCGCGGGCGTGATGACGCACATGGCGGCCTCCGACGGCATGAACGACGAGTTCACGCTTGCGCAGTTGCGCGTGTTCGACGAGGTGCTCGCGCTCGCGCGCGCGCGCGGACTCTTGCGCGGCTGGGTGCACGCGGCGAATTCGTCGTGCGTGTTCAGCGGCGTCCAGCCCCAATACGACTGCGTGCGACCGGGCATCAGCGCCTACGGCGTGCTCCCCGGCTCGATGCGCAGCGCCGAATCGCTGCGGCCCGTGATGAGCCTGCACAGCCAGGTCATTTTCCTCAAGGACGTGCCCGCCGGCGCCAGAATCGGCTACAGCGGCACGTGGACCGCGCCGGCGCCGACGCGCATCGCGACCTTGCCGATCGGCTACAACGACGGACTCGCTTGGCGCCTCGGCAACCGCGGCCACGTGCTCGTGCGCGGTCGACGCGCGCCGATCGTCGGACGAGTCTCGATGGACTACACCTCGATCGACGTCGGGCAGATCCCCGGCGTGTGCGTCGGCGACCGCGTGACGCTGGTCGGGGAACAGGGCTCGGAGCGCATCACGCTCGAGGACCTCGCCGAGCAGGTCGGCACGATCGCCTACGAGCTCTCGTGCGCCGTCGGCAAGCGCGTCGAACGCATCTACAAGGGCGGCGAGGAACTCGCGGAGCTGCCGCCGACGTTGCTCGTGCCCCGCGCGAGCGCGCACGTCCCGCCGCGCAACGGCGCGCACGAGCTCGTTCCGCAAGAGCGCACGTGAGCGCGCGAGTCGCCACGGCGCTGCGCTGGACGGGCTTCGCGGCCGCGCTCGCGGCGCTCGCAAGCGCTGCGCTGCTCGCGCACTTCGAGCGCTCGGGTGGACTGCGCGACGAAGTGCGCCGCGCGCTCGCGCGCGAGCTCGGCCTCGAACTCGACATCGAGCGCGCCGAGCTCGATTGGTTCGGGCCCGGCTTGACCCTGCACGGCGTGACGCTCTCCGGCGCCGCGCAGGCCTGCTCGCTGCGCCAAGTCGAGCTCGCGCTCGAATTCGCCGCGGGCGGCCTGCGCCCCGCGCGCATCGACGTGCGCGGCGGTCGGCTCGAGCTCTCGAGCGAGCTGCTCGCGCGCTGGGAAGCCGCGCTCGAGCGGCGCACGCGCGCGGACGGGGCCAGCGCGAGCGAGGCTGTGCACGTGCCGGTGCTCGTCGTCGAAGGCGTGCGCTGCGACTGGCTGCACCCCGACTGGGGCCGGCTCGCGCTGGGCGACGTCGACCTGCTCTTCCGCGCCGCCGCCGATGGCGTGCCGCGCATCGAAGGCCGGATCCAACCCGCCTTCGCCGACGCCCAAGCCGCGCGCGACGCGCAGGTGTTCCTCTCGGGCGAACGCGACGCGCAGGGCCGCATCCGACTGGCCGCGTCCTGCGAGGCCGTGCCCGTCGACTCCAGCGCGATTCCCGCCGCTTCCCCGGCCGGGCCCGTGCGCGCGTGGAAGCCGAGCGCGCGACTGTCGATCGAGCTCGAAGCGCGCTTCGCGCTCGAGGAGAGCGCGCCCTCGTCCGGTCGTCTGCGCCTGCGCGTCGTCGATGGCTCGCTCGCGCTGCCGACCTCGCCGGTGCCCCTCGTCGACGTGCGCGGCGACGTCGAGGCGCTGTGCGCGTCGCCGAACCTCGCAGGTTTGCTCGAGCCCGCGTCCTGGCGGTCCACCGCGCACGTCGCGGCGCGCTGGGACGGACACGAGGCGAGCTTGTGGGCGCAGTTCGGGGCCAACGCGGGCGCGCAGCACTCCGCGCGCGCGTGGCTGCACGCACCGAGCGTTCCGCTGACGCGCGAACTCGCGCGAGCGACGGGCCACGGCGACGAACTCGAGGAGCTGTGGCGCATCACCGATCCGATCGGCACCGTCGACGTGCTCGTCGGCGCGCGCTGGCCGCGGGCGAGCTCGGCCGCACTCACCACGGCGGCGCTGCGCCCGGAGCTCGTCGCCGACGTCGACCTCGGCGGCACCGTGAGCCTGTGCTACGCGGGAGTGGCGGACTCCGCGGGCGTGCGCGAGGGCTTCCCCATGCGGGTCGAGCGCGCGCAAGGCCGCCTGCTCGCCCTGCACGACGCGGCCCTCGCGCGCCCCTCGCGTCTGGGCATCGTCGGAGTGCTCGGTGCCCACTCCCTCGGCACGCGCGACGATCAGCCAGCCTTCGCCGACGGCCTCGTGCAGTTCGACCTCGCGAGCGACGCTCCCGCGTGGCTCGACCTGCGCGTGGGCGGTCGGCGCATTCCGGTCGGTCAGGAGTTGGAGCAGGGACTGCGCGGCCTCTCCGGCACCGACTTCATTTTTCCCTCGTTTTCTCCCTCCGGCGGCCTCGCCTCCGTGGTGACACGCCTGCACATGCAAGGGGCGGCCGCGCCGAGCTGCCAACTGGTGGTCGAAGTCGAGGACGTCAGCGCGCGCTGGGACGGCCTGCCGCTGCCGCTGGTCGAAGTCAGCGGACGGATCGAATTCGCTTGGGATCCGCGGCGCCTCGCGGCGACGACGCTCGACCTCGCGGCGCGCTCGCTGCAGGGCGCCGAGGTGCTCGTGCGCGGCCGCCTGCAGGACCTGCCGAGCCCCGCGGACGCGCCGCGCAGCCTCGAAGTGATCGAGGTCGATGCGCGCGGCATCGGACTGCGCGGCAGCGATCGCACGGCGCTGGCGCAGGAGCTTCCCGAAGTCGAGTCGGTCTTGGGCTCGCTGCATGCCACGGGCCACGCCGATGCACGTTTCCGCATGGCGGGGAGCGGCGCCTACGGTGGCCGCAGGACGTGGCGCGCGGAAGTGGAGCCGCGCGCGGACTCCGAAGTGCAGCCCGACGCCTTCCGAGTGCGCGTCAGCGACCTGCGCGGTCGCGTGCTGCTCGAGGGCGAGCTCGCGCTGGGCGAGACGAGCGGCGCAGCAGCGCGGCAGGGGGCCCACGGACACGTCGCTCCGCTGGTCGGGCGCTGGGTCGCCGGCGGAACCCTCGCCGCCATGGCGGACATTCCGCCCAGCGGCGACAGCACGATCGCGATCGACGCCGCCGCGCTCGACCTCTCGCACCCCGCGCTCGGCGGTGCGCTCGCCGAGGCCCGCTCGAGCGGCGTCGGCGGCTTCGCCGGCCCGGGACTGGCGAGCCTGAATGTCACCGGACGCGTCGATTTCCACGGCGACTTCGTGCTGCCACAAGCTGCGCCGCGGGCGCTCGAGTCGCTCTACCGGGTGCACCTGCGCGAGAACGACGTGCGCACGGCCGCGGAGCTCGGGCGCTTGGACTTCACCGCGCTCGTCGGCACGCTGGAACAGTCCGGAGCCGGGGACCTCTACGGAGCCGAGCTGCGCGCGGAACTCGCCGGCACGCCGCTGTTGCTGCGCGACACGCGCTTCGGTTCGCGCGCGGACCGCTTCCGCTTCGAGACTTCGCTCGAGGCGCTCGAGCTCCCCATCGATCGCGAGCATCTCGCGCCGTTGTTCGACGAGGCGCTGGTCGCGAGCCTGCTCGACGATCTCCACTGGCGCGGCGAGCTCGACATCCGCGGCGCGCGGCTCGAGCTCGAGACCGGAGCCGACGGGGTCGGCGAGGCCGTGTTGCGCGGCAGCATCGAGCCGCGCGCGATGGCGATCGATCTGGGACTGCCGATCGAGATCGACACGGCGCTGGTCACCATCGAGGAGTTCCGTTTCGGCCCAGCGGGCGCGCGGCTGCAGGCCAGCGTGTCGAACCTGCACGGCCAAGTCAGCGATCGCGAGATCGAGCGCGGGTCGCTGCGCCTCGCCTATGCCGATGGACGCCTCGAGGTGATCGGACTCACGGCGCGGCTCGAGAACGGACGGGTCGACTCGCTCCCCGCGGCCGCGGGCGAGCGCCCGTTCTTCGCCGTCGAGCTCGCCGAGCCCTATCGCTTCGAGCTCGCCGGGGCGCTCAGCGATGTCGAGCTCGAGGGCCTGCTGCGCGGCATGTTCGAGTCCGACTTCGCCAGCCGCGGGACGCTCGACGCGCGACTCGAGCTCTCCGGTGACCTCGAGCGCGTCTCGGGCATCCACGGCAGCGGCAAGCTCGAAATCGACGACTCGGTGCTGTGGTCGATTCCGCTCGTGCGCGACCTGCTCGCCAGCCTCAAGGTCGAAACCGGCTCGGTCTTCGAGCGCATCGAATCCGACCTCGCGCTGTCCGAGGGCGCCCTGCGCCTGCGCAACCTGCGCATCGAGAGCCCGCTGCTCTCCCTCGACGGCGATGGCACGCTCGACCTCGACGGTGGCCTCGATTTCGACCTCGACGTGCAGTACCGCATGCTCGACTGGCTGGGCGTCGTCAATCGCGTGATCTACTGGGTGCAGTCGGGCCTCGTGCGCGTGGCGATTCGCGGCGACATGGCCCGCCCGCGGGTCGAGGTCGGAGGCGCCCTCGGACGCGCCACCGACAAGCGCCGGGGTCCGCGCGACCTGCCCTTGCCGCCGCTCGCGCCGCTGCCCGCGCGCTTCTAGCGCCACAGTGCCCTCGGAACCCCGCGAGCGGTACCCTTGGGCGCCCATGGCTCTCCACGACGCTCCCCCGCTGTTCGCGGTGCTGCTCTCCGGCGGGACCGGCACGCGCTTTTGGCCCGCGAGTCGGCGCCAGCGTCCCAAGCAATACCTGAACATCGTCGGCGAGAGTTCGATGCTCGCGCAGACGCGCGCGCGCCTGGAGGGCATCGTGCCGACCGAGCGCGTGCTGGTGGTGACCACGCGAGCGCAGGTCGACGAGGTGCGCGCCGCGCTCCCCGACCTCGGCGAGGCGAACATCCTCGTCGAGCCGGTCGGTCGCAACACGGCCGCATGCATCGCGCTCGCAGCCGCGGAAATCCGGCGCCGCGCGCCGCACTCGGTGCAGATCGTGCTGCCCGCCGACCACGTGATCCGGCCACGCGAGGCGTTCCAGCGTTCGCTGCGCGCCGCCATCTCCGCCGCGAGCGCTCCGCAAGCGTTGTACGTCTTCGGCGTGCACCCTTCGTTCGCCGCCACGAGCTATGGCTGGATCAAGGCCGGCCCCGCCTCCGCCATCATCGACGGCATCGCCGTGCACTCCGTCGAACGCTTCGTCGAGAAGCCCGCTGCCGAGCGCGCGCGCAGTTTTCTGGAGCAGGGCGGCCACTACTGGAACTCCGGCATGTTCGTGTGGAACAGCGCCGCGATCGAACACGCCCTCGCGACGCACCTGCCACAGGTGTGGAGCGCGCTCGACCGCCCGCTCGCGCAGTCGGAGCTCGAGCAGCTCTACCCGAGCCTGCCGGACGTTTCCCTCGACGTCGGCGTGCTCGAGCGCGCTGGCAACGTGCGCATGTTGCCGATCGACTATTTTTGGAGCGACGTCGGCTCGTGGGACGCGCTCGCGACCGTGCACGCCTGCGACGCGGTCGGCAACGTCTCGACGGGCGGCGTGCGGGTCTTGGCGAGCGATGCGCAGGGCTGCATCGTCCACGGGGAGCGCGACTCGCTGGTGGCGCTGCTGGGCGTCGACGATCTCGTCGTGGTTCACTCGGGGTCGGTGACGCTCGTGTGTCGCAAGGAACGCGCTCAAGACGTGCGCTTGCTCGTCGAGCGCCTCGAGCGCGAGGCGCGGGAATTCCTGTGAGTCCCGCCGCGCGCCGCGGCGTGCTCGCCCTCGACCACGGCACCAAGCGCACCGGCCTCGCCTGCACGGACGCGCTGCGCATCACGCGCACGCCGCTCGATCCCTTCCATGGACCCGGCGACTCTCCCGCCCTGTTCGCGGCCGTCGAGGCCGTGCTCAGCGAGCGCGACATCGACACGCTGCTCGTGGGCTGGCCCTGCAACATGGACGGCAGCGACGGTCCGCGCGCGGCGGACGTCGGGGCCTTCGCCGCGCGCCTCGCCGCGCGCTTTCCGCGCCTGCGCGTGCTGTGCCACGACGAGCGACTGACCACCAAGGCCGCCGAGGAGCTGCTGCGCGAGTCCGGCCACCGCGGTCGCGACGCCCGCGCCCGCCGCGACTCGTGGAGCGCGCTGGTGCTGCTCGACGACTGGCTGCGCTCCGGCGAGCCCGCCACGCGCCCCATCGTCGAGCGCCCCAACTCCAACCTGGGCTCGCCGCGACCGAAACCCGACGCCGAGCGCGGGGTTCCCTAGCCCGGAGGACGCCATGCCCAGCCCCATCCAACGGACCCTTGCGCTGCTGTGCGCGCTGTGCATCGCCAGCGCGCGGATCGAAAGCGCGCCGCTCGCGACCGTTCAGGGCGCACCCCCGCCGCCCGACACCGAACGCCCGCAGGGACCGCTCCCCGTCCACGAGCCGCCGACCGAACCCGGCATCGCTTGGTTCGGCACGTGGTCCGAGGCACTCGCGGAAGCCGAGCGCACCGGACGTCCGATGCTGTTCATGTCGGCCGCGCCGCAGTGCCAGCGCGTGCCCGGCGTGTGGTGACCGGGCTACCAACAGACCGACAGGCGTGTCCTGTCGCAGCCGCCAGTCGTGGCCGCCTCGCGGGCCTTCGTGTGCGTGCGCCCGCAGACCTACGAGGACGCCGAGGAAGCCAAGATCTTGAGCTACGTGTTCGCGGGCCGCGGCGGGCTCGAAAACACCTCGTTCGCGCTGCTCGACCCCGCGGGCAAGAAGCTCACCGCGGGCTCGCGCTCGCCAAGCATGAGCTACGGCGAAGTCGAGCGCTTCGTCGCGGCGCTCGACGCCACGGCGGCCAAGTACGCCGAGCAGGCCAAGCCGATCGAAGCCCTGCCGACGCTGCGCAACCTGCGGCTGGCGCTGAACGTGGCGGCGGCGGACATGCGGCCGCTGGTCGTCCTGCGCGGCCGGGACGAGGCCGCCGCGCAAGCGCTCGCGCGCAAGGTCGCCAAGCTCGCGTGGAGCAAGGAACTCGTCGGCGACGCGCACTATGTCGTGCTCCACGAAGCGGTCGACTTCGAAGCGCTCGCCCCGGAACTCGGCATGAGCGTCGTGCAGCCCGATCCCTACGGGCTAGGCGGCAAGGTGCTCGTCCATGTGAAGCCGGACGCCGACGCGAAGGCGCTCGCCAAGGCGCTTGCGACGGGCTTCGAGCAACACAAGGTAGAGGCCCGCGAGCACGATGCGCACGTGCGCGAGGCGCGCCGCCGCGGCATCGAGTGGGAAAGTCCGATTCAGGTGTCCGATCCGCATGTGCCGGAGCGCCGCCGCTGAGGCGCGCGAGAGACACTCGTCCCAACTGCCAACCCCGCGGCCAACCCCGCGGCCTATTCCGCGGCCCATTCCGCGGCCCATTTTCTGGCCGGATCCGGCCCCTAGCCGAGCTGGCGCACGAGCCAGTCGCGCACGAGCGCGGCGACCTGCGGGCCACCGACGTCGTGCAGCAGCTCATGCGCCGCTCCGCGCAGCTCGCGCACCTCGACGGACGTGCCCTCGGCCTTCGAGATCGACGCGTCGCTGAGCTCGCGTCCCTCGCCGTGCAGCACCAGCGTCGGCACCGCGACCCGCGCGAGACGCCGCTCGACGTCCGCCGCCACGGCCGCGACCTGCTCGATCGCGCGCAGCGTGATCACGTCGTGCACGAGCGGGTCGCCGCTCCACTCGCGCCGCGCGCTCTCGTCGCAAAAGAGCCGCGTCACGTCGTTCCCGATCGCGCCCGGCGCGTCGGGCGCGAGCTTCTTGAAGAGCTTGAACAGTCCGCCGGGTGCCGCGGGCGCGCGGAACACCGGACGCCAGCGCGGCGAGATGAGCACGAGCGCTGCCACGCTGTCGGGCTTGTCGAGCGCATAGCGCAGCGCATACAGCGCGCCGACTCCCACGCCGATCAGCACCTTCGGCGCCACGGGCAGCCGGTACGCGAGGTGATCCTGCACGGAGTCGAGGTCGCGCAGCACTTCCGCGATGCCCGCGCTGTGACCGCGCGCTCCCTCGCTCTTGCCGTGACCGCGCAGGTCGGGCAGGGCCACCGCGAAGCGCGCCTCGGCGAGCACGCGCGCCGTGTCGAGGTAGCGCCCACCGTGATCGCCGGCGTCGTGGACGAGCGTGACTCCGCCGCGCGGCTCGCCGTGGGCCGCGAGTTCGAGCACGTGCAGCAGGAACAGGCCCTTCGACGAGTGCGAGAGCCCCGCGCCCTGCGAGCCGTCCTCCGCGGACACACGCAACTCGAGGTACGTCGCGAGCGCTTGCGTGTCGGCCATCGCTAGCGCCCCACGTACGTTCCGCCGTTCTCTTCCGCGAGGCGGCGCATCAGCACCGCGTCGTGCGCGTCGGAGAGGCCGATGGTGTGGATCACGATGCCACAGTTGCGGTTGCGCTCGCGCACGAAGGAGAGGATCTCGTCGGTCGAGGTCGTCAGTCCCACGGTCGCGCGCCCGTCGGTCAGGAAGTAGATCGTGTCGATCACCGGTGCGGACCACGTCGCGCCGCCCTTCGCGCCCGCGAGATCGAGCGCGCGCTCGAGCGAGCCGTAGATGTTCGTGGCGCCGACGGCGTCCGAGGCCGCGATGAAGTCCGCGGCCTGCTTGCGCACGTCCGGTGTCATCGTCGCGAGCTCGTCCGACCACGTCCACACGTCCGACGCGAACAGCACGAAATTGAAGCGCGCACCGTCGCGCAACCCGCCGACGGCCTTGGCGAGGTCGCGCTTCGCCGCTTCGAGCCGCGACAACTCGCCTTGCGCGGGCCGGTCGAAGGGCTTGAGCGGATCGTCGTCGGGGTTGTTCTTCGGCACCATCGAAAATTGCATCGAGCCCGACAGGTCGAGCACGAACAGCACGCGCTGGCTCTCCGTGGTGATGCCGAAAAACGTCACGCCGCCCGTCTCGGCGGCTTCCTCGAGCGCGGTCTTCTCCGGCGGCAGCGGGGGCACGACGAAGTCGGCCTCGTGCTCCTTCCACCAGCGCTGCCAGATCGCGAACACCGGTCGGAAGTTCTGGCCCGTGAGCGAGCACAGCGCGGCGTTCAGGTCCGAGCGCGAGCGCCCTTCTTCCTTCTCGAGCCGCGCGACGAGCACCGGCACCGCCGCGCGCGAACGCAGCTGGGCCAGCGCCGCCGCGGCCCGCGCGCGCACGTACCACGACTCGTGCGCCAAGAACTTGCCGATCAGCGCGGACTCGATCGTCGCGTCGCCGAGCGCCGCGAGCCCGTCGACGAGCGTCGCGATGCCGAGCGGTTCCGTCTCGGCCGCGAGCAGCATGCGCAACTGCTCGCGCACGCTGTCCTGCTTGCACTGGGAGAGCAGGCGCAGCGTGTCGATGCGCGTGCGATCCTTCGAGCGCTTGAGCGCGCCGATCAGCTTCGCGAGCGTCTTCTCCAGTTCCTTGCCGCTCTCGCGCGCGAGCGCCGCCGCCGCCCCGCGCCCCGACGCCTCGACCAAGATCTCCAGTCGATAGCCCAGCGTGACGAGTTGGCTCGACTCGCGCTTGGCCTGCTCGTACTGGTCCGCCGTGGCCTGCGCCACTCGCCCGTCGTTGGCGGCCGCCTCCTCCTGCCAGCGCCGCTCGAGCTTGCGCACGTCTCCCATCGCCTTGGCGATGCGCGCGCGCAGCTTGTCGATGCTCGCGGCCGATTCGCACATCAGCTCGTGCAAGCCCGCCGCCGTCCCCGCCCCGCCGATGCGGCCGATGAGCTCCGCCGCCGCCGCGCGCTGCAGGGTGTCCGCGCCCTCGCGCGCGTCCGCCCACAACTCGCCGTCGCTCTTGCGCCGCCGCGCCGGACCGAGCACCTCGCACAGCCGAGCGAGGCCCCCGGCCACCGCCTCCCTCCAAGGCTCGAGCTCCGCGACCTTCTTCTCCGCCTTGGCGCGCTCCTTGCGCAACTCCGCCAGCCGCTCCTCCTCGCGCTCGAGCGTCGGCTTGACCGACGCATCGCGCTCCGCCTGCGCGCGCAGGCCCGCGATCACGACGTCCCGACGCTCGCACGCATAGCGCAGCGCGAGCACTTCCTCGCGGCCCGCCCGCAGGCCTTCCGCCGCGTTGCCATACTCCAGCGTCAGGGTCGCAATCGCGCCGGCCTCGCCCAGCCCGACCAGCTCGGCGAGCGCCGCCTCCTTCTCCTGCGCCGTCCCCGCCGCCGCGGCCTGCGCGAACTTCAGTTGCGCCGCCGAGAGCGCCTTGTCGTCCGCGGGCGAGAGCAGGCACAGCCACGACGTCACCACGAGCACCAGCGAATGCAGCATGCGAGGACCTTCCCTGACTCCCAGTGCACGTAGCCTAACCTCTCGCCCGCGGGAGCTTGTGCGCTGCCGCGGAGCTCGGCGTGAGCTAGGATGTGCGCGGCGTGAGAGGTCTGGACCGTCGTCGGCGGGCAACCGCAGGAGGAAAGTCCGGACTCCACGGGTCAGGGTGGTTGCCAACGGCAACCGGCCGCGAGGCCAGGGAAAGTGCCACAGAAAACAAACCGCCGCGCGCTCCTCACGGGGCGCTCGGCAAGGGTGAAACGGTGCGGTAAGAGCGCACCGCGGAGCTGGTGACAGCTCTGGCAGGGCAAACCCCACTCGGAGAAAGACCAAATAGGGATGGCTCATGGGGACGACCCGCTCCTCGCCATCCGGGTAGGTCGTTCGAGGCCGAGCGCGAGCTCGGTCCTAGAGAAAGGACGGTCTCGCCGCGCAAGCGGCTAGCCAGGATCCGGCTTACAGGACCTCTCACGCCACTCCCCCCTTCCGCGAGGGGTCAAAGTTGGGACGAGCACCATTAGTAGTGCTCTCCGAACTACCGACCCTCTGCATCTTGACAGGTTGGAGGAGTCGGGGAGAATTCAGCGACCTGCTCGGCCACGAGCGCGCCACCCAAGGCGCTCTCCGACCCGGCCATGGTGCAACCTTGGGCAGTCCCCCTCGCGGACGTCCCACCCCCCCACTCGCATCCCCCCCACCCGCTCTCTTCCACCGGCCCCCCGCCTGCTTGGGCCGGGTGGCCCGCCCCACCTCGATGGAGTTCGTGTTCGTCGTCCCGCGCCGGGAGCTCTTCCCGGACCACTACCCCCACGGCTTCGTGCCGTTCGGCGAGGGTTGGAGCGCAGCGCGCCTGCACGAAGTGATCGAGCGCCACGGCTTCTTCGTGGAGCGCGCGCGCGCCGAGATCACGCCCGAGTGGAAGCAGATCATCCCCTACAACGTGGTGACTCGCGCGGACGCCGTGTTGCTGCTGCGGCGCACCAAGCAGGGCGGCGAGGCGCGCCTGCACCACAAGCTCACGATCGGCGTCGGCGGACACCTCAACCCCGAGGACCTCGCGGGCGTGGTCGGCCGCAACCCCGTGCCGCGCGGCACGGCGCGCGAACTCGCGGAAGAGCTCTCGATCGAAGGCCACTACGAGCTCGAACCGCTCGGCCTGATCAACGACGACGCCAATCCGGTCGGCGCGGTCCACGTCGGACTCGCACAGCTCGTGCGCGTCGACGGCTCGGTCTCGATCCGCGAGACCGATGTGCTCGAGGGACGCCTCGCGCTCCCCAGCGAGCTCGCGGCGATGCTGCGCGACGGCGCCAACTTCGAGACTTGGTCCGCCCAGCTCGTCGCGGCCCTGCCCGCGTTGCTCGCTCCTCCTGCCCGCGCGGCCAGCGCCGCCAACGCAGGCGTCTCCCCCGCAAGAAATTCACGCTAGCGGCGTCCAAGGTCGTCCCCAACAGACTTCCAAGAACGCGCCCGCCGGCCTACACATCCCACCACCAAGCTCCCACACCTTCGGAAACCCAATCGATGAAATCCAAGGTCACCTCGGACTCGCAGCGCCTCTACGACCTGTTGCTCGGCGCCCGCACCGCGGACAAGGTCACGCTGTACTTCCGCGATGGTCGCGTGCTCAACGGCTCGCTGATCTTCAACCCGTTCAAGGGCACGGGGCGCCTGATCAACATCGATCAGGAGATGTCGCTCGACTTCTCCGTCGACCAGCTGCGCGAAGTCAAGTTCTAACCGCCGCGGCGGCCACCGCGAGCGGGACATCGACGCCCGAGCCGGGCTCGAGGCGGCCACTCGACGGATCTGCGCCCCGCGGCCAACCTCGACCGCGCGGTCGACGCCGACCCCTCCAGCGGAGGGCACCCGCTCGGAGTTCCGCCGCTCGGAGTTCCGCCGCTCGGAGTTCCGCCGCTCGGAGTTCCGCCGCTCGGAGTTCCGCCCAGAGGAACGCCGGCAACGGCGCCGGAACGCCGGCAACGGCACCCCTTGTCTAAAGTAGACCACTCGCCTAGCCCGCCACTGGGCTCACCCGTCACGAGCCCGCACTTCGCACGCGCGGTCAGCGGGTGGGCGCTCGGGCGAAGTGGACCAGCTCATTCCGACTCGGCATTCCAACGCAAGCACTCCCATGGTGAATCGCAGCGTGCTCGTCGTGTCTCTATCCGGGGCAACACTCCTCGGCCTGATCGCGCTTGGATCGTCGGCATCCGCCCAGAGAGATGCTCTCGGGCTCGCGAGCTCGCTGGAACTGTCTTCGGCGAATGGCCATGCCGCTCGCAGCCCATCGGAACCGAGCGTCAACGTCATCCCGATGGGTGAAACGGACGTGAAGAGCGGGACCACCAAGATCGGCGAGGTCGACCCCGCGGCCATTTCAACCGCGGGGCCCGATGCCGCTGGCAAGGTGTGCAACAAGGTTGCCGCAGGGGTTTCGATCGACGGCCTCACCTTCTCGATCAAGAACGGCAGCGCTGCAACGCTCGAAATCGAAGGTGCGGGAACCACGACGTTCAACTCATCGGACCACACCGCCCACGTCGATCTGAACCCCGTGCAAGGCGGCAACGTCTGCAGGGGCTACCGCATCAAGGGTCTCCTTGGAGACGCTCGTGGTGACAATCTCATCCTGAGTGTCACTCCGTCGTTCGTGCAGGCTGTCAATGCTGTCGACGTGGAATGCAACGCGCTGCCGACCTACGAGCTGGATTCGCTCTCCGATCAAGCGCGCAAGGGCGTCGTCGCGTATCACGCCGACGTACTGGCTTTCGTGCACAATGTGGACGACTCCATGAAACTCAAGGCGATCAAGGGCACGGTGTCGACTGCCAACGCGTCGACTGCAACCCTGACGGACGTTCGCATTTTCACGTCCGGCGGCGGAACCATGCCCGCATCCATTTCATTCAAGGGCGCGACGTTCACCATTTCCCCAATCAGTGGCTTGGCGAACGGAGAGTGGTGCCGAGTGTTGATGCGCTGCGAACCCGCGCTCCAAGGCAAGCGGTTTCAGGCCAGCCTGACCGCCGAATTCGCTCCCTGATGCGGTTGGACTTGCCCGACACCTCGGATCGATGATCGGGGCGGGCTGGAGGCATGGAGTCGGGCGCCTCCCGGGGGCGGCCGACTCCGTTGGCTCGAGCGCGAGCGAGACTCGCCGAGCGAGCACCACTCGCGCCGCGACCGCCACGGCGCGCGCTGCTTCACGGGGATCGCTGAGAATCCCGGGCGTCGAGCGCTGGGCGAGGCCGATGTGCGTCGGGAGCGACCCGCTCGCGCTCACGCATCCCGCCGCCTCGGCGGCATCTCGGGCTCGAGGTCCACGTGCAGGGCGTCGGCGACGCGGTTGATGTAGTTGAAGTAGGCGACGACTTGCGTGAGGTCGTGGATCGCGCGGTCGTCGAGCCCCGCGGAGCGCAGGACGATCACGTCGACCTCGCGCATGGACGCGGGCGCGAGCGTCAGCCGCTCCGCGAATTCGCACAGCGCACGCTCGCGCTCCGAGAGGGGCGCCGAGCGCCAGTCGCGCTCGATCGCCTCGAGCCACCGCTCACGCTCCTGCGCCGGCAGTTCGCGGACCTCGGCACGGAGGTCCCACAGGTGTGCCTGCGTTCAGTAGTGACAGCGATTGGCGCGCGACACGACCACCGCGGCGAGCTCGCGCTCGCGGCGCGAGAGTGGCGAACTTCCGTGCATGAGCGACTTGTAGAGCTCGAGCGAGGCGTGGAACGCGCCGGGGTTGAGGCTCTGCAACTGCAGGATCTGGTACACCCGTCCGGCCCGCCGGACGGCCGCGTCGTAGAGCTCGCGCAGCTCTCCCTGCGCATCCGCCGGAGCGATCGTGCGAATCCAGCTCACGCGAGCGACTCCACCGTGACGTCCGCGTTGTAGTCGGGCACGCCGCCACCGGCATCGACGCGACCGTGCGCGATGAGCCCGTTCACTTCCGGCCAATGTCCCTGCAGCGTCCCCGGCGTCACCGCGGCGACGAACACGCGGCCGCGATACTCGCCGAGTGAATTGCGCAGCCGAATCGGCTGGTCGTGCCGCAGGCCGAGCCGCCGCGCGTCCTCCTCGGCCATGAACACGTGGTCGCGCTCGGCACCGGTCAGCGGATCGCGCGCGGCCTGCACCATCGAATTGAACTGCTTGCCGCGGCGCGTCGCGAGCGTGAACGTGCCATCGCTTCCGCGCGCCGCGGGCGCGACCACGCTCTGGAAGTGCGCCTTGCCGTCCGCGGTCGGAAAACAGCGCTCCGCGCACAGGTGCGGGCCGCCCCATTGGAACTGATCGCCCTGCCGCTCGAGCTTCTCGATGCCCGCGTAGCTCGGAACGACGCGCGCGATCTCCGCTCGCACGGCGGCCGCGTCGGCGAAGCGCACCGCGCCCGCACGCTCGGGCTCGACGGCGCGCGCGAACTCGAGCAGCAACTCCCACTCCGAGCGCGCTTCCCCGACGTCGTGGCCGGGAATGTGAGGCGAGAAGATCACGCGACGCTCCGTGGAGGTCTGTGTTCCGCCGCCGCGCTGCTCGTAGCGCGTGCGCGCAGGCAGCACATACGTGACGGCGGCGGGATCGACGAGCATCTGCTTGGTGAGCACGATGTCCGTGTGCACCCGCAGCGGGATGCGCGCGAGCCCCGCGGCGATGCGCTCGGGCTCCGGCATCGTCTCGAGGAAGTTGCCGCCGATGCAGTACAGACCCTCGAGCTCGCCGCGGTGCGCGGCCTCGAGATACTCGACCGTCGTGAGCCCGTTGCCGCGCGGCACCTCGAAGCCCCACAGCCGCGAGAAGTGCTTCACGCTCTCCTCGTCGATCGCGACGCCGCCCGGCAGGGCCGTCGAGTAGGCCCCCATCTCCGCGCCGCCCTGCACGCCGGAGTGGCCGCGGATCGGCATCAGTCCCGTGCCGTCGCGGCCGATCCACTCGCGGAGCAGCGCGAGGTTGGCGATCGCCTTGACCGTGTCGGCGCCATGCTCGTGCTGCGTGACGCCCATCGACCACACGAGCACGCCGCGTTCGGCGCGCGCGATCTCGTCGACGAAGGCTTCGAGATCCGCTCGCGTCGTGCCCGCGCGCGCGAGCAGCTCATCGAAGGGAACTTGCGCGAGCGCGCGTTCGAGCTCGTGAAAGCCCGTCGTCGCCGCGGCGATGAACTCCCGCGCGAGCGCCCCGCGCTCGATCAGTCGGCGCGCGACGGCGTTCAGGAACGCGAGATCTCCGCCGACCTTGACGAGGAAAAAGCGGTCCGCCAGCCGCGTGCCAAACAGCGCGGAGTCCGCGTTCGACGGGACCCAGTAGCGCTCCATGCCCGGCTCGCGATAGGCGTTGACCATCAGCACGCGAGCGCCGCGCTTCTTCGCCTCGTGCAAGTACTTCGTCGACACCGGCTGGTCGTTGGCCGGATTCGACCCGAAGAACACGATCACGTCGGCCTTGTACCAGTCCGTGTAGGAGCACGTGGTCGCCGCCACGCCGACCGTCGCCTTCAGGCCGGCGCCGCTCGGGCTGTGGCACAAGCGCGCGGAGTTGTCGACGGAGTTCGAGCCCAGAAACCGCATCACTTTCTGCGCGACGTAGTACGTCTCGTTGGTGATGCCTCGACTCGTCACGAACATCGCCGTGCGGCGGCGTTCCAACGCGCGCCAGCGCGGGCCGATGTCGGCCCACGCTTCGTCGAACGAGACGCGCGCGAAGCCGCGCTCACCCCTGCGACGGCGCAGCGGATAGGCAATGCGGCCGAGCTCGCGCAGATCCTTCGAGGACCGCGCGCGCAACGCGTCGACGTCGCCCCAGGCACCCTCGGGCATCGGCCCCATCGTGTTGAGACGCAGGAGGTTGAGCCGCACGAGGCAGAGGTGCTTGCCGTCGACCGTCCAGTCGCGCAGTCCGCTCGTCCCCAGCGCGCAACCATCGCACACGCCCTTGTTGAGCACGTCCCATGCGTAGCCCAGATTGTCGCGGTTCTTCCAAGCGATGCGGAGCATCTCGAGGAAGTGATGCGGCTTGGTCTCGCCGATCCCGAACGGAACGAGCGAGTGGATCCGTTCCGAGAAGCTCTGGCCGCGGCGCTGCATGCGCGGGCATTCTAGTCGCTTCGCACCCACGCGCCGAGGGCCCGCGCATGCTGGAGCTTGAGGCGGGCCATGCGTGCGAAGCTCGCATCGAAGCGCGGCTCGCCCTGCTCGCGCAGAAAGGCCCCGAGATGCCCGTACCAGCGCGCGCGCGTCTCCTCGGCGTCGAGACAAAGGCGCAGCACCATGTGACGGGCCCCCAGCCACACGGTCGCGGCGAGGAGTTCCGCGAGCAGCGCACGACGCAGGCTCGGCCGCACCGGCTCGATCCCGAGCGCGCGCGTCGTGGCGAGCAGCTCCTCGATCTGCCGCTGTTCGTCTTCGACGAACGTCGCCAGCACGCGCGCGAGCTCCGCGTCGCGCACGTAGCCTGCGAGCCGCCGGTAGGCCGCCAGCGCTCCGCGCTCCGCGCGCAGGGCCTCGCCGAGTTCCTCTTCCAACGTGCTCGCCATGGACCCTAGGGGCCGACGCGCTCGAAGTGGGCTTCGATCGCGCGACGCGCCCGAGCGTCCACGCCGCGCGCATGGAACGCGGCGAGCGCGGCACGCGCACGTCCATCGTCGATCGCGATCAGCAGGTCGACCAGCGCGAGCTGGAGCCGGAACAGCTCCGTGCGCTCGAGCAACTCCGAGGCCGCGCGAGATAGGTCGGCGCGCCCCTTGGCGCTTGCCACGAGCGCGCGCGCGGCGGCTTCGCGTGCGGCGACACCCCAAGTCTCGTCGAGCAAGCCAGCCAGCAAGGCTCGCGACGGGGCGGATCCGCGCACGCTCGCCACCGCGGGCACGAGCGAAGCGCGCAGACTGTCGTGCAACGACCCGCGCTCGAGTTGCGCCAGCAGCCACGGCAGGGCCTGCTCTCCCTCGGACAAGGCGACGAGGCGCGCGGCCGCGCCCATCGTCGATGGACTGAACTCGGCGGCGTACTGTTCGCGCGCGAACGCTGCGAACTCCGCGCGGGTCTCCCAAGCTGCCAGCGTCTCGAGCGCGGCGACCCGGACGCGCGCCGAGCGATCCGCGCTCGCGAGACCCATCAGCTCCTGCGCGATCGGATTCTCCGCCGACGTGTGCACGCGACCGAATGCGCGCGCCGCCGCGAGGCGCACGGCTTCGCTCCTGTGGGCGAGTCCATCGAGGAGCGTCTCCGCGATGCTCCAGCGGAGCTGCTCGTTCGGCTCGGTCGCGAGCCTTGAACCGAGCTCCGTCAGCGCGTCGCGCCGCTCGTTCACGTCGTCGGACTCGCTGGCGAGCGCGCGCCACTCCTCCGTGCTGCGCTCGGTGCGAATGCGTTTGGGCACCCAGCCGTGCTTGTCGAACACGACCCAGCTCGGCCGCGTCGGCGCTGGGAGCTCGATCACCTCGCGTCGCTCGTCGATCGTCACGCGCGTGCGGCGCGAGCCACCCGCGTCGCGGACCTCGATGTCGACGGGCACGGTGAACACCGCCGGTGTGCCATCGGAGCTCGTCTGGACCTGCTCGACCTCGATGCGCACGTTGCGCCGCGATTCGTTCCAGCTCCAGCGCACCGCGAACTCCGGATAGCCCATGAACAGGAACCACTGCCGGAAGAACGGCGCGAGGTCGAGCCCGCTCTCGCGCTCCATCGCGCGCCGGAAGTCGTCGGTCGTGACCGCGCGGCCTGCGTGATCGGCCACGTAGCGGCGCAGTCCGCGAAAGAACACGTCGTCGCCGAGTTGAAAGCGCAGCAGATGCAGGCGGCTCGCGGCGCCCTGGTAGGTCTGCCCACCGCGCGTGAAGAGGTCGAACGGCTCGCGCCAACGATCCCACACGTGCGGTCGGCGCAGCGCGAGCGTGTCCTGCGCCACGTAGGAATCCTGCACGTCGCGCACGGCGGCGCGGAAGTCGTCTCGGCCGTCGCTGGCCTCGCGGTAGAGCAGCTCGGCGTAGGTTGCGAACCCCTCGTTGAGCCACGCGTGCGACCAGTCCGCACAGGTGAGCAGGTTGCCGAACCACTGGTGCGCGGCCTCGTGCGCGATGAGTCCCGTGGGATCGTAGTCGCGGCGCGCGCGCTCGTCGCCGACGCAGGCGTCCGTCAGCGTCGTCGCCGAGATGTTCTCCATCCCGCCGTGCGGGAAGTTCGCGACCATGGCCTGTGAGTACTTGGCGTAGGGATAGCGCGCGCCGGTGAGCTCCTCGAAGAACTGCAAGATCGAGGCCGTCGCCTCGAAGCTCGCCGCGAGGTGACTCTCGAGCGGCGGCTCGGCGATCACGCTGAGCGGCACGCCGTTCCAGCGCGAGCGCGCCACGACCAGCTCGCCCGCGACGAGCGTGGTCAAGTAGGCCGGATGCGGCACGTTCATGCGCCACAGGTCGACCGTGCTGCCGTCGGCGCGCTCGAGCGACTCGACCTTCTCGCCCGCGGCGACCGAGATCCAGCCGCGCGGCAGCGTGACTTCGAGCTCGCTCGTCGCGCGCTGGGCTGGCTCGTCGAGGCAGGGGAACCAGCCGCGCGAATCGTCGCACTGGCCCTGCGTGAAGACGTGCGTGGGCGCCCCATCGCGCGCACCGGCGAACCACAGGCCGCGCCGCGGCACGCCACCGTAGCGCACCACGACTTCGTGGCTCGTGCCCGCCTCGAGCGGTGCTCCAAAGTCGATCGCCACGACGCCGGGTCGGCGCTCGAAGGCGAGCGAGCGTCCTTCCCCGTCGCTCACGAACGCGACGTCGAGTGCGTCGAGGTCGAGCTCGAGCACCTCCACGAGCTCGTTCCGCGGATGGAAACGGATGCGGCACTCACCCGCGATTGCGCGCGCACGCGGATCGAGCGAGAGCTTCAGCGCGTAGTGTTCGACGTCGACGGAGCTCGTGCGCGGCGCGTGCCGCTCGAGCGGCGGAACATCGAGCGTGCGCGGCTGCGGCGCCGCACAGGCGGCGAGCGTCGCGAGTACGAGCGCGAGCTTCGACGTGCGCTGGGGGGAGTTCATCCGCGGCGGCCGAGGGTGGATGTCCCGCGCGCTCCTAGGGAACGAGCACCAGCGCGATCCCCGCGCGCAGCAGGGCGAGCTCCGCATCCGAAGGCACGCCGGTCCACGCGAGCAGCTCGAATTCCGTCGGCGCGAGCCCCGCGGTCAGCTCGACGCCGTGCAACCCGCTCGCGGTGAGCTTCTCGACGCACGCGCGCTGGTGCGCCAACTGAGCCTCCAGCGCGGCGCGAAACTCCGCCGCGTCCTCTGGGCTGTCCCACACGCTGCGCCAGCGCAGCGCGCGCGCCTCGCCCTTCGCGCACAGCGCCAACCGATCGCCATCCCAGCCGCTCGCGGCCTTCGAAGTGAACGTCAGCCCGAGCATCGCCATCGGGTTCGAGAAGTCGACGCCGCCGCGCTTGGCGGGTGCGAGCGCGAGGATCGCGCACGAGAACTCGCCGAGCGTGTCTTCGCGCAGCACACTCCAGCCCGTCGGGATGCTCGCATGGACGAGCTCGACGCGCTGGGGCGTGTCGAGTTGCTTCTCGTCCCAGTACTTCGCGGGGTGCAGCGCGACTTCCGTCGACACGGGCGGCGACTGGAATGCGCGCGCGACGTCCGGGCCCGGCACGGTCGCCATCTGCGCGCTCAGCCACTTCTCGCTGCGCGCGAGGAAGCCCGAGCCGACGAGGTAGCTGCCGACGAGCGGCTTCCACAGCCACTGCGGCGACTGGTCGAACGTGCCCTTCATCATCTCGCTCGCGGCCGCCATGCTGGCTGCGTCGAGCGAGCGCGCGTTCGCCATTTGCCAGCGATTCCCGACCAGCGTCGCCGAGCCCTCGACGACACACCAATACGCGAGCTGCGCGTCCGTGTTCTGGCCGAGCTTCGCGATCTGCGCGTCGATGCCGTAGAGCTGGTCGTCGAGCGCATGGCCGAGCTCGTGCGCCATCGTCATGCGCGCGAGTCCCATCGGGCAGCCGTCCATCAGGCTGAACGAATCGCTGTCGGGGTCGTAGAAGCCGACCACTTGGCTGTCGAGCAGCCGCAGCGTCTCCGCCATGACGTCGAGCTCCGGCGGAATCACGCCGAGCAGCTTTCCGACGAGCGCGTCGGCCGCGAGCTTCTGCGGCGACTCGGTCTTGCGCAGGCGCTCTTCGACGTAGGTGCGCAAGTCGGCCTTCGAGGCCAGCTTGACCTTCACCGGAGCCTGAAACGCCTCGCCGCGCAACTTCTCGATGTCGCCTTGGATCTCGAGCGCGACGCGTTCGAGCTCGGACTGGGTCCAGCCCTGCGCCGGGGCGGCGGGAGGCGGAGCCTGCTGGCACGAGGCGAGGAGCGGGGCGAGCAGCGCGGTCACCATCGCGCCAAGCCTAGCAGGCGCGAAATCGGGCCGCAGCAGAGTGTTTTCCGCCGCTTCGCGCGCGCTCGACGTTTGCGCTCGCGCCCCGCGCACTGCACGATCTGCGTTCCCTTCCAAGGTTCCACCATGACGAGCACCGCCACCGCGTCGAAGCCCATCGCCCCCGTCGACCTCGCCGCCGAGCGCGCCTCCCTCGGCCCGGCTCTGCACGAGGCCGTCCTGCGCACGCTCGACTCGGGCAAGTACGTGCTCGGGCCCGAGGTCGAGGCGCTCGAGCGAGACTTCGCCAAGCTCCACCAAGCGACGCACGGCGTCGCGGTCGCCACCGGCACCGACGCGCTGTGGCTGGGCCTGCTCGCCATCGGCGTCAAGCCCTCCGACGACGTCGTGACCAGCCCGTTCACGTTCTTCGCCTCCGCGGCGTCGATCGCGCTGCTGGGCGCCCGTCCGGTGCTGGCCGACGTCGAGCTCGACACGGCGCTGCTCGATCCGATCAAGGCCCGCGCCGCGCTCACTCCCCGCACGACGTGCATCCTGCCCGTGCATCTGTACGGCCAGCTCGCGGACATGCGCGCCTTCCGCGCGCTGTGCGACGAACGGCATCTCGCCCTGCTCGAAGACGGTGCTCAAGCGCACGGTTCGCGCCGCGATGGCGTCGCCTGCGGTACGCTCGGCGACGCGGGCACCTTTTCGTTCTACGTGACCAAGAACCTCGGTGCGGCGGGCGAGGGCGGCATGGTGCTCACGCACAGCGCCGCGGTCGCCGCGCACCTGCGCGAGCTGCGCGACCACGGCTCGCCGGCGAAGTACGTTCACGCCCGCATCGGCACCAACTCGCGCCTGCAAGCCCTGCAGGCCGCGATCCTGAACGTGAAGCTGCCGCACCTCGAGCGCTGGAACGAGCGCCGCCGCGCCAACGCCGCGCGCTACGACCGCAACCTCGCGGGCCATCCCGCGATCGGGCTGATGAAGGTCGTGCCCGGCGCGTACCACACCTACCACCAGTACACCGTGCGCATCGGCGGCGAGCGCACGCGCGACGCGGTGCTCGCCGACCTCGCGGCCGAGCAGATCTTCGCCGGGGTCCACTACCCCAGCCCCGTGCACCTGCAGGAGGCCGCCAAGCCCTGGGGCTATGGTCCCGGCGACTTCCCCAACGCCGAGCGCCTCGCCCGCGAGGTGCTGTGCCTGCCGGTCCATCCGTTCCTTTCCGACGCCGACGTCGACCGCGTCAGCGACGTCCTGCGGCGCGCGGCGCGGTGAGCTTGTCGCGTCGCAAGTCCTTGCTACAAAAGGACTTGTGACTCCAGGGCGACGCGCGGGTCGGGGGCGCTCGCGGAAGGTGGGCGCCGCTGCTTCCCGGCCCGGCGCGCCGCAACTTTGATTCCGGCGCAACCTTGGGCCCGCGCTGACCCGAAAAGGCCTCCACGGGTCGCTCGCGTCCCGTCTCCATGGCCCACCCCCGCTCACCCCGGTCGGGACGGATCCTCTGCCTCGCCGTGCGCAGTACGGTGGTGCTGCCGCGCTCCGTCGCCACGCTCGACCTGCAACGACGCGAGAACCTGCTCGGCATCGACCAGCACCCCGAGGATGACACGCCGATCGTCGCAGTGCCGCTGCTCGACCTCGAGGGCGAGGCCGCGCCTCACAAGCTCGCGAGCATCGGCACGCTGTGCCGCGTGCTCGACCGAACCAGAATGCCCGATGGCTCCCAGCGCGTGGTGCTGCAGGGACTGCGGCGCGTCGTGCTGCGCGCGGTCGACGACTCGCGCGGCTGGTTCGAAGTGGAGACGCACGAGCCCACCTACGCGCGCACGACGGACGCCGAGCTCTCCCGCGGCGTCGAGCGCGCGATGGCGCAGGTCCACGAGCTCGTGCGCGTCGACACCCGCTACTCCGAAGAGCTGCCGCGCGTGCTCGCGCTGAACACGTCCGCCGCGGGCCATCTCGCCGACCTCGCCGCCGCCAAGCTGCACCTCTCCTACTCGGATCGCACGCGCATGCTCGTCGAGACCGACGTGCAACGGCGCCTCGAGCTGCTCTCCAAGTTGCTCGAGCAGGAAATCGCGCGCGGCGAAGTCACGGCCGCGCTGCACGGCAAGGTCGAGGAGGAGAAGCGTCGCAGCCTGTTGCGCGAGCAACTGCACGTGATCCAAATCGAACTCGGCGAGGCCGACCCGCTCGAAGCACTCGTCCGCGAGCTCGAGGCGAGAGTCGCCAACGCCCACATCCCCGACACGGCGCGCCGCGCCTGCACGCGCGAGCTCGCGCACCTGCGCCGCTGCGGCATCGGCAGCGAGGAATCGAGCCGCATCCGCAACTGGATCGAGTGGCTGCTCGAGCTGCCGTGGAGCGCGCACACCGCGGATCCGACCGCGACGCCCGACGAGTTTCGGCGCGTCGTGACGGCCCTCGACCTCACGCACACCGGGCTCGACGAAGTCAAGGAACGCGTCGGCGAGTTCCTCGCCGTGCGCCACCTCTCCGGCGCCTCGCGCGGAACCGTGCTGTGCTTCCTCGGGCCCTCGGGCACCGGCAAGACGAGCATGGGACGCGCGGTCGCCGAGGCGCTCGGCCGCAAGTTCGTGCACATCCACGTCGGCGGCTGCGCGGACGAGAGCGAGCTGCGCGGTCGACACCTCTCGCAGGCCGGAGCCGTGGCGGGCCGCCTGCTCAACGGCATCGCGCGCTCGGGCGTGCGCAACCCGGTCGTGCTGCTCGACGAGCTCGACAAGATCCACAGCGCGGGCTGGAGCCACTCCTCGAGCGCGCTGCTCGAGATCCTCGATCCCGAGCAGAACCGTGAGTTCGTCGACCACTACCTCGGCGTGCCCTTCGACCTCTCCGAGTGCCTGTTCGTCGTCACCGCCAACGACCTCTCGCCGATCCCCGAAGCGCTGATCGACCGGCTCGAGCTGATCGAATTCGGCAGCTACACGGAGACGGAGAAGGTCGCGATCGCGCGCGAGCACCTGCTGCCGCGCGCGCGCGAGTCGACCGGCCTCGCCCCGCGCGACCTCACCGTCTCGCAGGGTGCGCTCGTCGAGGTGATTCGCAGCTACACCGCCGAGCCGGGCGTGCGCGCGCTGCAGCGCTGCCTCGACAGCCTCGCGCGCAAGGCCGCCGTCGCGCGCGTGCGCGAGGGCCACGCCCTGCACGTGGAGAAGAGCCAGCTCTCCAACCTACTCGGGGCCGCCAACCTCGATCCGTTCGTGCACGCGACCACGCCGCAGATCGGCGTCATCGCGGGCCTCGCTTGGACGCACGTCGGAGGCTCGATCCTGCCGATCGAGACGGTGCTGATGCCCGGCGCGGGGCGCATCGTGCTCACGGGTTCGCTCGGCGAGGTCATGCGCGAATCGGTGCAGACCGCGCTCTCCTGGACGCGCATGCAGCTGCCGCGCATCGGTCAGGACGCCGCCGCACTCGAGCGCCTCGACCTGCACATCCACTTCCCGGCCGGTGCCGTGCCCAAGGACGGTCCCTCCGCCGGCATCGCCATCGCCACGGCGCTCATCAGCGTGCTCACGCGCACACCCGTGCGCCACGACGTCGCCATGACCGGCGAAATCTCGCTGCACGGCACCGTGCTGCCGATCGGCGGGCTGCGCGAGAAACTGCTCGCGGCCCTGCGCGCCGGCATTCGCACGGTCGTGGTGCCCGAGCGCAATCGCGAGGACGTCGAGCGCCTGCCCCGCGAAGTGCGCCGACGCCTCGAAATTCGCATGGTCGACCACGTCGGCGAGGCCATCAGCTGGGGTCTGTGCCTGCGCAAGCCGCTCGCCGAGGAGCAGGCCCCGTCCGCACCGCACAAGCGCGAGTCCGCGCCGCCGCGCAAGCGCCGCCGTAGCGCCTAGCTCGCGCCACGGCACTTGCGAGCGCCGCTTCCACGTTCCACGATGCCACCACGTCGCCGCCTCCATGCGCACCCGCACCTTCCTCGCCCTGCTGCTCCTCGTCGGCGTCGGCCTCGCGCCCGACGCGCTGGCCCAAGGTCGGCGCGGCGGCGGACGCGGCGGCGGACGCGGCGGCGCGCGCGCGGGCGGACGCAACGCTGGCGGCTCCGGAGTGTTCGGGCCCGCCAAGAACCTGATCGGCGGCACCCTGCCCTCCGCGCCGCCGCTCGGAGCGAACCTCAGCGCGCCCGCGGCAGTCTCAACCGGCCCCAAGGGCGCGACTCTGGCCGCCGGCGAAAAGCGCTTCCTCGACCTCGTGGCCGAGATCGACAGGAAGCTCGCCGAGTCCGAGCGCGCGCAAGCCCAACTCGCGCCGACGCCGCAGGCGAGCGCTCTCACGTTGCCCGCGGGCGTCGAGCCCGGGACGCAGGCGTGGCGCAACCTGCAGCGCCCCGTGTTCCAAGGCATCGACTACGACGAATCGGGCTGGCTCTCGTACCGCGAGATGCGCGACGCAATCGACGTCGACCGCCGCGAGTTCGCGCTCTACGACCGCGACCACGACGGCGGCGTGACGTCGCGCGAGTTCATGGTGCGCTACGACGAGCTCGTCGAGCGCAGCGGCGTGTTCCCGCTGCCGCGCCCGCGAAGGGAACCGACGCTCGACGAGCCGCGCACGGCCGAAGCGCTGCGGCAGGCCTTCGACGCCGACGCGGACGGTGCGCTCGACCTGCGCGAACTCGCCGCGATGGTCGCCGAGGGCGACTCGAACGATCCCGAGGCCGACGCGGCGGCGCTCCTGCGCGCGGCCGACGCCGATGGCGATGCTCGCCTCGCGGGCCTCGAGCTGCTCGAGCTCGCGCGCGTCCAGCTCCACGCGCGCAGCCCGCTCGCAACCGGCGGCGGCGGAGCTCTTGCCAAGCGGACGCTCGAGGAGCTCTTCGGCCGTGTCGAGGAACGCCCCGCGAGCGCGTCCAACGTGGAACTGCCGCCGTGGATTCCAGGTCCCGTCCCCCACTTCCGCCGCCTCGACCTCGACAGCGACGGAGTGATCTCCGCGGACGACCTGCGACGGCTGCAGGGCTCCGCCAGCGTCGGCACGCGCACGGGCGCCGTGCTCGCCGCGCTCGACCTCAACGAGGACGGGGTGATCGACGCACGCGAGTTCGCCGCCGCCCTCGCCACGCCACCGCGCGCGCGACCGCAGTAGCGTCCGCGCGAGCATCGAAGGCCCACGTCGCGCCGCTCGGCAGCGCGAATCAGAGCAACGCGACGAGCGGCTCGAGGCGCGGGCCGCGCTCGGGATCCGCCACCGCGTAGCTGCCGCCGCCCTTGAGCGTGACGCCCGCGGTGCGCCCGTCGAGCCCGAGCACGTACAAGTGCAGACCGAAACTCGGCCGCCCGTCGGGACCCATCAGCGCCCCCTGCCAGCGCGCTTGGCGCTCGACCTGCCGCACCACGCGCCGCGCGGTTTCGAGGCCCGCGTCGAGCGGTGCCGCTCCGCGCCGCAGATACTCGACCATGGTCGCGCTCGCGAGCGAGAGAATCGACGACTCTCCGCGCCCTGTCGCACCCGCGCTGCCGGCCTCGGAGTCGCAGTAGAGCCCCGCGCCGATGATCGGTGAGTCGCCGACGCGGCCGGGGATCTTCCAAGCGAGTCCGCTGGTGGTGGTCGTGCACGCGACCTCGCCGCGCACGGAGAGCGCCGAGCAGTGAATCGTGCCCCACGCGTGGTCGTAGCCCGCTCGCTCCAGCTCCGCGACATCGCGCAAGGTGCGCCCCAGTCGCGCGTTGCGCTCGTCCTTGGTCGGCGGGAGCCAGTCGTCGTCGTTGGAGTGCCGCTCGCGCCACTCGAGCCACTGCTTGCGCGTCGCCTCGGTCAACAGCTCGACGTGCGGATGTCCGTGCGCGCGCGCGAACCTGTACGCGCCCTCGCCGACGAGCAGGCAGTGGTCGGTGCGCTCCATCACGAGCCGCGCGACTTCGCTCGGGTGCAGGATGTTCTCGAGGCACGCGACCGCGCCGGAGTTGTGCGTGGGTCCGTGCATGCAGGCCGCGTCGAGCTGCACGACGCCCTCCTCGTTCGGCAGGCCGCCCAGACCAACGCTGGTGTCGTCGGGGTCCGCCTCGGTCACCTTGACGACCTCGATCGCCGCATCGAGCGGATCGGCGCCCTCGACCAGTTGCTTGTAGTGCAGCTTCATGCCCGCGAGTGCGTTGGCGCTGCCGACCATCACGGGGTAGCCCTTGCGTGGCGCGGGCGCGCTCGTGGTCGGCCCGGCGGGAGCCGCAACCGGCGCCGGAGGGGCGCTCGAGGATTGGCACGCCAGCGCCGCCGCCGCCACGGCGCCTCCTCCGAGCAAGGCACGGCGATCGAGACTCGTGGGCGACGGACGTTCGTGCTGGCTCATGATCACTCCTTTGTGGGTGCAGCTTTGGGAGCCGCCGCCGCGGGCGCAAGCTCCTCGGGCGGAATGCGCAGGCACTCGACGCGCAGCCACTGGCGCGCGCCGTCGGTCCACGTGCGCCACAACTGCGCGAGCTCCTCGTCGTGCGCGTCGAGCGCGGCCGCCACGCGCAGGGCGCGCTCGCGCTGGTTGGCGCGCAGGTAGCGATCGAGATCACTCGGGCGCGGGTCCGCCGCCGCGAGCGCGGTGGCGACGACCGCGACACTCATGCGGCGCAGCTCCAAGGCGTCGACGTGCTCGATGCGATCGAGGCTCGTGTGGTACGCGAAGTCGGTGAAGTGCCAGAACAGCACGCCGGGAATGCCGCGGCCGAGAAACTCGGAGTGATCGCTGCCGCCCTCGTAGGGATGCTCGGCCGTCTCCCAACCGGGCTCGAGAGCCGCGACGTCGAGCAGCGCGCAGCGCGCGAGCACGTTGAGCCCCGACGGCGCGAGCTTCGCGGCCGAGTAGGGCCGTCCGCCCCACGCGGTGTGTTCGTCGGGAGCGAGCGGCTTGACCGCGCCCGGATCGGGCATGCGCTCGAGCAGCGGCCACGCCCCCGTGCGCTCGCGCGACTCGCCGAGCATGTCCGCCGAAATGCCCACGATCGGCTTGCGCGACGTCGCATCGAGCCACATCGAGCTCTGCGTGAACTCGTCGCCGAACAGGAACACGACCGAGCGCGACGGCGGCGCGATGGCGCTCTCGCGCAGCGCCCCTGCGAGCGCGATCGCGCCCTCGCACGTACCCGCGACTCCGCTCGCGTTGTCGCACGCGCCCGGCTCCTGCACGTGCGCGGCGATCGCCACCGCCTCGTGCGAGCGATCCGCGCCGAGCACGGTCGCGACGAGCGTGCGCAGCGCTCGCACGTCGAGCTTGACCTCCGCGCGATAGGCGATGCGCACGTGCGGATCCTGCTCGCGCGCCGATCGAATCGCCGCGAGCGAGCGCTTGGAGATCATCGCCACGGGCAGCGTGCCGCGCAGGCCGCGGTATTGAATCGCGTCGAGGTGCCGCTCGGCACCCGAGGGATCGACATTGAACTTCGGCAGGTACGCGGAAAGCACGGCCACGGCGCCCTTCTCGCTGGCGCCGCGCAGCATTCCGCCATCGGGAGACGCGTCCGTGACGAGCACCTCGCCAGAGTCGAGTTCCTCGAGCGAGAGTGCGATGGCGCCTTCGACGTCGCACGAGGGAGCGCCCACGGGCAGCATCACGCGATCGCGCCCCTGCGGTGTCGAGAACGAGTGCAGCACGCGCGCGCCGTTCGCCCCGCGCAGCTCGAGCTTCCCGGAGACTGGCGTCCAGGCCGGCGACACGGCGCCGCCGCGCGAGCGCATCGGCTGCTCGAGCCACTCCAGCAGGAGCCCTTCGCTCGCGCCGAATCCCGCCGCGCGCAGGTCCGCTTCGACTCGTCCCAGCGTGGCCTCGAAACCGTCGTTCGCCGGAGCGCGGTAGAAGCCGTCGATGAACTGCGCACGCTCGAAGGCGCGCTCGCAATCGAAGCGTTCGTGCAGCGCTCCGACGAAGCGCGCCGTACCTTCGCGCCCCTCGACCACCGCCGGGCCGCGGTGCGACGCGCCCGCACTCGGCGCGTCCTCGGGGCCGAGCAGCACCGCTTCGTCGATGCCTCGCGGCAGCGCCGACCCGGCCGAGCAGCCGAGCCCGACGAGCGAGAGCGCGCAGCCCAGCCCGAGATCTCGCGCGCGGAACATCGTCGCTCAGTCTTGCACGGGTGCGACGTACGTGTCGATCAACAGGCCGAGCCGGTCGCGCGCCGACTGCGGGATGCGATCCTTGGCCGTCATGATCGCGTGGCGCAGCGCGGTGCCGCAGCCGCACGAGCGCACGGTCGGCGTGCGCGGGGCCGCCGCCATCACGAGCGCCTTCGCGTTTCCGACGTTGCGACCCATGACCGCGACCACGGCCTCGACCGTGACCGCCTCGTGCTCCTCGTGCCAGCAGTCGTAGTCGGTGGCCATCGCGATCGTCGCGTAGCACAGCTCGGCCTCGCGCGCGAGCTTGGCTTCCTGCAGGTTGGTCATGCCGATCACGTCGGCGCCCCACGAACGGTAGAGCTTCGACTCCGCGCGCGTCGAGAACTGCGGGCCTTCCATGTTCACGTAGGTGCCGCCGTCGTGAACCCTCACGCCGATCGAGCGCGCGGCCTCGAGCGCGACGCGCCGCAGCTCCCCGCACACGGGATCGGCGAACATCACGTGCGCGACGACGCCCTCGCTGAAGAACGTGTCGGGCCGATGGCGCGTGCGATCGATGAACTGATCGATCACGACGAAGTCACCCGGCGCGATGTCCTCGCGCATGGACCCGACGGCGGAGAGCGAGAACACGCGCGTGACGCCGAGCTTCTTCAGGCCCCAGATGTTGGCGCGGAAGTTGATCTCGGACGGCGAGATGCGATGCCCTCGGCCGTGGCGCGGCAGGAACACCATGCGCACGCCGTCGAGCACGCCGGTCACGTAGGCATCGCTCGGAGCGCCGAACGGAGTCGCGAGCGTCACCTCGCGAACGTCCTTGAGCCCCTCGATCTCGTACAGACCCGAACCACCGATCACTCCGATCGTCTGCGCTTGCGTCATCGCACACTCCGTGGGGTTGTTCTAGCGGGGTCGGCGGGGAGCGCGCGGCGGCGGGCCGTCGAAGCCGCGCTCGGGACCGCGCGGCGGGCCGCGGCGCTCGCCCCACGGCGGGGGGCCGCCCTCGTCACGGCCGAAGCGGCGCGGCGGGCCGTCGCGATCTTCGCGCTCGAAGCGGCGCGGGGGGCCGTCGCGATCGTCGCGCGGTCCACGGCGCGGCGGCGGGCCGTCGAAGCGGCGCGCGGGGCCGCGCGGCGCGCGCTCGGCGCGCCCGCCGACGCGCGGGCCACGACTCGCTCCGCCTCGCTCGAGCGGTCCACCGCCGTCGTCGGCGTGCGCCGCTCCCTGCGCCTCGGCGAGCGACTGCGGCGCTCGGCCGGGCACCTCGAACAGCCGGCGCGCGACGAGCGTCGCATAGGCGCCGCGGGGAAGTTCGAAGCGCACGCCGACCATGGCCGCGCCGCGGTGGTGCGGATCGCTCTTGGGCGGTCGCACGCGCAAGTGCGCGGGATGGACGAACAGCGCTCGATCCTCGCCCTTGAGCGCCATGCCGCTCACACCTTGGATGTTGAACTCGCTCGGCGCGAGCGCTTCGAGCGCGAGCACGTCGGCGAGCAGTCCGCGCTGCACGGGATCGATCACGTCGTCGAGGAACGGACCGGGCAGGCGGAAGGTGGCGTCGGGAGCGACCGGCATCAGCTCGCGCTCCGACGGGTAGATCAGCGGCCCTTCCTCGCTCTCGATCACGACGCGCTTCTCGACGCTCACGTGCTCGCGCACGAAGTCGGCCACCGCGCGGTTCCACACGTGCGACTGATAGGCGTACAGGTGGATCAGGCGCACGCGCGACGCGATGTGAAAAAAAGCTCCGGCGAAGTCGTCGGCGTGTCGGCGCAGGTGCTCGAACACGGAGTGGTGCGCGCCGAGCTTGCCCGCGATGTCGCGGCAGGCCGGCCAGTCGCCCCAGTTTTCCCACAGCGCTTGCTTGAGCACCTTGCTGCGCGGATCGTCGTGCAGGGAGCGCGCCGCGACGAGCATCTTGAGCGCGCGCTCGGGGTTGCCCTTCATCAAGTCGAGCGCGATCCAGCCCTGTCCGTGGCGCAGGTTGCCGAAGCGCTGCTCGTCGAAGTAGTTGATCACGCCCTGCTTGCGGACGCGCGCGAGGTTCGTGCGCATGGCCGCGAGTTCCTCGGTGTGCAGGTCGCGCACCACCAGTTCGAACGCATTGCCCGTGCTGTCCTTCGAATCGAGTTCCTTGGCCGCGAAGCCGACGGTCTCGATCTTCACGTCGCTGCCCGCCGCGCTGACCTCCGGCCCGTGGCGGATCGACATGTACTGGGTCGTCACGCCTTGGCGGTCTTTCAGTCCGCACATGGCGATCTCGCCAGCGCCCCGACCGGCCTCGACCGCGAGCACCTCGGCTGCCTCGAGCGAAGTCAGCTTGCGCTTGATCACGCGGTAGATGCGGAACTCGCCCTTGTGCTGCAACACGTCCGGCGCGAGCAGCTCGCGCACGCGGAAGTCGGCCGGCCTGGATTTCAGCTTCATCGACGCGGAGGCCTCACCTTGGAGAGTTGCTTGAGCGCCCGCGCGAAATCGCGCGGGATCGGCGCCTCGACGCGCAGGTTCACGCCCGGCTCGGCGACGGAGGGAAACTCGAGGCTCTGGGCGTGCAGAGTGAGCCGCTCGATCAGCGGAGTCTCGACCTGTCCGGGCTTCTTGCGATAGCCGCTCTTGAGCTCGGAGAGCAGGAGCGATCGGCGGCGCCCGTAGAGTGGATCGACCGCCAAGGGAAAGCCCTTGGCCGAGAGATGGACGCGGATTTGGTGCGTGCGGCCCGTGCGCGGCTCGCACTCGAGCAGCGTGTAGCCGCGGAAGCGCTGCACGACGCGCACGAGCGTCAGCGCTTCCTTGCCGTCGCGGCGCGCGCACATCTGTCCGGTGCGCTTGGGATCCTGCGCGAGCGCGAGCCGAATCTCCTCGACCTCGCCCTCATCGAGCGGGTGCTCGCCCTCGACCAACGCGAGATAGCGCTTTTGGACTCGCGCTTCCTCGAAGGCGGCTCCGAGCACGCGTTCGGCATCCACGGTTTTCGCGAGCACCAGCGCGCCCGAGGTGTCGCGATCGAGCCGGTGCACGAGCCGCGGGCGGAACGCCTCTCGACCCGTGGCGGCCGCGCGGGCCTCGATCATCTCCTGCACGGTGACGACGAGGTTCGCTCGGTGGTCGTCCCAGCGGTCGGGCTCCACCGCGAGCCCGGCGGGCTTGAGCACCGCGAGCACATGCTCGTCCTCGAACAAGAACGGGATCTCGCCCTCGAACGCGTCGACCTCGCTCGTCTGCGGAAGCTCGTCGTCCTCCACGTCGACGATCACGACTTCGTTGTCGCGCAAGCGATGGCCGGGATGGGCCGGTTGTCCGTTGACGTTGATGCGTCCCACGCGCACGAGCTGCCGCAGGTGGCGCTTGTGCACGCCCGGATAGAGTCGGCTCAGGAACTCGTCGAGCTCCATGCCGATCTGTTCGGGCAGCACGGTGTAGGGTTGCATGGCGTCGACGGGGCTCGGCGGATTGGGTCGCGGGGGCGGACCGAGCGAGGAGGGGCTCAGCGCGCAGCGCTGCGCGGGCGCTCGTAGCACTCGCGCTTGAGGGCGCCGACGTAGGGCAAGTTGCGGTAGTGGCCCGCGAAATCGAGGCCGTAGCCGACCACGAACAGGTCGTCGACCTCGAACACTCGGAAGTCCGACTGAAAGGGCACGGCGCGCCGAGCGGGCTTGTCGAGGAACACGCAGGAACGAACCTCGGCGGCGCCCCGCTCGTGCATCTCGCCCACGAGCCTCGAGAGGGTCTTGCCCGTGTCGAGGATGTCGTCGACGAGCAGCAGGTTGCGCCCGGCGATTTCGCTCTCGGCCGGGAAGAAGTTCAGGGCGAGCCGACCGGACTGCGTGCCGTCGCCGTAGCTCGACGCGCTGACGAAGGCGAGTTCCAAGGGGATCGGAATGCGCCGAATCAGGTCGGAGGCGAAGATGCAGCTGCCTTTGAGCACGCTGACGACCGTGAACGGTCGGCCCGCATAGGCCGCGGTCACCTCCGCGGCCACGCGGTCGGTGCCCGCGCGGATCTCCGCCTCATTGAAAAGGATGCGTTCAACGTCGTGGTCCACGGCTGCGTCTCGAACCCCTGCGCCGCGGCCCATCGGAGCCTGAACCGACCGCGCTCGGGCCTCACAGGGTACGGGCAAGTCCGCTCGGCGGCAACCGCGCCCGCACGCTCACCGAGAGTTCGACCGACGGGGTGCGCCAACCTACGCAGGGTGCTAGGATTGGTCGGCGAGCAGCGAGGCAACTCCTCGCGCCGCGAAGACCCGGAGGTCGACTTCCTCCCCATCGGGTCGCGCGAGCGCGCAGTCGGTCCCCGACGCAAGACACGCTCTTGGGCTTGGCCTCGCGCGAGGGTTCGATGCGTGCTTTCCCCACGCATCTCGACGCTCGAACGCCGCTCGATCCGCTCGCTCCACTCTCCTCCTCACGACTGCGACAGGTATTCGAAGACAATGGTCCATCGACGTTCGGACGAAGAACGCATCGCCGCCCTTCAGGCCAAGATCGAGCTGCTGCGCACCAAGGCGCAAGACGCGGCTCGGCCCGATCAGGCCCTGCTGCGCGAGGCCCCGAAATTCCACAAGCGCTTGCGCGAATTTGCCCAGTTGGCCCACGACCAAGGTCGCTCGGACGTAGCCAACTCGATCGTGGCGTTCATGGCCGGCCTCGACCGCATGATTCAGGAGCTGCCCGAACCGACGCGGCGGCCACTCCTGCGGCGCTAGACGGTTCGCGAGTCCTCGCCATTTCGCTCTCCGATCACCGGCCCGCGCGCACCTTTGCGCGCGGCGTTGGGTGCTTGGTTCGACCACGCTCGACAGCGAGTGCGAGCGACGAGCTTCGGAGACGATCCCATGCAGCCGCGAGTGCAGTCCTCGGCCGTGCTAGTCGCCGGTCGCATCTTCGAGGTGGTGCGCGAGGTGGTCGAGCTGCCCTCGGGGCTGCGGCAGGACCTCACCATCGTCCGCCATCCCGGCGCCGTGGGCGTGGTCGCGCTGCAAGCCGACGCGCGCGTGACGCTGGTGCGGCAGTACCGCCACGCCGTCGGACGCGAGTTGCTCGAGATTCCCGCCGGAAGGCTGGAGGCGGGCGAAGACCCGCGCCGAGCGGCCCTGCGCGAGCTCGAAGAGGAAACCGGCTATCGGGCTCGGTGTTTGGAGTCGCTCGGGAGCTTCTTCCCGGCGCCCGGGTTCTGCTCCGAGGAGCTGCACCTGTTCTTGGCACGCGACCTCGCTTGGGCTGGGCCCGAGCGGGCCGCCCACGACGCCGACGAGGAGCTCGCGACGGAGTTCCTCCCGCTCCCCGAGGCGCTCGAGCGCTGCTCCATGGACGCCAAGTCTTGGATCGGCATCTCGCGCGCCATCGCACGACTCTCCGCTCGGTCGTGAGGGCCTCGCACGGCCGATGCCGTGCGCCGATCGGGTGTACGGCGCTTGAGCACGCTCGGGTCGAGGAGTACAAACGCGGGTGCATCCGACGCCCGAGCCCACCGCGCCACGTTCCCCATGCTTGACCGAATCCTGATCGTCGATGACGAGCCCCTCGTGCTCGAGACCCTCTCCGAGGTGCTCAGCTCCGAAGGCTATCCGGTCTCGCAAGCTCCCGACGCGCGCCAAGGCCTCGAAGTGCTCGCGCGCGAGCCCCACGCGCTGGTGCTGTCCGACATCCGCATACCGGGCATGGACGGCGTGGAATTTCTGCGCGAGGTCCGCCGCCTGCATCCGGGCACGGACGTGGTGCTGATGACCGGCTACGGCAGCCTCGACGGCGCGATCGACGCCATGGCGCTCGGCGCCGCCGATTACCTGATCAAGCCGCTCAAGCCCAAGGAGATCCTCGCGCGCGTGCGCTCGATCCTGACGCGCCGACGGCTGGAGAGCGAAGTCCACTCGCTGCACTCCGCATTGCGCTCGCGCTACGACATGCACAACTTGGTCGCCGAGAGCCCGAGCATGAGCGCGCTCGTGGCGGCGGTGCGGCGCATCAAGGACGGCCAAGAGCCCTTGCTCGTGTACGGGGAGTCCGGCAGCGGCCGCCACTTCCTCGCGCGCACGATCCACTACGCCAGCGAGCGCCGCAGCCACGAGTTCGCGCTCGTCGACGCACACGTGACCACTCCGCTGGAGCTCGCTTCGACGTTGTTCGGCGAGCGCACTCCCGCCGGCCGCCGCCGCCGCGGCCTGCTCGAGAGGGTCGAGCAAGGCACGGTGCACCTCGCCTCGCTCGAGGCTCTCCCGACCGACCTCCAGCAGCGCCTCGGCGCCGCACTCTCGACGCGCAAGCTCGATGTGGGCGAGAAGGTCGTCGACCTCGAATGCCGCGTGATCCTCTCCAGCGACGAGCCGCCGATCGAGCTCTTCAAGTCCGGCCGCCTCGCGAGCGAGCTCGCGCTGCTGCGGGAGTGCCCGGCGCTGCACGTGCCGCCGCTGCATCTGCGCAAGCAGGATCTCGCCGGCCTCGTGGCGGTGTTCGTCGAAACCTACTCCAGCGAGCACGGTCGCTCGATCCGCGTGGGCCCGGGGGTGATCGAGCTGCTCGCCTCGCACCAGTTCCCGGGCAACGTCACGCAGCTGTTCGCGGTGCTCTCCAACGCCGCCAAGTACTCCGTCGACGGTGAGTTTTCGGTCGAGTCCATCGAGCGCGCCCTGCGCCAGTCGAGCCTCGCCGAAGACCGCGGCATCGCCGATCACCTCGGGGACCGCGAGTACCAAGTCATCCTGCGCGCCGTGCAGCGCAACCCCGGCCGACTCGATCAAGCCGCCAAGGAGCTCGGCATCAGCCGCACGACCCTGTGGCGCCGCATGCGCAAGCACGAGATCAAGCTCGAAGGCGAGGACGCGTGAGTCGCGCTCGTCGCGGGCCCTAGCTCAGCGAGCCCGCTCCACGTCCACCAAGAACTCCCAGCCGCCCTGCCCGGGGATCGCGGCCCCGCTTCCATCGAGACACAGGAGCGCGCCGGGCGCTGCGAGCCACAGCGAGCCATCGTCCCCGGCGCTCGCTCGGCTCGCTCCGCCGTGGGCGAGGTCGACGTGGGCGAGCTCGAGCACTCCGCCCGGACCGAAGCGCCGCGCGAACGCCCCGGCTTCATCGCACAGCCACACACGCTCCGCTCCCTCGACCGGTGCGAGCGTGAGCGCCGCCACTCCGGCGGGCACCTGCCAGCGCGAGGCGAGGTCGCGTCCGAGCAGCGCCAGCCGCGCTCCCCCCGCGCCCGAAGCCACGTCGAGCACCCACCACTGCCCCTGCTGCGGTCCCGGCGCCACGTCGCTGATCACACCCCCGAACGCGCGCCGCGCGAGGCGCTGACCGTCGGGCCCAAAGAGCCTCAGCTCGCCGCGCTCGGACCCGACCAGCGTGCACCCCCACGCCGCCGCCGCGCAGAAGGCATCGGAGCTGCGCTCGACGGTCACGCAACCGCCGCTCCTCGCAACCCGGGATACGCGTCGCTCGCCGCCGCTGTCCAACTCGACCACCAGCGCCTCGTCGCCGACCGGCCCCGAGAGCTCCACGCCGTGCACCGTCTCCAGATCGAGCACCGTCGAGAGCGCCCACTCGCGCGTGACGCCGCCGCTCTCGTCATCCACCAGCAGCAGCCGAGTCGGCCCGAGCGGCGAGGCGGGGTTCGCGCTCACCACCCAGAGGTCCCCATCGCTCGCCGCGGCGAGTTCCACCGGCGCGGGCACGACGAACCGGCGCACGAGCAGCCGATCCGCGTCGAGCCCCGCGAGCGCGTTGCCGTCGCGATCGAGCACCCAGCCCGCGATCGCGCCGCGCTCCGCCGCGCTCGAGCCCTTGGACGTGAGCCCCAAGAAGCCCAGACACGCCGCCGCGCCCGCGACCATGCACGCCGCGCCGCGCATCGCCGTGGAGATCCCCCACCAGTTCCAACGTTCGCTCCAGCCCCCCATGACTCACCTCCGCATCCCCGTCGCTACGGGAGCGCGCTGGTCGCTGGGAAAAAGGCGAAATCCACCGCGCGCCGCCGCGCGCGGCAGCGCTCAGCTCGCCCGCCGCTCGTCCGCTTCCCAGCGGATCGCACCGGGAGTCGAGAGCTGCTCGCCGCGCGCACGCCGCGCATCCGCGCTGCGGAAGGAGCGCCAGACCACGAACCCGAAACCGACCGGGATCAGGAACACCATCGAGATCATGAACAGCACGCTCGAGTTGATGCCCGCGGCGAGGTTGCCACCGTCGGAGGCGACCGCCTCCTTGCAGCTCTCTCAGGCGTAGCCGGTCGCGCGCAGCACGATCAACGCGCAGAGCGGTGCGGCGAGGCGCGCGGTGCGGGCGAGGGCGTTCATCGGCGTGACTCCTAGGATAGCGCAGGCGCTGGATTGAGGTGGTAGAGCACCACGTACACCGCCACGCCCGTCACCGACACGTACAGCCAGATCGGGAAGGTCCACCGCGCCAGCCTGCGATGTGCTTCCCAGCGCTCCTTGCGCGCGAGCCAGAAGGTGCGCAGCACCATCGGCAGGTTGACGACCGCGAGCACGGTGTGGCTCGCGAGCAGCGCGAGGTACGCCGTGCGCGCGTGCCCTGCGCCGTGGTAGCGCGTGGGCTGCCCCGCGGCGACCGCGACGTGGTAGTAGAGGTAGCAGGCGAGGAACGCAGCGCTCGCGACGAAGGCGAGCTTCATGCAGCGCTCGTGCAGCTCTCGACGCCCACCCTTGATCGCGACCAGCCCTGCCACGAGGAACGCGGCGGCCACGCCGTTGAGCGTCGCGTTGACGGCCGGAAGGTGCACGCTCATGCGTCGGGGTGCTCCGCGAGCCAGCGCGCGCGAGCGAGCGCACCCTCGACGCCCGCCTCGCTCTCGCCGTCGTACATGCCGCGCAGCACGCCCCGCCCGTCGAGCACGACCAGACGCGTCGAGTGCGTCACGCGCATGCCGAGCGCCACCTCGTCGTTCTTGCTGCGCGCCAGCCACAGCGAGCGCAGCACGCCGTCGATCTGCTCCTCCGCGCCGGTCAGAAACCGCCAGCGTGTCGCATCGGCCCCATACCCCTGTGCGTAGGCCGCGAGCACCTCGGGCGTGTCCGTCTCGGGATCGACGGAGAAGCTCGCGAGCCGCACGCTCGTGCCCGCGGTCCGCTGCTGGACCCGCGCCATGTTGGCGGACACGCGCGGGCAGGGGCCCGTGCAGGTCGTGAAGATGAAGTCGAGCACCGTCGGCGCACCCGCGAAGTCCGCGCGCCTCGCCGCCGCTCCGAGCTGGTCGACGAGCTCGAAGTCCGCCAGCAACGCGCCCTTGAACGCGGAACTCGCCTCCACGTCCAGTCGCGTGAGCGAGGACTGCTCGCGCGCGTCGCTCTCCTGCGAACAACCGCCACAGACGAGCACGGCGACCGCGAGGGCCGCCGCGCCGATCCTTCGCATCGCTGCCATCGCGGAGTCCTAGTGCCCCGCGGCCGGCGCCTCGAGCTCGCTCGCGTGCCCGTGCGGCTTGCCGCGGCCCTTGGCCGGGTGGTCGGGGTCGAGGCCGTTCACGACCTCGCCCGTCTGATCGATCAAGTAGCCGACCTGATGGTCGCGCTGGTCGTTGAACGCGGTGTCCGGCATGTTCGCGCAGAGCACGATCGCCACGAGCAGCGGCGTCGGCAGGATCAGCGACCACACGATCATCTTCTCGAACCGCATGTGCATGAAGTACAGGAGGATCAACAGGCCCTTCCACAGGGCGCAGATGATCAGTCCCGACCACAAGAGCCAGCGCGGCTCGCGCAGGAACATGCCCCACGCCACCTCCACCGACGTGAGGACGAAGAGGGTGATGAAGATCCTACCGATGCTGTAACCCATGTCCTTGCCGTGCGCCATGTTCGTTCCTCCGCTCACATCAGGTAGACGATCGTGAAGAGCAGCACCCACACGAGGTCGACGAAGTGCCAGTACAGACCGGCGAGCTCGACCTTCATGTACTTCTCCTGCGGGATCTTGCGGAAGATCGCCGCGATCAGGATGCACAAGTTCCAGATCACGCCCACGGCCACGTGGATGCCGTGGAAGCCGGTCATGGCGTAGAAGGTCGACCAGAAAATGTCGACGTCGGGCAGGTTCCCGTCCTTGATCAGGACCGCGTACTCGTAGGCCTGAATGCCGACGAAGGTCGCGCCGATCAGCACGGTCAGCGCCAGCCACTTGATGAGGCCCGGGTTGTCGCCGAGCATCGCGCGTTCCACGGCCTTCACCATCGTCGCCGAGCTGACGATCAGGAAGAACGTGTTGAGCGCCGTGATGTCGACCGCCAGCCGGTCCGCCGGGTCCGGCCACGTCGCGGCGCCCATGCGCAGCACGATGTAGGTGCCGATCAGTCCCGTGAAGAACATGACCTCCGTCGCGAGGAACAGCCAGATGGCGAACTTGCCGCGGTTGACCGGCGGGCCGCTGTCGTAGTCGTAGATCGCGTGATGCGGCTTGGGCGCATCGACGGCCGGGTCATGGGCCGGGAGGGCTGCGGAGGAGATGTTCATGGGACGATTCCGAGTTCCTAGAGAGTGCCTCGCGCACCGACGGCGCGCACGAGGGGATCCATGAGGGTGAGCGAGTAGAGCGAGGGCAAGTACACCAGCGAGATGAGCACCACCGCCCGCGCGCGAGCGTGCGTCTCGCGCAGGGCGAACAGCGCCGCAGCGACCGTGTAGGCGAGGCCGAGCACGAGCGCGGAGGCGACGTACAGCCAGCCCGCATCACCGCGCAGGGCCGGGAGCAGCGAAACGGGCAGCAGCGCGAGGCTGTAGAGCAGCGATTGACGACCGGCCACCCCTTCGGTGCGCGGCAGCGCCGGCAGCATCTTGAGTCCGGCGCGCGCGTAGTCCTCGCGGTAGAGCCACGCGATGGCGAGGAAGTGCGGGAACTGCCACGCGAACAGGATCGCGAACAGGTACCAAGCCCAGCCCGCGGCCTCGCCTGCGACGGCGACGTAGCCCAGCAGCGGCGGCATCGCGCCGGGGATCGCCCCCACCGCGGTGTTGAGCGAGCTCAAGCGCTTGAGCGGCGTGTAGACGAGCACGTAGGCCATCATCGTCGCGAGCGTGAGCAGCGCCGCGAGCGCGTTGAAGCGCAGCGCGAGTCCGAGCACGCCCGCGGCCGTCAGCAGCGCTCCGGCCCACACCGCATCGCGGGCACGCAAGCGCCCGGTGACAAGCGGCCGTTGCGCGGTCCGCAGCATGCGCGCATCCGTGTCGCGCTCGAGCAACTGGTTGAACACGCTGGAGGCCATGCCGACGAGGCCGATGTAGCCGCAGGCCTCCGCGAGCGAAACGAGATCCGCGCTCGAGCCCGCGGCGAGCAATCCGCCGACGAAGGCCGCGAAGCCGACCATGGCGGTGATGCGCGGCTTGCAGAGCGTGCTCCACGCCTGCGCGGACGTCTGCAGCGCGACCGGGGCCGCCGCGAGCGCGTGACTCTGGCTCACCGCGCCACCTCCGCGCCCGCGGGGCTCGCCACCGACTCTCTCAGCGTGAGCCTGCGCGCGATCCACAGGGCCGCGCCGACGCAGGCCTGCAGCGTGAACGCGCCGAACAGCACGTGCGCGCTCGCCGTGATCGTCTCCGCGGCCGAGACCTCGGCCGTGAACCCGCCGCTGACGAGCACGATCGCCACCAGCGTGAGCACGCCGATCGCCACCTGCGCCAGAATGAGCCACAGCAGTTGCCGCGCCGCGCGCGCGAGCTCGGGGACGCGCGTCTCGCGCAAGCCGCGCGCGAGAGCGATCACCGCGCCGGTCGCGAGCGCAGCGAACGCGATGTGGGCCACGAGCGCGAGGTCGTTGCCGCTGTGTCGCAGCCACGCTCCGAGGAAGATCTGACCGAAGACCGCGACGATGGCGAGCTTCGCCATGCGCCACAGCGACGCGGCCTGCGCGTGCTCGCGAGCGCGCGCGGCGAGGAAGCCCGCGTCGTTCAAAACCACGTTCCCCGCCAGAATCGCGAGCACCGCCTGCGCGAACACCCCGTGGAGGAACGCCAGATTGGGGCTGTTCTCCAACACGCGCAGCCCGCCGATCGTGCCCTGCGCGCAGACCCCCAACAGCCCCGCCCAAGCGACGCGCACGCGTTGCGCACCGGCCTGCGCGCGCTGCACCGCGATCACCAGCGCGATCGAGAGCAGCCCGACCAAGGCCCCGAACAGTCGATGGGTGTGCTCGGTGAACGTGCCGACGTTCGCGAACCACTTCTCGATCGGGTAGGCGAACAGGAAGTGGTCTCCCTCGCCCCGGTCGAGGACCCACCAACCATCGATGGCCATGCCGGCGCGCAGCGTGGTGACGCTGGAGCCGAGCACGACGAGCGGCAGGGCGCTGAGCCAAGTGGCCAGCGCCAGCCGTCGGGGCCAAGGGTGCTTGAGGGAGTCCATCCGTCGCGGATCGAAAAGGAATCGGCCGAGCGCGCTCTCAGAGCTTGCGCGTCTGCGGAATGAAGTCCTCTGCGACGTCCGGCGAGCTGAACTCGTAGGCGCCACGGTAGACCTCGAGCTGTCGATCGAAGTTGCCATGGCCCGGCGGCGACGGAGCGTCCCACTCCAGCGAGGCCGCGTTCCACGGGTTGCGGCCGACGCGCTTGCCCCAGAACATCGAGTGGAAGAAGTTCACCACGAAGAAGATCTGCCACGCGAACATGCAGAAGGCCGAGATCGTGATGAACTCGTTGATCGGCTGCAGGTGCTGGTAGACGTCGTAGGCGTAGGGGTCGGCGGTGCGACGCATCAGGCCGGCCACGCCGACCTGGTGCATCATGTAGAAGGTCATGTTCGTGAAGATGAACGACCCGACGAAGTGGACCTTGCCCACCGTCTCGTTCATCACGCGCCCGAACATCTTCGGGAACCAGTGGTAGGCCGCGGCGAAAATCGCGAACAGCGAGCCCGCGAACACGACGTAGTGGAAGTGCGCCACGACGATGTAGGTGTCGTGGATGTAGATGTCGACCGGCGTCGCGGCCATCCAGATGCCCGAGAGGCCGCCGATGATGAACATCGAGACGAACGCGCAGGCAAACAGCATCGGGGTGCGCAGGTGGATGCGGCCGCCCCACAGGGTGCCCAGCCAGTTGAACACCTTGATCGCGCTCGGGAGCGCGATCATCACCGTGCTGACCATGAAGGTCATGCCCAGCGCCGGGTTCATGCCCGAAGTGAACATGTGGTGACCCCAGACGATGAAGCCCAGACCCGCGATGGCGCTCATCGAGTACACCATCGGCTTGTAGCCGAAGATCGGCTTGCGGGCGTGCACCGCGAGGATGTCCGAGGTGAAGCCCATGGCGGGCAGCACGAGGATGTAGACCGCGGGGTGGCTGTAGAACCAGAACAGGTGCTGCCACAGAAGCGGCTGACCGCCGGCGGCGGCGCCGACCGCATCCGCGCCGTAGAGGAACGAGTCCGGCGTGATGTTGTTGACCTGCAGGTTCGTCGGCGTGAAGAAGCCCGTGTTCAGCGTGCGGTCGAGCAACTGCAGGATGCCAGCGGCCGTCAGCACCGGCAGCGCGAACAGCTGCAGGAGCGACGTGATCAGCAGGCCCCAGATCGTGAGCGGCAGGCGCATCATCGTCAGGCCCGGCGCGCGCATCTTGACGATCGTGGTCACGTAGTTGACCGCGCCCATCATCGAGCTGACGCCCACCCACGTGAGGCCGAGCAGCCAGCAGGTCTGGCCCGTGAGCGAGCCCGGCGCAGCGGATTCGATGGTCGACAGCGGCGGGTAGCTCGTCCAGCCGCCGGCGGCGTGGCCGCCTTCCACGAAGAAGCCCAGCAGGATGAAGAAGAACGCCGGGACCATGGCCCAGTAGCCGAACATGTTCAGCTTCGGGAAGGCCATGTCGGGCGCGCCGATCATCAGCGGGATCAGGAAGTTGCCGAACGCGCCCGTCAGCAGCGGGATCATCACGAAGAAGATCATGATGGTCCCGTGCATCGTGAAGAGCATGGTGTAGAACTCGGGGCTGATCGCACCGCCCGTGGCGGGGAACATCCACGCCAGTCCCGGCATCGGGCGCCACGGCCACGCGAGTTGGTAGCGGATGGCCATCGCCATCAGGCCGCCGAGCGCGAGGAACACGAGGCCCGAGAAGAGGAACTGCATGCCGATCACCTTGTGATCGACCGAGAAGATCCACTTGCGGAGGAAGCCGAGCTCGTGGTGGTCGTGGTGCGCGCGGACGGTTCCCGCCTCGCCCTCACCGGGCTCGAGGTGCGGACTGTTCGCTGCGTGCGTCGTTGCCTGACTCATTGGCCTTGCTCCTTGCCGTTGGAGAACCACTCGGCCTTGATGTCGGCCATGCGCTTGTCGAATTCAGCCTGCGAGACAACGGTCATGCGACCACTCATCTTGTAGTGACCCCAGCCGCACAGCTCGGCGCAGACGAGGTCGTAAATGCCTTCCTTCTCGGCGCGGAACCACACGGGAATCGTGTGGCCGGGGAGCGCGTCCTGCTTGAGGCGGAACTCCGGCACGAAGAAGCTGTGAATCACGTCGCGCGAGCGCAGGTGGAACACGATGTCGGTGTTCACCGGCACCACGAATTCGTAGGAGCGCTCGAGGTCGTCGGCGGTGCCGATGGCGCCGTCGTCGCCGGGGTAGCACACTCGCCAGTCGAACTGGCTGGCCCACAGCTCGGCGATCGGGCGCTCCTTGGTGTACTTGCCGCCCTTGGGGAAGTTGCTCTCGAACTTCACCTTGGCCCACGTCTCCATCTGCGAGAACGCGATGAAGAGCAGCGCCACCGCGGGAATCGCGGTCCAGATCATCTCCAGCTTGTGGCTGCCGTGGGTGAACACGGCCTTGCCCGGGCGATTCGCCGAGAACTTGAACACGAACCACGCCAGCGCCAGCTCGGTGACGATGAACGTGAATCCGACCATGTACAGGATCAGGTTGAAGAGCCCGTCGATCTCGCCGCCGAAGCTCGAGACGTTCTGGGGGAACCACAACTGCCAGCGGTCGGCCTCGACAAAGGTCCAGACGCCGAGGATCGGCACCAGCAGGAGCATCAGAGTGAAGAAGTAGCGCATGGGAGTTTCTTGGCTTTCCGCTCGGGGCTCTCAGTGCTTCTCGCCACTCGCGCCATCGGAGTGCGCGCCAGCGGCGTGATCCGCGTGCGCCGCGGCGGCCTTGTGCTGCGTTCGCTCGGAGAGCGAGCCGACGTAGTGGACGAGGTGCCAGATGTCGTCGCTCGAGAGGGACGAGGCCGCCTCGGGCATGGGCCCGCCGGCGATGCCGTACTTGATGCGGCGGTAGATGTCGATCGGGCGACGTCCGCCGCGGAACACGCCCAGCCGCAGGTTGCGCGGGAGGATTTCGTTGCCCCAGTCATCCTTGTACGCCGGCACGACCTTGTGCGTCTCCGGGTTGAGCACGAAGGCCGAAGTTCCGTCGCCGCGCCCCTCGGGGCCGTGGCACGAGAAGCAGTTGCCGGTCTTCGCGTCCATGAAGAGCGTGCGCCCGTGGGCGATCGACTCGGCCGTCGGCGCGGGGACTGCGCCATCGAAGTTGAGCACCTTGGAGTCGGCCTTCTGCCACTTCTCCCAGACTTCGGCGTAGGCGTCGATCGTGTCGCCGGCGGTGAGCGTCTCTTCTTCCGTGTAGGTCGCGACCAGCGAGCGCTCGACCATGCCGCGCATCGAGAGCAGCCGCACGTAGTCGACGAGGCCGTGCAATTGCGCCTGCGAGAAGCGCCGGAAGCTCGGCATCGACGTGCCGGTGACGCCTTCGTCGAGGATGCGGTACAGGTCTGCGCGGCGCGGCTGGGCCTTGCCGACCGCGGTGAACTTGAACGTGCCGTGGCGGTAGTCGCGCGGGCGCGGGTTCAAGAACGGCGCCGTCGGGCCGTTGCCACCGCCCTCGGGACCGTGACAGTGCAGGCACTGCTGGCGGTAGAGCTCGGACGAGGCCGCGAGGTCGGGATAGTGGTTCTCGAACGCCTCGCGCGCCGCCTTCTTGAACTCGTCGTTGCGCGCCTCGACCGGCGTTTCGGCGCACAGTTGCTTCCATTGGGTGACCAAGTCCGGCGCGAAGTCCTGCACGAACACGCGCTCCCACAGCCCCGCGTCGATCGCGGCCAGTTGCCGACGCCAATAGATCTGGTTGTCCGCCCTGAGCGCCGCGGGGTCGACCTCGCCGCTGCCGTTGTCGCCCTTGGCGAACTGCGGCCAGTTGGGGTTGAACCCCTCGTCCTTCCACTCCGGCAGGAGCTGATAGCTCGGCGCCTGCGGCGTGCCGAACAGCATCTCCAGCGAGCCCGCGATGCCGGCCTGAGCCGAGGCGGAAATCACCGGCTCGCCGTCGTCGCCGAGCGCGGTCGTGGCGCTGCTCAGGCTGTAGTGCACCACCCCTCGGGCGGGCTTTTGGTCCTTGTCGAGCTGGCAGGCGCTGACCCACAGGGCCAGTCCGAATACAGCGCACAGAGGGAGGCGGAGGCTCATCGACGTCCTTGGGGCGGGCCTTGGACCCTCCACGGGCCACCCCCCGCTCGGCATCCGAGCTGGGACGAGGGCAGGCCGCGAAAGAGGCTGGGGACCGCGCTGGGGAGGAAGCGGCCACGGCCCTGGGTCGGGCCGCGGACACCTCACGCAACTTGAAGGTCGCGTGAGGTTTGGTCGGGAAGGTTACGAATACGGGCGCACGAGTCAAGCGTCCGAGAGCGTAGTCGCGCGTCCTCCAAGGCCGCGACCGCTCCACGTAGGTCCGCACGGGCCGGTCTATAGTCCGCGCGCTCCTTCCCCACGGGGGTCGGGAGCGACGATTGCGTCGGCGTTTCCTACGACCCGCGCCCCCGATGCGCTGCGCCCTCCCCACGCCGCTGCAATCCCCGCGGGGAACGGACTTCGGCGCCGCCGGTCCTATGCTCCCGCGTCTTGAAGTCCGAACACCTGCTCCCCCGCCATCGCCGCGTCGGCGCCGAGCTCTCGGGCGGCAGCTCCCCGATCGTCCTGTGCTTCGGCGAGGTGCCCGACGAGTACCGCGCTGCTCGCGAGGGCGCCGCGCTGTTCGACCGCACCCGACGCGAGGCCCTCGCCCTCTCCGGTCCCGACGCCGCGGGCTTCCTGCACCGCCTGCTCGCCAACGCCGTGCGCACGCTCGCCGTCGGCCAAGGCAACCGCAACCTACTGCTCTCGTCCAAGGGCAAGGTGCTGTTCGACCTCGACCTCGCGGTCGGCCCCGAGAGCATCCACCTCTCGCTCCCGCCGAACTCCGCCGCGGCGCTCGCCAAGGCGCTCGACACGTACCACTTCAGCGAGAAGCTCGTCGTGCGGGACGTGTCGGACGCGCACGCGCCGCTCGAGCTGTGCGGCCCGCGCGCCGCGGACATCGTGGCCCGCGTCGCCGCCATCGAACCGCCGCGCGAGTTGCACGCACACGTCGACGCACGCTTCGGCGACGCGCCGCTGCGCGTGACGGCCCTGTGCGTGGCGGGCTCCCCCGGCTGGCGCCTCGACGCCGGCCCCGCGAGCGCCGAGCAGCTGTGGGACACGCTCGTCGAGCAGGGCGCGACGCCCGCGGGTCGCATCGCCCACGACTGCCTGCGCGTCGAGGCCGGCGCCGCCGAGTACGGCCTCGACGTCGATGACTCGATCTACCCTCAGGAAGCACGGCTCGAGCGCGCCTTCTCGCTCGACAAGGGCTGCTACATCGGCCAAGAGGTCGTCGCCAAGATCGATACCTACGGCGGCCTGAACAAGCGCCTCGTCGCCCTGCGCATCTCCCACGACGACCCGCTCTCCGCCGGCACCCGCCTCTTCCGCGACGACGAGGGCGAGTGGCGCGACCTCGGCCTCGTCACCAGTTGGGCCTACTCCTTCGTGCTCGACTCCGGCCTCGCCCTCGCTTACGTCAAGCGCCGCCACCAGTCCGCCGGCACGCGCTTCCACCTCGGCGACGCCCAAGGCTCCCTCGGTCAAGCCACGGTCGTCCCCCTGCCCGTCCGCCCCGACGCCCTCCCCCCCACCGGCGACTTCGAGCCCGCGCTCGACGCCTGAGGCCGAGCTCGCCCCGCCCGTCCACGCGCCTTGGCTCCGACCGAAACTGGCGCACGCAACGCACGGGCGCGACAACGCGAAACCCGCGTGTAGGTTTGCGACCCCACGCATTCACCCTGCGCTCGGCGACACCGATCGCGAACGACTACTTGGCGAGCGGCGCGAAGGCGGCGGGGGTGCCGCGGTAGGACTCGAGCTCGATCCGGACGTCGAACTCCAGGGGGCCGGCGGGGATGCGGCCGGAGATCTCGACCGGCACGCCGGAGGTCGAGTGCATGAAGATGGAAATCGAGCCGTGCAGGCCGAACAGCCCGCGGAAATCGTCTTCGCGGCCGACCGTGCCCTCGGGCGGGCGGGTGGTGAGCCGCACTTCGACGGCTTCGAATTGGCCGGCGATCACCTTGCGATTCGAGAGCGCACCGCGCGCGACCTCGACCTCCCACAGCTCGTCGCGCTCGACCAGCGTGAAGGTCGTGCCGCGCTTGCCCTGCGCAATCGTCGTGCGCGCGAGCATCACCGCCGTGACCATGTCGACGGAACCGTCGGGCACTTGCTGGGTCTTGGGCTCGCGCCACACGCGGTGCGTCGCCGCCTTGCAGCCGTCACAGTGCGCGCGCTCGTTCCAAAAGAACGTCGGATCGACGAAGTGCGCGTCGTCCTTGCAACCCTTGCAGTGCGCGTCGGAGCGATAGCTCGAGCTGCCTTGGGCGTCGCGCAACCCCAGCGTGAGCTCGCGGCGGCGGTTCTCGGTGCCGCGCTGGATGCTCTCGTGGTGCAAGCGCGGCCAAGCGAGCGGCCGAAAGGCCGTGCGAATGGTCTCGTCGAGCGTGTACACCTGATATTCGCCGCGCGCGCGCGCGGAGACCAGCGCTTGCTCGAGCGTGCGCTCCTCGTCGAAGCGCACTTCGAGCGAGCCATCCGGCAGGTAGGGACGCACGGTCGAGCTCATCGTCACGCGGCCGACGCTCGGCTCGCCCAAGAGGCCGAGGTCGATGGACACGACATACACGAGCTCTTCGTCGCGAGGGAAGTGCACTGCCTGCCGTCCCGGGCCGCGGTCCATGATCAGCGGGCCGCGCTGCGCCTTCGGCAAGTGCGCCTGCGCCGTCGGCGCGTTCCCCTGCGGCACCTGCGCCGCCGGCGCGTTCCCCTGCGGCGCCTGCGCCGCCGGCGCGAGCGGCGGCGCGAGCAGGGCGAGCGAGAGCACGAACGCGAACATGGCGGTGGCGAAGGGTATCTAGCGCTCGAGGCGTCGACGCTCTACCAGCATTTCGGCTTCGCGCGCGGCGATGCGCGAGGGCGACAGCCCCTGCTCGCGCGACTGGGCGAGGATGTCCTCGACGACGGCGCCCACGCGCGCGGCGATGCGCTCGAGCGGTTCGCGCACGCCGTCGAGATGGAAGCGCGAGCCGCGCATGAGCGCCCCGGAATTGATCGCGTAGTCGGGCACGTAGAGCACGCCGCGCTCGTGGAGCGCCTCGCCGTGTTCCGCGCTCGCGAGCACGTTGTTGGCCGCTCCGGCGACGATGCGGCAGCGCAGGCGCAGCACGGACAGGTCGTGCAGGATTCCGCCGAGTGCGCAGGGCGAGAACACGTCGCAGGGGACCTCGAGTTCCTGCGTGGGATCGACGCGCTCGATTCCCGCCTGTTGCGCGAAGAGCTGCGCGCGCTCGGCGTCGAGCTCCGAGGCGAGCACGCGCGCTCCGTAGCCGCGCAGCGTGAGCGCCACGCGCGAGCCGACTTCGCCCAGACCCTGCACGACGACCGTGCGGCGGGACCACTCCTCGCCGCCGTCGAGGTGCCTCAGGGCCGCCGCGATCCCGGCCACCACGCCCGCCGCCGTCGACTCCGCCAGCTCGCCCGGGCCGTCGGGGCCCGGATCGGTGACGAAGCGCGTGCGCTCGCGTACGAGCGCGAGCTCGGCCGAGTTCGTGCCGACGTCCGGACCGGCGCAGTAGCGCCCGCCGAGCCGCTCGATCACCTCTCCTAGGTGCAGGTAAGCGTGCTCGACGTGCAGCTCGGGCCGGTCGAGCAACACCATCTTGGCCCCGCCCGCCGGGATGCGCGCGAGGGCACATTTGTAGGTCATGGCGCGCGCGAGCCGCATGCAGTCGCGCAGCGCCGCCTCCTCGTCGAAGTAGCTCCAACGCCGGATGCCGCCAAACGCCCGGCCCGGGCCGGAATCGTGGATCGCGAGGAAGGCCCGCAGACCGGAGCGGCGGTCGTGCAGCGCCACCATCTCCTCGAATCCCTCGCGGGCGAGCTGGTCTAGGAGCTCGAAGCTCATCTCGTTCACGGTAGCCTCTACGCGACGTGAATGCGCGGGCGAGCGGAAGAAGCTCGCGCCGCGCTCGTCTCACCCTGCCGCCCCACGCACGCCGCCGCCCCACCGTGAAGCCCAGCCGCCCCTTCGCTCGTCATCCCTCGCCGCTGCTCTTCCTCGCCGCCGCCCTCGCACTGACGAGCGCCTGCGCGGCGAGCGGCGCCGCGGACAAGCGTTCCGAGCCGGAGTCGAGCGCGCCGCCCGAGCGGCCCGTGATCCAGCCCGAGGATCCGATCGGGAAGTTCCTCGCCGACGCCGACAACGCCATCTACCAATGGTGCAAGCTCGCGCTGACGGGCAGCACGCCCGCGCACAAGAACCAGCAGCGCGCGCTCGAGGGCGTGCTCGTCGATCGAGCCTCGCGACGCGCCGACGCGCTCATCGCCGAGCTCTCCGCCGGTCCGCCGATCAACCGCATCCGCGCCGCGGCCATGCTCGGCTTCTCTCGCAGGAGCGAGGCCCAGTCGCCGCTGCTCTCCGCACTCTCCGATCCGCACCCCGACGTCGTGCACAACGCGCTGCTCGGCCTCGCGGTCCTCGGCCGCGCCGACACGCCGCTCGAAGCGATCTGCCACGCGGCCGAGTTTTCCGTCGACCCACAAACGCGCGCCCAAGCCGCGTTCGCCCTGCGCTCGATCTTGAACAACGGCGGCGCCGGCGCGTGCGCGCTCGGCACCGCGCGGCGCGGCCTCGCCGACAGCGAGCCCTTCGTGCGCTCGCAGTGCGCGCTCGCCGTCGGCCTGCTCGGCGACAGGGAGTCGGTGCCGGCGCTCGAGGCGCAGTTGCGCGACACGCTCCCCCACGTGCAGAGCGCGACCGTCGAGGGCCTGCTGCTGCTCACCGAGCGCAATCCAGAGTCGAAGGGTCCCGTCGGCCGAGCACTGGTCAAGGCCTGGGGCGCGGCCGACGACGAACAGCCGCTCAAGGCGCTCGCCATGGCCGCGCTCGTGCGCATCGCGGACGTCAACTACGGCACGGACCTCACGCTGTGGACCGAGTGGTCCAACCGCCTGCCGTAGCCCGAGGTGCGCGCGTCGGGTAGCTTCGCAGCATGGCCCCGCGCATCCACGTCTCCGCCAAGGCGGCGCGCTTTCAGGAGTCGGTGATCCGCGAGATGTCGCGCGTTTGCGCGCGCGAGCAGGGCGTCAACCTCGCGCAGGGCTTCCCGGATTTCGCGGCGCCGCTCGCGATGAAGGAAGCGGCCTGCCGGGCAATCGGCGCGGACCACAATCAGTACGCGGTGACCTGGGGCGCACCCCGCCTGCGCGCGGCGATCGCGCTGCGCACGCGCGCCTACAACCGCCTGCCGGTCGATCCCGACCGCGACGTCACGGTGTGCTGCGGCGCGACCGAGGCGATGATCGCGGCCCTGCTCGCGGTGCTCGACCCCGGCGACGAGGTCGTGATCTTCGAGCCGTTCTACGAGAACTACGGGCCCGACTGCATCCTCTCCGGCGCTACGCCGCGCATGGTGCGCTTGCACGCGCCGGACTGGAGCCTCGACGAGCGCGCGCTGCGCGCCGCCTTCGGCCCGCGCACGCGCGCGATCGTCGTCAACACGCCGCACAACCCGACCGGCAAGGTGTTCACGCGCGAGGAGCTCGAGCTGATCGCTCGGCTGTGCATCGAGCACGACTGCCTCGCGATCACCGACGAGATCTACGAGTACATCCTCTACGACGGCACCGAGCACGTCTCGCTCGCGACGCTGCCCGGCATGGCCGAGCGCACGATCACGATCAGCGGCCTGTCGAAGACCTGGAGCGCGACGGGCTGGCGCATCGGCTGGTGCATCGCGCCGCCGCCGCTCGCGGGCGCGATCCGCAAGGTGCACGACTTCCTCACCGTGGGCGCTCCCGCGCCGCTGCAGGAAGCCGCCGCCGACGCGCTCGCCTTCCCGCAGTCGTACTTCGACGACCTCGCGCGCGACTATCGCGAGCGCCGCGACCTGCTCGCCGCCGCGCTGCGCGAGACCGGCCTGCGCGTGTACCTGCCGCGCGGCGCCTACTACATCATGACCGACATCTCGGGGCTCACGCGCAAGGACGACGTGAGCTTCGCGATGGAGCTCGTGTCGCAAGGCGGCGTGGCCTGCGTGCCCGGCTCGAGCTTCTTCCTCGATCCCTCGGACGGGCGGTCGATCGTGCGCTTTTGCTTCGCTAAGCAGCGCGCGACGCTCGAGCGCGCGGCGGTCGTCCTGCGCGAGAGGCTCGGCGCGCGTTGAAGCTCGCGCTGGCAGTGTTCGCGACGCTCGCGCTGCAAGCGCCGCAGACTCCGGCCACCGCGCCGACGCAGGACCGTCTCGCGGCTCTGCCCGCGCGAGCGAACATCGCCGGACTGAGCGGACTGCAGACCTCCTCGCGCATCACCTTCGCCGCGCAGGGAGCGCGGCTCCACTCGCTCGAAGCGACCTTCGCGTTCCCCGATCGCGCGCGCTGGACGCTGGCGCCCGAAGGCGCCCGCGCCGGCGACCGCAGCATCGTCTTCCGCTGCGGCCCAGCGTTTTTCGAGCTCGCACCGCAACAGTCGACCGCGCGGCTGGTGAGCGAGTCGGGCCCCAAGGACGCGCAGTGGCGCGCCAGCCTCGCCGCGGTCGAGGTGCGGCGCGCGCTGTTCCTCTGGCCCGACGGCTTCGCATGGGAAGGCGACGCAGCGCGCAAGAGCGTCAAGCTCCCCGGCGGCGAGTCGCTCGTCGCCGAGCTCGGCTCCGATGGGCTTCCGACGGCGCTGTACGTCGGCGGCGAGCGCGCGCTCCGCGAGCGCTTCGATGCGCTCGCGTGGCGCGAGCACCGCGGCCGCAAGGTCCCCGCGAGCTTCGATTTCTCGGTCGATGGCACTCGCATCTGGCGTGAGGACGTCGTGACGTTCGAGACGCGCGCGCAGGTTCTCGACAGCTTCTTCCTGCCGGCCGAGCTGCGGCGCGACGCCGTGGCCCTCGCGGGCGGCCCGCGCATCGCGTCCGTCGATGTCCCGCGCTCGCACGAGCTGCGCGTCGAGTTGGAGGATGGCACCGAGTGGAGCGCCGTGAAGGAGCGCTGGCAGGCGGCGCTCGCACCCTACGCGCGAGCGAAGGGCGATGGCTGGCGCCTCGAAGGTGGCGCGCTGGTCGAGGTCGACGAGCGCGGCGCGCCGCGCGCGCTGCTGCTGCGCTTCAAGCCCGGAGTCGACACGGCGCCCGAAGGCGTCGCCAGCGTGCGCGAGCACGGCGCCCTCGCGCTCTCGATTCCGAGCGCGCCATCGTCGCTGGTGGAGAGCCTCGCCACCCTGCGCGGCGCCCTGCCCCCCAACTCACGCGTCGCGCGCAGCTTCGCCCGCTTCCCCAACGCCCCGGCCCTCGACGCCGTCCCGTTTCAGCTCTACCTAGCGCTCGAGCCCGCGCCGTAGCCCGCGCACCCGCCGCGGCAAGGTCCCGAGCTCGAGCGCGAGCTCGCAGGGCGAGGGGCATGTCCTCCGGGGAGGACGGCGCGGGAGCGGGAACAGGCTGCGTGGGCCAGTGGGGCGCGACGGAGCTCCGGGCACTTCATTTGCTATATGCGGACCGGAACCGCGGTTCCGCACTGCAAGCCGCGGACCGGAACCGCGGTTCCGCACTGCAAGCCGCGGACCGGAACCGCGGTTCCGCATTGCAAGCCGCGGACCGGAACCGCGGTTCCGCACTGCAAGCCGCGGACCGGAACCGCGGTTCCGCGCGCGCACTCCAGCGAACGAACCGATCTCACGCCGCCCCCTCTGGAACACCACCATGGATCCCCGCCACTGCCGCCCGCTGGTGCTCGCCTTGTCGCTCCTTTGCGCACTGCCGAGCGAGGCTTTTGCCCAGGATCGCGAGCGCCCCGGCCGACCGTCTCAGGGCTCCGGCGGAACCGGGCGACCCGCGCCGAGCCCGTCGCCGAGCCCGTCGCCGAGCCCGTCGCCCGCACCCAGTCGCCCCTCGCCCAGCCCATCTCCGGCGCCCTCGCGGCCGTCACCCTCGCCCGCCCCCTCGCGCCCGAATCCGAACCCCGCGCCTTCGCGCCCGACCCCCGCTCCAACCCCGACTCCAACCCCGACTCCAAGTCCGGCGCCGTCTCGCCCGACTCCGAGTCGGCCGACTCCGAGCCGGCCGTCTCCGAGCCACCCGACTCCGAGCCCGTCGCCGTTGCGTCCCGCCCCGACGCCCACCCCGACGCCACCGAGCGCGCAACCCTCGACTCCCTCGCGGCCGAGCACGACTTCGCCCGTCGCGCCCGCGCCATCGACGCGGCCGAGCACACCGCCGCCGACGCGCACACCTGCGAGCGGTCGTCCCGACACGAGCTCGACGCCGCGCGCGCGCGAGCGCGCACCGACGCCGACTCCGACACCTGCTCCGACACCTGCTCCGACGCCGTCGAACACGCGACCGCGTTTCCCCACACCGGCGCCGCGCGCGTCGACGCCCGAGCCGACCACGCGGCCTCCTACCGTGCCCCAGCCGACACCGTCTCGATCGACACCGTCTCGATCGACACCGTCTCGATCGACGCCGTCTGGATCGACACCGTCTGGCACGGGCACCGGCGGTGTGAGCGCGCCCGAGCGCGACCGCACGGGCCCGTCCGCGGGTCGCGTCGGACACACGCCGCTCTCCCCGAGCAGTGCGCGCCCCGCTCCCGAGCGCAGCGAACCTCCGAGCGCTGGCTCGCGTCCGATCGAGCGCGACGCGATCCTCGAACGCTACGGGCGCAGCGAGCGCAAGGACGCCGAAACTTCACCCGCCACACAACCCGCGTCTCCCGCGCGCGCTGAGGACGCCGTCAAGTCGGCGCGCGAGGCCTATCGCGGCGAGCAGGCCGCGAAGGACGCCGCCCGAGGTGAGAACGCCGCGGATGCGAAGCAGCGCGCGGGCGAAGCGGCGCTGAAGTCCGCTCGCGATGGCTACCGCGACGAGCAGGCCGCCAAGGACGCGGCTCGGCGCGAGAATGCCGCGAACGTCAAGGCGCGCTCGGAAGCCGAGGCCGCGCGCGTGCGCGACGCGCGCACGCAATTCCGCTCCGAGCAAGGCGCGCGCTCGGTGAAGGAGCGACGCGATGACTTCCGCGGACAACAGTTGAAGAGCGAGCGCGACCTCTATCGCGCCGAAGCAGCTCGCAAGGAGAGCGCGCGCGCGGCGAAGCTCGCCGAAGAGCGCACGCGCGGCGTGCGCGGCGACTACCAAAACAACCCCTACGCGACGCCCAGTCGCTGGAGCCGCGGCCGCAGCGCGTCGTCGTGCCACGGTTGGGGCCTGAGCCTCGGCTTCGGCCTCGGCCTCGGCTGGTGCAATCCCTACGGTTGGTCGTGGTCGTCGAACTGCTGGCCGAGCTGGTACTGGAACGGCTGGTCGGGCTGCAACAACTACTGGTACTGGTGGGGCCTGGGCGGCTACTCGTACTCGTGGCTGTGCCACCCCTTCTCGTGGAATTACCGCTGGAACTACGGCCGCTGGCCGAACTACGGCACGTGGTGGCCCTCGCTGTGGGTGACGAGCGCGTGGGCGCCGCCGGTGTACTACGCCAGCGTGTACGACCGCGAGAGCGACGTCGTGATCTACGACAACGACGGCACGAGCGAAATCGTCGTGCAGGGTGGGAGCGTCGAGGTGCGCCAAGGCGCGAACTCCGGCGCGAACTCCGGCGCGAACTCCGGCGCGAGCGCCCCCTTCGCGGTCGGCGAGTCCGTGCAGTACGAACCGAACTCCGGCCAAGCCGTCGACCCGGTGGTCGCCCACGTGCTCGGCCAGTCGGGACCGGACACGACCATGCGTCTGGTGCAGCAGTATCTGGCCTCCGGCGACGCCGCGTTCCGCGAGAGCCGCTTCGGCGACGCCGCGCACCTCTATGCCAAGGCCATCGAGCTGCGGCCGGACGAGGGCGTCTTGTATCTCGTGCTCTCCGACGCGCTGCTCGCCACGGGCGACTATCACTACGGCGCCTTCGCCCTGCGGCGCGCGTTCCACCTCGACCCCTCGCTCGTCGCGAGCGACATCGACAAGCGCACGTTCTACCGTGATCCGCGCGAGTTTCAGGACCAATTGCAACTGCTCGAACGCTTCCTCGCCGAGCGTCCCACCGACGTCGACGCGCGCCTCTTGCTCGCGGTGAACTACCTGTTCTCGGCGCGGCCCGAGCTCGCCGTCGACCTGCTCGAGTCCGGCTCGAGCGCCGAACTGCGCGCCGAGTCGACCGGCCAGCGCGTGCTCGAGGCCGCGCGGGCCGCCATCGCACGCCGCAAGGCCTGAAGCGCGCGCTGCGCCGACTGCGGCGAGCCGATCGCGCGCACGAACGCGGTCGCGCGCTCGCCCCTGCGCCGTCGTGGCGTCGTCGCTACAGCGGCACTTCGCGCGGGCCCGGATCGCCGCCGAACACGCGCACGCCCGGACGGCGAGCGAAGCGCGCCGCGAAACCCTCGCCGATGCGCGCGAGGGCCTCGTCCGAGCGCTCGCGCTCGAGCAACGCGACGACGCAGCCGCCAAAGCCAGCGCCCGTGAGGCGCGCGCCGAGCACGCCCGGAGCCGACGCGGCGGACTCGACGAGGCAGTCGAGCTCCGGCACCGAGACTTCGTAGAGCTCGCGCAAGGAACGGTGCGTCTCGAAGATGCGCGCGCCGAAGCTCGCCACATCGCCGCGCAGCAGCGCCGCGCGCGCGGCGAACGTGCGCTCGACCTCCTCGATCACGTGCCGCGCGCGCCGCGCAATGTGCGGCTCGAGCGATGCCTCGCGTTCCTCGAGCACGGACAGCGGAACGTCGCGCAACACGCGCGCGCCCGGGGCGAACGGCGCGAGCGCCTCGAAGGCGCGACCGGCCTCCGCCACGCGCTGGTTGAACGCACCCTGCGCGAGCTCGCGCCGCACGCCGCTGTCGGCGACGGCGACCGCGACGCGCTCGTGATCGATCGGCAGGTGCTCCCAGCTCGCATCCTTGCAGTCGAGCCACAGGATTTGCCCCGCGCTCGCCATGCCGATCGCAAACGGGTCCATCAGGCCACACTGCACGCCGACGAACCCGCGCTCCGCGCGCAGCGCGATATCGACCCATTCGCGACGCTCGATCCCCAGTCCCCACACCTCGCCCAAAGCGAACGCCGTGCCGACGCAGATCGATGCGGAGCTCGAGAGCCCCGCGCCCACCGGCAGGTTGCCGCCGAAGAGCACGTCGACTCCGTGCGCGATCGTGCCACGCCGCGCGAGCTCGCGCAGCACGCCGAGCGGATAGTCGAACCAGCGCCCCGCGCGCGCGGATTCGAGCTGCGCGAGGTCGAACACGACCTCGCCGGGCTCGAGCGTCGAGGCGAACGCCACGCGAGAGTCGGCGCGAGCGCGCACGGCGAAGAACGTGCCGCGGTCGACGGCCATCGGCATCACCGGACCGCCGTTGTAGTCGAGGTGCGCACCCATCAGGTTGACGCGACCGGGCGAGAAGAAGAGCCGCGGCGCGTCGGCGGGGCGTCCGAAGATCTCGAGGAACACCTCGCGGTGCTCGCGCAGCCGTCGCTCGAGCGAGGTGCGCGCGGAGTGGGCCTCATCGCGGCGCATGGGGCGCGCGAGCATAGCCCCGAGCGAGGCCCAACTCGACCGCCCGCGCAGGCGGCGCTAGTCTCCTGCGCATGACAAGGCTCTCGCTCGCAACCGCACGCCCGCTGCTCTTCACCGCCGCCCTTTCATGCGCTTCCTGCGCGAGCATCGACATCACGCGCGACACGCAGACCTCGGGCCGCTTCGAGTCGACCGGCGCCGCCTTCACGATCCTCTCGATCGACCTCCCCAAGCCCGCGCTCAACATCGCGCGCGACAACGCCGCCGACGCGCGCCTCACCAACATGCAGGTGACCGACATCGTGCGCCGTCCCGACCTCGGGTCGTGGGACTGGCTGCTCGACATCCTCGGCGTGCGCTTCGTGCGCATCGAGGGCACGTGGGGATTCACGGGCGCAGAGGCCGGCAACGGCCAAGCCGGGCAGTAGCGCTCAGCGGGCGAGGGCGGCCAAGGCCGCGAGCGTGGCGTCGAGTGGTTCGCCGCGCTCGACATGGGAGAGCCAAGTGCTCGCGAGGCGCGCGGCGAGCGGATCCGCGGGGAGCACACCGGCCGACTCCGATCGGAACGCGCGCCGCGTGATCGAACCAGCCTCCGCGCGCACGACGGCCTCGAGCGCGAACGAGGCGCGCGCACCGAACGCGGCACGCAGCGCGGCCAGCACCGGCGTGGATTCGATGTCCCGCGCGCTCGCTCGCAGCAACACGCGCGAGAGCAAGGCCTCGAACATCGAAGTGGCGTCCCCCACGGACAACGTCTCGGCGGTCACGCCCGCGTCCGCGCCCTCCGTCACCAGCGCGAAGCGCAACATCGAGCGCGGATCGGCCACTCGCAGTTCCCGCAGGCCCGTGTCGAGCGCGGCGTCGAAGGCCGCGACCTGACGCTCGCGCAGCAGCCCGAGCGCGCTGTCGATGCTCCGCGCGCGCGCGGGCCAGTGCTCTTGCAGGAACGGCGGCTCGAGCGCCGCGAGCGCGCGCGCGCAGCCGAGCGCGAGCTCGCGCTCGGGCTCCGCGCGCAACGCGCTCCAAGCCGCGAGCTCCTGCGACGAATTCAGGCGCACCAAGGCCTGCGCCAGTTCCTCCCGCGATGTTGCACCGCGAGCGAGCTGCGCCAGAGCCGTGCGTGCGGCCCCATGTCGCGCGTCGTCCTCCCTACCCAGCGTCACCCAGCGCTCGAGCTCGGCGAGCGCGCTGCGCCGCACCTCGACCTGCGTGCGCGGCCCCGAATCCTCGCGGCGCAGCAGCACGAACCCCATGCGCGTCGCGATCGGTCCGATCAACGTGCCGGGCGGCTCGAGGAACACGGCGTCGAAGAACTGCGGCATCTGCGTGGTCCCACGTCGCACCCAGCCGAGATCGCCGCGGCGCTCGCGTCCGCCGCGGTCATCGTCGTGGAGCGCGGCGAGCGCGCCGATGTCCTCGCCGCATCGCACGCGCGTGGCCAGTTCGTCGGCCAAGGCCTCGGCCTCGTCGTGGTCGCGCGCGATCTCGCTTCGTGCGCCCTGTGCCCCCGAAAATGCGACCAAGAGCCCGCGCACGCGGGCCCAGGCATCGTCGCGCAGACTCGGCGCGAGCGCCTCGACACCCACGCGTTGGAGCACGTGAAAACCAAGCGGCGTTTCGACCGGGCCGACGACCTCGCCCACGCTCATCTCGAACGCGGCCGCGCGCAGCAACGCATCGCGCCGCCCGCGCTCGTAGATCGCCAGATCCCCGCCGCGGAGCGCGCTCGCCGGATCGTCGGATCGCTCGCGCGCGAGCGCCGCGAAGTCCCCGCCCGCCCGCAACTCCCGCACGAGCGCCGTGGCGCGCTCGCGCGCTGCCCCGTCCGTACCGGCGACCAACACTTGCCGACAGGCGGCGTCGCGCTCGATGCGTCGCACGTGGTACACGCCGCCGTCCGTTCCGACGAGCGGCCCGGATTGCTCCGAGTGAGCATCGAACACGGCCGCGGCCACTTCGGGATCGAGCATCGCGCGCGAGAAGGTCCCCAGCGCGCCGCGCACGTCGCGCGTCGGGCGCTGCTCGTAGGTCGAGACGAACGCGACGAAGCTCTCCGGACGCACCGCCGCGAGCAGGCGCTGCGCGAGCTCGGCGCTCGATTCCGTCGCCGCCGGGTCTTCCACGCGCACGCGCAGCAGCGCCACGGCGTGCGTCGGAGGGATCGTCGGTCCCAGCTCGAGCGGCCGCACGAGCATCGAACTCGGTGCGGCCTGAGCGAGCAACGCGAGCGCCAGCGAGAACATCAGCGAGAACATCAGCGCTCTCCGTAGCGCGGAGCGACGTACACCTCGGATGGATCGACCTCGCTCGCGTACGTGGAAGTCCAGAGCTCCTCGTGGAGCGCGGCGACGCGCTGCGGCAGCGCTCCCCCATCGATGAACACGCTCGCATTGCGGCTCTCGTGGAAGTAGTCGCGCTCCCAGTTGCTCGTGCCGAGCCACAAGCGTGCGCCGTCGGCGACGAGCGTCTTGGCGTGCATCACGCGGCCGAACGGAATGTGACCCGACGAGTGCTCGGGGATCGTCACGAAGCGCACGGCGATGTGCTCGAGCGGTTCGAGCGACTGCAGACCCTCGACGATGCCGCGGCGCTTGCACCAGTCGGCCACGAGGATGCGCACTTCGACGCCGCGCGCGGCAGCGCGGCGCAGCGCCGTTTCGAGCTCCGCGAAATACTGCTCGTCGCGCCCGACCATCCTGTACGTCAGGAGCTGTAGCTGGAGCGTTTTGCTCGCGCCGTCGATGCGCTCGACGAGCTCGGGCAGGTCCCACCACGGCTCGCCGGGAATGCCGAGCAGCGGACTGAAGCGCGTCTCGATGCGCACGCCGTCGAGCTCGTCGAGCGGCGCGGGCAGGGCCCGCAGCGGCGCGAGCGCCGCGGCGAGCGGTGTCCCGCCCGCCACGCGCCAGTCGCACTCGAAGATCGCGGCGAACGCGCGCACCGACTGCGGCGCGCGCACGCGCAGGCCGAGTTCGACGATGTGCTCCAGCGCGCGCCAGTCGAAGTTCTGGCTGCCGACGAACGCCTCGCGTCCGTCGACCACGATCGCCTTGGAGTGCAGCACGCCGCCGAAGGCCTTGGCCACATCGAAGCGACGCACCGCGATGCCGGCCGTGCTCCCGAGCCGCTCGAGCGTCTGGGGGTAGGTCGCGACGAACTTCTCCTCCGCGAGAAAGCGCACCACCACGCCGCGCGCGGCGGCCGCCTCGAGCGCCGCCACCACGGGCTCGAGCCGACTGCCCTGCTGGTCGGACGCGTAGAAGTGCGCGAGGTCGATCGAAGTGCGCGCGCCGCGGATCATCTCGAGCCACACGACGTGCGCATCGGGAATGTCCGCATGCTCGAGCGTCGTCTCGACGGGCATCGTCTCGACGAGCTCGAGGGGCGGGAGCGACTGGAACGCGAGCGAGAGGGTCAGCGAAGCCAGCGACATGGAACCCATGCTACGTGGCGGCGCGTGTCGCGACACCGTGCTTCACCGCAGTCGAACGCGCAGATCGACCGGGCCCGTGCCCGAGAGCGTGACGTCCTCGCTCGCGCGCTCGATCCCGCGTTGCACCTCGAGCAGGTATTCGCCCGCACCGTAGGTGCCGAGCCCGAGCATGCCCTTGGCGTCGGACACGCCCTGGCCGGAGAAGATGTTGTTGAAGGCCCGCCCCACGTCACGCTCGTCGACGACCGCCGCGCGGCCCTTGGGCACGAGCCGTCCGGTCGCTCCACTGGCGGGCTGACCATTGGCGCCGAGGACCTTCACGCGCACGAGAATGCCGGGCTCGAACACCAGTTCGAGCGGCGTGCCGCCGCTTGGAAGGGCCTCGACGCCCTGGCGCTCGAGGTCGGCGAAACCATCCGCGGTCGCCGAGAGATCGTGACGTCCCGCCGCGATCGTCGCGAAGCGCCACGACCCATCCTCGCGGCTCGTGGCGCGCTCGGGAACTCCGCCCTCGACGCCGGCGCGCCGCGCGAAAATCTGCGCCCCGACGACGGGATTGCCCGCGCCGTCGCGCGCGCGCCCGACGAGCTCGACGGCCTCCGGCAAGCTCAGCTCGAGCCCCGCGCGCACGCGATCCTCATCGACGTCGATCGCGACGTCCGACAGCGACGCATAGCGCGGCCCGTCCTCGCGCGGCGCGGGAGCGCGCACGGAGACGGCGTAGCGCCCCGCTCCGAGCGCGCCGATGCGGAACTCGCCGTCCGCATTCGTGCGCCCGCGGCGCACGAGAGCTTCCTGCGCCAACGCGCGGCCGAGCCAGCCGGAAGACCGCGCGCGCTCCGCGAGCCGCAGCGTGACCTCGACACCCGCGAGCGGAGTGCGAGCCGCTCCGCCGACGACCCGCCCCTCGACGGCGCCGAGCGGATAGCGCAAGTCGAGTCGGAATTCGGGCGCGTCGGGAACCTCGGCGACCACGCGCACGCTCGGTCGTCCGTCGCCGGGAGCATCGATGTTGAACTGGTACTCGCCCGGCGCGAGCCCGGCGAACTCGTAGCGGCCCTGGCTCTGGATCTGCGCGATCTTGAGATCGACGCCGAGCATGCCTTCGGCCTCGAATGATATCGCGGTGATATTACCGCGGCCGACCGCGCGCCCGTCGTCCGTGACCGTTCCGTACACCCGCGTCGCGCCCGACGAAGTGTCGACGATGTCGTACTCGACGAGCTCTTCGGGGGGCACCGTCAACAAGTCGAAGTTGAGCGTGCCGAGGAAGCTCATCGGGTTGAGCGCCTCGTCGCCGCGCGTCAGCAGCAAGAAGTAGCTGCCGCCGACCATGCGCGTGATGCGGTAGTTGCCGCTCGCATCCGTGCGCGACTGGTAGACGCCGCCGCCGTGGGAGCTGCCTTCGCCCGCGAGGTTGGTCGGCGAGAGCGCGAGCACGATCGCGCCCGCGACGGGCCGCGCGAAGCGATCGCGCGCCACGCCGAACACGCCGCCACCCTGCGTGAGCTCGATGCTCACCTGCGCGCGTTCGAGCGCCACCACCACCACCGGCTCGGAACGTCCGATCACGTAGTCGCGGTGCGAAGCGAGCACGAACGTCGCGCCCGCGTCGAGCCCGACGAGCTCGAAGGACCCATCGACGCCCGAGGTCACCGCCCGATCGCCGAGCAGGCCGAGTTGAGCCGCGAAGTCGCTCAAGCCCGGCGGCAACCGCTCGAGCTGCGGTGCAACGCCGCGATCGCGCCCCCGCGGTCGGGCGCGCTCCGCCTTGTCCGCGGGCAGCGCGAACACCTGCGCGCCGGCGACAGCACGTCCCTCGCCATCGCGCACGAAGCCCGCGATCGCGCCGCCCGGCCGCAGCTCGACGATCACGCCGCGCCGCGTCTCGCCTTCCTTGACCTTCAGCTCGTCGAGGCTCGTCTCGACGTAGCCCTTGGCGCGGAACGTCAGCCGGACCGACTCGTTGCACTTGACCGGATCGATGCGGAACTTGCCCTGCGCGTGCTCGACGAGCAAGCCGCCCGAAAAGGGATTGGCGTTGCCGGGCGCGTCCGCCTGCACTTCGACGCGATCGGTGGTCTCGATCGTGAAGCTCGTCACCGGCTGCTTGCGCGAGGCGTCGATCACGATGCCCTCGATCGCGCCGCCGCGCTCCATGCGCACCTCGAAGCCCTCGGGCTCTTGCGAGGGATCCCAGCGGTGGTGCGTGTCCTCGAAGCCCGACTTGTAGAACTCGACGCGGTACGGCGCTTCGCCCGCGAACGCGCCCGCGACGAAGCGGCCATCGGCATCGCTCTTGGGATACTCGAAGCCTTCGATCGCGGTGGCGAGCAGGGGCGCGAAGCTGAAGTCGAAGTCGAAGTTGCGGAAGTCGACCGAATTCCAGCGCACGGTCACGCCCTCCAGCGGAGCGCCGGAGCTGTCGAGCACGCGACCGGCGACGCGCGGACCGGTCGGCAACTCGAAGTCGTCGGTGCGCGCGATCACGCCTTCGACGACGAGCGCGCGCGGGCCCTTGGCCGGCACGTGCCCATCCGCGACGCCGACGAGATCGAACTCCCCCGCTGGCACGTGCTCGATGAGGAAGGTCCCGTCGGCGCCCGTCACGACGTGGCTCTGAAGCAGCAATTCCTCGGCGAATTGCAGGTCGCGCAGGCCGCGCGGCGCGACGGCGACGTGCGCTCCCGCGATGGCGGCGCCGAGCGCTCCGTCCGCTGCGCGCGACACCACTCGTCCCGCGACGTTGCCGCCCGAGCGCGCCTCGATCGTGGCGAGCGTGTCTTGTCCCGCGACCACGCGCAGGTCGAGCGCGTGCGACAGCGCGAAGCCCGCGCCCGACGCCGTGAGGTCGTAGCCCTCGCCCGGCGGCACGCCCGCGAGCACGAAGCCGCCCTGCTCATCCGTGCGCGCCTTCGCGAAGCACACGTCGCCGCTGCGCAGGCTCTCGATCGCATTGCCGGGTCCGAGCGTGAGCATCACTTCGGCGCCGACGACCGCTCGCCCCAGCGGCGTCACCACGCGTCCGATCACGCGCCCGCCGCGGCGCACGAACACATCGAGCCCTCCGCCGTCTCCCGCGGCCGCCACCTTCGCGCGCACGACGTTGTCGGGGACCGACCACGCGCCGCGCGCTTGGACGTAGTACGTGCCAGCGCGCACGCCGCTGAACACAAACGTCCCGTCGGCCTCGCTCGCGGCGACCGCGACGGCCTGCGTGCGGGTCGCATACGCAGCGCTGGTCTTCGCCATGCGGAGCACGCGACCGAAAAACTCCTGCCCGACCGGCGGCAGCGTGAGCAGCTCGACCCCGGCGCCGGCGACCGGCTCGCCGCTGGCGCGATCGAGCACGCGTCCACTCAACGTGCCCGCGCCCGTGAGCCGCACGTGCGGCACGAGTGTGTAGCCGTCGCCCACGACCTCGGGCGCGCGCGTGTCGACGCGCTCCGCCGCCGCTGCTTCGGGGTTCTCGAGCGGTTCTGAGCGCGGCACGTTCGGATCCATCGCGGCCGCATCGGCCTGCGCCACGAGCGTCTGTGCGCAGGGAGTGCGCAGCGCCCACCACAGGCCCGCCAGCGTCGCGGCGAGACCGACGAGCGCCAAGACGAGCGGGCGGGCGCGGCCAAGGCGGCGCGGATCGGCGGGCGTGGACTTCATGGGTCGTCACAGGTTAGCCACGCGCGAGCGAGCGCGGCACGCGCCGAGCCCTGAGCGCGAAAATCCCGCCCCAGAACTTGCACGAGCGGCTCGCCTGCGGAACTCTCCGGGTCGAATAGGACTGCATGTCGGACCTGCCGGACCTGCTCCCCGAGCGCGACAGTGGCTACCCCACGTGGAAGCGCACCGCGCTGTTCACGCTGGGCTGCGTGTGCATGGTGCTCGGCGTGATCGGCTGGCTCGTGCCGGTGGTCACGGGCGTCCCGTTCTACATCGCGGGGCTGGTGCTGCTCGGCCTCGCCAGCGTGCGCGCCGCGCGCGCCATCAACCTGCTCGAGCGCAGGCTCCCCCATCGCGCGCGCCTCCTGCTGCGCCGCGCCATGCCGCGCGGAGGGAACACCGAGTAGCGCGGCTCTCGCTACAGCTCGCCGCGCGAGCGCAGCGCCGCGATCGTCTCGCGGAGCACGTCCTCGAACGGCTCGGGCTGCCAGCCGAGTTCCGCCCGCGCTCGGCGCGCGTCGAAGCGGAAGTGGGCGCCGAGCATGCGCACCGCGGTCGGGGTGAGCAGCTTGGGCGGCGCCACGAGGTCGACGATGCGCGCTCCGAGCTCGATCGACTTCCACAGCGCCGCGCTCGCGCTGCGCGTGGGCGCGCGCACGCCGAGCAAACGCGCCGCGAGTTGGAACGACTCGAGCGAGCTCCACGCCGATTCGCACAAGAGGTAGCGGCGGCCGCGCGCGCCTCGCTCGAGAGCGAGCACGCAGCCGCGAGCCACGTCGCGCACGCCGACCACGGACAGCGAGCCCGGCGGCGTGAACGGGATCCACGGACCGTGCGCGAGCTGGTGCAGGAACTTGATCGTGTTGGGCGCGCGCGGCGACGTGCCGAAGATCGCGCCGGGATTGACGACCACCAGGTCGAGCTCGCGCGCGGCCTCGAGGGCGAGTTCCTCGGCCGCGCGCTTGGTGTCCGCGTAGGCGCAGCGCAGCTGTGCGCCGTTGTAGGCGGCGTCCTCGTCGAGCAGCTCGCGCGGTCGGGCGTGTCCGACCGCGACGACCGAGCTCACGTGCAGCACGCGCGTCACGCGGTGTCGGCGGCAGGCCGCGAGCACGTTGCGCGTGCCTTCGACGTTGACGCGCCGCTGCAGCAGGGCATCCCGCGTCGCATAGCTGATCACGGCCGCGGAGTGCACGACCCAGCTCTCGCCGCCGCGGGCGACGAGTTGCGCGAGCGCGTCGTCCACGGCCGGCGCCGAGTCCAGCTCGCCCTCGCGCCAGCGCACCGGCAGGCCCGCGAGCAGCGAGCGATCCGAGCTCGCGCGGGCGAGCACATCGACCTCGTGTCCAGCGCCTACGAGCTGCCGCACCAGCTCCGCACCGACGAAACCCGTCGCGCCCGTGACGAACACGCGGGGCTTCACGCGCCCTCCGCGAGCGGCAGGCGCATCGTTGCGAGCACGCCCCGACCCGGCTCGACGTTGTGCAGCTCGATCGACCCGCCGAGATCCTCCACCACGCGTCGCGCGATGGCGAGGCCGAGCCCCGTGCCCTGGCTGCGCGTCGTGAAGTACGGCTCGAAGAGCCGCGCCTGCGCCTGCGCGGAGAGACCTTCTCCGCTGTCGTGCAGTGTGATGCGCGCCTCGCCACCCTCGCGCTGCACGCTGGCGACGAGCATTCCGCCCTGCGGCATCGCCTCGAAGGCGTTCGAGACGAGGTTCTGAAGCACGCGCCGCAGCGCCGAGGCGTCCGCGAGGACGAGCGCGCCTTGGATCTGCGCTTCGATCGCTACGCCGCGCTCGATCGAGAGCGCGCGATAGAGCTCGAGCACCTCGGTGAGCATCGCGCCCACATCGACACGCACGAGCGCGTCCTTGCGCACTCCCGTGAGCGCGTGGAAGTCGCCCGCCACCTCGCGCAGGTGCGCGACCTGCCGCAGCGTGATCTCGATCGTGCGCTCGAAGATGCGCTCGAATTCCTTGCTCCGCTCGTCGTGCGCGCGCTTGCACAGCTCGGCGGACACTTGAATCGGCGTCAGCGGGTTCTTGATGTCGTGCGCGACTTGCCGCGCCATCTCCCGCCACGCCGCTTCCTTCTCCGCGCGCACGAGCTTCTCGCGGCTGTCGCGGATCTCGTCGGTCATGCGATTGAGCTCGCGCCCGAGCTCGCCGAGCTCGTCGCGACCGCGCACGGCGTTGCGCGCCGCGAGGTCGCCGCCCGCCACCTTGAGCACCTGCTCGCGCAACTCGAGCACCGGCGCCGTCGTGCGACGCGCGACCAACATCGTCCACAGCACGCTCACGAGCAGCACGAGCGCCGTGACTTGAAACAGTTGCGCGCGCAGCTCGCGCACGCCCTCGAAGATGTCGTCGTTGTCGATGCCGACGCCGACGATCCAGCCAAACCCATCGGCCGTGACGGGATGCGTGTGCTTGAAGGCCGCGTTCTTGCGCCGTCCGGCGTACTCGTACTCGGGATACAGGCCCCAGTCGGACGCGCGCGCGGCGCGGCTCAGCTCCGGCAGGCGAATGCGCGGACTCGTCGAGACGCTCTGACCGTACAGGCTCGGATCGCGGTGCGCGAGGATCGTGTCGGCATCGGAGGCCCAGATCCAGCCGTAGGCCGAAGGGAATTCGTCGGGTCCGACGAGGCCTTGGAAGTAGCTCTTGAGCACGGGACTCTCGACCTCTTCTTGGATGCGCGCCCAGTTGACGAGCACGCACAGCGCTCCGAGGAACTGCCCCGAGCGCTCGGGTTGCGCGGCGTCCGCGGGCCAGTACACGGGCGCGGAGAAAGCGATGTGGAAGTTCTCGGGATGCGCGGGCTCGGCGTGGCGAGGCGGAAGCAATACCGAGCGGTGCTGATCGATGCGGAACGCCTGACCGTTGCGCGCGGCCTCGAACCAGACGTCCTGCGAATGGTCGCGCGAGCGCAGCAGGTCGAGCACGTCCTCGGAAAGGCCAAGGCCCGAGCGACCCACGGTGTTGGCGACGACGAAGCGCCCGTCGGCCGAGACGAGCATCAACAGGTCGTAGTCGCGCTTGGCGAGCACCCAGTTGTCGAACTGCTGCACCTGCGTGTCGCGCATCAAGCGCCGCACGCTCGCTTGCTCGCCGTCGAGCTCGCCCCGGCGTTCGCGCGCCGCCTCGTCGATCGCGAGGTAACTGCCGGGATCCGCCGCGAGCAGCGCCGTGGTCGAGTTGAACTCCTCGATGTCGCGGTCGACGCGCACGGCGAGGTCCGCGGCGAGGCTCTTGAGCGAGTAGAGCACCACGTCCTTCGACAGCCGCCCGGCCATCTGCGTCTCGACGAACAGCGCGAGCGCGAGGAACGGCAGCACGACCGCGGCCAGCACGGCGAGCAGGAATTTGGTCGAGATGCGGCGGATCACGGCTGCGCGCGGCGCACCCTGCGGCCGCGTATCATCGCGCGCGAGCATCCCACTCCCCGCGCCCTCCCGCAACCACCCCGCCCGTGGCCTCCACCGACGCTCCCGCGCCGCGCCGCATCGCGCTCGTGCGCCTCTCGCACCTCGGGGACGTCGTGCTCGCCCTGCCGCTGTTCCACGCGCTGCGCGAGCGCTTTCCCCGCGCCGAACTCGCGTGGGTGGTGCAGCGCGAATTCGCGCCGCTGCTCGAGCCGCTGCCCGGACTCGCGCGCACGATCCGCTTCGAGCGCCGCGCCGGTCTGCGCGGCTGGCTCGAGCTGCGCCGCGAGCTGTCCGAGTTCGCGCCCGATCTCGCCGTCGACGCGCAGGGCAACCTCAAGAGCGGCTTCGCGCTCGCCTGCACCGGCGCCGCGCGACGCGTCGGCCTCGCGCGCGAGGATTGGCGCGAGCCGCTCGGACGCTTCGCGCTCACCGAGTCGGCGGCGCCCGCCGCGGGCGAGCACGCCTTCGAGCGCACCCTGGCCCTCGCTCGCCACTTCGGCGCGAACGCGATGCCGCGCCGCGATCCCGCGCTCTCGTCGAGCGAGCTGCGCGCGGGCCGCGAGCGCCTGCGCGAGTTCGAACTCGGGCGCGGCGACGTGATCCTGCAGCTGTCGCCCGCGCGCGACCTGCGCAGTTGGCCGCTCGAACAGTGCGCGCAGTTGCTCGCGGCACTCGCGCGCGAGGGTCGGCGCGTACTCGCGCTCTCCGGTCCGGCCGAGGAGCGCGAGGGCGCGGAGCTGCGCGCGCGCACCGAGCAGCTCGCCCACGTGGCGCACTGGGTCGGCCAGCGTGGCCTGCGCGAGCTCGCGGCGTTGTTCTCGACCGCGGCGGACGCGGGCGTCCACTACGTCGGCGGCGACACCGGACCCACGCACCTCGCCGCTGCCTGCGGACTGGCGGTGACGGTGCTCTGCGGCCCCCACAGCCACCTGCGCACTGGTCCGTGGCCGATCGCGGGCAGCGGCGTTCACCGCGCGGTGCGCGCGGCCGCGCAGCCCGCCTGCGCACCGTGCCTCGCGCGCGCGTGCAAGCATCCGCAGGGACCGGTGTGCATGCGCGAGATCGGCCCCGATCAGGTGCGCATGGCGCTCGCGAGCGTTCGATCCGCATAATCTTCGGCCTGCGATGCGCATGTGGCACTACTTCCTCGCGGGCGCGCTGCTGCTCGCGCCCGCGCTGCTCGCGACGGCCGTGCTCGGCCTCGCCTTCGACGGATCGAAGCGCCACCTGTGGGCCGGTCTGCTCACCGCGATCCTCGGCGTCGGCGTGCACACGCTCGTGATCCTGTTCATGCTCGTCACGGGGCGCGTGCTGCGGGAGGCGATTCGCGCGCGGCGGCTCTCCGAGAGCTTCCTCGCCGAGCTCAACTCGTTCTTCAGTCGCAAGCGCGCCTATCCCCTCGCCGGCCTCGGCGCCGCGTCGATCGTCGCCGCCGGAGTGCTCGGCTACAGCTCGCGCGGCTTGGGCATCTCGCCGATGTGGCACTGGATCGTCGGCATCGGCGCCGTGGCGCTCAACCTGTGGGCGCTGCAAGAGGAGCTGCGCGCGCTGAAGGAAAACCAGCGCCTCGTCGACCGCGCGTCCGCGGAACTCGACGAGTTCGATCGAGCGCAAGCCGCGGCGGGGATTGCTCCGATGAGCGAGCCGCCCGCGCCGCCGCTGCTCTCGCTCAGAAACGGGCTGACGCTGCTCGCGGCGCCATGGCTCGCCTACCTGTATTGGTCGCTCGTCGTCTGGCACGGCGAGTTCGCGCGCGTCAGCCTGCACCCGTGGGTCGAGCTCTCGCTGCTCGGCGCGCTCGCGACGACGCTCGCGCTGCGCAAGCGCGCGAGCGCGCCCTAGAACGAGGGTGCTGGCGAGGGCACTGGCGAGGGCGAGGGCTCAGGACCCGCGCGGGTCTCGCGGCTCGTCGGCAGTCGGCTCGTCGGCAGTCGGCTCGTCGGCAGTCGGCTCGTCGGCAGTCGGCTCGTCGGCAGTCGGCTCGTCGGCAGTCGGCTCGTCGCCGCTGGGGAGAGCGCGCAGGGAATCGAGCTGCGACTGGGCGTCGCGGAACTCCGGATACACGAGCAGCACCTGTTCGAGGAGCCG